>WNGL01005719.1_pt1 | contig 14739 bp, 16 predicted proteins | sample 5400591 | NCBI WGS metagenome assembly WNGL01 (sample SAMN13153377, study PRJNA577476) | soil metagenome | isolation source: 80 cm soil or saprolite under Garry oak tree replicate 1 | place: USA:California | collected 2016-06-15
GGGCTCCCGCGAAATAAATAAAGATAGAATATCCGTAGGCGGCGAAGGCATCCGCCCTTGTGAATATCCACAAAGGGCGGATAACTGTCCTCTAGACTTGTTAGTCCTGACAAACGAGTGATGCGTTTTTTCAGGCGTAAATGGTACGACGGTCAAGCAGGGCAATTGTTTCGTTGGTGAGTCCCCATTTTTGAATCAGGCTGCGATAGACGCCTCCAGCCTTCAACTGATCAAAGGCCGTCTTGACCGCAGTAAACATGGAGGTATCCCCCTTGCGCACGACAATCCCTTCTTCGGCTGCATTGACGACAGAGCCACCGACCGCAAACTGCCCGGGATGCTGTTTATTGTAATAGTCGGTCACTGGTGAGTCCTGGTAGGTTGCCACCACGCGACCATTTGCCAGCAATTGTACCACCGCCGTCTGATCTTGCAAGACGGTCAGTTTGATCGCGGGCTTGCCCGCCTTCTTACAGGCATCACTAGCAGTCTGCAAGTCGGTCTGCTCGACCGTGCCCGTTTGCACGCCCACCGACTGGCCGCAGAGGTCAGAAACACTTTTGATGTTCTTAGGATTGCCAGCCTGGACCAGGAGCGACTCACCGGCATTGAAGTAGGGGATAAAGTCAGCTTTCTTCTGACGATCCGGGTTAATTGTTACTGCTGAAATGACCACATCAAAGCGCTTGTTACCCAGATCATCGATGATCGTGTCAAACTTCTTGGTAACGACATTGGCTTTTAAGCCCATGCGCTGAGCAATAGCGGTGATGAGGTCAACATCAAAGCCGGCAGCCTTATTGGTGGTCGTGTCAATATAGGGGTTTGCCCATGGTTGGAACAGAAAGTCGGAATAGGAATCAGGGTCTCAGGCAAAAAAGCCAGCTTGCCGATCTAGACCAAGATGGAATATGATAAGGCAGGGAGTGAAGCTTTTTTGGCAATTGGCACACCTAGAGTGAGAAAATGGTACAATGCGGGCACGGTTTGAAATATGTAGACCAAAATTCCTTCTTTCCAAGGATGGTTCAGATGAAAGCTCATGCTCAGCGGACAGCTCGCTTACAACTGATTGCCAGTATGCTCGAGGGTCAGTCCTGGCAGCAGGCGCTGGTCACTGCAGATTTGTCCATAGGACGATCCAGCGCCTACCGCCTCGTGCAACAGGCGTGTGACCCGGAACAGAGCGAACGGCCTTTTCTCGACAACCGGCACGGCCACCCCTATAAGTTGACGGAACCGATGCGCCGCTGGATGGTGGAGTACTGCACGCAGCATCCGGGTGTCTATTCGAGCCAGGTCAAAGCAGAACTCCACGCGCGCTTTGGCTTGGAGGTCAGCCGAGGGCATATTAACCGGGTGCGCGCGGAGGCGGGAGTCACGGCGCCGTGGAAAGGACGAGCTAAAAAAAACGCATAGGGCCTGAGCCAGTGTGGCAAGAGGGAATAGGAAGCCTGCTCCTGCTGGCGGCTGCCCATCAGACAGGATTGCTGGCAACCCTTGACACGACGATTGAGGGCGTAGCGACCGCAACACCCACCAGCGGTCTCCCACTCAACCCGGCAGTGATAGAACGACTGCTCCTGACGCTGCTGTTTCTGCCGGTGGCTGGACTGGCCCGTACCTGGGATTTGCGCACCTACACCGGAACGTTGCTGGCTCTGGTGACGGGGCGCGGTTGCGCGTACAGCTATGCCTATGTCGAGCAGTTTCTCTCCTGTTTAGCTCATGCTCAGGTCGATGAAGGTCTCACCGATGCACTGGCCCAGTGGACCTGGGCCTTGTGGTACGAGGAGCAGACCCAGCAGGAGCAGGAGGCACAGGAGAAGCCAGAAGCCGTGTTCTATGTCGATGGCCATCGCAAAGCGGTCTACAGTGACGTGCTCGTTCCCAGGGGACCTGTGGGCAAGTTGGGCGGGAAAATCTTGGGGTGTCGAGAATTAGTCGTGCTGCATGATAATGATGGTCATCCGCTCCTGGCCACCACCCATCGAGGCGATCAGCATCTGACGATTGGTGCCCCTCAGCTGGTGCATCGCTACGAACAGGCGACGGACATCGCACACCTGAACCGGCTCGTGATAGATCGAGAAGGCATGGCAGCCGAGTTCCTGTACCAACTCCACGCTGAGGGACGGCGCGTCGTCACGCTGCTGAAAGTCAAGCAGTATGAGGATGAGGGGTCGTTTACCGAAGTGGGGGAGTGGGTTCCCTGGCGCGCTGACCGGTCTGGCAAGGTCGTCTGTGAAGTGGCGGCGGCTCAGTTTCAACTGACACGCCCCACGCAACCAAACCAGCCGTTGGCAGTTCAGGTGGCACTGATCCGGGACCTGCGCAAGCGTATCGTCTGTGAAGCCGGAACGGATGTCCAGATGGATGAGGACGAGCAATGGAAGGCCGATTTAGCTCCAGACCAGCAACAGTTCTGGGAGCCGGAGTGGCAGGCCACGCCTGCGTTGTCCGCGTCAACCCGACCAAAGCTCATCCCCATTGTGACAACGGCGGCGCAAGCCAATGCGGTAGAGTTAGCCCAAACCTACTTCCGGCGGTGGACCTGTCAGGAGAATGCCATCCGGGATTGGCTCATTCCTCTCAACCTGGATATCAATCATGGGTATGCAAAAGAGCCAGTGGCGAACTCGGAACTGGTCAAACAACGGACGGTCTTAGCGAAGCGTCTGGCCCATTTGCATCGACTGGCGGCCCAGAGCCGCCAGCGACTGCGCCAGATGCACACGTGCGGTCAGGTGCGAGAAGAGCAAGTCGTGATCTGGGAACAGCGGCAGCAGGAGAGGCTTTCACAAGTGACGGCACTGGAGACCATCGGGCAGCAGGCCGGTGAGCCTGGCTTGCATGCCATCAAAGCCCAGCAGGTAGAGGCAGAGTGGGAAGTGCATCATCGGCAGGTCTTGCGCGAAGCCACCAGCGTTGCTGAAAAACGCGAACTGAGCCACTGTGAACGGTCCTGTCGAGCCCTCCGACACGTCCTGCGAAAGCCGAGAAGACCTCCAGGCATGCGAACGCGAAATGTGGGAACTGGATAACACGAAAGATCAGATCATGACCCTCTTGAAGGTCGGACTGGCCAATCTGGGTATGTGGGTCCGAGATCACTACTTTGGAGCAAGCTATCAATCGTGTGGATGGGAACGCCTGGTGCCATTTTTCCAGTTGAGTGGGTGGGTCACCGCGACGCAAGCGGAGGTGAGGTTGGACTTCACTCCATTCAACCATCGGGCAATGGGACGGGATCTGCAAGAGCTGTGTCAAAAAGTGAATACCAGTGGAGTCTTGCTTCCAGATGGGAGGCAGTTGGTGCTCTCCGTAGGACAACGGCGGAGTGGATGCCTGAGCGGACCGTTGGCGAACACGGGGTAAATCCCTCTCTACTTATGCCAATTGGCAAAAAGCTTCACTCCCTGTCTTCTTCAGCGGCTGCCGCGAAGCGAAGGAGGAGCGAAATGCAGAAAGTGTTCATCAGCTACTCGTCAGGCGACTCTGATTTTGCTGAGCTGGCGAGGTTGCAGCTACAGCAACGAGGAATAGAGGTTTGGCTCGATCAAGGCGCACTCCATCCTGGTGATGATTGGAGAAAGAGCATCGATGAAGGCATTTCGTCCTCAGATGCACTGATCGTTGTATTGAGCCCCAGATCATCAATGTCATCATACGTGACCTTCGAATGGGCATATGCTTTGGGCAAGGGGCCAAAGGTTATTCCAGTTCTGCTTGAACCCACCAAGCTCCATCCAAGACTCGAAGCCCTTCACTATCTCGACTTTACCAATCCCAAGACGAGGCAGTGGGAGACGCTCTTCGACGAGATCGTTCGTCGAAACCAAGGTGCCCTTGACATCTTCTTGCGGGACTTCCCAGGTAGCTATAAGAGTGATCTGCAACAGGCTGAAGAGCTGTGGTTAGTCGGGGTATCCCTCAGAGATACGGTCAAAAGGCTCGAACCTGTGTTAGAGCGCAAACTGGAGAGTGGCCACAGCTTGCGCGTGTTGCTTGCTGAGCCACTCGCTTCTGTCGTTGAACCAGCGGTTCGACGCACATCCAAGGAACAAGATCTCGGTGCCGCTACTGCAGATAAATGCCGTGAGATTACAGGCACCATAAGGCGTTTGTGGAAGCTTCAGCTTGATCATAAAGCAGACGACCAGCTGCAGATCCGCACGACGAAGTATCCCTTGGGATACGGAGTCCACGCAATGAATCCAGCCAAACCCGACGGTGTCCTGTACGTCAAGTTGTACCCTTACAAGGCAGAGGAACAGGAGAAGCCGAAGTTTGTTCTTCGGGGAGGTCGTGACCAATGGTACGAATCTTTTACGCGAGAACTCTTCGCTCTCTGGCGGGACGGAAAACAACCGCCTAACACAGACACGCAGCCAACGCAGTGAACTGCGCGGTTGATATCCATCGTTAGGAGCCCGGTAGAAAGGAAGTGAAGCTTTTTTAACGTTGATATATCTAGAGTCAGACACAATGATTCGTGCCAACTGCCTATCAACAACAAAGCCGCTCTACCACTGCCACCAACCGCCTCTCTGATAGTGCCCCCGGTCTTTCCAAGTCTAGTCGTGTCGATAGTAAAAAAAGCTTTACTCCCTGTAAGGGAGGCAATGCAGAAAGAAGCCTTTTGAGAAGAGAGAGCAAGGAGCGAGCATGGAAGCAGAGCAGCGACGAGCAGCCAAACAGCACATGCTAGAGTTGATGGAAGCAGGTGTCTCCTGGCAGGAGGCGGCAACGGCCGCTGGAGTCCAAACGAGCCGAGCCACAGCTTACCGTTGGAAGCAAGAGGTTCGCACCCGTGGAGAAGCGGCTCTGCAAGACGGCAGGCATGGACACCCGGCCAAAGTGCTTCCTCCCGTGTTGCACTGGTTAGAGTCACGGTGTCAGGAGACCACGCTGATTGCCAGCAGTCAATTGCAAAAAGAACTGCAAGAGCAGTTGGGTGTGCAAATCAGTATCAGTCACCTCAACGAGGTTCGAGCCATGCATGGATGGAGCAACGTCGTCAGAGCTTTGGCGGAAAAAAAATCCGGCAGGAGAAGAAGCCAAGGTTCAGGAAGGAGCCGGAGGACTGTTACTGCTAGCAGCCGCCCAGGAGACGGGTTTGCTCTCCCAGCTGGAAACGGCGATCGCTTCGTGTGAGCCAACTACCCCTCGGTCCCTGCTCTCCAGTTCCCCGCATTGCCTACGCCAGCTGATGCAGACGCTGCTGTTCCTTCCCCTGAGCGGCTTGCGTCGAACCCATGATCTGCGAAGCTATACCGGAAACACCTTGGGAGTGCTGACAGGAAGGCCGCGAGCCTATGGTTATTGCCACACCGAGCGGTTTTTGAGCCAACTGGCCAAAGCCCAGGGGTCTGAAGCGCTGACCACAGCGCTAGGGTCTTGGACGACGGATCTGTGGGAAGCTGAGAACCAGGATGTGCTTTCGGAAGCGATTCCCTGCTTTTACATCGATGGGCACCGCAAGCCCGTTTATGCCGACGACCTGATCCCGCGTGGACTCATTGGACGCACAGGCAAAATCCTGGGAGGCCGTGCGCTGGTGCTCTTGCACGATGAGCAAGGGCATCCACGCCTGGCGACTACCTCGCGTGGAGATCAACATTTGACCGTGGGATTGCCAAAGGTTTTGACCCGTTATGAAGAGGCTGGCGGGAAAACGGCACACGTACGCATCATTGTGGATCGCGAAGGCATGGCCGCACCTTTCTTGAGAGATTTGACCGAGGCCGGACATACGCTCGTGACCATCCTGAAAACGAATCAGTATGAGAGCCTCGCTTCTTTCACCGAGGTTGGTGAGTTCGTGCCCCTGACCCATGACCGCAACGGTCAGGTCGTCCGCGAAGTAGCACCAGCCTGTTTCGCGCTTCCTTTACCCAATCAAAAAGACCAGGTGCTCTCGTTGCAAGTGGCTCTCATCCGCGACCTTCGCCGCCAGGTTCCAGACACACCACCGGAAGAAGATCCCAATGAAGATCCGGGCCTGCCTCCCTGGTGGCGGGAGAACTGGCAAGCCGAGCCAACCAAAGCGGGACCCACCACGGCGAAGCTGATCCCCATTGTGACCACGGCACCGCACATCGATGCGGTAGAGTTAGCTCAAACCTACATCCGACGCTGGCCCCTCCAGGAGAACGTGATCAAGGACTTCTTACTGCCTCTGGGACTAGTGCTCTGTCAATCCTCAAATGAGGGGTAAAGGCGCTTGAGTTTGATACGCGCATCCTCAGTCGTGAAACGCCAGTTGATGCGGACGATGCGAGCATTGCGTTGAGCTTGCCAGGCAGCGACTTCGCGTTCTAGCTCATCCCGGCTCCCAATGCGACGGTTGACACATTGACGACTGAGAACGGAGAGTTCGATTTCGGCCATGTTCAGCCAACTGCCATGCTTGGGAGTGTAATGGAATTCAAACTTCTCGACGAGTTGCCGCGCTTCGGCCGCAGGGAACGCCTCATACAAAGCGGCAGGCGTATGCGTGTTCAAGTTATCCATCACCAAGATAATCTTCTCCGCCTGCGGATAGACGTCGTTCACCAGTGTCCGCAGGAACAGCGCAAAATCCTGTTTAGTGCGATGCTCAGTCACCTGGACATAGCGCTTGCCCGCCAGCGGTTCGCACGCCAGGAACAAGTTGGCCGTGCCGTGCCGTTCGTATTCGTAGTCGTAACATGCCACCTCCCCTGGCTGCATCGGCAAGGGAAGCCGCGTTTCACTAATGAGTTGTTTGCTCATCTCATCCACACACACCTGCGGGCGGCGCTCATCATATGGGCGGATGTAGACGGCCAGCACATCCTCCATCTGACAGACAAATTCGGCGTTGCTCTCTGGCGGAATGCACCACTGCTTGCTTAACCAGGGCTTGAGTGCATTGGTGTGCAAGACCTGCCGCACGGTCTCGCACGCAATGCTCTCGACCACGTGTAATTCCACCAATTTGTCGGCCAGCATCTGTAACGTCCAGTGTTCACGCCCCTCCTCTGGTTCTGAACAGGCTAACACCATCAACCGCGCTTCCTGCTCCCCATCCAGTTTCCGCAGCCGTGGCGTGCTTGATGGCCGTCGCTTCAACGCCGCCTCCAGTCCCTCTTCGACAAACCGCTCTCGGACTCGCTCCACCGTCGCTCTGCCTACCTCCACCCCTTCACGGATCTGCTGGTCCGACCAGCCTGGCCCTGCTTGGCTGCTATCGGCTTTCAGCAAGATCCGGGCATGGGCCAGTTTTCGGGCTGACCCTTCGCCATGCGCTATCAACTTCTGCAAGGCTGCTCGTTCATCCTCGCTCAACTTTACGATATACTTTTTCATGGGGTGCTCCTTGATTCGTTTTTCTTAACTCCTCAAGGATACCCCTTTTCCCTCCTCTCCTCAATTCTTCTTGGACAGACCACTAGATATCAACCATGGCTATGGCAAGACGCCGGTTCCCAATTCCGAGATCAGCAAAAAACGCGCAGCACTGGAGAAGCGGTTAAGCGATATCAAGCGCTGGGCTTCGGCAGCACGAGAGCGTTCGAGCAAAGCCTCGGTGCGCTATCGACGCCTGTGGAACGAAACGAAGGCGCAGGGAGAGGCGCGTTATCGCGTCCTAGATGAGCAGTTACAAAAGCTCCAAGCGCAAGGAGCCACCCCTGGACAGTGGAAGACCGAACGCAACCGGCTCCAGGAGCAGGCGCAGCGTGAGATGCAGGAGGTGTGGGAGCGCGTCTCTCGCGTGTTGGAGACGAGCACCAAAGAACATGCTAAATGGGAACGCTACTGCCGCGAACAAGGGGATCTGTTACGCGATCTGGAAGATCTGGCCGCCCAAGAGCGGACCATGTATGAGCTCGATAACCGCAAGGATCACATTATGACGATTTGCAAGCTCGCCCTGGCCAATCTGGTCATGTGGACGCGTGATCAGTGTTTTCCTGCTTCTTACGCTCATGCCACCTGGGCACGATTAGCTCCCTTCTTTCAAATCCCCGGTAGAGGGTCGGAACTAATTCCTAACAAGCAAGCGGTGTTGGGTCGATCTGCGTCTTGACAAGCGCTCTCACTCGTAGGCATAGTAGAAAAAAACTGTTCACCTACTGAGCCAACGAGGAGCGTAGAGCTATGCTACCATATTCTCACGTGTTTGACCAGCGCACCCTGGCCCTCATGATGGAACATGATGCCATCGTGCAGCGCTACCGCGCCTTGTTTGCCCTCATCGAGTGGCAGGTGCTGCCTGATCCAGCACCTGATCCTTCTCGACCAGGCAAACGTCCCCATCCGGAAAGCGCCTACATCAAAGCCTTGTTCATCAAGATCCAGGAAGGCTACGAATACTGTAGCCAATTGCGCACCTTCCTGGTCGAACATCCCCTGCTCGTGCTGGAATTGGGCTTCCGTCCCGTGCTCAACCGCGATCTCCCCTACGGCTTTGACGTGCAGCGCACCGTGCGAAGTCGAGCGTTGGTTGCGCGAAAAACAACGTACCCTGGATCACCACCACCTGCAAGATCTCTTCCACGCCACCGTGCATGCCCTGCAAGAAGAAATCCCAGGCCTGGGCGAAGTGGTGGCCATCGACGTGAAGCACCAGTATGCCTGGGTGCGCGAGAACAATCTGCGCGAGTCGATCAAAGATCGCTTCTGTAAAGAACGTCAACCCCGCGGCGACCCCGATTGCCGCGTGGGCGTCAAAAGCAGCACCAACCAGGAACAGCCCGATGGCTCCACAAAGGAGCGCAAAGAGTACCTATGGGGCTACGGCTCGGGCATTGCCACCGCAATCACGCCCGACTATGGCGATGTGGTGCTGGCCGAGTTCACCCAACCTTTCAACGAGAGTGATGTCAGTTATTATCTGCCCCTCTACCTCCAAACGGTCGCCGTGCTGGGTCGCTTTCCCCTGCATGTGACGGCCGATGCCGCTTACGATGCCTGGTATGTGTACCAGACGTGTGCGCACCGTGAGGGCATCATGGCCATTCCCCTCAACGGGCATGGACACGAGGAGGTGCCGCGCGATCGTGATGGCGTGCCGTTGTGTCCCATCGGCTTACGCATGCATCCCACCTATCGCTTCCTGCACACCAAGGGCTATCACGCTCTTCGCTATCGCTGTCCCTTGCTCTTCCCTCAACGGACGGGAGAGACCTGCGAGCACGAACAATTCCAGAAAGGCAAAGGCTGTGTCAAGGACATCAATATCGAGAAAGGGGGCCTGATGCGTGCCATGCTTGATCGCTCCTCGCCGCTCTACCGCGCCGTCTATCGGCAACGCACCAGTGCCGAACGCATCAACAGTCAAGCCAAGGCCCGTTGCATCGAACGACCCAGAGTGCGCCAGGGTGACTCGGTGAAGCGGCTCAACACCTTGACCTACCTCGTCATCAACGTCAAGGCGTTGGCACGGGCTCGTGCCATCAACGCTTCCCTGCTCACGCCCAAACTCGGCAAGCTCGCCTAGCTGTTCATCGCATCTGGAGGTCTGCCCGTGGCCTTCCTCGCACTCTTCCGAGGGTGAGTGCTGCCTGCGTCTGCCTTCAGTTCCCCTTTCTGCCGCACAGAGGCTGCTTTGAGCGTCTGCCATGCTCTTCTTCGGGTCCCAAAGAGGGGAGAACCCCAGCGAGAATCAGCGAGATGACTGCCCATTCTATATATGCTGCGGCTTCCTCCCCGATTCTACTCTCAGAATACTTCCGACCCTCCCGGTAGCATCAGCTCCAATCAGCAGATGGTCTCTGTGCACCTGCGCCCGTTTAACGATCGACAATACAACCGTGATCTCTCACTCCTCTGTCAACACGTCAATGAGAAGCACCTCCATTTGCCTGATGGTCGTCTGCTGCTCTTTTCTGTCCAGCAGATGGCTCGTCCCATTCTACATCAGCAGCATCGGCTCATTGCCTGAGACCCTGATAATGTGGAACACCTGGTATATGCAGGATATTTTGGATGAATTGCAAAATAACGGGCAAGAAGCTCGACGAGAGGATGTGGAACGGATTGCTCCTCTGCGTTTCCAGCACATTAACGTCCATGGCACCTATCATTTTGTGCTTCCAGAGAGTGTAGCTCAAGGTCACCATCGCCCCCTCCGCCCTCTGACATCTTCTTCTGAAGAGCTTTTCTAACTCTTTCTGAGAGAGACATGGGTCTTTTGGGCTAGATTCCTATTCCAACTTTCTGTTCCAATTGTGGGCAAACCTGAAATACCAGAGAGGTGCCAGGGGGTTTGCTAAAAATGGCCGCGCAGACTGGGACGCTTCTTAACTCTCCCAGCCCACCGGCCTGTCGATACCTCATTGGCTCGAGTATCACCCGGCTGAATACCAGGCTCGAGCCAGAGACACACACTCCTCTCATGTTTACTGTTTACTGTTTACTGGTAGCAAGGTCGCCGCCGGCCAGCTTAGGCGAAGACAGGCGTCCTTGTCCGAACTTTCACCGTGCGAGCCTTGGCGTGCTCAGCCTTTGGCAGGCTAAGAGTCAGGACGCCGTTTTCATAACTCGCCTCGGCTTTGTCCGCATTGATCGTATTGGGCAGAGTGAAGCTCTGCTGATACTCGCCTTCCGCGAAGCCACTCCAATGCGTGGTGGCGTTTTTCGGCATGTTCACGTGGGTGATCCACTTGACATACAAGATGTCAGGCTCCGCTGTAATCGCAACGTCCTCGGGCGCAACACCCGGCATGGGAAGTTGGAGTACAAAGCTGTCAGCCGTCTCGTACAGGTTCGAGGCAATGCCACGCCCGGTCAGTCCGAGGCGTGGAATGTAGCTGTCCTCAAACAGGTTATTCATTGCCTCACGCAATGAAACCCCCTCGTTGAAGGGATTGTAACGCGTAATGTTTGCCATATCTATGTATCCTCCTTTTCCTCTTCACCTCATCGGTGAAGAAGCGAGAGGAGTGTGTGCTCTTGCCAGCACCAGGGTCGCCGCTCGTGCCTGGGCTTAAAGCCCAACAGGCACCAGAGCGGCAGACCGGTGCATCCGAGAGTCGCGCGACCGGGAAACGTGTGCTCGCGAGCATCTCTCCGATGTGAATGTGTTCCCCACATTCTCGTGCATATCCAGTGACATTTACGAGAGAAGACAAAAGCAGGGAAGTACCGAAGCTGCATCTGCCGAAAGAACGAGAAATACTATTTCTCTTCTTCACTTTTTGATTCTATCACCATTATTCACGCTTGTCAAATTTCCCAAATTTTTCGTGATTGAAATAAACAAATGCGAACCTTCGGCAAAATCGCTCAACAAAGGTGCAGTGCGTCGGGGAGGGTAAGAGAAACAACGGAAAGAACGTGCCTATTTTGGTGGCTTTGGTGTCATCAGTACAAGATTCTTGAGAGAGAATTTCTCGATGAAAGAACGAGATACCCGCGCACTTCCAAGAAATGCCTGATTCCAGATCGCTGCTTTAATCTGGCGGATACTCGTTGATTGCATGTGCTCCTCCCTGGTCTGCGCAAAGCCTGCGTGAGATCGACATTCATGCTCTCAGTGTAAGAACCCGCTAGGGAGCTGGCAAGGGGGTTTGCCAGTTTGAATGCCCCATCGGCGTGAAGCGATTAATGAGGAGGTCTCTTTTTTGAGAGGTGAAACAGAGGAAATCGGCGTCAATTATGGGAATTGACGATGTATCGTGCGATTTGTAGGAATTGATGGCACTTTTGGTCTCGATATACTTCATTTCCCTGTCGGCGCATTATCCTTCACAGACCACTTTTGAGTCGTAAGAACTGCTCAAGCCAGGAAATACCTAGATCGAGAGACTATTGCGTAGAGCCTCCATCAATCAGTATGGCAGCCGATGCCTAATCCTACAGTTGTAGATGATCGGCGATAGCGCTTCGGCGCTTGTAATGACAAAGCCGCGCGAGAGCTTGATGTGCGCGTCGAAAGCCGGGACCAGGCCAGGTGGCAGGCAAACGAGAGAGATTGTTTGCCGACGAGACGAAAGAACAGCCGCCGGATTTCGGCAACACTGAGGGGAACCATGACCGGGAGATCAGAAGACGTCTGGGATTGAACAGAGTTGGTTGCTTCTGGCTCCGGTGTCTGGAGCGTCTGCTCAGACTTTTTTTGAGTACGTCTTCTTCTTCCCCGTTGGCTCGCAAGGCCGTTAAAAAGGCCAGGGCGACCATAGAAAGAGTCGCGTGACGATACCAACCGATGATCGGTTCGGACCTCATAGTCATCGAGTCCGACCTCCCCTTTGCCCAGTTCAAAGCATTGCTCAATCGTCCAACGCTGACCTAGAGCTTGCACCATCTCCTGGAGCGTCGTTCCCGTACGAGCAAACACGAGAAAATATGCATGCTCGCGCTTGTTGCACTCCCGATGGCAATGTGCGCCGGATGACCAGATGCTGTTGCCAACCAGGAACGACCTCATCGCTGGTGCATAGACGTGCCCATTCGTACAGTCGAGGACCTTTGGAACCTTCCCCGCAACTGAGCGCTTGCCACGCTTGAGCGTCGATCTGATGAGCAAAGTGATCGGCTCGCTTGCGGACACCATCCACCTCCACGCATTCCCGACACGAAATACCCAAGGCATATGCCTGCCGTCTCTCTTCTAAATAGGTTCGCCAGGGGCGGTGATTCCCATAAATGGTATCCCCTGTGACCCATGCGACAGGAAGTCCTGAATCCAGCGTTCGTTCCAGCATGCGCCGCGCCAGTTCCGGTTTCGTGGCAAAGGTCATCTGTACCGGCACATGAGCTTCTCGGCAGCGTTCCTGATCGTCGGTCCAGCTCTTGGGTAGATACAATTCTCGGTCCAGCAACGTGTGTCCACGCGAACTAGCTGAGGTGCGAAAGACGCCCATCTGACAGTTTTCGATACGTCCCGCCGTGCCACTGTACTGTCGTTGTACCCCCACTGATTTGCGTCCCTTTTTGAGAAATCCTGTCTCATCGATCACCAACACCCCGTTGGGAGCCGCAAGCATCTCCACAACATATTGCCTCAACTCATCTCGCACTCCGTCGCAATCCCACCTGGCTCGATCCAATAGATGCTGCATAGCATACGGGGTAGCTTCCCCCATCTCTTCAGCCACTTGCCATCCGTTTTTTCGTTCTAAGGGACTCATCAGTCCTTGCAGATAAGCGAGCGCCTGCTGGTGAGGCTCTTGTCGCACAAAATAGCGTCTGATCCGTTGGCTTAGCTCATGGAAAGCCGTCTTCCACACTTCTTCGGGAGAGGAAGAGGGACTGGCTGAAGGGAAAAGAAAAGGCATACCGAATGCTCCTTCTGTTCTCATTTCTGTAGCGATTGGCCTATTTGGTATGATTTTGCTGATTGGCTGACAAATTTAAGGCAGCTTAAAAAATGCTGGGTTTAGGCAGCGTTTGGGAGGTCAATAGTGTTTGTCTCTCCGACTATGGTTCGACGAGAGGCAAGAACTGGGAGTGGGTCTGGTGCAGGATCCAGCCAAAGGGGTGCAAAAGCTTGCCAGCCGCGCTGATCCTGCTGCCGCCGCCAGCGCCACCCAAGTTTCAGGTAGCTCAGACCGCGATCCCAATGAGTATCGACCCAGCGATGCTTGCCCGCCTGGACGACGCCCACTCCAATACTGGTCAAGTGAAGGGTGGCAATGGCCAGGATCAGGATGAGGCGTTCCAGAGCTTCGGGCGTGGCGAGTTCACTGGTATGGATCTGGTATCCGCCCGATTTTTCATCCAGAAAGCTTTCCTCAATGTCGAAGCGCAAACCGTACTCGCCCAACGTCTGAGCATTGGTAGGCTCGTCACTCACCACGAACCAGGGATCATCGGGCTGGTCAAACAGGCAGGCCAGAGCCAGAGAGACCGGTCCAACGGCTGTTCCTAAAATCGACACTTGCTGGAAGAAGCGACTCTCTCCAGCAGGTGGACACAGATCTCTGATGGCAGTGACCGGCTGAGCTTTGAAATGGACCAGGGTGTCGCCTGGCAAGCGCAAGCGAAAATGCCACTGCTGCTTGTGCAGATAGTGAAGGAGTTGCTCATGGACGAAGCCGCGATCGGCCAGCAAGGTAATCACCAGACCAGATGGCACGATGGCACGCACCTGGTCGAGCACCGGCTGATAGGCTTCAAAACTGACCTGGGTACTCCTATGGCGCATGGCTCGCCACGCTAAGGGGATGGCACGACCGCGATAGACAAGGGAGGCACGGATCAGGACAAAAGGGCTGAGAGCTGTCGTATCCAGGGCAACATAGAGGCGATGATCCAGAGGCCAATCAACGAGGCTGGCTTGCAACACAGGCTTATACCACTGCGGCGGAGAAATAGCAGGATGATGTAACCGGCGAGAAAAACGGCGCACCCGGCTGGCGGCATACTGCGCGCGGCCCTCAAGCACTTGGGCCCACGCACCCAGTTGCACCGTATGGGTCAGGCACAGGCCGGTGATTGCCCAGGCCAGCATTCTGACCCGGCGAACATCCTGATAGACCGTTCGAGGAAGAATGGGTTCCAATGCTTCCAAAAGGTCGTCATATATCTGGTGAGCTTCATTCATGGGAACACCTCCACAAATCCATACACTCGGCCATGCACTCTTATTCCTCTTTTCGAGGCTCTTATTGCTTTTTAAGGTACCTTAAAAAGCAATAAGAGACCTCGAAAAATGGGAGCAATATCAGCGCGGCTGGCAAACCTTTGCCTTCTTGGCCGGATCCTGCACCGGATCCCTTCCTAGCTCTCGCCTCCCGTCGAGCCATAGTCAGAGAGAGCAAGATCGGG
>WNGL01039285.1_pt1 | contig 14734 bp, 14 predicted proteins | sample 5400591 | NCBI WGS metagenome assembly WNGL01 (sample SAMN13153377, study PRJNA577476) | soil metagenome | isolation source: 80 cm soil or saprolite under Garry oak tree replicate 1 | place: USA:California | collected 2016-06-15
ACGGTCTCGCGCCCGCCGGTGATGCTCACCGTGACGCGATCGATCCCGGGCGGAACGACGAGCGGCACGACCGCCGTGCCCTTGCGGCCGGCCTTCACCGGCCCGAACCGGACCGACCCCACGTCCACGCGCACCGCCCTGCCCGCCGGCGCCTCCACGCGGAGCCGGGTCGTGCCGAGGAGCGGCAGACGCAGGATCTCGGGCAGCGCGCCCGGGGTGCGTCGCCACCACCCGACGAGCGCCACCTGAGGATGCCGCGTCGCGGGCGGCGTGTAGCGGACGCGGTGCCGCCCCGGCCCGATGCGCTCGACCGGCCCGAAGCTGCCGACATTCACGACGAGGCGAACGGGCTGCTCCTCTGTCCCGGCCGGCTCCTCGACCTCCAGCACCACCATCGCCTGCTCGGTCCGGCCGAGCACGATGGGGCCATCCTCCACAGTCAGTGACGCGCTTCGAGCCGTCGCAGGCAGAAGCGTCAAAATCATGGCGCAGCAGAAAAGGGGTGTTCTCGGACCCGGGTCGCGCGCCGGGGTTCGCGGCGAGGGAGGGTGACGTCGGGCGTCGCTCCGGAAAGGGGGAGACATGGCGGCGCTTTCCTCGTCGTGGGCGCGTCCGCGCGGCCGCGGAGGGCGGCCGGGCGGCGCGGACACCACCACCCCTCAGCAAGAGGAGGACCACCGGATGTCAGGCGGCGCGCTGGAACGGCCGGGGGTGGAGCGAGAGCGGCCGGCGCGCGCCGCCGCGCAGCACCTCCAGCTCGAGCTCAGGCCTGGGGGTGAGGACGAGGATGCGCTGCAGGTCGTCGAGTGACAGCACCTCGCTCCCGTGGGCCGCGACGAGCAGGTCGCCCTCGAGCACGCCCCCCAGCGCGGCCGGTGCTCCGGGCTCCACGCCGAGCACCCGCACGCCACGCCGTCGTCCGAGGGTGCGTGCGGTGGCGAGGTCGAGGTCCTCGCCGCGTGCGGCGATCCCGAGGTAGGGCCGGCGCACCTCTCCGTCGCGGATGAGCACGGCCGCCACCCAGCTCGCCGTGTGCGAGGGGACCGCGAAGGCCATCCCGTGTGCCCAGGGCAGCTTCGCGGTGGTGACGCCGACGACGGCGCCGCCGTCGTCGAGGAGCGGGCCTCCCGAGTTGCCCGGATTCACGGCCGCGTCGGTCTGGAGGAGACCGTCGAAGGCGCCGCCGTCCGGCGCCGGGAGCGTGCGGTAGAGAGCCGAGATGACACCCAGCGTCACCGAGCGATCGAAGCCGAGCGGGTTGCCGATCGCGATCACGAGCTGCCCGACCGCCAGGTTGCGGCTGTCGCCGAGCGCGAGCGGCTGCAGCCCGGGCGCCGCGATGCGCAGGACCGCCAGGTCCGTGCGCAGGTCGACCCCCACCCGCTCGGCGGCCACCGGCTCACCGGCGGACAGCCGCACGCGCAGTGGCCCTCGCTCGCGCGCCACGTGCGCATTCGTGAGGAGGTAGCCGTCCGAGGACAGGATGAGCCCCGAGCCCTGGCCCCGCCGCTGCTCGACGCCCACCACCGATGGGGCAGCGCGCGCCGCCAGCGCCGCCAGCTCCTGCGAGAGCTGCCCGAGCGCGGTCACCTGTCGCCTCCCGCGCGGCGCGCGCCGCGCACGTCGACGACCAGGTCCAGCTCCCGCACCGCGCCGCCGCGGGCGAGGCGCACCCGCGCGACTTGCCCGATGTGCTCCTCCTCCAGCGCCGGCAGGAGATCGCCCATCTCACACAGCGGGGCGCCGTCCAGCGCGAGCAGGAGATCCCCGACGATGAGCCCGGCGCGGGCCGCGGGGCTCGCTTCCTCGACCGCGGTGAGGAGGAGCGCGCCGTCCTGGCCGGTCGCCTGCGCCAGCGCAGCCGGGACGCGGACCGGTAGGCTCGCCACGCCGAGGTAGCCGCGCCGGACGCCGCCATGCGCCAGGACGGCCTCGACGACCCGCCTCAGCGTCGCCGGCGGAACGGCCAGCGGTTCGCCCCGGACCAGCCCGGCGCTGGCGAGCCCGACCGCGCGCCCCCCGAGGTCGACCACCAGCCCTCCCGAGAAGCCCGCCTGGACTGCGGCGTCGAGCTCCACGTAGCGGTCGATCCTGCCCCCCGCGGCGGTGCGCCAGGCGTCCCCCAGCCGCGCCACGAGTGCGAGCGCCGCGCGCGGCCCGCGCCCCGGCCGCGTCACCACCACAGCCAGCTGCCCCACCGCCAGCGGGAGGCCGCTCCACGTCGGTGTCGCGAGCCCACTCGCGCGAGTGCGCAGCACGGCCAGATCGGTGGACGGATCGCGGCCGACGACCTCGGCCGGAGCGCAATCGCCGGAGGGGAGCCCCAGCTCCACCTCGTCGCCGCTGTCGAGGCCATGCGCGGCGGTGACGATCACCCCGCCGGAGTCCCAGACCGTCCCCGACGACGCGCGGCGACGCCCGCCGTCCACCCGCACGACTGCGTTCGCGCCCTGCCGCACCGCGTCCGACACCGCCGACGACAGCTCCAGCCCGATCTCGATCGCCATCTGCTCGCTCCCGGCCGCCGCCGCGGCGGCCACGGTGGGAAGCTTGGCGGCGGGCGCAGGGTCCCACATCGTTCGGTGGGCCAGGGCTCGCTCCTGTCCAGAAGGTCAGGTCGGGAGAGCGCCCAATTGATGGCTTCACAGCACGAGGAGGCCGCGGCGGGCCGCGAGGACGATGGCCTCGCTGCGGCTCTCCGCGCCGAGCTTGCCCAGGATGGACTCGACGTGGAACTTGGCCGTCCGCTCCGCGATCCCGAGGCGCTGGGCAATGGTCTTGTTGGCGGATACGATCCCCGCTGGCGCCGCGGAAGATCACCCCCCGAGCGCCGGCGGCGAGCGCCTCTGCCGCTTGCTCCTCGGAGGCGACGAGGGCCACCACCGGGACACCCGCGGCGACCTCGCCGAGCCGGAGTGCGCCGGTCCCGGCGACGTCCCACAGGATCACGTCGGCGCCGCCACCGGCCAGTCCCTCGGCGTCGCGAGGCGCAGCCTCCGCGGTCAGGGAGAGGTCGCTGCGTTGGCCGAGGAGCGCCGCCAGCCCCTGGCGGGCCAGAGGATCGTCGCTCACGACGGCCGCGTGGGTGGGGTCCACCCGGGCTGCATAACGAGGCGGTGAGCCCGAACGCGACCCCCTCACCGCAGCCCTCTCCCCCGGCGGGGGAGAGGGGGAAAGGCCGACCTCGACCTCGACCTCGACCTCGAACCCGACCTCGACCGCGACCCCGGCCCCGGCCGCGACCCCGACCGCGACTTCCGACCTCAACCCACCGTCACCTTCCTCACGCCGCGTGCCTCGAGGAGCGCCTTCACCCGCGGGCGCAGGTCGCCCTGCAGGACGAGGTCGTCGCCCTCCACCGCGCCTCCGCACCCGAGCGCCTGCTTCAGCTCCTTGAGCCAGCGCTCGCGCTCGGCCGGGCGGAGTTCCAGCTTCTCCACCACCGTGGCCTCCTTCCCTCCGCGGCCCTTTCGCTCGAGCCGGACCACCGCGCGTGCAGGGCCGCGCGGCGGGGGCGCTGCGGCGGACGCGGCTGGCGCCGGGGCGCGCTGGGCTGGCATGCCGAGCCGCTCGGCGAGCCCGGCGAAGGGGCTGTGGAACGGTTCGGCCGGCGCCGGGGCAGCGCCCTTCGCAGCTCGCTTCTTCATGACCGGCGGATCTTGCGCGGCCGGGCCGGCTTGCGCAAGTCGCCCGCGAGGCGGCGCGCCGTCCGTGCGAAGTCTCCCGACAGGCGCGCTCCGAGGGCCAGGCCCTCCTCGGCGGATGGGCCGTCCGGCACCGCGCGCGAAGCCCGGTCGAGGAGGAGCTGCTCCACTGCCAGGTCCTCGAACAGCCGCGCCGCGTCCGCGTCATCGAGCCCGCTCGCGGCGAGGTGCGCGCGGCGAACGCTCCGGACGACGCCCTGGGCGGCGAAGAAGTGATCTGCAGCCGCGGCGCGCTCCGCTGCCGTCGCGGAGAGGCCGAGGCTCCGCCCGAACGCGGCGAGGAGCGCCCGCCGCAGCCCCTCGTCGCGGAGCGCCGCGCCACGTCCACGCTGCGCCAGCGCCGCGAGGACGTCGGCCGTGGCGACCGTCCGCAGCCCGACCGGGGCGAGCGCATCGGCGAGCTTCCGCCGCCGAACCAGCGAGGAAGGCCGGCGCCGCGGCTCCGCCGCGCGGGCGGGGACCCCGGACCGGACGAAGGCGGAGGCCGCGGTGATGGTGGCGCGGGCATCCTCGGCCTTCGGGTCCGGCGGAGCGCCGCGCACGAGCGCCCGGAGGCCGGCGAGCGACGCGGATCGAAGCTGGGGGGCGGCGGCTTCCAGCACCGTCGGCCAGGTGCGCTCCTGGTAGAAGATGCTCGCACCTGCCGCGATGACGGCCCGTGATTCACGCGGCGAGGCGACGCCGCGCTCGCGCGCGAGCTCGGCGGCCGCGCGCACGTTCACGAGCGGTAGCGTGAGCGGGAGGTAGCCCGCCTCGGCCGGCGCGTGGAGGAGCGCCACCTCGTCGTCACCGGTGAGGACGCCATCGCGGAACCAGCCGAAGATCCGGCCGACGCCCACCATGCCGTGCGGAGCCAGCTCGACCGCCCGCAGCGCCCCCATGCTGGCGCCGCCGAACACCGCCACGCCCGCGTCGAGCGCGTCGAGGAGCTCGTGGTGCCAGACGGAGGGCGTGCTCTCGAAGACGCCGTCGATGAGCGCGAGGGCGGCCGGCCGGCGCGCGAGCGCGCGCCAGATGTCACCCTGCCGCGCGGGCGGCAGAACGGTGCAGCGCGCCAGCCGCCGCGCCTCGGCGGCAGGCAGCGAAGGGCCGAGGAAGACGACGAGCTCGCGCTGTCTCACAGGAGCTCCGAGAGGAGGAGGCCGGGCACGAGGACCTTCACGACGCGCAGGGGGAAGCCGTCCGGCGCGAGGTCCACCGCGATCGCGCGGGGAAACCCCGCGCGGCGGAGGGCGCGGAGGACGGTGCGGCAGCCGTGATCGGGGGTCGCGGCCCTTCGACTACGCGCCGCCTTCGGCAGCGCTACGCTCAGGGCGGACGGACTGTGGTCGCGGTCGGGGACTCCCCCCCGGCACGCCCGCCGGAGCCGCTCCACGCCTCGCCGCTCGGCCGGCGCGACGTCCTCCCGTGCGCCGTGGATGTCCGTCAGCCGCGACTGCGCCGCCTCGAGCAGCGCCGCCAGGACCGCGCCATCCAGGTCGAGCCGGCAAGCGTAACCCACAGTGAGCGGCACGGCCGAGTGCTCGGCGTCGAAGAGGAGCGCGGCGGCGGTGGGGAGCCCGACCTGGCCGGGCAGCGCGAACAGGTACACGGAGAACCCGCGGCGCTCGAGTCGCTGCGCGAGCGCCGCCGCGCCAGGCGCCGCGCGCTCGGCGGCGGCCGAAGACAGCCGGAAGCACCTCACCGCCTCCTCCGTCCACCCGTCGGGCAGCGCGAGCGCGAGCTCATGACGCTCGACGAGCTCCAGCAGCGCATGCAGCAGCGCAGCTGGTCGGGAGGAATGGGCTCCCATCCCGTTGGACGTCCACCGCAGCTCGCTCACGCCGAGCGGCGCTCCGCCCGGCGGTGGAACATGGACCGACACGGCCGGGACGAGCACTGGCCGTCCGCTGCGGAGATCGGTTCCGCCTCGCCAGGCGATGGGGAGGGTGGTTGTCCGCTCGCCGCCCAGCTGCTCGGGCGCCAGGATGACCACGCCGCGGCTGCGCAGCTCGCCCGCGGTGCCCCAACAAAGCGCGCGCGGCGGGACCTGCTCGGAGAAGGCGAGCTCGGCTGCCTCCCCGAGCGCGCCCGCCGCGGCCGCGCGCAGGCCGAGACCCTTCCCGTTGGTCACCTGCAACACGTGCCCGCCCGGGCGGACCGCGCATGCGACCTCGACACCGGTCCGATCGAGCCCGGTCACGCGCGCCACCCGGGTGACGCCGAGCGCGGCGGCGAGTCGGCCCTGGCCGGGGCGGGCGGTCCGTTCCATGGCGCGCGTTTATATCCTGCTTGCCGCTCCCGAGCGGATTACGCTCCCGCGCCGCGCCGAACGGCGCCTCCGGAGGACGACACGTGGCCGACATCGAGAAGGTCCTGGCCCATCAGGCTGCCCATGCGGCGAGCTACCTCGACGATCTCCGGGCGCTGGTCCGGATCCCGAGCGTCTCCTTCGACGGCTTTCCCGCCGCGGAGGTGAGGCGCAGCGCGGACGCGGTGGCGGCGCTCCTCGCGCAGCGAGGTTTCGAGAAGGTCGAGGTGCTGACGGTGGAGGGGGCGCACCCCTACGTCTACGGCGAGCGCATCCGCGATCCGAAGGCACCCACGCTCCTCCTCTACGCCCACCACGACGTCCAGCCTCCGGGGGAGGAGGAGGCGTGGAAGTCGCCGCCTTTCGAGCCCGTCGAGCGGGAAGGCCGCCTGTATGGTCGCGGCAGCGCCGACGACAAGTCGGGCATCCTGGTCCACGCCGCCGCGGTGGACAGCTGGGTGCGCGCCGCCGGCGAGCTGCCGGTGAACGTGCGGATCCTCATCGAGGGGGAGGAGGAGATCGGCTCCGAGCACCTCTCGGCCTTCCTCCGCAAGTACCGCTCGCGCCTCGACGCCGACGCGATGGTGCTCACCGACACCGGCAACTTCGACACCGGCGTGCCATCCGTCACCATCGCGCTGCGCGGGCTCGTCATGGCCGACGTGGAGGTGCGCGCGCTCCGGCAGAGCGTCCACTCCGGCATGTGGGGCGGACCCATCCCCGACCCGGTGCTGGCGCTCGCCAAGATGCTGGCCGGGCTGGTGGACGACGCGGGGCGCATCACCATCCCGGGCCTCTACGACCAGGTGCGGCCCCTCACCGCCGACGAGCGGCGCAGCATCGAGCAGCTCCCTTGGGCGGCCGCCACCCGTGGGAGACGAACTGGTGGCAGCCTTCTCTGGCAGTGAATGCCATCCAGGCCTCGAGCCGCAAGGACGCCCGCAACATCATCAACGACGTGGCCTGGGCACGCGTCGGCGTCCGGATCGTGCCGGACATGGATCCCGTCCAGGTGGGCGAGAAGCTGGAGGCGGCGCTGCGCCAGGCGACGCCGTGGGGCCTCGAGGTCGAGATCAAGCGCACCAACGCCGGCGCGGCCTGGAAGACCGACACCTCGCACCCCGCCTTCAAGGCCGCGTTCCGCGCGCTGGAGCAGGGCTACGGGCGCGAGGCGCTCGCCATCGGTTGCGGTGGCTCCATCGGGTTCGTGGAGCCGTTCGCGAAGGAGCTGGGCGGCGTGCCGGCCCTCCTCGTCGGCGTCGAGGACCCGTACACGAACGCGCACTCCGAGAACGAGAGCCTGCACCTCGGCGATTTCCAGAAGGCCACCCGGAGCGCCATCCACCTCTATGCCGAGCTGGCACGGGCGATGCCCCGCTGACGCTCGGCGCGCCACCGCCGCGGTCCGGCGGTGCGGCGCGACCTCCTCGAGGCCGCTAGGCTCTGACCCACATGCCCCCTCCCAAGCCCGCCCCGACCGCGGAGGCGCGCGCGCTGGAGCGCGCGCGCGACCTCCCCAACGCCCGCACCGCGACCGACATCGATTCGCTGCGCCGGTCGTTCCTCGATCACCTCCAGTTCTCGCAGGGCAAGGACGAGCACACCTCCACCGCGCTCGATCACTACTTCGCGCTCGCCTTCAGCGTGCGCGACCGCCTGATGAAGCGGTGGATCCAGACGCAGCAGGCGTACTACCGGAGCGACGCGAAGCGCATCTACTACCTGTCCCTCGAGTTCCTGATGGGGAAGGCGCTCGAGAACAACCTCATCAACCTCGGGCTGTACGACGGCGCCCGCGACGCGCTCGCCAGCGTCGGGCTCGAGGTGGCCGACCTGTTCCCCGAGGAACCGGACGCCGGCCTCGGCAACGGAGGCCTGGGGCGGCTCGCCGCCTGCTTCCTCGACTCGATGGCGACGCTGGCGCTGCCCGCCTACGGCTACGGCATCCGCTACGAGTTCGGCATCTTCGATCAGGACATCCGCGACGGCTGGCAGGTGGAGCGGCCGGAGGAGTGGCTGCGTTTCGGGAACGCCTGGGAGGTCGCGCGTCCCGAGTACGAGGTCCCGGTCGCGTTCTACGGTCGCACCGAGTCGTACGTGGATGACAAGGGCCGTTACCGCGTGCGGTGGGTGGACGCGCGCCACGTGCTCGGCACGCCCTACGACACCCCGGTGGCGGGTTACCGCAACGGCACCGTCAACACGCTCCGGCTGTGGCGCGCGCGCGCGTCGACCGAGCTCGATCTCGCCGACTTCAACCGCGGCGACTACCTGGCGGCGGTCGAGGAGAAGAACCACTCCGAGAACATCTCCAAGGTCCTCTATCCGAACGACGTGACGGTGATGGGGAAGGAGCTTCGCCTGCAGCAGCAGTACTTCTTCGTGGCCTGCTCCATCCACGACATCCTGCTCCGGCACCTCAAGGTGCACGAGAGCCTCGACAACTTCGCCGACAAGGTGGCCCTCCAGCTCAACGACACGCACCCGTCCATCGCCATCGCCGAGCTGATGCGGGTCCTCGTCGACGAGCACGGCTTCGACTGGGAGCCGGCGTGGGAGATGTGCCGCGCCGTCTTCGGCTACACGAACCACACGCTCCTGCCCGAGGCGCTGGAGCGCTGGCCGGTGGATCTCTTCGGCCGCGTCCTGCCGCGCCATCTCGAGATCATCTACGAGGTGAACCGCCGCTTCCTGGAGGGGCTGGGAGAGCGCCAGGTCGAGCCGGCCGCCGCAGCGCGCATGTCGCTCATCGAGGAGGGCCCGGTGCGGCAGGTGCGCATGGCGAACCTGGCGGTGGTCGGGTCGCACAGCGTGAACGGCGTGGCAGCGCTGCACACCGAGCTCCTGAAGGGCGACCTGTTCAAGGACTTCCACGCGCTCTGGCCGGAGCGGTTCAACAACAAGACGAACGGCGTCACGCCCCGCCGCTGGCTCTTGCAGGCGAACCCCGAGCTGGCGCGCATGATCACCGAGGTGATCGGGCCGGGCTGGGAGACCGATCTCGACGAGCTGCGCCGGCTGGAGCCGCTCGCCGAGGACGCCGCCTTCCGGCGCCGCTTCCGCGAGGTGAAGCGCGCCAACAAGGCGCGGCTGGCAGCCATCATCCAGCGCGAGAACGGGATCACCATCTCGCTCGACTCGATATTCGACGTCCAGGTGAAGCGGCTCCACGAGTACAAGCGGCAGCTCCTCAACGTGCTCCACATCGTCGCCCAGTACCTGCGGATGAAGGCCGACCCGAGCTACGTGCCGCTGCCCCGCACCTACCTGTTCGGCGCCAAGGCGGCGCCGGGGTACGCGATGGCGAAGTGGCACATCAAGCTCATCAACGCGGTGGGCGAGGTGGTGAACCACGACATCGCCGTGCGCGGCCGGATCGCGGTCGTCTTCCTCAAGAACTACCGCGTCTCCCTGGCGGAGCGGATCTTCCCGGCGGCCGACCTCTCCGAGCAGATCTCGACCGCCGGCAAGGAGGCATCCGGCACCGGGAACATGAAGTTCGCCTTGAACGGCGCGCTCACCATCGGCACGCTCGACGGCGCCAACGTCGAGATCCGCGAGGAGGTCGGCCCGGAGAACTTCTTCCTCTTCGGCATGACGGTGGAGCAGGTGAAGGAGCTGCGGCGGCGCGGCTACGATCCGTGGGAGTGCTACCGCCAGAACCGGGAGCTCAAGGCGGTGGTGGACGCCATCGCCGGCGACACCTTCTCCCCCGGGCAGCCGCGGCTCTTCCAGCCGGTGGTGGACTCGCTCCTCAACGGCGGCGACCCGTATCTCTGTCTGGCCGACTTCGCTGCGTACTTGCAGTGTCAGGCCGACGTGGAGAAGGCGTACCAGGACGAGGACCACTGGACGCGCATGGCCATCCTGAACGTGGCCAGGTCGGGGAAGTTCTCGTCCGACCGCACGATCCGCCAGTACGCGGAAGAGATCTGGGGCGTGAAGCCGGTGAACCTCGACCCCGACCTCGACCTCGACCTCGACCTCGACCTCCACCCGTACTCCTCGAGGGACACCCTCCCTCGCGCGTCGACCCCCACTCCCTCCCGCAAGAGCAGCTCCCGCTGCACCGCGGCGCCCATCGGATCCAGGATCGAGATCCCGGCCGCACGCGCGGAGCGCTTCCCGAGCACGCGGTGCCACGGCACCCGGGTCGCGCTCCCGCGCAGCGCCGCCAGGGCGTACCCGACGTGGCGCGCGCAGCGAGGCTTGCCGGCGAGGAGCGCCACCTGGGCGTAGGTCGCCACCCGCCCGCGGGGGATCCGCCGGATGACGCGGTAGTACCCCTCCCAGCCGGACAGGGCGGCCACGGTTTCACTTTACATGCCCCCGACCGGCATTACCCTGTCGCCATGTCGACAGCGAAGCGATTCGGGTGGGTGGCGGCCGCGCTGGTCTTCGCCGGTTGCGGCGTCCAGTCCATTCCGCAGGCGGACAACGCCGTCAACGGGGCCTGGGGCGAGGTCCAGAACCAGTACCAGCGCCGCGCCGACCTGGTGCCGAACCTGGTCGAGACGGTGAAGGGCTACGCCAGCCACGAGCGCGAGACGCTGGAAGGCGTGATCGCGGCGCGCGCGAAGGCCACCCAGGTGCAGCTCAACGTGAACGACCTCACCCCCGAGAACCTCAAGAAGTTCGAGGACGCGCAGGCCGGGCTGCGGAGCGCGCTCGGTCGCCTTCTGGCGGTGGCCGAGAGCTACCCGCAGCTCAAGGCGAACGAGAACTTCCGCGACCTGCAGGTCCAGCTCGAGGGCACCGAGAACCGCATCACGGTGGCGCGGAACCGCTACATCCAGGCGGTGCAGGAGTTCAACAACCTCGTCACCGTGCCGCCCACGAGCTTCACCAATTCGATCGTGTACCACAAGCAACCGAAGCCCCAGTTCAGCGCCACGACGGCAGGCGCCGAGCAAGCGCCGAAGGTGAAGTTCTGATCGCGACCGCCCTCCCTCCCGAGGGGCGCCGGCTGCTCCGAGCGGTGGCAGGCGCGGTCCTCGCGGCAGCGCTCGTGGCGGGCGCCTCGCCGGCCAGCGCCCGGGACATCCCGGCCTTGACCGGTCCGGTCGTCGACGAGGCCGGCCTCCTCGACGCCGCCGAGGTGCGGCGCCTCGAGGGGCTCTCCCGCGCCGCCTGGGGACAGCCGGCGGAGCACCGCGTCCAGCTCCAGTACCTCGTCGTGAAGTCGCTCCAGGGAGAGGACGTGGAGGGCTTTGCGGTCCGTGCCTTCAAGGCCTGGCAGCTCGGCGAGAAGGGCCGCGACAACGGCGTCCTGATCGTGGTCGCGCGGGAAGATCGCAAGCTCCGGATCGAAACCGGCTACGGCAACGAGGGCGGGCTGACCGACGCGCAGTCGGGGCGCATCATCCGCAACACCATCGCGCCGGCCTTCCAGGGCGGCCGGTACGGGCAGGGCCTCTTCGACGCCGGGGTCCAGGTCCTCTCCGCGCTCGGGGCGCTGCCCCCGGACGCAGGTCGCCGGCTGGCGCAGCCGAGCCGCAGGCAAGGCGCCGGTACGGGAGTGATCGTCGGGCTGGTCGTCCTGTTCTTGCTCGCCCGGATGATGTTCAGCGGCTTCGGGCCGCGGCGCCGGGGCGGCTTCTTCGGCGGTCCGTTCGGCGGTGGCTGGGGCGGTGGCGGTGGCTTCGGCGGCTTCGGGGGAGGCGGCGGCGGCAGCTGGGGAGGCGGCGGCGGGCGCTCCGGCGGCGGTGGTGCGTCCGGCGGATGGTGAGGAGCCTCGCGCGCACGCGCGTCGGGGCGGGGGTGAGCGGATGGTCGAGCGATTCTTCGGCGAAGAGGCCCGGCGGCGCATCGAGGCGGTCGTGCGCGAGGCCGAGGCCCGCAGCACCGGCCAGATCGTGCCGGTGGTGGTGGAGCGCTCCGACCCATACCCCGAGGCGCGCATCCGCGGTGGCCTGCTCGGCGCCGCGCTCGCCACCGCCGTCGTGCTGCTCTGGCACCTGCCCCTCACGCTGGCGGAGCTGCCGCTGGTGCAGCTCGGAGCGGGTCTCCTCGGGGCGCTGGCGGGGATGTGGGATCCGCTGGAGCGCGTCCTCGCCGGGCGCGCGGAGCTCACCCTCGCCACCCGCGACCGCGCGCTGCGCGCGTTTCACGAGCACGGACTCCATCGGACTGCGCAGGGCACGGGCGTGCTCGTCTTCGCGTCCCTGTTCGAGCGGAGGGCGGTCGTCCTCGGCGACCACGGCATACACGAGAAGATGGGCGAGGAGAGCTGGCAACGCGCCGTCGACGCGCTCACGCGTGGACTCGGAGCGAACGATCCGGCCGCGGGCTTCTGCGATGCGATCGCGCTCTGTGGGGCGATCCTGGCCGAGCACTTCCCGCGCGACCCGTCCTCGCCCGGACCCGGCAACGAGCTCGGCGACGCGCTCAGGACGAGCCGCAGCTAGCCGCGGAAGCCAACCGCCGGCAACAGCAGCGACAGCCGGAGCACGCCTGCGACGGCGTGAGCCGAGGCGACCGCCACGTGATGGGCGCGGGCGATTGGCTCGACGCGCGGCAGCTCCAGCGCGAGGCCGGCGCGCCGTAGCGTCACCTCGAGCTGCGGGCCGTGGCGGGACACCTGGACCGTCACCGGGTCGGCGTCGGACTGGTCGGCCAACGCCATGAGATCATGGACGAGTTGAGTTTCGGCATCGAGGTCCGGCAGCAGCGCGAGCTCAGCGGCGGGGCGGAGCACCTGAGGCTGTCCGCTCGCGGTGGCATCCAGCTGGTAAGCGGCGGCGGTGGGCACGATTTCTCTCTCCACCTGGAACTTGTTGTCCTTCCTGCGAGCAAAGTAGCGCCCCGATGGGCAGGGTCACGGCGAGCCCACACGACTGGTGGAGTCGGTGGAACCGGCGACGGCGTTGACATCCCCTTCGCTCCTGCGGATAACGGCTGAATGAAGAGCGGCAAGGAGACGCAGGCCGGCACCCGGTCGCGTGGCGCAGCGCGGCGCGCGGGACGCACCGAGCCCGAACGGGTGGAGCCGTCGGAGAGCGCGCCCGTCACAGCCACCACCACCGACCTCGCGCCGGTGGTCGGCGTGAACCTCCGCCGCCTCCGCGTGAAGCGGGGGCTCTCGCTCGAGAAGCTCTCGCGCCTGTCCGGTGTCTCGCGCGCCATGCTGGGCCAGATAGAGCTCGGGCAGAGCGCCCCCACCATCAACGTGCTGTGGAAGATCTCGACCGCGCTGGGCGTGCCGTTCTCCGGTCTCATCGGGCAGCGGCAGGTGGGCGGGGTGCTCGTCCTGCGAGCCGATCAGGCGAAGAAGCTCACCAACCACGACGGCACCTACAGCTCGCGCGCCCTCTTCCCCTTCGACGAGCCGCGCCGGGTCGAGTTCTACGAGCTCCACCTCGCCCCAGGGGGCGAGGAGCGGGCCGACGCGCACGCGCCCGGCACCACCGAGAACCTGGTGGTGGCGAAGGGCGCGCTCGAGCTCGAGGTGGAGAGCACCCGCCAGCTCCTGGCAGAGGGCGACGCCATCGTCTTCGAGGCGGACACGCCCCACGTCTATCGGAACCCGGGCGGCGTCGAGACGGTGATGTACCTCGTCATGACCTACGCCGACACCGTCGGCTAGTGAGCGCGCGTCGAGAGCTCCGAGCCAGCTAGAGCGCGTCCTCACCGCGCTCACCGGTGCGGATGCGGATGGCCTCGTCCGACGGAGAGACGAAGATCTTGCCGTCGCCGATGCGGCCCGTCCTGGCGACGCGCTCGATCATCTCGATGACGCGCCCCACCAGCTGATCGGGGACCACCACCTCGACCTTCACCTTGGGGAGAAAGTCGACCACGTACTCCGCGCCGCGGTACAGCTCGGAATGGCCCTTCTGCCGGCCGTAGCCTTTCACCTCCGTGGCGGTGAGCCCGGCCACTCCCACCTCGGCGAGGGCCTGCTTCACGTCGTCCAGCTTGAACGGCTTGATGATGGCTTCGACCTTCTTCACGGTGCACCTCCTGATCTTCGAGCAGGCGATGGGCCCGTGAGGTGCAATGGCCGCGCCGCCGCTCGAGGTGTGGACCGCCAGCCCCAGCCAGCGGAATGCGTGCTCGCCCCCTGCGGGAGCACCCGGCCTGCGCGCTCGGCGGGCTCGCGACTGCCCGCTCGACGCGCAAAAGCACCGCGCGGGCGCTGCGCCTGGCGAGGGCAGGCTGCCCGCCGGGAGCCGCGCCGCCGCGGCGATCGAGCTCGTTTTTCGGGCTGCGATCTCGGTGCTTCCGAACGGGGGCACGCCGGCTGCACTGGAGCCGCGGCAGGCGCCATCGCGCCGCTCGCCACCCGCCAAGGAGTCTGTGATGACGGAAGGAAGTTCCCCCAAGGCCGCCCCGGCCAGCACCTCGTCCCGCGCGACGCTCGGGCTGACCGGCCTCACCATCAATGCCATGGCGCTCATCGCCCCGGGCGCCTTCCTCTGGCTCACGTTCCAGATGCAGTCGCTCTACGGGGCGCCCATGGCCGGCTCGGCCATGTGGTTCGGCATCCTGGCCGCCCTGCTCCTCTGCTTCGCCACGGCGATCAGCTACGCCGAGCTGTCGAAGCTCTACCCCGGCGCCGGCTCGTCGTACTTCTTCGCCGAGCAGGCCTTCCTCAACCGGACGAAGGCGTATCGGTTCGCGCGCATCGCCAAGTTCATCACCGGGTGGGCGAGCCACCTGTACTACTGGGTGTACCCGGGCTGCATGGTGGGCGTGACCGCCATCCTCTCCGGCTACCTCCTCAACCAGTTCTTCCCGA
>WNGL01006763.1_pt1 | contig 14733 bp, 23 predicted proteins | sample 5400591 | NCBI WGS metagenome assembly WNGL01 (sample SAMN13153377, study PRJNA577476) | soil metagenome | isolation source: 80 cm soil or saprolite under Garry oak tree replicate 1 | place: USA:California | collected 2016-06-15
TTTTTCTTCCGGAATTATTGCTGGTGCTTTTTTATTCATTATTCAACCTCCACAACTAAGCCATTGTCAGTCGCTTTTTTACTGATGATTTTCAAAAGAAGGGGAACGCCATTCTTTTTTTGGAAGATCTTAACGACCACACTTTTTGAGCCAACGGTAGCATACAGTTCTTTGATGGTCGCTTCCAGCTGTGAAACATCCGGCCGACTCTTTTTGAGTTCATTAAGCTCTTTTTTAAGTTTTTCGTTTTCTGCTTTTACTTTTTCAGGATCCATAAATCATCACCTACTTTGTGCATATACTGGTAAATTGTGCTGTCATCCAATCTTTGCCAATGACACAATTTCCTTGTATCCAGCTATGGGTTGGGAAAATATACCAGCAAAGCAATCCCAGAATTGTTAAAAGTATTGTTAATGCAATAAGTGATCTCATTTTAGGAGAGCCATAACGTGCTCAGGTTTTATTAAAATATAATTTTTAGTGTTTGCTTCGGCCAATTGTCCCTCCCATTTTGCAACCAATACTTTGTCCCCTTCCTTGAATTCAATGTTGGCGATTCCGCCCAGGGGAGTTCTGTATCTCTTTGCAAATTTTCCAATCGCGATCACCACTGCGGGGATAGAAAAGGCCTCGGTTCGCTCTCCCTTTTTTCGTGGCACAATAATACCGGAAGATGTTTTTTCCGCGTCATCATTGACCTCTACAAGAACAAAATTATTTAGCGGGTGTATTTTCAATTTTCCTCCCTTCGGTTACCGTAGTAACTGACGGCATTATTTTTGCCTCTTCAATAGTGCGCGAGAGAGCCTTCATATCAGTTCGGACGTCGTTGAGCGCTTGAATTATTTTGACCCCGTTTAAGTCGGCCCATTTTGCCATGTGGAGTAATTCACTTTGCAGCGTGGTGTATTCGTTGTCGAAGGTATGCAATTGATCCTGCATCCTACTTTTCCAATATGTTGCTTTTTCTTCTGGTGTTTGTGGCATATTTATTCTTCGCTTTCTGTTTTTTTGGTAAATAACTCGGTGACTTCAACTTTCAAAATTCTAGCTATAACAAGGGCAAAATCTGATGATACCGGACGGATGCCATTTTCAATATTGCTATAGAATGCCCGGCCAAAAGATTTACCCGTTTCGATGTTGACAAGGCCTGCCATCTCTTCCTGGCTGCATTTTGCTTCACGGAGCGTTTTCAGTTCTGGTTTGGCAATAAATTTTAATGCTGACATTTTATCCTACTTTTTTCCCGCCCTTTTTCAGTTTATTGTCTGTACTGAAAATAGCGCCGAGATATTCATTGACTTTATTATTAAGCAACTGCAGGAGAGACGCCAAAAATCAAGGCAATCTTTGTGTCATATTGCTGTATGGTTTCCCCGGTGTTTTTATCTTTTATAGTCACGCTGTAGGTTTGGCGTTCTTCGTTAAGTCTGAAATCTGATTTAATAACTTGGTTATTCATAACACAAAAATAGTAACAAAGTGTGACACAACTGTCAAGCATTCAATCCCCGAGCATTACTTGTGCTTGAATGATTTTCCCCGGTGGAAGTGCTTTCTTCAGCATAATCATAGTTTGGTCTTTTTTCTTGACCTGCGGAACAATGACCGCCGGCAATGGCTGCCCGTCGCACGTTAATGTAATAATTTTCACCCAGTCCTTAGGGACCGGATAAAAAAGTGCTTTGCCATCAGACTCAATACTAAAAGTTTTTGTTCTCATATATTGGAGCAGGTCTTGCCTCGTCCCTGCGCGGTTGCCCCTCTGTGTTCGCGTTCGCCGGCGTACCGGCTATAGCTCCATTCAAGATTTTACTCTTAACAAGATCCTTGCGGATATGGACTCCTTGCAACTCCCCGTCCTTTATTTACTTTTTCCTTCCACCATCAATAACTTCTTCAATCTCTTTGGTGGCATCTTTTAAGTTTTGTGTGTAGGGAATTTTATAAAAATAACCCACCACATCTTTTTCTAGTGCAATTAGAAAATCTCCAACTTTCCGAATAACGTACCCTTTATAGGGGACGATATACGGTGGCTCAGGCGCCACAAAATCCTGGCCACTTATTAACTTGTAGCCTTCTTCAAATGCCTCTGCAGGTGAGAATGATTTATAGCCGTCCTTGTAGACAACATAATATCCTCCGACCTGTGGTTTATGCTTTTCCATGTAGGCTGCATCCAAAGTGATAGGTGCAAAGCCTTTTTCTTCCGGTGTCATCGTTGCCGATCCGTCCGGGTTAATCGGATGGATGGACCTGATTTTCAAAGCCCAAACTTCCTTATAGCATTTGTATTTTGGCATTTCTGCCGATGCTCCGCTATCCATTGTCTTCACCCCCTCCCAATGTTTTTGTTACCTGACTGCTGACAATTTCCGTATAGCGCCGGTGGGAGATTTTGAAATCGCATTTAGTGTTTGGGCAAATAATAACATTGGCTGTCTGGAATGCCATCCAGCCGAATTCCTTCCCGCAAGCGGGGCATTTATTTTCTCTAAGATTGGACCACTCCATTTTTTTAGTTTTTGATCGCATATTTACATTCCCCCCCATGAAACTCAATAATCTTAACCTTATTTTCTTTGATAGCCATTCCCTGCTCAAAACCACAGATCGGGCAGAAGAATCGTCCATTGGGGAATAAGAAGAACGTCCGCCACTGGCCGTGAGAGTTTTTGAATCTCAGCTTGAATTGCTTTGGTATTTTGATTATTGTTTCGACATTCATGCTATTCTTCGTCTTCTGACTGGCAAGGATTTTCCCGTTGTGACTTTAGTATAGATTCTCCTAAACTACTTAATTTCAGCGCATACCCCTCCGGTGTTTCATCGTAGGGAACCTCAGCAATGGTGATAACCACTCGATAAAAGGTGCTTGGTATTGAGCGCTTTTTAACAAACCGTAAATACTTAGGCTTATCATCTTCAATCCACCATACATTTCGCTCAATCGGTTTACCCTTTTTTCGTCGCTTCCAGCGGACCAGGATGTCAGTAAATATTTTATCGTCAATATTGGGGGCATCGGCAATTTGACTGTGACCACCCACTTTATAGTAAGCCTCAATGAGAACGTCGACCTGTCCGGTGAAATGATGCTCTTTAGATTTACCATAGGCCCACGCCCAGGCTTCAGCTTCGTTAAGACGGTCTTTGTAATGGAAGTAATGTCCGGTTGTTTCATTGCGACTGACGGCTTTAATGCCTGGAAGTTCAATTACTACTTGCATAATCGATACCAAGATCCTTTTGATCTACGAATACAATTTTCTTTTTTGTAGTTTCTGCCCACCAGTAACCATTAAACTTATCACCGGTTATTGCTTTCTTTATCAATTTTAATTTTATTCCTTTTCGGTATCCCATCTGTTGCTCTCTCCCTCGACTAAAAAAGTCCTTAGATAGAGGGGTATATATTCCCAGCTTCCGATGGTTGGGGTAAGGGAAATACACCTTGTGAGATTTTATTGTTTTGACAATCTGTCCGATTAGAAATTGTTTTATATTCTTTTTTTTCATTTTACCGTTAATAACCCATACCGATTGCATTGCGCATTTAGGCAAACCCACACTAGCATTGAATAGGGGCCGGCATCGATTAGACTTTCGCCCACTGTTGCGAGGCGCTTTTGTTGCATTTCTTCCTGGCATTCAATACATTTATTCATTTTTTTGTTGGTTGTGGCCATACATCAGGCACTGAATATAGTTTACCGCTGGGTTGTTCATCTTTGATGATCGGCGCGCCGACAAACTTCATGTGATGCCTAGGGCATTTTTGATTGATATATCCAAAGCCGGAAGCGAGAGATCCCCAGCATCCATATTCGCATTTTTTATTTTTTAACTTTCTTTTTGTCATACTTTATATAGGCGAGATCATGAGCTTTGAGCCAGACCGCCAACCCTTTCCTGGTCATTGTCATTTTGCCACAATCGCATTTTCTATTCCAGGGTTTTATTATCGTCGGATTCCTCAGGTGATTGAGTTCTTGGATCGAATTATTAAAAAAATGGTTGTCGCCACTGCACGTTTCAAATATCATTTTTTATATAAAATCCTTTTCCCGCACCGGGGGCAAACCGTACACCAATTGAAAATTTCCCAAACACCGCCGTAATCGTCCCGGGTAAATTTTCTTTTGCATTTGCTACAAGTCTTCATTTTTTATAGACGGACAGGACTTCGGCCAGGCTTTTTGTGTACGCTGCTCTAGGTAATCTCGCCGAGCGCACTCTTGGTGTGTCCGGTAAATGTCCAGTCGCGTTTCTTCGCTTCTTTTGCTGCAGGGTAGTAAGACTCCTGGCATTCCTTGGAACACCAAAAGCCGATCGGCCCCTTAGGTATTTCATTCTCCGGTTGTCCTTCATGCTTCTTCCCCTTACAAGGATAATCATTTTTTGGTTCTTCGACAACTTCCGCTTCGATTGTAGTATCAACCTCTTTGGCACTTTTAATCGGAATTGTTTTGATTAATTCTTCCGTCAGTTTTTCAATATCGTTGGTGGAGATATCCGTCATCGATGTGACGTTCATTTTCCGGTAAGCGGCTTTTTTAGCGGCCTCCTGAGGGAACCCACGGTCCGTAGCGGCTTGGAAGTAGTCGGACATGACTCGCACTCTCTTTGGATCTTCATCTTTCGTCACAGGGCGATTGGGGGCCTCCTGGTCCTTTTCATCATCATCGACGTCGGCATCAAAAATCTCACTTGCCATTGTCGCGTGAACGACTGCAGCAACAATCGCGCGCTTCTGTGCCATTGCCATGATCGTGTTTACCTGATCGGCTTGCTCATAGGCGGATTTGGGGAGGTATAAATCGAAGCTTCCGGGATAATCCGGATTCTTTTTTCTCTTGACGCTCAGTTTTTTTTCTTCCTCTGTCGCCCACCGTTCGGCCTTTTTGGTGTAGGCATACTTTGACTCATGGCTATTGCAGGAACGTTCTGCAGCACCGGCAAATTTACCGGTAGCAAAATGAATTAACTCGCAGCGGTATTTATAATAAAAGAAGCCATTCTCCCAATCTTCCACTTTTTCAATACACTTAGGATCGACTTTTAATTGGAAAAGAAAAGCGACCTTTTCAGCTCCGGGTTTATACAGGGCTTTTTTCTTTGTGCCGGGAATAACGCCGTAATCCTTATCAGGAATAAGTTTGCTTTTGCAAAATTTGATCAGCTGGTTATATTGATCCCCGAACTCTTTGGTTGTAAGTGCCTGGCCAACTACTGCCAGAGCTTTTGTGTCATCATTCATGTTTTGTTAACTCCGGGTATTTATTCATCATTGCTTTTATCGAGTGGAATTCATGACAATTGCCACAATACTTTTCCCGGACATCATTTGAGTTCCAGGAAGTGAGGCCGCAGTCCAGGCATTTAATACCGGCGCGCTCACCATCCGGGGAAGCGACAATCTCATAGGTCTTTGTCAGTGTGTCTGGGTCTGTGAGGATCAATTTAATAAAAGCCTGACCGCCAGGCCCTAACTTTTTTACTTCTTCAACTAATTTTAAGACAAGTGCTGATGGCATATTATTTTTTCTCCGGACCAGTATAGTATTTATGCTTTGTTATATCCAGCCAGGGGAAAAGAATCTGGGCGAGTTGCCATTCCAGTTTTGCGCCATGATCGGCAATATATTGTTCGTCAGCTTCAGTGGTTGAAAGGTAAATGTGAGCCTCTATTTCCAGTTCGGTAAGTGGTCGATAGCCAACAACACTATTCCACTGACCGTCGAAACCGGTATCGTAGGCAATAAAACCAACTGTTTGTGAACTTGATCGCCATTCTGAAGCTAATATTTTCATAGATTACCTTTTCCACTTTCCGCAACTCTCGCAGTACATCCGCCCCTTTTGATTATAAAAAATCTCTGTGCTTGAGCAGGTTGGGCATTTTTCCTTTAGATTATTTTCAATTAAGGCCATTATACACGTCCCGATAAAGAGAGCAAAAAAAATTGAGGCAAGGATGGGGTGTTGATGAGCTAGTATAAATAAATTATTCATAGGGTCAGGCGTCGAGCAGGGAAGCAAAAGCGCAGCCTCCCTGCCGACTAAATTAAAATCACGTACCGTTACCAGATGCACTGGGTAAAAAGTACGTCAAACCGCGCTCATTAACTTTGAGCATATTTTTAGCAACCGGTGCAGTCTTAGCAGTAACGGATGGAATAACAATCCCGACTTTTTTCTCAAGCTGGCGGATGTAGCCAAAGAGTTTGGAAACGGTGTGCCTTTCAGCAATACCGTAATGGCCGCCATCGACCAGGCGTTCAATGCCTCGCATCTCTTCATTGCCGACGCGGGCCAGAGTTTCTCTAAATAACACATCAGTTTTTTTCATAGGCCAGGGACGTTTCTATTTTTGGGAGGACGACTTTTTCACCGGAAGTTGATTCAGTAACCGTATGACCCAATGCAATCAGCGCAGCGAGATCGTAGGCGTCTACCGTAACCTTGCCGGTTAAGATCTTAATAGTTTTGGCAATTTTCGGATCCTTAATATATAAATTTGGTTTGCCGTAGACTCTTTTTGTGTAAAATTCTATTGTCATTACAAGGACTGTAACATATTTTGTGTCATGTGTCAAGCGGTATTGTGGAGAGAAGGCAGATTTATGCAGCTGCTTAGATCAAAAAAGAATTGATACAGAATTGCAGACTTGACAATCCCTGGTGAAAAGTTATTTAATAAATTCAGTAATGGCTTTGGCAAAAGGGCCAGGAATCTCAAGTCAATCTTGACTTTGAGGCAAAATCGAGATAAAATGCTAGGTATCTAAAACCTGTTATAAGGTGGCGGCGAGAGTTCTCGAACTTTTGCCAAAAAGATACTTACCATTTCTTTCGCCAATACCTTACAGCAGGTTTTTTTATGCAATTTTCTGATCGGGTCACCGAAATAACACAAAAACATTATGCTCCACTCGAAGTGGATAGGGTTTTGAATACTCCCTCCGTTCTTGTTCGTTATTTCAAAGATGTCCCGGAACCACGACTTACCCGCCGGCTAAGATTAAAACTAGCTCTGCATTATTACTTTGCAAAAGTAAAAGTATATTTTAGTAATTTGTGGGATGCCGTTCGTGGAAGAAAAGCGGAATGCGATCACGACGACGATTGGTAATAATTATGTTTGATGAGCTTTACTACAAAGGTAAACCGGTGGCATGGTACAAAAACCATAAGCCTATTTACTGGAAAAAATACAATGACATTCTTGTAGAAGAGATTTATTTCCGTTATCCCCTTTTCATTTTTCATTTTCTCCGACATCTCGCGCTTCTCCTGGATCGATCGGCAAATGCTGTCAGAGCATTGATCAACAAGTGGTCCATCACTATTGACTATACGGAGGACCACAAAAAGAAAATATGACAAAAGATACTCAGTACCTTAAACAGAGAGAAGCATGGCACAAAAAGCGGAAAGCAATTGCCAGCAAAAACACCCGGTTAATAAATTACTGGCGATCATTCCCTTGGTGGCAGTTTTGGAAACGTCCCCCGGATTTTGAACAGCAGCGCGCAATCATTCTAACCAATTGGGGAACGTGGTCCTCCACCAAAATATTAATGAAAAATATCTGTCCTATCTATAGGTTTACTTATCACCACCCGCTCCCATTTTCGGCGCGGCAATTACTAAGGTATGTTGTACCCCGACTTCGGCCCCAAAAAAATATAGGTCTTACTGCGAAGCAGTCGCCAAAAATTTTTCCCAATAATTTGCAAAGAATTCTTTTGATCACTGCAGAGAGCCGGGAATGAGCTGGGCGACTTTCCGGTTCTGTGGAATTATCAAATAGATAGTTCATTGGGAACTCCAATGGCAAAACGAATGACTGGCTCGATCAGTCTAGGAAAAGCAGAAGGACCGGCAACGGTTTGGGTAGGCTTAGTACGAGAAACCCCACCACACTCGCTTTGCGGACGGATTAAAAAACCGCCGCGCAGCGGTGGAGGGAGAGTCACTTGAGAATACAAAGGACTAGACGAGCCGGGGTTGTTAAGGGGTGGCCTCGTTGTGCAAAAAATGATACACTTACTCGACGGCAGCCGCCTTTATCGATAGTTCCCCTTTTTTGCGATTGGTTTGCTATTGGAGTTCCCAAGGGCGGCTGTCTTGTTATTCGGAAAGCAAAACGATATTATACAGATATGATCGCAACCCTCACTCTTGTCATTCTGCTCCTGGTCCTGGTCCTGACGGTCCTCTCTTTTCTCACCGGGGTTGTCACCGGGTATGCTCTGGCAGCAAACAAAAAAACGCCGGAAAAAAGCGCGGGGAATGAAAATTTATCGCCCGAAGTGTATGCTCGGTCGCAAACGGAGAAGTTACTTGATCAAGAAAAAGTAGAGAAGCACACGCCGACATCGTACATTTCAAAATTTCCTAACCCGGAAATCCTGCGCAACCAAAAAGACAAAGCACAATTGGAAGGATATCTGGAGGACATGAGAAAAGGACACTCGGGGGGATCCTTTGCACTATGAAGAAAGTTGCCGTTATATTCTTACTGTTAGGAATTTTATTGACAATTTTGTTCTCCTGGCAGCATTGTCATTATTCTAAAAGGGTATGGGTGCCGGCTCATCTAACGTTCTTGAAAAATTTATCAGTGCATCACGACGCCGGATGGCAGCAGGTCCAGGAGTGTAAATTTTAATATGAAGGAAAAGATTAAAAAATATAAAAAGGAAATCAGTTGGCTCTGGCATTTTGTTATTCTTTGCCACTTACCAAAACCACGACACCTCTTCCGGAATTGGCGCGGACAATTTAGTGGTCGATGCTTATATTGCAGAAATTATAAATAACTATGGCGTGTAAAGGTTTGTTTGATCATTCGATAGGTAAACTGGAAACGGTAAAAATTACCAGGACGGAAATTCATAAAAAATGCCGGCGCTGCAAATTCTCCGAAGTGCTCCCGCGCAGTGATCGCGCAATTTATTTTTTCAACACTAGCGTACAGCAAACAAAAAAGTGGGCAGCTGATGACAACTCCAAAGAGTTGCTGCAACCAATGACCAAAGACGGCGCTGTCAATGATGATTTCACCGAGGCCTATGGTTACAATCCTTTTGATGAGAGAACAAAAGCATTGACGCCCCGCGTCCAGGGAGGGAAAGCGTGATATTCCATTATTCAGTTTTTGTGAACAAAGAGGGGGAAGTATATATTAGACTTGAAGATGTGTTAAACGGTTTGGCACTTGAGCCGAATCTTGAAATGGCGATCAAAGACTTTCAACAGATTAAAAAAAATAATAGTAAAGGAAAAGCATGATCCAATTTATTTATCGATTCTTATTCCGCAAAGTGGCAGCTCTGTCCTGGGAAAATAAATTTGGCCGGTTTTCAAACCGTCACATAAGTTAGTATAATAACAACTATGGATCCGGAGATTATTGCAAAAATAAAAAAGGCCCCGCTATTTCGCACTGTGATGGCACCCGTTGAGTGGTTAATGGCACCGGACTACAACCCCAGGTCACACACCCCGGAAAAACTGGAAGCGCTGAAAGCATCGATCAAAGAAGATCCGGATTTTTTCAAGATCCGCCCGCTGATCGTCAACACCTATGAAGAGCGCGAGGGGTTTGTTATCGGCGGCAGTAAACGGTTGCTTGCTGCACAAGAGTTGGAAATGGAAAAGGTGCCGGTGATTTTTGTTTATGTCCCGCAAACAAAAGAGAAAGCATGGAACACCAAAGACAATGTACCAACCGGTGAGTGGATCCCGGAAAAGAGAAAAGAAGTGATGATGGATCTGCGCAATGACGGTTATGATTTGGGAACGTTAGGGTTTGCCGGCGGGGAAATTATTGATGTGATGGGAGGGATTCAACTCGGCGGAGATGCGTCCAATGATCCGAATTATAATGGCACCACACCACGCAAAAAACCTAAGATAAAAATTGCAGAAGGAGCAGAGCTTGAGTGTCCGGATTGCGGATTCAAATTCACCTATGGCATTAAAGCGGAAAGCAGCGATCAAGGCTAGAAGGCTTAGAGCAAACCCCTCTAAGAAGCTGCTTAGTGTGACACAGTTATTCTCAATTTTGATTGTCCTTTTATGACACCACTTTCTCAATTTTTCGCTCTAGCCTCTTGATTTGTCAGATATGTCATGTGGTAAAGTGTATTTATGGTAGATAATGACACAGATCTCGCTTCAAAAGGCACCACAGCGCGCCAGGCCCAAAAGGAATTGAATATTGAATTGGTGCGTCGGTTGATGCTCAGGGGCGTCAAATCACCCACAGAGATCGAGCAATCTCTCAAGACAATGAACCCTCCTGTCCATGTGACAATCCGCTCTATAATGCGGTACAAGTCCATTGTCACTCACCGGTTTGTCAAAGATGTCAGCAAAAAAGAGGGACTCAACAAAACGATTGAAGAGATGGCGCTTGAATTAAAATTAACTTTTGAAGAGATCGCCCGGGAGTTGTGGAAGCAATACCACTCGCCAATTGTTCTTCGTTCCAGGTGTCCGCATACCAACCACCGGGGCAACAATGCTTGTGGACTGACTTCCGAGATTTACTTGAATGCGGCACTTGTCAAAGTGGCAGCACTCAAAGAGATCCGGGAAACGGCTGCAAAACAATTGGACATCATGCAATCATTGGGACTGGTGAATCGCGCCCCGGAAAAGTTGCAGCTGCTTGATGCCCAGGGAAATCCTATCGATCCCGTTGCCAAAGATCGCGCAGTGCTTAACCAACAATTTAATGCTTTCATCAATGCAACGTTTAAGGATCCGGTCGGTGTCAACAAAGGAGAAACGCCAACAGAACAATTGGCAGACCCACACGAAAAGGAGGAAGATGTTTGAGGATTACGCTAAACAATTGGAAGGACAGAATATCCTTGCCTGGATCTTTGCCAACGCAATAAAAACAGAGCGGGGAATCCCGATCACTTTTGACACCCACGCTTTCATGCTCGATCCATATCTCGACTGGACACCGGAGCAAGGAGTGCGGAAAGCCTCGCAGTGCGGGTGGTCCACAATGACCAATCTAAAATTATTTTATTCTGCAAAGTACGGGATCCCGGAGTACGGATTGCCGGCGGCCAACGTTATCTATACGCTCCCATCAGACCAGGACGTCAATGCTTTTGTGCCATCAAAGACAAACCTCATGATAAAAAACAATCCTGTGATCCAGGACTACTTGCGGGATGAGAACGGCAAAGTTGACACCGATTCTATTCAGCGCAAAAAGATCGGTGACTCAATGGTTTACTTCAAAGGCACCCGGTCCAAAACTGCAGCGCTGATGCTCTCTTCAGATCTCAATATCCATGATGAGTCGGACCGGTCAGAGCAAACGATCATCAGCGAATATGAGTCGCGTCTTGCCAACTCAATGTATAAGGGACGTTGGATTTTCTCAAATCCTTCAGCACCGAATATGCCGGCTGACATGATGTATTTATACAGTGACCAAAAGCATTGGTTTATCAAGTGCTACCACTGCGGCCATTGGCAATATCTCGATTGGTATAAACTCTCAGAGCATGAATTCAAAAAGTCGATGCACTGCTTTGTCGATGACACCCAGGGCTTGTATGTCTGCGGCAGCTGCGCGCGTCCTCTCTCTGATGAAAATAGAATGCGCGGGCGGTGGGTTAAAAAGTATAAGGACAAAGTGATCAGCGGCTATTGGGTCAGTCACTTTATGTATTCCTGGATCAAAGCAGCTGATCTGCTCAACGTTGAGAGAACAAAAAGCAAGGCATACTTCATGAACTTTGTCCGGGGTTTGCCATACATCGGCTCGGATGTGAAAGTCGACTCGCAAGTCATCGTCAACAATATTGTTTTGGATTCTGAACGGGACTGGAAACCGGGCAAGGTTGCAATGGGAGTGGACAACGGCGACATAAAACACGTTGTCATTGGGGACGCTGAGGGGATCTTCAAAGTATTCACCACTAAGAAGTGGTCCGACGTTGAGTTTAACATTCAGAAGTATCAACCGGTGACAGTGATCGACTTGAATCCTTACCCGACAAAAGCGCGCGCGCTGGCAGAAAAGTATCGGCCAAAAGGTGACAAGCACTGGCGCGTCTATTGTTCCTTTTATATCGAGCAGTCAAAGAATTACGAATTGATCGATTGGGGATCCGGTGAAAAAGCGCACATGGTTTACCCGGTCCGGGAGTTGCTCTTTGATGAATTGGTGGAATACATTGCCAACGGCAACCTGAAATTCTTCAAACCAAAAGTATATTGGGAAGAGTATATCGAGCAATGGGAAACGATGTATAAAGCCAACTTTGTCGGCAACCGGCGCGCTGATGAAATCGGACTTGGAGCACCACAGCAGCAAGCGCGCGGGGTGTGGTTGTCATCAACCGGGAACGATCACTATGCTCATGCTACCTTGTATTATTATGTGGCACTCAGTAAGATAATTGGGGGAGGCGGCAAAGTGGTACCAAAGACAGAAAACTTGGCCCAGGTCAAGAAAGAACTGGGTGGCATTCCCCGCGTCCCGGATGTTAATGAGGGAAGAATGACACCAACCAAATCATATATTCCTAACCTCTCAAAGTTGGGAACCGTCAAAAAAGGAACTGGCGCAGCAAGTGATAAAGTGTAATAATAAAAATTATGGACGAGTCCAGAAACACCACGACCACCATTGGCGGCGCACCCCTTGATCCAAATCAGGAGCACGTTGACATTACCGATGACGCCCTTCTTCCTAAAATGGACGATGACGAATTTTCTCAGGCAGTCAGTAAGCAGCTGCTTAGAATCGAAAAGTATGAGGGAGCGATCAATCTAAAGAAACGCCAGTCAGTCAACAAAATGTACTATGAAGGTGACCAGCTGGATCTTTCAAGCCTCAGAGATGATCAGGAAAAGTGGGTTGAGAATGACATCCTGCGAAACATTGAAACCTTTATCCCAATTGTAACCTCAGAAGTTCCGGAAGTGTCTGTCACTCCTGCTTATAAAAATGATAACACCCGGGGCTATGCACAAGATGTCACCCGGATCAATCAGACCGAATGGGAAACACTGCAGGGAATGCCGAAAAAGCTCCCCAAAGGAATCCGCAACCATCAAAAGAATTTAGTTGGTGTTTTCCAAATTGGCTATGATCCGGAAACGGACACGTTCTGGACCGAGGAAATTCCTGCAACTGAAGTGAAGATCTCAAAGCACAAAGATTTTCTGGTGCGCTACATCAAGGACAAAGATCTTGGTTATCTCCTTGATACCTTCCCGGACAAAAAGGCAGAGATATTGCAATACTTCAGTATGCCACAAGAGGATGCACTCCTCACCAAAAAGATGCGCAGTTCTCCGGTTGAATATATCGAAGCCTGGACGCACACCATTGTCGGCTGGCGCCTGGGAGAGAATCTTGTCCTGGGAGTTGAAGACAATCCGCATTGGGATCGCAAAGGCCAAATGTTCCAGGGAACTAAAACAGATGAGCAGGGCAATCCAGTTACTAAAAAGGTCTTATTCAACCACTTGAAAAAGCCAAAGATGCCGTTCCTTTTTCTCACCCACATCAATACAACCGGCCATGCTCACGATGACACCACACTCATCGAGCAATCGATTGGTCTGCAGAACTGGATCAACAAACGCAAGCGCCAGATCGGTGAAAATGCTGATGCTGCAAATGGTGTGTGGGTGACGTCCGGGGACTTCATTTCCCAGGAGGAATTTGACAAGATCGAAGGCGGCATCAATGAAAAGATTTGGCTCGAGAACGGTTTGCCGGAGAATGGCATTGCCCGGGTGACTGGAAATTCCCTGGAAGAATTTGTCTACAACGATTTGATCGACTCTCGAAACGCTCTCAATGAGTTAATGGGCATGAGTTCTGCAACGCTGGGGACAGCAACACAAAATAAAACGCTTGGAAAAGATATCATGGACCGACAGCAAAACGTGACACGCGCCGGCGGATATGTCCGGGAAGGTGTCGAGTCCTTTGCCCAGGAGTGGTATGAGTATATGTATCATATGTACCTGGTCTACCGGACCGATGAAACCGCCATTGCAATACCAGAGGACGACGATTTTGAGTCAGAAAACATTGTATTCTCCCGGGCAAATGTACCAGTCATTGAAAAGTTAAATGGTGACATGATCCCGGTCCCGCTGATCCTCAGCGTCCGGGGCGGATCCACATTGCCGAGGGATGAGATGATGGAATACAACCGAGCACAACAAAACCAAAACCGGTATGCTCCCATTGACTACTTCAAAAAGATCGGTGAGCCAAACCCCAGGCAGCTGGCAAAGAACGCGCTCATTCAAGCAATGGATCCGACGTGGTTCTTCAAAGACGATCAGGACGTGCAGGGAATCAAACAGGCAAAAATGCAACAGGCACAAGCTGCCGCAGCAGCTGCAGCGCCACCACCGGCCCCGGGAGCTGACGCACCATCGATGGATGATCGCGGCGACCAGGCAACGCCAGCCGGCCAGGATCCTCACGGGACATCCGCCAAAGGAGTTGGCAATGCTTTGGTTGCGATCATGAGAGAAAAAGGGATGGCGCCAGGTCCGGGAGGAAATGGCAATGGACAACCACCGCAGCAAAGTGCTAGTGTAAGTTAAGTATGGATGAAGACGCACCAATGGCAGCACAAACAGAGTCTGACTACAAAAAACAGGAAAAGGTTCGCGCTGCAAAAATTAAAGAACTCTATAAAGAATACCCCG
>WNGL01016870.1_pt1 | contig 14728 bp, 14 predicted proteins | sample 5400591 | NCBI WGS metagenome assembly WNGL01 (sample SAMN13153377, study PRJNA577476) | soil metagenome | isolation source: 80 cm soil or saprolite under Garry oak tree replicate 1 | place: USA:California | collected 2016-06-15
CGCTCAGCCAGGTCGAGACGCTGGCAGCATGGCGGAGCGCATTCCGCGAATTTGGTGTAGAGCCGACCCAGTATCGCAGCGCCGCGGAAGCGCTATTGCGGCGCTTGACGAAAAAAGGCGATATTCCCAGTATCAATACGCTGGTCGATATCGGCAACCTCGTCAGTATTCGTTACGGGCTTCCCTCGGCGGTATTCGATGTGCGCGCAATACAGGGTACGTTGACCGTGCATTTCGCCGGTGGAAGCGAGCGTTATACTACACTTGGAGAAAGCGAAGTGGCGCACCCGGAAACCGGTGAGGTGGTGTTCAGCGATGAAACAGGATTGGTGATGGCGCGCCGCTGGTGCTGGCGGCAGAGCGAACAAAGCGCGGCGCAGCCCGATACAACTGACGCCATTATCACTATCGAAGCCCATCACGCCAACGCCTATCGTGACATTGAGGCCGCGCTCAACGATCTACTGGCGCTGCTCAGCACTTATGCAGGTGGTAACTTCACAGCGAATATACTTAATGAGCAGCATCCAGCGTTTAGCGTCTCGGCACAATCGACGCTTGCGTGATAGCCAGGGAGAAATCTTATGCAATCCATCTCGAACAACATCATCCCTGCCGCGAAGATTACCTCTGCCTTCGCGCGAGCAAAGCAAGAGGGGCGCGGCGTGCTGATTCCATATTTCATGTGCGGATATCCGTCGGCGGCGCAAAGTGTTGAACTGGTGCTGGCCGCGATAGAGGGGGGAGCAGATATCGTCGAACTGGGGATGCCATTCAGCGATCCCCTCGCTGATGGAGCGAGCATTCAACACGCGGGACATCTCGCGCTGGAACGCGGAATGACAATCAACGGCTGTATGGAGGTTGCCAGGCAGGTTTCGGCTCGCAGCGCTGTCCCCTTGATCCTGATGGGCTACTATAATCCTGCGCTGGCATTTGGCATCGAGCGATTTTGCCAGGCAGCTGCAGCTAACGGCGTCTGCGGCTTGATTATCCCCGACCTGCCACCGGAAGAGGCCGGGCCGTTGCAACAGGCAGCACAAAAGCATGGGATTGCCATCACTTTCCTGGTGCCACCTACCGCTCCTGGTGAGCGCATCGCCCAGATTGCGAAGATTGCTGCAAGCGGGTCAGGCAGTTTCATCTACTGTGTCTCGCTTAGTGGTGTGACAGGCGCGCGCACAGAACTTCCCCCCCATCTACGCAGTTTTATTGCAAGAGTCTATGGCTATACGACAGAATTTAAGTTACCGGTAGTAGTGGGCTTCGGATTATCGACACCTGCGCATCTAGCGGAGGTGACGAGCTATGCCGATGGGGCAGTGGTGGGAAGCGCGCTGGTTCGACTCATCGATCAATACGCGCAGGAAGAGCAAGTTGAGGCGGTGAAAAGTTATATACTGAGCTTACGACAGACGAGAGGAGGCTAGCCAGCATCCAGATTTCTAACCTTGTCAACATCCTTTACAATGTAAGATATCCGTAAATCACGACTTTAACGCATTGAAAGGGAGCTGGCATGTACTGTAGAGGCATCCGGGGAGCAACCACGGTAGAGCGCAACGAGCGCGAAGAGATACTCGCGGCAACAAAGGAGCTTTTAGAACTGCTCATTCAACAGAATGAACTGCGCGCCAGCGCCATCTTTACTATGACCGGAGACCTGGATGCCGAATTTCCAGCGCTGGCAGCCCGCGAAATGGGTTGGACCAATGTACCATTAATGTGTACACGCGAGATTCCGGTACCGGGCAGCCTGGGCAAATGCATTCGTATTCTGCTGCATGTCAACACGACGCGCAGCGCAGCCGAAATCCGGCACGTATATATTCGCGGGGCGGTTCATTTACGTCCTGAGTTCGGTAGCGAATAGGATTTTTCAATGATATCTATCAGCAAGGCAACAGGCAATCATGACAAGGGTGTCAGGGTGAGCCGGAGGACTGGCAAAGTAGGCCAATTCCAACCATACATTTGACACAGAAGGAGCGAATTTCATGATTGTCGTAATGCAAGCGCATTGCAGTGACGAAGACATTCAACACGTCCAGAACTTTCTGAGAGATCATGGTCTGAGCGATCATCTTTCACAGGGCGTCGAACGCAGCATCATTGGTGTGCTTGGCCCAGTCGGGCCGTCCGGCACACGTACCACAGCCGGAGGTATCAACCCATCTATCAGTGAGGCCCTCGAAGGCCTTCCAGGAGTTGAGCAGGTCTTGATTGTCTCCAAACCTTACAAGCTCGCCAGCCGCGAGTTTCACCCCGTCGATTCGGCTGTCGAGATACCCGTTCCCTGCGTGGCAGAGGGTGTGGTGCACATCGGGAATGCCGGGGTAGTGATGATGGCCGGTCCCTGTACCGTTGAGAGTGAAAAACAATTAATGACGACTGCCGCAGCGGTGCGCAAAGAGGGGGCTGTGATCCTGCGCGGCGGCGCATTTAAGCCATCGACTTCACCATATGGTTTTCGCGGCATGGGTGAAGAGGGCCTGAAATTACTGGCTAAAGCGCGCGAGGAGTTCGGCATGGCAATCATTACAGAGGTCATGACGCCGGGGGATGTAGGGATGGTATGTGAATACGCCGATATTTTGCAAATCGGCACGCGCAATATGCAAAACTACTTTTTACTGGACGAGGTTGGCCGCACCCAGAAACCTGTCGTACTCAAACGCGGCATGTCGTCTACCATCGAAGAATGGCTGCTGGCCGCCGAATACATTCTCTCCCAGGGAAATGCCAATGTAATTCTCTGCGAACGCGGTATCCGGACTTTTGAGAAGATGACACGCAATACGCTGGATATCAGCGCTATACCGGTGGTGAAAAAGCTTTCACACCTGCCAATTATCGCTGACCCCAGCCAGGGTACCGGGCATCGAGACCTGGTTTCGGCGCTCTCGCTGGCAGCGGTGGCCGCAGGTGCAGATGGTCTCTTGATAGAGGTACACCCCAATCCCGACGAGGCGTTGAAGGACGGCGCACAATCGCTGACGCTGCCCCAGTTCAAAAGCTTGATGCCGCAGGTAGAAGCAGTGGCACAGGCAATCGGGCGCAAGGTGGTAACAGAATGAAGCCGGTCACAACGTAATCATAGGCTGACTACAGCAGGAAGCGTGAAAGAGCGGCGCGGGCCTGGGCATTGTAGGCTGCGAGCTGGGCCAATGCTTCGGCTACCTCTTCAATCCACTGCTCTACCGGTATATCCTCTTTATGAAGCACGATGCCCCGCACCATATGCGCGCGCTGGGCTAGCAGAGGTCCCTGCCGCTCCCTGCTTATGCCATATTGAAACTCACCCAGAGTTAACACTATCTCCTTGACCGGGTGCTCACGAGAGAAGAGGCCAGATTGTCGCGTCACCTTCGTATGGGTGGGCAATGAACCTTCGAATTTGACGGCCAGGGCCTCTAAAAATGCAGCGACATCGGTATAGTCGGCGCGCAGTGACGCCGCAAACATTTCCACCTGCATTGGCTCAGAGAGTTCATCATTCATACGGCTTTCCTTCTTTTTCTTGCGAAACAGGTACGATGAGCGTGGATATCATTTCGTTTGCCGTGTATTATAGCACGATACCTGTTCTTGCAATAGCCAGAGGAAGCTGATGAAGAAGTGAGAAGCCTTACTATATCTGTTGCAAATTGCAGATCAGTTCCATCATAGTCAGGCGTACACGAGAGATTTCGCGTACATCACCGAACTCCTGGGGATAAGTATCTACAATATCCTTTGGTTTGAGACCGCTAGAAAAGAGCAAGTTTGCCAGTCGTCGTTCGCGTTCATTCGAGAGGGATGCTTGAAGATTGCTCCATATCTGTTGAGTTTCAGCCGAATTGCACAATGCTCCGGTCGAATGCGATGCCCCTGGTATCTTTGCCGAAACCGGCTCGCGGAGTGCATCAAGAATAAGCCCATGAAGATTGGCACGGAGACAACGGAGCACTGTAGCCAGTGTATTAAATTCAAATGGCGGAGAATCGAGAGGAATTTGCCACGCATAGCGAAATGCCCTGTCGATATAATACTCTTCGCTATACAAATGACAGGCGGCTTCACTGCCTGGATGCCGCATCAACCAGTCGAGCAAGACACCACGAAAATGGCGTTGAAACCACCGTTGAGCATATACATCTCCATGCCACGCACGCATGAACATTTTTAAGCAATCTTGCTCGCAGTAAGCAACTTCACCTCCGCCATTAGCTACCTCTACTCCATCATCGTTCGGAACTCTAAAATGCTTTCCCATATTTGACGCACATTCACCCGCTTGCCCCGCCGAAGTTCTATCTTCCATGGTACTTCTTCTCCTGCAAAAACCTTCGTAAAAAAGGCCTCATAACGACGTGTGCTTTCACTTTCTACTTCATTGACGAAACGTATCCACCAAAACCCTACAAACTCCTCGTCTATAAAGAAACTCGATGATTAGATGCACTCCATGCAAATGCTTTCAGTTGAAGTAAAAAATAGGTCGTTGACTCATCCTGAGCAATGTAGGTTTTCGGTTTAATTTGTCGTCCTCAGAGTAGGATTACCATAACTGGTACCGAGGAAAGGAACCGTGGTATGTATCCAGGTGCACGCGATCCTACCACTCCCCTACAAGCTACTGATGCACCGTGGTTTGTAGAGATTGTAGAACTGGCGCGGAAAGGAGATAAATCGGCTTTCGATACCTTGTACCAACACTTCTACACGCCAATCTGCCTGTACCTGGCACACATGGTGGGAGATAATGAAGAGGGGCATGACCTTGCCCAGGAAACATTCCTGAAAGTCTGGCGGAGTTTACCTGCTATACATAACGAGTACCGCTTCGATACCTGGCTGTATCGCATCGCTACCAATACGGCAATTGACCATTTGCGCCGCCGTAAATTTCGCTGGCAGAGCGGGAAAGATCGCAGGAATGAAGATATCTCTGAATCTATGAGCGTGTCGGGTCCAGAGGAACGGGTGGCAGAAGTGGAACATATTCAACAAGCTTTGGCGCAGGTATCGCTGAAATATCGTAGTTGCCTGTTATTGCAACTCGTTGCAAATTTACCCCAGCGTGAGATTGCTGCCTCGCTGCACATCAGCCCAAAAAGTGTGAGCATCTACGTAAGCCGGGGAAGCGAGCAATTTCGCCTGGCATATCAACGTCTCTTACAAACAAGTAGCAAGTCACTTCAAAAAGAGGAGGCACAGACCAATGATAGACTCGACAGCTATACCATGTACAGATTGGGTACAGAAACTTTCGGCTAGACACCAGGAAGATCTCTCACCGACTGAGCGCGAGGCGCTCAACGAACACCTGGCTTCATGTCGAGCATGTAATGAAGTGTACGCTGCATACAAATCTCTGGAAACAGGTATTCGGAGTTTGACCATTGCCACATCTATACCTGAGTTTTCATATTCGTCTATACAATCTAAGCATAAAACACCTGAATTTGCACCCGTTCTATCGCTCCAATCGCTCTTCTTGATGATTCTTGCAACACTATCATCTTTCTATTCGAGTATAAGCAGGACTCCGGTGTATCAGCACGTCCATACCTGGATGCTTATCACGCTGGCCAGTTTCCCTCGCAGGATAGTGTATGTAAACTCAGGCAATCGTTTTGTTTACGCCATGCGGACTGACAGTGGCTATCTCTTGTGGCGGCAAAAGAGATATAAAAAGCATGAACTGATCTCCAATTCGTCAATTCGATGCAGCGGTGTGTCATACATTGGAATTGGTATTGCTCAAGCCGCATTCGCAGATTTTTGCAGGTATGCTGTGCAACCTTAATTCACCGGACAAATACACGATAATATGCCATCTGTGTCGGGGCTTCCTCGACTCCCACCGTGATGCTCTGCACATTAGAGATATCATACGCCGAAAGCGCAGTACGTAGTTCGCCACAGATGTATTCCGCCAGGCGTTCAGCCGTTGAGTTATCGATGGGCAGTTCGACGACATCGGCGCGTGGGAACACATAGCGTTTTTCACCAAAAAGAATCTCCCATTCATTGGCAAGCTCGCCGAATTCGAGATGTGGGCCTTCCATCTCGACCAGCACACCATAGTTATGCCCATGCAGGCGTTCGCATTTGCCGCCATAGGTGATAAAGTGGGCGGCACTAAATTTGAGGTTGCCCCCTTCTACTTTTACTTTGCGTAAGGTTGTTTCTTGTGCCATGGTTGGCCTCCTTCCAACAAATGCCGTATCTGCCATTCTATGCTATTATACATCTCCCTGAACGTCCCTCTCGTGCGGGTTTACCTATCACGCGAATTTCCATCAGACCCATTACACTCACATTGACAAAAGCCCGACGAAATGAAGCAATATACATACTACTGTCTGAAAGGACGATATCTATGCCACAACTGCGTGTTGGCCCACTGGTGAGGGCAATGAGCTCCGAGAGCGTCGTTATTTGGACGGAATGGACACATCCCTGCGAAGCGATTCTGCAGGCCACTCCGAGCGACCAATCCAACAAGCAGGTTGCCAGTCCACAAACAGTCTGCTCCCGCACCATAACTATCGGGAATCGTCACTACACCCTTTTACGGCTGGATGGGCTGCAACCGTCAAGCTGGTACGATTATGACGTCGCCTGCAAGACAGATGGTGAAGAACAGGCGATACCTGCGGCAACTGGCGCATTGAAACACTGTTTTCGCACGCTCGATCCGCCCGAAGCTGGTAACGCGCTGCGGCTCGCCTACGGATCATGTCGCAAACCCTCCACTCTCGAACCAGACGCCCTGAACGCCTTCGGCTCCTGGCTCATGGATCGCTTTGACGAGCGAGAGACCGCCTGGCCCCACCTGTTGCTGCTCATTGGAGATCAAATTTACAGCGATGATTTCACAGGAAGGCGTGGCAGGCGTAAAGGTACATCTCCTCTGACCATCAATGCACAATCAGAACCGCCTGGGCGCACCGGAGCACAAACCTTCGCCGAATTTGCGTCCTTATACGAGCAAGCCTGGGCGGGCGATGACGGCATACGCCAGGTCTTAGCGGTGATTCCGACCTGTATGATTTTCGATGACCACGAGATCACCAATAGCTGGAACACCTCGCCGGACTGGAGAGCGAGCGCATTGAGACATGGCCTTGAACCGATGCTGGTCGATGGCCTGGTGGCCTACTGGGTCTACCAGGGCTGGGGCAACCCCGGTGCACAGAGCGAAGCCAACAATGCCTTAGCCGCCTTGATGCAAGAGGCGACACAGCGCGGTGAGGATGCGCTGGAGCGTTTGAGAGCCACTGTGCGAAAAGCGGTCTACGAAGAGATTGCTCCGCGCTGGCACTATGACATCCCAACCATGCCACCCATTTTCGTGATGGATGTACGCGCCGACCGACCAGCCATCCTTCGTGACACGGATGACGCCGACGCGCCAACACGCATTATGACCCGCCGCCAGATGAGCGAACTTGAGGAATGGATCAAGAACCATGACACATCGACGGTGCTGCTCGTTTCCTCAGTTCCCGTGCTCTTGCCACCTTTGATCGGTCTGGCGGAATATGCCATGGGCATTCGTCCTTTTCACGGCACCTTCTTTCGACCAGTGGGACACCTGCTCACACGCATCCAGCAGAGAGTGACTCGGCACATGAGCTTCGATCACTGGCCGGTTTTTGCGGCGACCTGGCGTGAACTGGTGAAGCTCCTCTCTCATCGCAGGCATGATATCGTCGTTCTCTCGGGCGATGTTCACTTTTCCTATGCCGCAGAAGCTCATCGTGGTCTCTTCCACTCGAAGAAGCTTGCATCCTTATTCCAACTGGTAGCCAGCCCATTCGCTAACGCGCTGGACAGCCGGGATGCAGGCCTGGTCCGTAACCAGGCGCGTGTAAAACGAGCCATCTATGGAGGATTACACATCCGCATGCTCCATCTTACCGGCACAAAAGCAACAGTCGCCCGCGACCTGCTCATGCAAAATACAGTGGCCCTGGTTACCTTCGAACCTCAATCGGGCAGCAGCAACAAGGGGAGGTATTCCATGCGACAAGTCTACCTGGGAATCATCGATGGCAAACTAGAAGAAGTAGCCCTCTCAACGTTCCAATAAATGCCGTATCTTTAGGGCGATTTGCAACGACAATCTCAGTTCCGGGTCTTCCAGCGACCTGCCCAGTAGCTCCTCGATGCGTCCCAGCCTGTAGAGGAGCGAATTTCTATGTAGGTGCATGGCGCGCGCCGTCTCGCTCAGGTTTCCGTTGTAGCGAAAAAAGCCCTCCAGGGTCTCCATTAAGGCGCTATTGCTTCTTGAGTCGGAATCGAGCAATGGGCCGAGGGTCTCTTCATAAAAGTGCGTGAGTTCCTGCTGGCCGTAGAGATGGAAGAGCAGCCGGTAAATCCCCAGTTGGGCGAAGGAGTGGAGTTTTCCATCGCCGAACAAGCGCCGTCCGATTTCCATGGCCTGTTGTGCTTCCTGGTAGGAGTGCGGTATCTGCGTAATATCCCTGGCGAGGCGTCCAATGCCAACAGAATAACGCGGTACCTCGCCATGGCTATGCTTCACATTGCCAGACTGGAAGCGAGCCTTTACCCGTTCCAGGCGCACCAGGATGGTCTGCTCATACTCGCGTTCCTGCTGGTTATCGCTTTCCGCGACCGGAAGCAGGGCAATCACGCGGCGAGACTCGCTCGATACCCAGCCAGCAGGCCAGGTGCGCAATAACTCATCGCGTAGCCTCCGTGGCCATTGCATGGCAAAGCTGCCAGCCGGATAATCAGGCTCGTCAGGAGAGAGTTCGAAGAGCGCGACGACTAGCGCGGCCGTCAGATCGAACCCAAGCAGGCGCGCACGCGCGATCATCTCATCGGCCTGCTGGTAATTCCCCTGTAAAACATCCATCAGGGCCTCGGACTGATAGCGGCTCTCGACCTCGCTGCGTTCGCGCTCGCGTGCAAATTCTAAGGCCAGGATGGGAGCAACCTGCCCTAAGATGAGACGCTCCAGGTAGTCAAATTCTCCCTCGTGTCCGATCATGGATAAGTAGCCCACCACTTCGTGGCGTATCTGGATGGGAAGCATGATGCGCGCCAAATCCATCCCACGCAGCGCTTCATCGGTCAAGGGTTCCGGGAGATCTATGGGATCGCTGCCCGGTGGCGCTGCTTGCAAGCGTATCTGCTGCCCGGCATCCTGCAAGACGATCCACTCCTCGCAACTGCGCGCCAGCTGATCGCATATGCTCTGAAGGCCCATGCTCTGCGCGCTTAATTGCATCAGTTGGTGCGAAACCTCCGTCGCTTTGCGCTCGCTTTCACCGCGAAAGCTCACCACGAAGGTAATCACCTCGCGCTCGATCTCTTCGAGCAGGGCAGATGGTGGGAGTAAGAGCAGTGGAAGATGCAGCTGATCGGCGGTGGTAAGCGCTTCGTGGCCGAGCGCTCCAAGTGATGGCGCGCCTACTGCTACTGCCGCAACGCCTTCTTTGTGCAGACTTGTCAGCAGGTGGGGAAGTGTTTCGTCGAGTCGGCGCAGTTGCGCGAGGGTGAGGAGAGCGAGTTCCCCTCCACGCACGCTTTCAAAGGCGGGAAGGCGCGCGCGCATGCGACAGGCCCATGTTACCCGGCGATGAAGTCCCTCCCCTCCTGCAACAAGCGTTGCATCGCGTGAGACGAGGAGGGTGAGAATATTGCGGACCGATGCCGACGATATGGGAGAAGGAGAACTACTCATATGTACACATCGAAAAAATGGGAAGCGCGGCGTTTATCGCCGCGCTGTCGATGTGGCTACACTGCCACTGGCTTTTTGCGCCTTACGCTTCAACTCGTACTTTTTCGCTTTAATACGATGCTTGCGCCACGCAACCCGCTTGGTTTTGTTCATGCCATACTTCCTTTCCTTCAAGTAGTGTGGAGTTATTCCTCGCCCTCGATGCCGCCCTCAAAGTCGATCTCGGTCATCTCCTCGGGCTCGTCTCCACCGTCGTAGTATTCGTCTTCGTTGTTCGGGTCTTCGTCATCCTCGCGATCATAGCGCAGCATACTATCCTTGATGTAAGCGCGGATCGTGTCTCCGCCGCCCTGCGACGGGAAGCTGACCTTGCCGAACATGTTGGGATGCTGGTACTCTTCGCGAATAATCAGGCGCACGTGCCCATTTTCCAACCCCAGGATAGCCGCCGCATAACGGTTGCCACCCTCCATAAAGTTAATCAGGCGGTTAGCCAGGCGCGGCTCTACCTGTCCGATATCCTCGCCCGCCGTATTGCGCGCCAGCAGGGTGTGGCCGATGACATGCAGCTGTACCCTGTCACCAACGCCCACCTTTGCTATCACGGAGGGCGAACCAATGTTGAGTAACTCGGTCATGCCAGTTTTACCGGTCTCTTCAATGAACAGGCGGGGATCGATGCGCTCCGTTCCCGTGTGCAGCTGGACAGGCTCTTCCTGAAGCTGTGCGAGCCGCTCCAGGTTCTTTTTGGCGATGGTATTGTTCGGGCTATACTTGAGCGTCTGGGAATAGGCCTGCCGCGCCTCGACGTACTGGCCCAGCTCGCTGTATGCCTTTCCCAGGCGGTTGTACGCATCAGGTTCGAAGGGGAACAGCTGCAGGATATTCTTGTTGGTGATAACCGCTTCTTCCCACTGGCCAGTCTGCGCCTGTTGAATGGCCAGGTCCGTCCACTGTTTTTTCAGTCGCGCTTTTTCTTCAGCCGATTGTGTTTGTGTCAAATTACGCCTCCTCTATCCCCACTGGGATATATCTTCGATGTCAGCATATTATAGCGCAACCGCGCAACCCTGTAACGACCAGGCGGTTGTACGCTCGATACGCACCTTCACCAGGTCTCCAGGCTGAATACTACGAGATGCCTGCGGAAAATCACTCGATGGAGAACCATCTCCATCCTCGCCAGGTTGCGGGAAAAAGACCCATTTATTGGTACGATTGCGGCCCTTCCACTGCAGGCGGCCATGCGAATAATTCGTATCCTCGACCAGCACTTCTTCAACCTTGCCAATCGATGGCTCGTTCAGTTCAAGCGCGATGCGCGCCTGCACCTCTTCCACCGCGTGCAGGCGGCGCTTCTTCTCCGCCAGGGGCATGTCATCTTCCCAACGCGCTGCCACTGTGCCGGGGCGAACCGAATAGGCGGCGACATGCACAACATCGAAACGTACTTCTTCGAGCAGGTCCAGGGTATGCTGGAACTCTTCCTCGGTTTCGCCGCAGAAGCCGACAATAATGTCGGTAGAGAGCGAGACGCCGGGCCACAATGCGCGCAGGCGCGCGATGCGGTCTCGATATTCATCAAGCGTATAGCCACGTTTCATACGCTTGAGCATGTCATCATCCCCCGCCTGCACTGGTATATTGACATGTTCGCAGACTTTGGGCAGCGCGGCCATGCGTTCAATCATGCTATCGTTCATATGGCGCGGGTACGAGGTCATGAAGCGAATGCGCTCCAGCCCGTCGATCTCGCTGAGGTGGCGCATCAGCTCGGCCAGGTCTGGCTTTCCCGGCAGGTCCAGCCCGTAGGCTTCAACGGTCTGGCCCAGCAGCGTCAGTTCTTTCGCGCCCTTGGTGACCAGCGAAGCGGCCTCTGTGACCAGTTCATCCACCGGGCGGCTGCGTTCGCGTCCTCGGCGATACGGCACGATACAATAGGTGCACACCTTGTTACAGCCCAGGATGACAGGCAGCCAGGCGGTAGGACCGGTCTTCGCCGGTTCGATCTTCGTGGGGTAGTGGGCCATACGCTCGCCGGGCTTCGGCGTGATGGCCATCGGCAGCACGCTGCGTTTGCCAATGGTGCTGGTGGAGGTGGCAAAAGTCGGCAGGATGTGCTCGATTGGCTCTACAGGAATGGGTTCGTCGGGCGGCATAAACTCGATATCGAGACAGCCCGCGCCGGAGATGGGCGTCCAGCGCTCTTCGAGGAAACGCGGCAGGATGTCGGCCTGCTCGACTTTCATGAACAGATCGATATGTGGATAGCGCTTGCTGAGATCATCGATGGTCTTCTGGTTGCCGATCATGCAGCCCATAAGCGCGACCAGCAGGTCACTGCGCTTAGACTTGGCATGCTTGAGCTGGGCAAGCTGGTTATGCGCCTTCTCTTCCGGCGCCTTACGCACGCTACATGTATTGAGGACGACGAGATTAGCCTGCTCCATACTCGTCTCTTCCCAGCCTAATTCGTCGAGGAGCGTCTGTATGCGTTGGGAGTCAGCCTGGTTCATCTGGCATCCCACCGTCCAGATGTGATATTTTCCTCGCGCAATACTGGTAGTCGTCGTGGTCATCGCGTCGCCTCTCTGAGCATCAATGGTCATGATGTATCCCGGTTACTTTGGAAAAAGGTGTTCCTTTATAGCTGCCTCTTCTAGAGACGACATTATACACTATACCAGGCTGTGTGTCATCTTTTTTGAGAAGACTTGTAGGCATATTATCGCAATGTGTGTTGATGGATAATTAGAAAGGCTCTCCGTCAAATTAAGTGTGCCTGCTTGCTCTGTGTGTTGCCCTCTCCCTGTCACCTCTTCTCTGCGATATGCATTTCTACTGATGCCTTTGTTGCGTTTTTCAGCTATACTCTCTTTTAGATACGTCTAGTTCTCTCTAGGTCTATTGTTGTTTTGAGGTCGCGCCATGTCGAACACCCAGAACCCACTTTCGGCAATTGAAGAGGTCTTTCACAACTATGGGCAACGCCGCGCCGCGCTCGACTACGCCTTCTTCAAGCTGAATCTGCCCGAACACGATGTCGCCCTGCTGGTCGATTTCATCGTACGGCGCCGCATCGGGATCGCCCAGGTGCGCGTGAGCGTCCATGCCCCCCTCGGCGGTGGCGTGTCCTTGGCAGAGATTCCGCTGGATCGCTTCGTGATCGGCTCGATGACTACGCCATCTGAGGGTGCGCATATCGGCGACAACTGGCTGGGCACCGGGGGATCGCGCGGTACAGTGGGCACCACTGCTTGGGACCTGGCCTTCCAGCCAGCCAGCTCGGTGCTGTATCCGCAGATAAAACTGATCGAGCCGCTGCATGCGTTCGATCTCACGTTACAGAGTGTGCCCGATGTGCGCTTTCGTGGCATCCTGCGCCTTGCCGGGCAACGCTACGAAGTAAGCGAGGCACGGGGCATGGTCAGTTCCTATTTCGGGCGCGCCTTGCCAGAGCGCTGGTTCTGGATCTCCTGCAACACCTTCGATCGCCAAGATATCGCCCTGGAATGCGTGGTCTCACGTATGGCCTTATTTGGAGGACCAGTGCATCTCAAGACAGGGTACTTTTCTGTGTGCACCGCCGGGAGCAGCGAGACCATCATCGCCCCAGTCAACGGATCCATCCGGCTCGAAGGCACACGCGAGGCGCTCACGATCACCGCTCACCCACGCAGCGGCAAAGCGGCATATATGCTGCAGTGCTCTGCCTCCACGCGCGACTATCACGATCTGGGTGATCGGATTCAGACTACCTTGCTTGCATCCTGCACTCTCACAGGCATCGCCTCAGCCAATAGAACCGTCGGTCTGGAAGAGCGGATGCCGGTACGGACCTGAACAGTCCTCCCTTTTTCTCATTTTGATGTATGTTAACAGCATGAGTAGTTACATGCCGATACGCGATTTCATACTTGCCTACAGTAACAAAGTACGGCAGAGTAGATTTCCTATGAGGGATGAAGCAAGCAGGCACACTTAAATTGGGGGAGAGCCATTATTATTGACCGCTAACAAATGTGGTGATTACTGGCGTTGCGATGGAGTAATATCGATTTTGAAAAGGGTGTGCTGCATGTACGGCGTACTATGAACCCTGCCAAGGGACCTGATTACAATGAGGGAGAGCCGAAAACAAGAGCGGGTCGGCGTAACATTGCGTTGCCAGGTGTGGCAATAGAGTCACCTTTTTTGAAACAAACGCTGGTTTACCTCGTGTTGAGTTTCATAATCTGCGGTACAGTTTTGTCGCCATTTGATTGATCGTTTAGACAGTTTCCAAACTAGGCAGCCAAAGCCAGTGGCGGTTGGGGATCGGCCTCGGACTGAGGCGAAGAACCCATCCCGTCAGGGGGATAGCCCAAAGCCGCCAGCCAATCGTGACTCTGCTCCGTCATGCCGCTACGCATAAGTGGACTCTGCCCGCGATGGAGGCCACGCTCAGCGATGCGGTGGTTGTGCCAGACGGCCAACAGCGCCAACAGAGGAGCTGCGACTGGGTGCCACTGGACTGGCACCCCTTCCAGCAGCGCTGTGTTGCTGGACCCCAGGATGGCTCGTCGTTGCCACGCCCAGCCCAGCAGACGCAGGGCCTTTGGCCCCAACGCTTGCTGGGCCTGCTCCTGCAGTCCATCCAGCACTGGGGCAAAGAGCACCAGTTGAGGCAGGGCCGCCTGCACCAAGGTCAGCAGGCGCACCAGTTCGGGCTGCATCGCCTCAGGCGCCACGTGACTGAGTTCGTCGAGCAAGGCCACCAGGGCTTCCAGTTCCCCTTGCCGCACGTGACTGTGCATGATGCCCTGGGCGGTCAGCACGACCACGCCCAGCAACTGGCGCAACTCACCCGACAGGTAGCGCAGACCCTCACAGGCATACTGCGCCCAGGCTATGTCGGCGGCATGGGCCTGCACATCGCTTTTCGGACACCTCCCACGCGGTCGCTGGCCGACCGCCACTCGTGCCGCCTGCCGTGCCACCACCGCCGTTTGCTGCCGCAGTCCCTCCGCCTGACGATCCAGCCGG
>WNGL01005730.1_pt1 | contig 14726 bp, 6 predicted proteins | sample 5400591 | NCBI WGS metagenome assembly WNGL01 (sample SAMN13153377, study PRJNA577476) | soil metagenome | isolation source: 80 cm soil or saprolite under Garry oak tree replicate 1 | place: USA:California | collected 2016-06-15
CGGGTTCCGCCGGCTCGGCCTCGCCCAGTTCGTCGGTCACCGGGATGTCTTCGTCGTCCGGCTCCGCGCTGGCAGCCCCGAACGCCCACCGGGGGCCCTCGCCTACGCTCACATCAACGAGCGTCTGGCGTGGCAGCAAGAGATTGATCTCGTTCTCGGTCTCGCGCATCGACATGCCCACCGTGAGTGCGGTCCACTGGCCATGCTCGGGCCGGTCGAGCAGGCCCGCGATGTTTTCCGTCGGAGTCGTCTGCTTCTGGTAGCCGAGCCGGAATCCACCCGCGTCCCGCCGCCTGGCCCATTCATCGAGCAGGGCCTGCGCTTTCTCATCCAGGTACGCGCCACCATCAAAAGCGGACCCACTGGCCACCATCGCCCGATGACGCAGCCTCTCCCGTACTCGGGTAACCACCTCACCGTCCAGCGGCACGTCGTGGGCGTCCCGGTTGCGCGAGTACCGCTCGTCCAGATTCCGCACCGCCGCGACAAACGCGGCCGCGAACTCCCGGTCCAACGCTCGGCGCGCGTACGGCGTGACCGACAGCGCCTCCACGTCCTTGGCGGCGGTGGCGTGGTAGTGACCGAAATGCTCATAGTGCGCCAGGTCGCGCGGCCGGGCCCAGTTATACAGAGTCACCACCAGCCCAGGCCGCGCCGGATCCCGCCCCACACGGCCCGTCGCCTGCAGATACTCGGCAGTGTTCTTGGGCTGCCCGGTCACCACCATCAGGCCGAGCCGCTGCACGTCCACCCCGACCTGCAGCATCGAGGTCGCCAGCACGACATCGACCGGACCCGGTTCGCGTTTGTCCGGGAGCCGAAGCTCCCGTTTCTCCCGCCTGGCCGCCAGCACCTCCCCCAACATGGCATCCAGCGCCGCAGTGGAATCCAAGGCCGGATCGAACCCGACCTCAAGCTGCCGCAACGCCCGCGCGATCACCGACGACGACACCCGCGAGGTGAGTTCCTGCACAGCCAGCACCTGCTTCATCGGACCCAGCCGGTCCGACAGCCGACGCCGCCGCCCGTTGTGCCTGATCCGGGTAGCGATGTCGTCATCCAGGTACCGGCGCATCCCCGCCAGCTCCCGGGTGGCGTTGAAATACCCGACCAGCGTGAGGTACGGGTCCGCCGCGGCGCCGTAAGTGTCCAGCAGGTACTGGCCGCCCACCAGCAAGATCTCGGCCAGCTTGATCTCCGCCGACTTCAGCCGCACCCCATGCCCGCACACGCCGAGGTAACGCCGCCCCGGCGACGCCGTGGTCACCGGCTGCTGCCGGGAGAAGAACGTGTCGCCCGCGTCCAGCACCGGCGGCGGGAAGATCGCCAAACCCCGCCCAAACAACTGCAGCGCCTGCTCACGAGCGCGCTTCACGGTCGCGGTAGACGCGACGATCTTCGGCCCGGACCGCCACGTACACAGCTCATCCACCGCCGCCTCGAACAGCCCGACCGTGGTCCCCAGCGCCCCGGCGATCAGGTGCAGCTCATCCTGGATGATCAGATCGGGGGGCCGCAGCCGCACGACCGCCTGCGACTCGGCCGGCTCGGCGCCGGGCTTGCGGTTGTGGTGCCCGCCGCAGCCCACACGCACGTCCATGTCCCCGTGCCGGTACCCGTGCCGCGGGCACCACTGGCTCACCCGGCCGAACAGCGTGCCCGCATACCCCTGCCACGGCAACTGGGCGAGCTTGTCCACGGTGGCGATTACCAAGCTGGGTGTGAGCCGGTAGATCTCCTCGTCCACCGTCAGCACCGGCAGGCCACGGTTGAGCGGATGCACGTCCGCCCCGCCGCTGCGACGCCGGCTGAACGGGCACTCGCCGTCCGGGTCGCCGCAGTAGATGACAACCCGGCGGAACGTGTCGTCGGGGAACAGGTCGCGGTCGGCGCGCAACTCCGTCCCGCACCACGGGCAGTTGATCACCTGCAACGCCGTGGACCTGACGTTTCGCCCCTCACGGGCCTGCTCCACCTGCGCCGCGGCCTCGGTGTACCAGTTGGGCGAGACCTTCGCGCCCACCCACAGCCCGATACGGAACGGGCGCTCCCCCAGCCGGGGATCCTCCGCCCGCAGCCGCTCGCAGGCGCAGATGAGCGTGGCCGCCCGCTGGAACTGCTGGGCTGTCAGCAGCCGCAGCGTGTACCGCATCAGCACCGCCGTGCCATCCGCGCCCGACCGCTGCTCGCCCCCGGAACCGAGCAGCCCCTGCAGCCGCCGGATCGCCATGGTGTACGCGGTCAGGCCCAGATACGCCTCGGTCTTCCCGCCCCCGGTGGGGAAGAACAGCAGGTCGACGACCCCGCCTGGGTCGGCTGCGCGCTCCGGGTGCTCCGGGTCGGTCAGCGCAGGCAGGTTCAGCAGCACGAACGCGAGCTGGAACGGCCGCCACGCGGGCGGTTCCTGCTGATCCACCAACTGCTCGGCGTCTCGCAGCGACAGCCCGGGGTCCTGGGCTCGTGCCCGGACGATCTCGCTGTGCCGCCGTTGCAAGGCCATCGCCCGGTTCGCGAACCGGAAAGCTGCCAGCGGCGCGTCCCCCTGGGCGCCGAGCAGGTGGATTCCGGCCTTGATCCGCTCGGCGATCCGGCGGGCGTGGCTGATCGCCTCCTCGGCGACCTCACGCAGGTGCTTCGGAAGGCCGGTGCCGACCTCGGCGCCGCGATCCTCCAGCCACGCCGTGTACCCGTCCGCCAGTGGCAGCAGCACTTTCGCCAGTTCGGCGACGGGAAGGCCGGCCAGCCTCTCCATGCCAAGCTCCAGACCGGCCAGCAGCGGGGTGTCCGCGGCCTTCGGGGCCACCGTCTGTGCCACGTCGTAGGTGGGCAGCCACGTCGTGGCCAGTTTCCACGCGCGCCGCTCCCCCGCCCGCACCTCGGCGGTGACGGCCACGTTGCGCCCCGACGCGTGCTCCAGGCTGTCGCGGAACAACAACGCCAGATGACAATCCTCAAAATCCTTTTCATGCATAACGCTGGCGTCTTCCACCGGGTCCGACAAAGGCATGAACGCCGCCGTGTGCTCATCAAAAGCCGTCACGGTCAGCACCGGCTGGAACAGCCACGCCGCGTCTTTGCCGCTCTCGGGGACCTCCTGCCGGTTCACCAGCGCCAGATCCGCGACCCGCCGCCCGGCGGAACGCACGATCCGCGCGGTCAGTTGCACGTCTGGGAAATCCTCATGGGCAGGCTCAGCAAAGTGCGGGCGATCCAGCGGCACCGGGATCGTCTTGCTGACCGGGCGCCGCTTCCACACCGTCCGGCCGCCGGTACCGTCCTTGCGCAGGTACTGCTGCGACTCGGTCTTGCGGTAACTCCCCCACTCCGCTTTCACCAGCACGCTGCTGACATCTTCGGGGACACAAAAACTGAGCCCCATCGATGACGCCCAAATCCGCCCGCCCGCCTGCGGCGACAACAGCGGCAAAACCTCCCGCGGCTCAGCCTCACCATCGTCTGCCCCATCCCCCAGGCCCATATCGGTGATCTCCGGCTCAACATCGGCATCCTTCGGCCCGAGCACCCCGACCAGGTACCGCCCCCGCGGGTTCGACCCCGGCGCCAGTTCCTCCTCCACCCCACCCCACGGACCCAGCAAATCCCGGGCCAAAATCCCGGTCAGCTCCTCACGAACCTCAAACGACGTAGCCATCCTCAAAACAGCCTCGCCCCGTCCTCGGGATTCTTCTTGGTCTTATGCAGCCCAGCTGCCACCTCGGCCGCATAGCGCTCATGATTCAACTCCAGCAACCGATCCAAAATCTCCTGCCGCGCCTCGGGTCCCACGGTGTACCGCGTCCCCTGCCGCGTCTCATGAAACCCGTGATCCAACTCAAGATCATCCCAGCCATAGGCATGAGCCACCGCATGGTCGATCTGCCGATGGATCTCCCGCAACTCAGCGATATCCACATCAGTGCAGCGCGGGTCATGTACTAGGTTGTATGTCTTCGTCAGCCCAGCATGGCGAGCCCGCATCAGCTTCCGGCGGTATGTGTAGAGCCAGTCTCCCAGGCTTCGCAACTCAGGCGTCAGCTGCGGGAGGGGCAAGGTCTCGAAAACATCCGACGGTGCGTAATTTAGATCTGCTTTCATCGTCGAACTCTTGCTCACCGCCCACCAGTAGTGCGGCGTGCTGCTGAGAAGGCTCAACATCGCAGTGTCGTCCGTGGCGAACACCGCAAGTCTGTGCGCGAAAACCTGGCCTGTGGGGACAATCATTGGCATTACGACCTTGCTCACCAGCGTAATTACGATCACCCGCTCAAGGTTGGCGATCGCCTTGTACATATCACCTCGATATCGAGCAAAGCGCCACCAATAATTTCGAGCAATTGCCTCCGCTTTCATCATCCGTTCTGGCTTAACCAGCCGAGCAACTCTCTCGTAGCATTCCGAGTACTCTGACGCTGTGCTCTCATCCCACTCACGGAAGTTAATTACCGACCGGCTAGCTGAACAATCTGAACGCGAGTTGAGATCTTCGCCGTTCAGGAATGGAAATAGAACTTCCGCATTCCGCTCGTCTTTTGCGATGAGGTTGTCAGCATCGGCTGGGTCCATGATGAATCCCATGCCCCTGACTTCCGATCCCGCAAAGCAGAGTCTCTGGTTCTGTGCAAGGCGTCTGGGAGTCCCTGAGGTGCGAGAGCCGGGATCTAGCGACGTCGCTATCCGCGCAGCCGGACTGCCGTCAGCAATACACTCTGCGCCATCAGCAAGGGGGGCAGCGCTTGTCCAGATAGCGCAATACTCCAGCACTGCCGACTTCGATGGCCAAGGATTGCTCTTCACCGCTTGGCGTATCGTGGTGCCCCTTTCCACAATCTGATCCAATCCCACCTCGCGAGTATCCCCCTGGGCTAGGGTGTTGGTCGCGATAATGCCGATTTGTCCGACGGCGTTGAGCAGCGTATGAGCCCTCAGCACGAAATAAGCAACGAGATCACATCTGCCACCGCCACGGACACCGTTGGCAATCATTTCAATCAGATACTCGCGGTATGCTGTTCCTAGTGGGCCAGTAATCTTTACACCACCCAGGAAGGGTGGGTTGCCAATGATGGCGTCGAAGCCGCCCTTTTCTAGGAAGACTTCGGGGAAGGCGAGGGGCCAGTGGAGAGGAGCGCGGGTGAAGCTGCCGGGGACATGGTCGGTATTGAGCCAGTCGTGGGCCTGGTCGCTTACGCGGTCCCAGGCGTCGTCTCGTTCGCCGGTCGCGAGACTGGCTAGGTTGGCGGCGATCATGTAGGGGTCGTGCGCCGTGCGCTTGCGCGCGGCGCTGGCCAGCCCCGCACCGGTTAGCAAGTCGGCAAGGTGGGTGGCACGGAGAATCCTTTTGGCGGCTTGGTTAAGGAGTTGACGTTTGGTGGCGTAGTGCTCGGGTGCGTCGCTCAGCCCCGATATTCGTTCCCGCAGGGCGGCGACCTCGGTGGCGAGTTCGCTTGCGCCGCGGGTGAACCGCCAGGGCCGGTCCTCGTGCATGGCGCGGCCGCGTTTGGGGTCCAGGTGCATCCATTCGAGCTGTTCGAGGCTGGTGATGCCGAGCAGCGAGTCGCCGACGGCGAGCTTGTCGTCCACGAACGTGAACGGCTTAGCGGGGTCCATGGACACCAGCCACAGCGACAGCTTGGCCATCTCGACAGCCATTGGGTTGATGTCGGCCCCGTACAGGCAGTGCTCGATGATGAGCCGTCTCGCCTCGGTGACGACGGGGTCGGTCTCGGTGTCAATGACTTCGGTTGTTTCGTCGGCGCTGCTGTCGGGCTGCGGCGCTCGCGGGTCGCCTTCGTGGGTCCAGGCTTCGATGAGCCGGGCCGCCAGGTAGCGGGCGGCGGCGACCAGGAACGCCGCCGAGCCCATGGCGATGTCGGCGATTTTCATGGCGAGGAGCTCTTCGCTGGACCGCAGCTTCCACTGCTTTGTGTCGGCGGTCTGCAGCGGGCCCGGGGAGTACACGAGCGGGGCGAGTGCGCCTTCGACGACCTGTTCGGCGAGGAATCTGGGGGTGTAGTGGGTCCCGGTGAACCGGCGCAGTGGCGACTGGGTGACGTACAGGGTGCCCTTGCGGAACACGGTTGGCAGGCCGGCCAGGTCGGGGCGGAGCAGCCGGTAGAACGGCAGCAGCCGGTCGGCGAGGGAGGGATCGTTGGCGGTAGCGGACAGCAGTCTGCGGCGGGCTTCGGGGATCTCGTCGTCGGTCAGCGGGGTGAGCTTTTTGGTCAGGGCGGTGACCGACCCGATGCCGGAATCCTTGTACGCCTCGGCTAGCCGTTCCGCCAGGGCCTTCGGGTGGTGCCAGACGGCGGCCCGGTGGTCCTCCATGTCCTGCAGGGAGACTTCTTCTTCCTCCCCCGCGCGGCCGGTCAGGCCAAGCACGACATCGTCGGCGCGGAACGCGTCGAAGCCCAGCAGGCCCTCGTAGACGTAGCCGATCTGCTCCACGTCGAGGGAGGCGAACGTGAGCCGCCGCCGTTCCCTGCCTTTGCCGGTGCCGACTTCCACGTACTGGACGGCCTGCAGCATGTGCAGAACCGTGCGGTCGTCGATCGGCAGCACCTCGCAGCCTTCGCCGTCTTCTTCGGTGAAGCGGCCTTCCAGCCACGGATGGGTGTCGGGGTCGAACAGGCTGCCGTCGTAGGCGGGCAGGCGCAGCGATCCGGCATCCGCGCCGCCGTAAACGGCGCGGAACAGGGCGAGCAGCCGGTGCCAGGCCGCGCGGGTGTGCTCAAGCGCCGCTTCCCCGCCCGGCTCCGCAGCGCGTTTCTCCAGGTCGTCCACGAGCCGACTGGCGGAGTAGTACGCCTGGTAGACGGGGTCATCGTTTGGCAGCAAATGACGGTCCTCAGCGAACAGCAAGAACACCAGCCGCATCATGACCGTCACGGCACCCACATATGCCTCGTGCGCGTCCAGCGGCAGGACCTCGGGCCGGTGGTGGCGGACCTGCTCTTCGGCCTGGCCGATCGCGCCGATCAGCAGCTCAACCGCGCGGCGGACCTGGACGCCAAGCGCTTCGGTGATTTCCTCCTGGTTGTCCTGGCTCTTGTCCAGCAGGACGGGCAGCGTCTCGTCGTCGGGCACGCCGAAGAACCGGGCACGGCCGAGCAGCGACACGAACGCCCGGGGCAGGTCGCGTTCCTCCCGCCACAGGCTGGCGTCGAAGCTCGCCTGCGTGGTCGCCCGGCCGCGCGGGGCCCAGACCAGCACCCACCACCGGCCGTCGGTCGCCAAGCCAAGCGGCGCCTCATGGCGCCGGAGCAGCTGCGCCAGCCGGTCGGCGGGCGAGGCGCTCCAGGTTGACCCGCTGACCCGCCCGGTGGGAGGGCCGTCGCTGACCAGGCCAAGCAGTCTGACCGTATTTTCGGGGCCGACCAGGGCGAAATTGGGGGTGACCGTCTCGCCGTGTTCGGGGACGTCCAAGCTGAGCTGGCCCGGGACGCCCGGGCCGTAGCGGAGCTGGTCTCCCCAGCCGAGCAGGCCGGCGAGAACGTAGCGGATCCAGTGGTCCCGGTCGCGGTCGGCTGGGGGCGCGTCGAAGTAGTCGGCGTGCTCGGCGCGCAGCCGGGCGCGACCGGGCCGGTCGAGTGAGTCGAGCCCGGCGGGCCAGGCCCGTCGCAGCACCGGGATGGACAGGAACGGCCCGGACACCTCGACCAGGTCCAGCCACCTACTGTGGTCGAACCCGCTCGGGCCTCGTGATCTCAACCCTGGCCGTGGGCTCACCGGATCGCCTCCTGCCGCGGCACGACGAACATGACAGCGGCGGGAAACACGTGATTGTCCACGACCTGGTAGCGCTCGCGGATCCGGCTTACCTCCCGGTCACGCTCCTGGCCGATCTCCGCCAGCCGCCGCTCCCAGGAAGCCCTATCACGCCGCTGCTGTTCCAGCTCCAGCGGCAGCATGAGCTGGCCGCTATCCGGGTCGCTGACCCCGATGGCGGACCGCAGGCTGGCGGCGAACTGCTCGAGGTTCGCGGTGATCCGCTCTATCTCCTCGTCCCGGCGGCGGTCCAGCGCCCGGGTCAGCGACTCGCGCCTCGTGCGGCGGCGCGCCTCAATCGCGGCCTGCAGCCCACCGCGGGCGTTCGGCCAAGCCGCGGCGAGCCGCGCCTGCACGGCCTCGGACGCCGCGCGCAGCCGTGAAGCGTCCAGCGCCCGGTCGAGGAGACGGGCGAGCAGCTCCACGCTGTCGATCCGGGTGAACCTCGTCCCGGTCCCGGTCCCGGTCTCGCGCAGCCAGCCGCCGGCGTGGATGATCTCCTCGTGCAGCTGGGTGCCGTCATGGCCGACGAGAACCAGGCGGGCGAACGCGGCCAGGACCGTGGACTCCAGTTCGGGGTCGTCGCTGACGAGGGCGGTCACCCGGTTCAGGTCGCTGCGCCCGCCCCACATGGCGGCGCGCAGCAGGCTCGTCGCCATCGCCGTGAGCGGGTGGCCGAGGTGGGCGAGCACCACATCGTCCCGCCCGTCCACGGTCGCGGGGTCGAACGTGACCGGGCGCTCCTGGTCGGCTTTTTCCTTGAGCTTGAAAGCCAGGCCACGGGTGGTGCGCGCCCACGAGCCAGTGAGGGTGGGCACCCGGAACAATCCCTGGGCGAGACGCTTCTCGTCGATCACGGGCTCGAGCGGGAGCTGGCGGTCGATCTCCAGGGCGGTGCTGACCACCCTCTCGATGTTGCCTGGGCGGATGTGGAGCTGCGCGATGGACTCGTCCAGCTGGGCGCGCAGGCGGCGGACCTGGTCGCCGACGTTCGCCTCGGCGGGGACGGCCCTGGCCACGTTGACGGCACGGCGCTTGCGTTTCGCTTCCATCTCCGTGGCCCGGTCGACGTCGAAGTCGGGGCGCAGTCGGCCAAGCAGCCGGTCCTGGACGGCGGTGGCGAGGACGGCGTTCACCGCGCCCAGGTCTTCTTCCATGCGGGCGACCTTCACCGCCACCCGGGAGAGGAACTCCAGGTCATCCTCGTACGACCCGGGCCGGGCCTTCTCATAGCCGGAACCGACGAAGTGGCGGATCTCGGCGACCTCATGCTGGCCGTACCGGTCGATCCGGCCGATGCGCTGCTCCAGCTTGTTCGGGTTGAATGGAATGTCGTAGTTGACCAGGCGATGGCAGTGCTGCTGCAGGTCGATGCCCTCGCTCGCGGCGTCGGTGGCCAGCAGGATCCGGACCGGGTGCTCGTCGGGGCTGGCCTGGAACGCCTCCCGTAGCTGCTCCCGCTCTTCGACGGCCATGCCGCCGTGCAGCAGCACCAGGTGGCCGTTGCCCAGGCCGGACTGCTGCAGCAGGTCCGCCAGCCACCGCTGGGTGTCCCGGTACTCGGTGAAGACGACGATCCGCTCGTTGGTCCAGTGCCTGCCGTCCGGTTTGCACACAGCGGCCAGGTACCGCAGCAGTGCTTGGGCCTTCGCGTCGGCACGGGCCTCGTGCGCCAGCGCCCACCGTTCCATCCGATCCAGCAGATCCAGCTCACCTGGCGTGGGAGCGGGCTGCAGCCGCGCCGAGCGGGCAAGATTGTCGTGCTCGGTCTCGGCGAGCGCGTCGTCGTCCAGCGTGCCGTCGTCGAGCAGATCCTCCAGCCACGGCGGCACCTCGTCGGGAACGCGGCGGGCATGAGCCTGACCCTGCATGGACTCTCGGTGAACCGCGATCGTCTGGGCGAACGCGGCCGGGGAAGAAAACAGCCGCTTCTTCAGCAGCAGGGTGACCAGGTCCGCGGCGCGGGCAGCAGCCCGCGATGTCCCCAGCCGCTGCCGCCGCAGCCGCGCGTACTCCCCCAGCCAGCCGTGCACCTCCCGCTCCGGCCCGGGATACTCGACCGGGATAGGTTTCGGGTCCCGGCCAGGGAACATTGGGGACCCGTCATCGTTAACGACGGCGTCTTTGAGCCGCCTCACCACCACCGCGTCCCGCGCCTTCGCGTCAGGGACGACCCCACGCGCGAAACGCTGCGGGTCGATCATCTCCAGCAGCGCGGTGAACGACTCGGTGTAGCCGTTGTGCGGGGTCGCGGTGAGGAACAGCCGGTGCTCAAAATGCCCGGCCAGCCGGCGCACCGCCTTGGTCTGCTGCGAATCCACGGCGTACGCCTGCTGCGGCGCCACCGGCGCCACATGGTGTGCCTCGTCCACGATCAGCAGGTCCAGGGCACGCTGCGCGGACGGGCCGCTCTCGTCGAGTACTTCGTCGAGCAGCCGCTGGCACCGTGGCCCGCGTAGCCAGGAAAGGCTGACGATGGTGAACGGGTAAACCCGGAACGGGTTAGCCGCCAGGCCATGAGTGCGGCGAAGCTGCCTGAGCAAGTCGGCGTCCACCACCGTGAAGTCCAGGCCGAACTTCTCGGCCATCTCATCCCGCCACTTCACGGTCAGCCCCGCCGGGCATATCACCATGATCCGGCTGGCCCGGTGCCGCAGCAGCAGTTCCAAAGCGGTGAGGCCAGCCTCAATGGTCTTGCCAAGCCCGACGTCGTCGGCGATGAGCAGGTTGACCCGGGGCGCCCTTAGCGCGCGGGCGACCGGCTCCAGCTGGTAGTCCTCGATCTTCACCCCGGACCGGAACGGCGCCTGCAACCGCCGGGTGTCGGCAGAAGCCACCGCGCTCCACCGGATCGCGTCCAGGAACGCCGCGAGCCGGCGCGGCGGATCGAAACCGGTGCGGGTGACCTCTGGCAGCGTCTGGGCGGCAAGCACCGCCCGCCCTGGCTCAACCTCCCAGATCACCTTAAGCTCGGCGCCGTAGCCGCCGTCGGACACACTCAGCAGATCGACCAGCGTCTGGCCCGTGCTCGTCCCAGGATCAGACTCCAAAACGCCGATCACGACCCAATGGGCACCACGAATACGGACAAGCTCACCAATCTCGGGCGCCGCGACCAGCATACCTGTAACCTCCTACTCCACATTCAACATGAATGAGCACCCTCGGCTACTACTGGTACGAAGTTAACGCCCGCCTGAAGGACGTCCCGGTCCCGGTGTCCGTTACGTCTGTGGGCCACCCTGCCAAGATCAGGTTCACCAGCCAGACGCTTACGCTTAGTGCGCCCGGCGTACGTCAAAGCGGCTCGGGCGCATTTCCAGGCGCCGCTGGGCAGTGCCCAACTGGCCCTCAATGTCGAGACTCCAGCCACGCCGCTGGGCCTCGAACGCCTGGTCGTATTGGTCCTCGGTGACGGTCACCCACAGGGATCGTCTCGCCAGCCGCATGCCTGCCTGATCTTGGAGGTCGCCGACGATCTTGATCCTGCGCTGCTCACCAGGGCGGGAGTAAAGGTTTTCGACATAACCGGTGATCCGCGCCTGTCCTGTTCGTGCCAGCTGCTCCAGTTCCTGGGCGGCATTTGTCAAGACCGCCGCCATTGTGCCGCTGAACGAGATGGCTCCGCCTGTTTGCTGCTGGGGCAGCCCGTAAGCCCAGGTGAACCCGACCTCGAACGGGTGGTTCCGGCGCGACCCGCCCAGATCCGCCAGCGCCCTGCACAAGTTGGCGGACAGGCCTTGCTCGACGCCGTCATAGAAGCCATCCACCCGTCCATCCTGGATGACCCGCTGGGCGGCGCCTTGGGCCGCGTGAACTGCCTCATGCAACCGCGACACCACCTCGCGGGCGGGCAAATCCAGCCGACCCATGGATGTCTTCAGCGTTTCGCCGAGGTCAAGCACCTGCTGCCTGACTGCGTCAACCGGAACACGCGCTGTGAGAATGTAGCTGCCTGGCATGGCCGTGCCCAGCATGACTTGGTGCAGGAAATTCTCCACCGGAGCAGCACGCCGTCCTTCGAAGTGCAAACGCGGCCCCTCGTGAACGGCACGGGCAGCCGCGCCCAGCAGATCATGAACGCCCTGAATCGCCCTCACCCCGGACGGAAGCGAAATCATCCCAGCAGGAGCATCCGGGAAGAGCCGGTAATACTGCGCGTCAACCATTGGCTCAGCTATGTCGCGAATGACATCTCGCTCTGGCCTTTCTTCGTAGGCCGCTAGCTGCCGGACCGCTTCCACGATCAAATCGCTGTCATCGTCGTACTCAAGCCTTTCCGGGATCAGCAACCGGCCCGAAGGCCCCAGCGACCACACGTTCGCGCCACGGTACGTGCCATCGCGTTGCCAGCCGCGGCTCTCCAAATAGCCGTTCAGGTTCAAAGGCTCGACGGCCAAACCCGGGTCAGTCATGCCACCCCGCCCTCCGTCCCGCGTGCCACTCCCGTACCTGCCAGCCTTTCGGCGAGGAGTGAGCCTTCACACAGCGCCCTCAGTGACTCGACGGTCAGCAGATTCTGCCGGGGAATGACGACCGGGACCCTGCGTTCACAACTCGGGGCTGCGATCTTGAACTGGTCCCGCAGCGATACCCAGTACGCCGCATGACTGAGATGTAGCAGGTCATTGTCTGCGCGCGCGTACCGGCCGACATCTGGTGGGACGACGACTAAAAACAGGAAGTGCGGGATCCGCCTGGGACCGGCCAGGGCGTTGAATCGCTTCTGTGTCAGCCCGCCATACCGCCAGGCGCCCTCCTGTTCCCTCGGAGCCGACCACGACTTCACCTGCACCATGGCGACCGGGAACTCGCCGTCGACTTCCCACGGGCAGGAGATGATGAAGTCAATACCCGTGCAGTCCGGCTCCATCTTGCTCACCTGAAGACCGGCGGCCGCGCCAAGAACCCGCACGAAACACTCGCCGTACCATCCCTGGTGATTGTTCTGGTCCAGGCACCACTCGCAGCCCAGGGCGAACCTCCCGCCGCGCGCTCGACGTCCACACCCCACGGTAGTCACCTTGTTACGCGCCGACCAGACACAGGCCGATCTTGCCGGAGCGATGGCAGGTCTACTGCTGTTTCGGCGCGTACCGGACCGCATCTGCAGACCGGTCAGCTGAACAAGTCGTCCTGGCCACCCGAGTCGCGCCTACGCGCCTTCCTGCTGTGGAGGCCTCGCGCCACCTCTGCCGCATAGCGCTCATGATTGAGTTCAAGAAGCCGATCCAAGATCTCCTGGCGCGCGACGCGCCCCGCCGTGTACCGGATCCCCTGTCGTGTCTCATGGAAGCCGTGGTCCAAGTTGAGGTCATCCCAGCCGTAAGCCCGTGCCACAGCATGATCGATTCGGCTGTGGACGTTCCGCAACTCAGCGATATCCGCGTCCGTGCAGCGCGGATCATGCACAAGGTTGTACGTCTTGGTCAGACCCGTCTGCCGTGCCAACATCACCTCGCGCCGGAAGCTGTCAAGCCGGTGACCCAGACCCCGCATTTCAGGGGTCAGTTCCGGCATGGGAAACGTCTCGAGCACGTCCGAAGGCGAGTAGTTGATGTCATTTCTCATTGTCGAACTGCGGCTGATAGTCCACCAGTAGTGCGGGGCACTCGACAGCAGCGCGAGCATCGCCGTGTCGTCGGTCACAAGCACTGCGAGCTTGTGCGAGTAGACCTGCCCCGTCGAAACCATGACCGGCATGACGGTCTTGCTGACCAACGTGATCACGATCACGCGATTGAGACCTGCGATCGCCGTGTAGAGTTCGGGGCGCCGACGTTCGTACTGCCACCAGTAATCACGGGCATTCTTACTGAATGTTACCTTTAGCCGCACCGGCTTAACGTGGAGATACAGTTGAGCATAACAGTCCGAGAATTCCTTTGCTTTTTTCTCTGACCAGTTGTGGAAATTTATCACCCACCGGCTCGCAGAGCAGTCGAGGCTGGAATTAAGGTCCTGGCCATTGAGGTAGGGGAAGAGCACTCGTGCATTGCCCGGATCCTTCCGGATAAGCGTCTGGGCCCTCTCTGGCTCCATCGTGAAGCCCAGTCCCAGAATGTTGGAACCCTGGAACGAAATTCCAGCATTCGCCATAAGCCGGCGCGCACGGCCGATGCTGCGCGAAGCTGGATCGAGCGAAGAGACAATACCCAGCGTGACGGCGGCACCATCCAAGGTTCGTTCCGCATCCTCGCTGAGCGGTGCCCGGCTGGTCCAGACCGCGGAGTATTCCAGCGCCGCACTCCGGGAAGGCCATGGCGCACTCTTGACGGCCTGCCGGATCGTAACGCCGTTGGCGGTGATCTGATCGAGGCCGACCTCCCGAGTATCACCCTGTGCGAGGGTATTCGTTGCGAGCACTCCGGTCTGGCCCGTGGGATTGAGCAGGGTGTGCGACGAAGTACGCGACCCGGTCGGCGCTGCCCCGGACGCCATTGCCGATCAGTTTGACCAGGTATTCGCGGTAGGCGGTTCCTAGCGCGCCGGTCAGCTTCTGGCCTCCGAGGAAGGGCAAATTGCCGACGATCGCATCGAAGCCGCCTCTGTCGAGGAAAACCTCCGGGAAGACCAGGGGCCAGTGCAGCGGCTTCCGGGAGAAGCCCCCGGGAGAGCGGTCGATGTTCAGCCACTCCCATGCCTGCTCGATGACCCTCCCCAAGCCCTCCTGAGGCCGCTCGGCCGCAATCCGCGCGAGGTTGGCTGCCATCATGTTCGGGTCGTACGTCTTGCGAGTTCGAGATGTTTCAGCGATGGCTGCGCCGGTTACCAAGTCAGCGAGATTTGACGCCTCTGAGACCTTGTCATTGGCTTCCCGGAGGTAAGTATTCGGAAGTCGTGTGAGCGGGCATGCTGACGGTCGGCGTGGCCGGTACGCGGGGGTCGGCGGCGCCGTGGCGGGCGAGATCGTGCGGGGTCAGCCGGGACGGGCCGGCTGTGCCCAGGCATGGAGGTCTTCG
>WNGL01037876.1_pt1 | contig 14720 bp, 15 predicted proteins | sample 5400591 | NCBI WGS metagenome assembly WNGL01 (sample SAMN13153377, study PRJNA577476) | soil metagenome | isolation source: 80 cm soil or saprolite under Garry oak tree replicate 1 | place: USA:California | collected 2016-06-15
CTTTGCTTTAGTTAGGATTAGGTCTCTCTTCCGACCGGTCTTCCCTAAAACAACCTGTTTTCGAGGTGGTATGTATTTTAAACTAGTGTTTCATGTCAACCGGAAAATCATCAATTGCTCTTGTTTGGATACCTTTCAGGGTAGAAAGCCATCCTTCTTTCCGATGAGACGCAATGTGAGGGACTGCAACTCCTCCGGGACTGCGCAGAAAGTGGGTCATCCGCGAAAAAAAGTTTGTGAGTTCAGCAGATTCTCCGCAGAACTCTTTCAATGAAGATCCAGTACTTATCGCGTTCTCTGATCGGATCTCTTCGACACATGTGGGGTCCAGGGCCTGCCAAGTAGAAGGCTTGGAGAGCAAGGAGAATCAGACGGGTCCTCATCTCTCATACTGAGCGATGCCCATAAAAGAGTCGATGGTACTTTGACAAGATCATGCAAGCGACCACGAGTATCCAAGCGGGAATGCGCGCTCCTGAGTTCACGTCCCTCTTGACTACGGGTGATGTGGTGAAGCTCAATGATTACAAGGGAAAGAAGGTTGTTCTCTACTTCTATCCGAAAGACGATACTCCTGGTTGTACCATCGAGGCTTGCGGTCTCAGAGATCAGTACGAGAAGATCCGCGAGCTGGGAGCCGAAGTCTTAGGCGTGAGCGTCGACAATGTCGTATCGCATCAACACTTTACACAAAAGTTCAACCTTCCATTCCAGCTGGTCGCGGATTCAGACAAGAGCATCACGAAGGCCTACGGCGTTCTGAACGAGAAATCCAACATGGCGAGACGAGTTACATTCATCATCGATCAAAAGGGGATTGTTGAGAAGGTATTCGATCCCGTCAAGGCCGACGCACACACTCAACAAGTAGTCGAAGCCCTATCTCAATAGCCATTCGCGCCCTCCACTAGACTATTGGACCGGAGAAGGGCTCGTTCCCCATCCGAGTTTCACTGAGAATCCTTTTAGCGAAACTTCTGTTTGCGTCGATTGACAGACTACCTAGATCTTCAGTAGAGTATCATTCTGGAATAGGATGTTTTTCTGTCCAAAGCTCTGGTAGACCCTTCGGGGTATCGAGATGTCAGCGAGGTACAAATCGCCCACGTACTTCGAGGCGCCTGGCGCAAGAAACCCTGTCTTTGGAAGTGCTAAAGTGAGGGTTGCGGTCGCTTTGATACACGGATCGTAGATCTCACCACTCGTCGCGTTCATTCCTGAGGGAACGTCCAATGCCAATATCGGTCGGCCGCTGACGTTGGCGTCTTTGATCATCATCGCGACTCTGTCCCGAGGGTTGCCCTCAAGCCCATATCCCATCAGACCGTCGATAAGCAAATCGTAATCTCCGAGGGTGTAGCCCGTCAATAGGGTTGGGATTCCCATTTTTTCGAGGATGTGAAGCTGTCCAAGGGGTACAGTCTTCATTCTATCTTTCGTTGTGCCAACGATCACCTCGACATCAGCGCCCCAGTTAGCTAAGTGTCTCGCGGCGACCATTCCATCGCCGCCGTTGTTGCCACCGCCAACGAGGCAGGCAACACGCTTTCTGAGAGTTGTTCCTTGCAACATCCGTTTGGCCAATGTAGCCGTGGCCCTGCCTGCGTTTTCCATCAACATGAGGACATCCACTTGGAACTCTCGAATTGCGGCATCATCTATACGACGCATTTCTTCAGCCGTGACGTAGACGACTCCAGCCCTCTCTTGCACGCTCTCTCATCACCCACCGAGCAGATATAGTCAGAGCACTACGAACGAGGAATATTCAAAACTTGAAGCAAGCGGAGCAGCAGTGAGGTTGAGAATTGCACCTCCTAATTGACGACGTTCTGCTCTGGGATGGGACTGGCTCTCCCGCGCAGCCCAAAATGTCCGTAGAGGTTCGTGATGGGAGAATTCATTGGATCGGCTCCGCGTCCCAATGGCAGGGTAACCGGGCTTCTGTTCGAGTCGTTGACGGCAGGGCTCGAACATTGATTCCCGGACTCATGGATTGCCACGTTCATTACAGCAGTCCAGGTGGGCCCGAATGGATCGCGCGATTTACCGATCCCCTCCCCGAAATCTCAATCCGTGCGATCGAACTCGCCGAGACCAGTTTGCGAAGTGGGGTTACGATCGCACGAGACGTCGGCGCACCTCACGGGGTCAGCATCAGGCTCGCACGAGCAGCACGAGCAGGAGAGATTCACGCCCCGAACATTCGTGCCGCAGGGACTTGGATTGCTCACCGAGGTACATACGTTTCCTTCGCAAGACAATTCGGGGAAGCTGACGAACTACGAAACGCGATCAAGACAGAGATTGAAGCAGGAGCAGATCTGATCAAGGTCGCACTAGCGGGCTGGAATGAAGGTGCCCGCCCCCAGGACGCGCCGGATATTCCATTCGATAAGAAACTGCTTGCTGTGGCCGTCGAAGAAGCGCACAAGGCTGGGTTCAAGATTGCATGCCACGCCAACGATCCGACCAGTTGTCGTATAGCTGCACACGCTGGCGTTGATTCGCTCGAGCACGGGATGTTTCTCGAAGCAGGAGATCTTGAAGCCATGGCGAAAAACAAGACTTACCTCGTTCCAACCATGTGAGTCTGGGACGCCATGCTCTACTACGCCCGCGCAGTTGATTGGCCAGAGACTCGTAAGAAGCGAGCTGAGGATCTGCGAGAAGGATCGCGTGCGGCAGTCAAAGCCGCCATCAAAGCCGGAGTAAGGATAGCGCTGGGAACGGATGCCGGCGGCGGAGCTGCGCGTCATGGTCGAATCGCGAGAGAGGCCGAGTTGATGGTCGAATGTGGGATGGAGCCGCGCGACGCTCTCATAGCCGCGACCTCAAGCGCGGCAGCCTTGATTGGCGAAACTAACCGCGGAACGATCGAGGAAGGGAAAATTGCGGACCTAGTCTTACTCGATGCGAACCCCTTCGAGTATATCGGCGCCCTGAGCTTGATTGCGGCCGTGTTTCAAGAAGGAAGGCGCGTAGGATAGATCGCCTCGGACATAAACGCAACCCGGCCGTCCTCTATCGCCAGCTCTAACCCACACACCCAAGGGAAGCCCCGCGACCACTTAGAAATTTTTGGTGAACCGGGCATGACTTAGATCCAAACAGTTCATCTCAGTTTTTGAGCGCGGGCAACTTGGTTATCTCCCCCCAAGTCGATTCAAACAGTTCCATTGGCCGGTTTTCATGGTGCTGTGATGTGTGGAAAAACTCAGATACGGACCCTTTGCTGGAGACCTTGTTCGTGTCTAGGTCCAAATTCTTCGAGGCAAGAATGACGAGTCTGGTACTTTTTTTTAGGCTCTCAATGCTCGTCGCTCACATTTTTCAAAACATGATGAAGGTCGGAAGAAAAGACCGTACGCGTCACGGGGGCAAGCTACGGGTATACACAGCGTACTTCTGGAAGCCACGGACCCTAGATCAACCTACTGGTCGGGGTATCCTTATTATCGGCCTTTCAGGGATCTTTCAGCGGAAACTATTGAAAACGAAATTCTTGACCGGATTGCTCATTCTTACTATGATGATGCTAATTCTGTCCGCTCATGCCAATACAGCGGTAGGTAAGAACGTCGACATCACAGCCAATAGCGATTCTGCCGAGCGCCAGCAAGTCGAGCCCACAATCGCCGTGGACCCACGAAACCCAGACATTGTGGTCGCGGGCGCCCAAGACTACAGACTGTTAGCGGTGGGGGAACACAGGTGGCTCGGGTATTACAGGTCTACGGATGGAGGAAAAAGTTGGTCGGTGAGCCTCGTCCCAGGATTTCCGGGAGACAACTCTGGCCAGGGACTGGCATCACCGCTCCACGGGTCCCTTGCCACATCGGACCCAGTACTGGCCTTTGACCGATCTGGAAACGTGTACTACGTGGGCATCACAACCTCCTTTGTACCCTTTCTGGTGAAGTATGTCAACGATGGAGCCGACTACGCTGGTACAATCATAGTGTCCGGACTGGGGTTTGCTGACAAGCCTTGGATCGGTGTCGACACCACGGGAGGACCGAACAACGGTAACGTCTACATAGCTTGTGATTGCGCCATCCAAAACGGCGTCAACAGGGTATCTGGGCCTACGGGGCTCATCGTCGTTCGGTCCACGGATGGTGGGAAAACTTTCTCAAATCCTGTCGTCGTATCGGGTTTCATGTCCTTCCCTGGAGTAGCAGTTGACCCATCGGGAAACGTCTTCGTGTCGGGCGTGCTGTCCACAAACTCTGGGTTCACAGAAATAGATGTTGCGAAGTCAACTGACGGAGGTTTGGGCTTCGGTAAGCCGGTCACGGCGGCCCCGGGAATCGGCTTCCTGCCGAGCCCCCTGCCCGGGAACCTCTTTCGAACAGGAACCTTTCCACAGATAGCGGCGGACGGCACAGGCGTTTACTTAGTTTGGGACGATTTTCGAACAAGCACGGCAAATGTCTTGTTGACAAGGTCATTGGACGGGGGCGCAACCTGGAGCTCCGCGCTCAGAGTGAATGATTCGCCAACGGGACAGCACTTCTTCTCCTCGGTAGCTGTTTCGCCGGGGGTCGTCAGCGTCGTCTGGTACGACAGCAGATTCGGACAACTGGCTAATGGAACAATAACTGGCCTCAATCTCTTCTATGCTCAGTCCACGGACGCTGGAGCCAGCTTCTCGGCGAACCTGAAGGTAACCTCAGTGTCCTTCAACCCCAACCTAGTAGAGAGGGCTGATTTCGGCGACACGGCTCCTTTCATGGGAGATTACATCCAAGTCGCGGCGAGCCCGGGAGTAGCCCATCCCATCTGGGCCGACAACAGAGACGCCTGCAGCAACATTGTACAGACCTTCGGCTGCACCAACCAAGACGTGTTCACCGCCACCATAATCTTCTAGGCACCACGAACAGCCCGGACATCACCCCTCCCTTTTCTTCATCGGTATGAACTTGAAAGTTGGTGGACCGGGCGGGATTTGAACCCGCGGCCTTCCGGAATCTAGACCATTAACTGGTTTGCAAACCGGACGTTCTTTGGCCTGACATTCGACTCGTCAGCATACCAGGCTGAACTACCGGCCCACTCGGCCGAATCCGCTTCCGCTCTGCAAAGCCCCAAACACTTTCGGTCTCGTCTGTCCACCTTGAAGTCGCAATGACACTCGGATTCTATGAATCCCCTCTTCCCGAGGTTCCCTCTATCGCCTGATGTGGCGGCCGAAACAGGAATCCATATTGGAGATGGTGGCCTCTCGATCAAGAGAAAAGGACCCCACGGCTCTTACCAGTACGAAGTAACTGGGCACGCCCTCGAAGATCAACTGTATTTGATCGGCACAGTAATGCCGACAATTTCCGCTGCGTACGGCCTCCAACGACCCGGGTTCTACATCAACCCTGAACAGACCTGGATTTCCCTGAGATATCAAAACAAAGCCGTTGCACTCTTCAAGAACGAAACCCTAGGACTTCCGAATGGAAGGAAAAGGGATCTTTCAATACCAGCATTGATTCGCCGAGACTCTCACTTGATGAGACACCTTGCGAGGGAGCTCCTCGCAACAGATGGTGTTCTTGGATTCTACAACGCCGGGGCATGCAGACTCCACAAATATCCTCGAATTCAGATCAAGTTGAAGGCGTGTCCGGTCATAGAACAACTGGCAAGCTTCCTGCGGGTCGAATTGGGCATCCATGCAACGTGCCGGTACAACTTGGGGATTCATGAAGGCTGGGGCACGAGTCTTCAACAGATCATACAAGTCAACCGTTCTGAAGACATCGATACTTGGAGAAGAGAAATCGGCTTCTCCAACCCATCCCATATTTCACGAATGATGGTCTTCGAACTTCGTGGCGAATGCTCACCACGAACTAGCATTGTGGATCGATTATCAATGCTATCCGGTCGTCTCTCAGGATCTGACGGGGCATCAGAGCAGCTTCGGCCGCAGGAGCTTATCTCACTAATTACTCAGATGCGGAAGCATTTTGGATTTCCGAGACTTGAAGGGAAAGAGGTTCTTCACGTGATGACACAAATCAACAGGCGGCTGGAATCCAAACTTGGAAGAGGACTGCCCCCAATTGTTAGTTTGTGGGGCCGCCGGCGGGATTTTCCCACCTACTAGAGGTGCTTTGAACCCGCCCCGAAGGCTCCATTTGCCAGGGTCTTTCCTTGGGACCCTTCAGGCCTTTACGCTACCAAGCTACGCTACGGCGGCCACGCGAGAGACCGGGTCGTAGCGAGGAATATGTAAGTTTAGGCGCGCCTCTCGGACGCCTTAGAGTGGCGAAGGAGCGATCAACGGGGTTAGTCAGAACGAATTTTCGGGTCTTTTGACCGAGAGAACAGGCTGGTGTCAGAAATGCTTTAAGCACATTTATTGGAATGCCATCATCTAAGCGATGGAAAAAACAGCGGCCCCGTCCCCGCTTACCGAGGAGGACCGTCAGATAATTATGATAGTCAGGGAGCTTCGGTCACAACTCAACATCAACAGATCGGAAGTCAGCGCTAACACCGTTTCATGGGCGGACCAGTTCTTCCTCAGAAGAGCACCACCAGAATACATCCGGTTTTGGTTGGGAGATGTACGGTTGCCCGTCGTACTGAAGGGGAAGCTTTCACCAGAAGAATGGAGGCCAATACTCGCATCTGCTCTCATCTACTTTAGAATCATCACCAAGAAGACGGTACGTTACACCGGCGAATTCGTAATTCTTCCGTTCATGCTGGTAGGCATCGTGTCTGCTTTCACACTGAGATCGTTCGGGTTCGGTCTAGGGCCTTCTCAAATCGCCGGCCTGTCCCTATCGCTCATCTTCACAACCGGCTTCATTGGTATTCTGGTACTGGGGAGAAAAATCGGTTGGATTAGGTTGAAGGCTGACCAAGAAGCAGCACGCTTGGTGGGGAGCGACCAGCTTCGAAAGTCTCTGGAGAAGGTGGACCAGATAGTTGGAGGTGCTGCAAGTATCCTGATGACTCTGCGTCTTAAACCGAGCTTGAAGCAGAGAATCAGAAACCTAGAATAGTGTTGCCGCAGCGATGAGTGCATCCGAGCCAAGGGTCAATCATGGTCCCAGCTCTGTGGTTCTAATGGAAAAACCAATGCCAGACCCAAAATCCCTGCTCCGTTAGTGTAAGTTTGCAGACTCCCCTCACCAAAATCTTGCACCGGTCCCAGCAATTCTTTCGGGATGGAGTCGAACTTGTGCTTCAAAACTCGCACTAACTCATCTATTTTTCCGGGAAACAATATGAATTATTTCAATGAACGTGACATTCCCTGTGTTCAAAATGCCCTGAGGCCAAGTGGTTGCATCGAGAGATGAGCCTTAGGTTTCTGCAAAACCGCTATGAAATCCCTGACCGTGTAACACTCACTCTAGATGTAGAAAATGGCAACTGCGAAAAATGAGCTTCTCCTGCTGAGGACCTTCAGGCTCGCCCTCCCTGCGGCTCTACTGGCTACTCTCCTTTGGACACTTGAATTCGGTGACTCCACGAGACAATGGATCTACAACGGACTTGGCGCAAACGCCAACAACATCGTGTTCATCATCGGGCTAGTGCTCGTTGTAGGACTCTACTGGTTCATGGGCGTGTATGAGCGGAAGATTCTCTACGAGAACCGGCATACAAGACCCGCGTTCTAACCCGCAGCAGAAACAAACCAACGCTTCCTCCTCTATCTCATCCCAGTCTCCAGATTCTTTGGAATACTTCACAGAGCCAAAGCTATCTACCGCGAGACCCACCCGACAGACGGGCGGGCGGACCACGACTTGAAGGTTGGAGTCCATGTATCAATTTCAGGCAGTATCGACCAGGCGGTCGACCGGGCCAAAGAAGAAGGCTGCGACACATTCCAAGTCTTCACTCGAAACCCTCGCGGCTGGAAATTCTCCGACCTAGACCCTGACGAAGTCAAGAATTTCAAGGAAAAACTAGCACAGTCCCATCTAGGGCCAGTCGTCGACCACATGCCCTACCTCCCAAACCTGTCCTGTCCAGAAGACGAACTCTACGAGAAGTCCACAGCGACACTCATGGCCGAAGTAGACAGATGTGGGACTCTCGGAATATCCTACCTCGTCATACACCTTGGAAGCCACTTGGGGATGGGGAGAGATGTTGGCCTGCAAAGACTCACCGACGCGCTCAACATGGCTGTCAAGCGCGTCAAGAAGGATCCTTGGATACTTCTGGAAAACATGGCGGGACAGAGGAACAGCATGGGCTCCAACTTTCCCGATATCCGAGAGATCATCGACGGAGTGAAAAAGAAAGAACGACTAGGCGTCTGTTTCGATACTTGTCTTCCTCCTGGTTCGTTGGTGTTCAGCAATGAATTGCCGACGCCGGTTGAGGAGGTAATCCCATTTGACACTGTGCTAGGTTCAGACGGACGGCTTGACCGTGTCGTTACGGTGTTGCAGCGACAGTATTCAGCGACTCGACGGTTCAGCTTTCCCACCGTTCTGCCACTCACGGACGCCTTTGCCGAACTATTGGGACTCTACTTAGCAGAGGGCTTCACTTTCATGGGGCACGGTGATAGGGGAGACAATGGAAAAGTGTTCTTTGCCTTTGGTCGGCACGAGACCACTCTCATAGAGCGTGTCGAAAACCTCGTTGAAGAACTGTTTTCCCTGAAAACTTGGATCGACGACAGCGGAACTGCGACGAAAGTCTGCCTTGGCTCGAACATCTTGACCCGGTTCTTCAGGGACAACTTTGGGACTAAGGCCTCCTTGAAGAAAATTCCAAGTCTTATCCTGCGATCACCTCCAAACTGCATCAAAGCTTTCCTTCACGGCTATCTGATGGGCGATGGGTGTAAAGACCGGCGAGGGGTACGCTACACTACCAGCTCAAAGACCGTCGCATACCAGCTGATACATCTTTTGGCGAAAATTGATGTCCGAGGAACTGTCTCTAAGCATAGACCTACCCAGGGCTCGATTGGAAGCAGGATTCTAAGATCTCTAGGATGGTATACGGTCCACGTGGGGAGCCATGAAGCACGGAAACTAGGATTTGACTATGAATTTCCCGGAGCAGCCCCCCGTCGAATCATAAGGGATGCGAGGCATTTCTACATGCCTGTCAGAGAAGTGAAAACTGAAAGGTACCGAGGGACAGTCCACAATCTAACAACCGAGAATGGAACCTTCACTGCTCCTTTCGTGGTAACGCACAACTGTCATGCCTATGCCGCGGGGATGGACCTTCACACCGAGAAAGGCGTTGCTCAGACTCTGACGAGCTTCGACAAAGATATTGGGTTTGACAAGTTGAAAGTGATCCATCTGAACGATTCCCGCGGCGGGCAGGGGTCCGGACTTGATCGCCACGAGCATATCGGTATGGGCTACATCGGGGCGAAAGGGTTCAAAGCGATTCTACACCACGAGGCCATCCGGGAACTGCCCTGGATTTTGGAAACGCCCGAGGATGAGAGGCGCGATGATAAGGGAAACTTGGAAACGGTTCGCAAGCTAGCCAAATGAAAGCGCCAGTTGATCTACACTCGCCTGTCGCGATTCACCGGATCATCCGAGATGCTGCGGGAGCTGTCAACAGGGCACGCAAAGATGATCCAACAACTTTGCAGGAGATTAGCGATTCGACTGATGGTGATCCGTTCAGAGTCTTGATCGCAACGGTTCTATCACATCGAACCAAGGATCCTGTTACAGCTCTCGCTTCCTCCAGGCTCTTCGCCCGGTTCCCCAATGTCAAGAGCCTGGCCACCGCAAACACCAGGACAGTCGCGCGACTCATCAAGCCAGTGGGTTTCCACAACACGAAAGCACGGACCGTCAGGAAAATCTCCAGGATCTTGCTCGCCAAGTATGGTGGCAAGGTTCCTGAGAATATGGAGCAGTTGCTTGAGCTCCCTTCGGTTGGGCGTAAGACCGCTAACTGTGTCTTCGTCTACGGGTTCAAGACACCGGCTATTCCCGTCGATACTCATGTTCATCGGATCTTCAACCGGATCGGAGTCGTTGAGACGAAGACGCCAGAGGATACTGAGAAGGAGCTTACTCGGCTAGCGAATCGAAAAGATTGGCTTCCTCTCAACGAGGTATTCGTAAGATTTGGCCAGCTTGTTTGCAGGCCTATCGGGCCGCATTGCGCTGACTGTCCGCTGAACGACAGGTGCAAGTATTACAATGTTACGCGACTGCTCGGATCGCGTTTCTCAGACTGGGAGAGCCAGTCGTCGATTTTAGTCTCTCTACATCGAATGTCATGTGACAGAGGCTACAGGTGTGGTCGTGACCAACCGGGTCGTAACACCTGTCAAGTCGCGCGCAGAAAGGACACTTCACGCGGTCGCTCGAATCATACGTTCTCATCGCCTTCTATTCAATAGTCCAATAGCGTTGGCATAATCCAATAGTTTTGACCGCTTGTTCAGGGGAATTTACGGGCTTGTTCAGCCTTCTTGAATGTCCCAGTCACGTTCGTCCAGGCGCTGGGAACGCAAGACTTTAGAGCATTTGGCCCCTTCCGGGGTCTTATAATCGCTCTCGACGGGTCCTGATGAGTGAGACGGAACCTGTAAATAGCGAGCGGTCCAGTATAACATACGTCATAAAAGAGAGAACGAAGCGATGGCTAACAAGAGTTACCTAGACCTAGACTATGCGAAGTACGACTTCAAGGATACTCAGAAGCCCATCTTCAAGTCCGAGAAGGGACTCTCTCGCCAGACAGTCGAGCAAATTTCTGATATGAAGAAAGAGCCTGAATGGATGAAGAAATTCAGGCTACGAGCCTACGAGCATTTCATCCAGAGGCCCATGCCCAGTTGTCTATCACAGCCTCCTGAAACATTTGGAGGACAAGGGTGTAATCTTCTGCGACACTGATACCGCTCTCAAACTACACCCAGAGATTGTCAAGAAATATTTCGGAACAATCATTCCACCAGAGGATAACAAGATGGCCGCGCTCAACAGCGCTGTCTGGAGCGGCGGCAGCTTCATCTACATTCCCCAAGGAGTCAAGGTCGATCTTCCACTACAGGCATATTTCAGAATTAACGCGGCAAACATGGGACAGTTCGAGAGAACCCTAATCATTGCAGACGACTACGCAGACGTGCAGTACATCGAAGGCTGCACAGCTCCCGTCTATTCCACAGACTCCCTCCACTCGGCAGTGGTCGAGATAATCGCGAAGAAAGGAGCCAGGGTCCGGTACACAACCCTCCAGAACTGGTCGTCCGACGTCTACAATCTCGTCACGAAGAGGGCTTACGCTTACGAAGACGCCAGCGTCGAATGGATCGACGCAAACGTCGGCAGTAAACTTACGATGAAGTATCCTTCGGTCTATCTCGTCGGACCAAGAGCGAAAGCCGAGATAGTCTCAGTAGCATTCGCAGGCAAAGACCGTCACCAGGATACAGGCGCGAAGGCGGTCCACCTCGCTCCGTACACAAGTTCCAGAATCACCGCGAAATCCGTCAGCAAAGACGGAGGACTAACCACCTATCGAGGACTAGTGCATGTGGCTAAGGGAGCTGTCGGAGTGAAATCCAGCGTTCGATGCGACGCCCTGTTGATGGACGCACAGTCAAAAACATCAACCTACCCCTACATGGAAGTCAACGAAGACGACGCAACAATAACCCACGAAGCAACAGTTGGACGGATAAACGAGGACCAGCTGTTCTATCTCATGACCAGAGGCTTGACCGAAACCCAAGCGCTCAGCATGATCGTCACCGGATTCATGGAACCATTCACCAGAGTACTCCCTATGGAATACGCGGTCGAGTTCAACCGACTAATCGAGATGGAAATGGAAGGCGCCGTCGGCTAAACCCCGAAGAAACCCAAACCTTCTAACGGGCCGCCCCATCCAACGGTAAGCCATCCATGGGCAAATCCCTCGCCAGCCCCACAGAAAGTATGATAAAAGAAGTCTCAGCGTCATTCTCTGAACCACAAGAACTCAGCAGAGAAAGATTCGTCGCCCTCGACTACTTCAACAAACTACCCCTCGAAAAATCAACGCTCTACACAAAATACGTGGACATTCTATCCGGGCTCACGCTGGATTCGTTCGAACCCGGTCTACCTTCTCACCTCAAATCGATACCTCACGAGATCGCGCATCTCGTCAAGGAGAAAGAGGAGCCGACTCTATCCCTCCAAGTCGACTCTCAGATGGTCCGCACAGAAATACACGGGACCCTGGAGAAAGAGGGAATCATATTCTCAAACATACAGTCAGCGCTCGCCAACAATCCAGAACTGGCCCGGAGCCACTTTACGAAAGCGATCCCCCCTGACGACGACAAGTTTGCAGCCCTAAACAACGCCTTCTTCACCGCAGGCACATTCCTATACGTTCCAAAAGGGCTCAACATCAAAATCCCCTTCCGAAACATCGTCCTACTCAAGAGCCGCCACCAAGCAGCATTCACCCACAACATCATCATAGCCGAAGAAAACAGCAAACTGAGCTTTCTACAGGAAGCTTACTCAAAGCTTGATTCTGGCCAACAGGGGCCCGCTCTGTACAGCGAGGTAACGGAAGTCTACGTCGGCGAGGATGCGGAGGTTAACTTCGCTAGCCTACAGAACTTCGAAGGCGACGTTCATTCAACACTCAATAGACGATGCGTCGCTCAAAAAGACGCTCGCATGAACTGGACTATAGGCCACATTGGTGGAGGAACCACCCGCTCCCGAGTGGAGAGCGTGTTAGACGGACCCGGTGCCTCCGCGGAGGATGTCGAAATTGTCTTTGGCTCAGAGTCACAGCGAGTTGACGCAGTCACCGATCTCACACACAGATCCACCAACACAACCGGACACGTGCTAGCACGAGGGGTCTTGAGAGACTCAGCACGTACCATATTCAAGGGCATGATACGGATCGAAGAAGGGGCTAAGAATTCGAACTCGTACCTTGCCGAACATGCAATGATCTTCAGCAAGAAGGCTAGAGCCGACGCAATACCAGGGCTTGAGATTATGACGAATGAGGTGAAGGCCACTCATTCGGGATCAGTTAGCCAGGTGGATGAGGAACAGATTTTCTATCTCATGTCTCGGGGCTTGTCCCAGAGCGAAGCCCAGAGAATGATCATCATTGGATTCTTACATCCCGCCGTTCAACGCATACCTCTCAGAACAGTCAGAGCTGCGATACAGTACCTTATCGAGGAGAAGTGGCTGGGAAGGGGAGGACAAATCCCTCCAAGCCCTGAGCAACTACCGGAATTCGAGGAGGAGCCGGAGAAGGAAAGTGTCTCAGCCGATCTGTTCGAGAGGCACTACAAGTATCGGTAGTGACTTCCCTGGGAACTCTCATCAAGGTGTGTTCCATCTCCGAGCTTCCCCCGGGGGCGATGAAGGGAATAGAACACGATGGCAAGAGGATACTCGTTGTCAATCTTGAAGGGACCATATATGCGTGGGACGGAACCTGTACTCACGAAGAGTACGACTTGTCGATGGGATTTCTAACCGGGGACAGCGTTACATGTGCGCTGCACCTTTCGCGGTTCAATCTGCTCACGGGGGAAGCAGTCAATCCACCTGCGGAGAAGCCGCTGGGCAAGCATCAGGTAAAGGTAGCTGACGGAGACATCTTCGTGGAAGTGGGATGAGGCTGCAGCAATCCTGGGTCGATTTTCCTCACTAAGATTTCCTTCACGTTTTCCATTCTTACCCTCACACACAATTTCAAGTTACATGGCCCTTTAGTCAGTTCGCTTCCTTCTCACTTCGCCTTACCATAGGCGTTCGAAGTGGTTTGTTATGCGCGACGTGAGAAACGGATAGGGATGGGATTCGTTCCAGCACAGAGGATACGTCCTTCTCTCCCTCCTATCATTGCTCTTGTTTGTAACCACATTCAACGCCTCGGTTCACGCGGTGGGCGAGACTTATACTCTAACGGAGTCAGCCTCGCGATTGCAGGAAAGTAGTACTGCCAGTGTTTTGTTAATCCTAAACGTGTCCAACGCTAACACGGTCGCAAACTATGCTTTCACCTGGAGTGTGAAGGATCCTAGTGGTAGCGTCCATCAGGCCACCAACGCAACTAATGTGCCTCACGCAACATCGTTTGTGGAGAGCGTTGCCTACCCCGGCAAATTCGGTTCCAGCCCCAGCTTAGCTTATACGGGTGTTTATGCGGTGTGGGTCAATCAGACCCAACCTCTGTTGGTAGGTTCGACTGGGGTCGCTAACGGCCAGTTTCAAGTAGGTCTCACCGACAGTCTAAGTTACCCGCGTACTTTTCCCGTCGGAATCAGAGCTTCTGGCTATGCACCCAACCTAAACGTGACCATAATGATATCGGGCTCTGGCGGACCGACACCCGGTTTCCCGTTAAACCAGTTAGCCGATAGTAATGGAGATCTCTCCTACGTCTGGCCGTCGATACCCGCTTCAACTTCCCTTGGCAACTACACGCTGACCCTCACAGGGAGCCCAACGAAGACTCCGCCTGATATCCAGTCATTTACGGTTACAGCAACAAACGTGACGATTTCTCCACTTACGATCAGCCTGAGCTACCTGCAGAGGTCCCAGACTGAAGATTTTCGTTTCTCCGCCTCGTATCCAAACGGGGCGCAGGTCAAAACAGGTTCCGCTAGTCTGCGTCTAGTGGAAGTTGATGGCTTAACATCGCATTATGTTGCGATGGCTTACAAATCATCTCTGGGGGTGTTCCGCGGAACATTCCAGATCCCTCTTAGC
>WNGL01011883.1_pt1 | contig 14719 bp, 16 predicted proteins | sample 5400591 | NCBI WGS metagenome assembly WNGL01 (sample SAMN13153377, study PRJNA577476) | soil metagenome | isolation source: 80 cm soil or saprolite under Garry oak tree replicate 1 | place: USA:California | collected 2016-06-15
TCCTCGCCGCCTTCCCGCGCGAGCTCGTCTGGAGCGTCGCAGGGCTGGCGCTCTTCAACACCATCGGCGGCGGGCTCGCGGCGGCGGTCGCGGACCCGGACCACCGCGAGCCGGCGCTGGTGACGTTCCTCGTCACCGCGTCGGGCCTCTCGCTGTTCGGGGTCGGCGCCGCCTTCTGGGGCCTCGTGGCGGGCCTCATCGCGGCGCTCGTGCTGCGGCGGCGCTGAGGCAGTCTAGGCGCAGGCGAGCGCTCCGCTCCAGCCCAGGGTCGCCGGCCGGGCGGCGCTCGCGACTGCCTGCGCGCCCTCCTCGTCGTCGGCCACCGCGTCGGCGCCGAGCCAGCGCAGCTGCTCGCGGCGCGCGGCGTCGAGGCGGCGGCCGACCATCACGATCCGCAGGTCGCGCTCGCCGCCCGCGGCGCGGACGAGCCGCAGCAGCGACCAGCCGTCCCGGACCGGCAGGTCGACCGACATCACCAGCACGTCGAGGTGGAGGAGCTCGTCGATGAGGAGAGTCAGGCCCTGCTCGCCGTCCGGCGCGCAGCTACTTCTTCGCCGCCGTCCGGAAGGCGTCGATGACCTTCTGCGCGTCGGCGGAAGGCGCTCCGACGGAGAGGAAGGCGAGCGGGCGCTCCACCTTCTTCGACTGCACGATCGCCACCTGCTTCGGGTCAGCGAACTCGAGCCCGAGCGCGCCGACTCCGGTCTCGTCCGTCGCGACCCGGTCGTTCACGTCCTTCACGGCTGCGAGCGCCTGGGCAGACGGCGCGTACTCGGCGCCACCGAGCACCACCTGCTTCACGAGCCCGCGCGTCGCGCTGGCGGCCGCGTCGGTGTAGACGGCAATGGGCTGATCCTTTCCACCCAGCTCCTTCCAGTTGCGGATCTTTCCGGTGTGGATGTCCTCGAGCTGCTTCCAGGAGAGGCTCTTCACCGGGTTCGCGGGGTGCACCACGAAGACCACCTCGGAGGTGGCGACGACGTGCATGCGTAGGTCCGGAGGCGCCTTCTCGAGGCCCACCGTCTTCGCGCCGGCCAAGCTCGCCTCGAGCGAGGCGGAGACCATGGCGAGCTCGCACTTCCCCTGGGCCAGGTCCTTCAGGCCCTTGCCGGCGTTGCTCTTCTCGACGGCGAGGGTCACGCCGGTGCTCTTCTCGACCGACGAGCGGTAGGGGGTCACCACGCTGTCGAACACGCTCGCCGCGCCGTGGATACGGAGCGGCGGCGACCTGGTGGCGGCGGCCACGTCGCGGTGGCAGGACTGGCAGTCGAAGGAGGCGGTGGTCCCGTCGTGGCAGGCGAAGCACGACGTCCCGTTCCCATGGTGGTCGATCGAGATGAGCGCCTTCTTGCGGGTGGGGAAGATGGCCGCGTGGCAGCTCTTGCACGCGTAGCCCTTCGACGCGTGCAGCCGCCCGTCGAAGACGACCTTCCCCTGCCCTGCTCCCCCGTAGACGATCATCTTCCCGCCGGGCGTGGCTCCGGCGGGCATGGCGAGCGCCACGGCCAGCGCGGCCAGGCCGAACACGAGTGTGCGCATGGTGGCGGCCCTCTAGGCGAGGATGCTGCGGCTCACCTTCTTCACGTTGGCGGTGCCGGTCAGCACCATGGCGTCGACGAGCTCCGCCCGCATCTTGTTGAGCACGAGCTTCACGCCCTCGGCGCCGCCGCCCACCGCGCCGCGCAGGACGGGCCGGCCCACCAGCACCGCGTTCGCGCCGAGCGCGAGCATCTTCAGCACGTCGGCGCCGTAGCGCACGCCGCCGTCGACGAGGATGACCATGCGCCCCTTCACCTTGTCCGCGATGGCGGGCAGGACCTTGGCGGTGCCGGGGGTGTGGTCGAGCACGCGTCCGCCGTGGTTCGACACGCAGATCCCGGCGGCGCCCACGTCGAGCGCCATCTGGGCCTCCTGCACGGTCATGACGCCCTTGATGATGAAGGGGAGCTTGGTGGCGCGGACGAGCTCGCGCAGCTTCGCGGGCGTCTTCGGCTCGATGGTCTCGCCCGGCTTGGCGCGCGCGGCGCGACCGGCCGAGTCGATGTCGATGGCGATGGCCTTGGCGCCCGCCTCCTGCACCATCCGCATGCGCTCGATGATCTCGGCCTGGCTGCGGGGCTTGATCTGCGCGAGCCCCCACCCGCCGTACTTCTTGATCGTCTGGAGCCGCGTGGCGTAGACGGTGACGGGATCCTCGATCCCGTCGGCGGCGAACCCGAACGTGCCGGCCGCCTGGCACCCGCCGATGATGCCCTCCATGTACTCCTCTTCGGACATCTTGCCCTTGAGGCCCATGTTGTAGGTCACCCCGCCCGTGATGGCGGAGAGGATGGGCATCGAGAGCTTCTCGCCGAACAGCGTGATGGTCGTGTCCGGCTTCTTCACGTCGTGGAAGGTCCGCATGTTGAACCCGTACACGGCGAGCGCGTCCAGGTTGTTGCGGAAGGCCTTTCCGGTGCCGATGCCGCCCATGCCGGGGACCTCGCCCGAGCAGGCCTGGCCGTCGCACTCGGGGCACACCCGGCACTTCGGGTAGAGCTTCTCCCGAGCGACCTTCATCACGTCCGCCAGCGTCTTGGCCGACGCGGCGGCGGCTACGGGGACGGTCGCCGCAGGAGCGGACGCCGGAGCGCTCGCCGCGGGCGTGAGGGCGGCCTCGGCTGCCTCCGCCTTCAGCGCGATCCCTGCCACCGCCACCGCGCCCGCACCCACCGCCGCGCGCTTGAAGAAATCACGCCGGCTGACGGCGTTCTTGGTCCCGCTCTCTCGGCTCTGCGACATGTCGGTCCGCTCCTATCGTGGTGACGTCGTCACTAGTTCGGGTGACCCTGAGCGGGCGAAATGCTACGGGCGTTGGAGAGGACTCACAACAACTGGCAGTGTGAGCGGCAATCTGCCGCAGTGCGAGCGGGACCACTCGTCCGGCCACGGATGTGGGCGACCCGTGGTGCGCCCATCTGGTGCGGCGCGATGGCCATGCTAGCTTTCGGCCGTGCCGACCCGCTGCCGAGGAGTGCGCCCATCTGGTGCGGCGCGATGGCCATGCTAGCTTTCGGCCGTGCCGACCTGCTGCCGAGGAGTTTCCCTCGCCGTTCTTGTCCTCCTGGTGGGCGCCTGCTCCCGGAAGGCGGAGCCGCCGGGGGCGGAGCCGACCGGGAGCACGACCCCGACCAGCGGCCCCCTCACCCCAGCCCTCTCCCCCGACGGGGGAGAGGGAGGAAGGGCGACCCCGACCGCGACCGCGCCCGACGGGGGAGAGGGAGCAAGGGCGACCGCGACCCCGACTCCACCCCCGACTCCGCCCCCGCCGCCGGCGATGGTTCCGGTGACGCTCGCGGTGGCGGTGATGGGCAGCGTAGAAGTGCCGCTCGCCCGGGATGGCGTCACGCCGGTCGACCCGGCCGCGTCCTACCGGGTGGAGATCGCCGCCCACCTCGTCGACGGGCGGCTGTCGCTGCACGACGCGCAGGACGCGATGGTCGCTTCGACGGGCACGGCCGAGGTCGGTGGCGAGGTGACGCGGTATCGGCTGATGCCGGTGGAGCCGCTCCAGCCCGCCTCGAGCTATACGCTCGTGGTGGACGGCGCCGTGACGCGTGAGGCGCACGACGCGGGCGGGCGCGCGTACGGACCATTCCTGGCGAAGCTCGGGACCACCGGCGAGAAGCCGCCCCCTCCCCAGAAGAAGCGCGGGAAGCAGCGGCGCTGAGCCTCGATCAGCGTCCGGGCCGCGGGACGAGCTCTTTCCCGGCCGAGCGCAGCAGGGCGCAGTCGGTCTCGAAGAACCGCCGCTCCTCGAGGATGGTGGCCACGCGCGAGCCGGCCGCGCTCGCTCTCGACGGCGGCGTCCGGGCCGACGCAGCGGCGCTGTCGCCCAGGAAGGCGTCGTTCATCGCGCCGGCCTGGCCCTCCTGTGCGTCGAGGCGCGACGCGGCCGACAGGGCGGCGTCGTCGAGCCAGGGCGGAAGCGCCCGGCGCCGGCAGGCGTCCGCCTCGGCGGCGCGCCGCTCACGAGGATCGCGGGGAGCCTCCGGCGGGCGGACCGGGTAAGCGCAGGCGAGGAGCGCCAGGGCCACGAAGCGCTTCCTCACTCCCGCTCCAGGAGCGGAAGGACCGGGATGTCGGCCTCGCAGAAGGGATAGCGGGCGAGCGTGCCGGCCTCGGCCCACTCCAGCGCCGCCACGCCGAGCGGGCGCGGCTCCTCGCCAACAGGCAGCGCGCAGACATAGAACGCCAGCTCGACCTCGAGGTCGGAGTAGCGGTGGCGGTGGCGCAGGACGAGTGGGCCGACCTCGACCTCGCAGCCGAGCTCTTCCCGGACCTCGCGCCGGAGCGCCTCCGGCTCGCCCTCCCCGGCCTCCACCTTGCCGCCCGGGAACTCCCAGAGCCCGCCGCGATCGGCGTCGTCGCGGCGGCGCGAGATGAGGATGCGCGCGCCGCGCCGGACCACCGCCGCCACGACGCGCACCTGCCTCACGAGAGGTCGAGGGCGAGCAGGTCGCCGCCGTTCGAGAGCACGTAGATGCGCTCGCCCAGCCAGCCGGGCGTCGCCGACACACCCGTCCCAGGGTTGAAGACGCGCAGCAGGCGGCCCTTGTTCGTGTCGATGAAGAGGAGGCCGTTCGTGTTCGGCACCGCGGCCCGGCCGCCCAGAACGGCGGGGTCGCCGGCCGGCACGCCCTCGAGAGGCACCGTCCACCGGATGGCGCCCTCCTGCGTACCGATGCCGAGCACCTGCGTGGTCGTGACCACCACCAGCAGGTTGCTCGCGAGCCCGAGCCGAGCCGGGCCAGGCGCCTTCACCTCCCAGAGCTGCTGCCCCGTCTGGGCGTCGAGCGCGTAGATGGCGCCCGAGTAGGCGGCGGCGAAGAGGTGCCCGCCCTGGGCCCGCAGGGAGTCGACGTCCATGAAGTCGGCCTGGGGCGCGACCTTCCGCTCCCATTTGACGGTGCCGGTGATGAGGTCGAGCGCCGCCACCGTGCCGTCGGAGTACGCGCCGAACGCGAGCGCTCCGGTGACGAGCACCGAGGCCGCGCCGCGAATGGTGAAGCCCTCGCGCAGCTCGCGCCGGTGGTGCCACTTCCAGGCGCCGGTGCGGGCGTCCACCGCGACGAGCGTGTCCTGCAGCGTCATGGCGAGGACGAGGCCGCCCGCCACCACCGGTGTCGTCCCCACCTCTTCCTGGGCGTCATACTTCCAGCGGAGCTTGCCGCTCCCCAGCTCGACCGCGTACAGGTGACCGTCCGTCGACCCGACGTAGACCGTGTCGCCCTCGATCCGCGGCGGCGCGTCGAAGCGCCCCACCAGCTCGAGCTCCCACGCCACCACGCCCTCCGGCGTGAAGGAGCGGAGCCAGCCGTCGCGGGTGCCGACCACCACCCGGCCGCCGAGCGGGTCGACCACCGGGCCGCCCGTCTCGCGCGCCTTCCACTCGAGGGCGGTGGGCATGACGAGCTGCTTCTGCCAGCGCACCGTCCAGAGCCGGACCGGCGCGGGCGGAAGCTGAGCCGGCGGGCGCGCCAGCGCCCCCAGGAGCAATGCCAGGAGGTGCATCTACTGACCGCCCAGCCGCGCCAGCCGCTCCTGCGCCTCGACCGCCAGCGGCGACTCCTTGGCGATGCTCGCGAGGGCCTGCTGCGCCTCGGCCTTCTGGCCCGCCTTCACGAGGACCCGCGCCCGCTCCAGCGCGGCGCGATCCTTGTAAAAGTCGATGCGCATCGCCTGCTCGTACGTCTTGGCGGCGGCGGCGAGGTCGCCCTTGCCTTCCTGCGCCCGGGCGAGCCCGTCGAGCGCGCCGAAGCGGAGCGAGTCGTCCTCACCCGCCTTGTCGAGGAAGCCCTGATAAGCCGCGACGGCCTTGTCCCAGGCGCCGGCGGCGAGGTGAGCGTCGCCCTCGATCAGCGCCGCCGTCGTGGCCGCCCGGCTCCCGCCATGGCGCTCCCGCACCTGCCCCGCAGCCGCCAGCACCGCCTGCTGCTTCTCCGCCGCCGTCTTGTAGAGCGGCCGGTCGGCGTTGGGGAGCGGGATGCTCGAGACCTCGCCGCTCGCGGCGTCGACGGCGCGGTAGAGCAGGCCGCCGGCGGCGCTGCGCTCGCCGTCGAGATACGCCGAGACCCCGATGCCGACGGCGAGGAGCACGAAGCCTCCCACCACCGCCGCGAGCACCTGTCGGCGCCGTTTGGCGGCCCAGGTGGCGGCCTCGGTGGCGGCGACCTGGAACTTGTCGGGACCCTTCATCTCCTTGCGGGTCAGCTCGTGATGCGCGGTCTTGGGCATGGGGCCTCTCGGCGGGAATTCCCTTTGAAAACCGGGGCAATGTAGGCGTCCCTGGCGAGGGAGGTCAAGCCTTCTTCGCCCCCGGCGGCGGCCGGTCGCGGCGCTTGCGTTGCTTGTAGATGATCCGGATCGGCACCTCGAGCCCGAACGCCTCCCGGAAGCGGTTCTCGACGTAGCGTTGATAGTGCTCGGTGATCGACTCTGGCCGGTTGCACTGGATGACGAAGGTGGGCGGCGCGTAGGCGACCTGGGCCACGTAGTAGAGCTTCACCCGGTGCCCGCGCACGAGCGGCGCCGGGTGCAGCACCTGCAGGTCCTCGACCAGCTCGTTGAGCGCGTGCGTCGGGAAGCGGGCGCGGTACTGCTGCATGAGGCGCGCGGCCGTGTCGAGCACCTTGGTGACGCCCTTGCCGGTCTTGCCGGAGGTGAAGATCATGGGCGCCCAGGCCACGAACGGCAGGCGCTTCGCGAGCTCGTCGCGGTACCACGCCTGCGTCGCGCCCTCCCGCTCGGCGAGATCCCACTTGTTCACCACCAGCACGAGCGCGCGGCCCTTCTCCGCCACCATCCCCAGCATCCGCGCGTCCTGCTCGACCCCCGCCTCGCCCGCGTCGAGGAGGCAGGCCACCACCTCCGCCTCGTCGATCGAGCGCATCGCGCGGATGACCGAATAGGCCTCCACCTTCTGCGCCATGGCGCTCTTGCGCCGGATGCCGGCCGTGTCGGTGACGACGAACTCGTGCTCTCCGTGCTTCAGGAACGAGTCGATCGAGTCCCGCGTCGTCCCCGGAATCTCCGAGACGACGAAGCGCTCCTGACCGAGGAGCGAGTTCACGAAGGTGCTCTTGCCGACGTTGGGTCGGCCGACGATGGCGAGGCGGATGGGGCCTCGCGGGCGCGGCGCGTCCCGGTCCTCCTCTTCCTCGGGCAGCTCCTCGGCCTCCTCGGGCGGCGGCGGCGCGGGGGGGAGCTGGAGCTTGTTCAGGATGGCGTCCACCAGGTCGGACACCCCGCGGGCGTGCTCGGCCGAGATGACGTGCACCTCCGCGAAGCCGAGCCGGTGGAACTCGGCCAGCGGCAGATCGCCCTCGTGGCGGGCGGCGTCCACCTTGTTCAGGGCCACGAAGACCGGCTTACCCGAGCGGCGGAGCAGCTTCGCCACCGCCTCGTCGACCGTCGTCAGGCCCTCGCGGGCGTCGACGACGAGCACCACGGCCGCCGCCTCCTCCACCGCAAGCTGCGCCTGACGCTGCACCAGCGCGTTGAGATCGGCGCCGCCTTTTGGGTCTGGCTCGAAGCCGCCCGTGTCGACCACCGAGAGGAGTCGGTTGTCCCACTCCGTGTCGGCGTAGTTGCGATCGCGGGTGACGCCCGGCTCGTCCTCGACGATGGCGAGCCGCCGTCCGGCGAGGCGGTTGAAGAGCGTCGACTTGCCGACGTTGGGCCGGCCGACGAGGGCGATGAGCGGGCGAGGCACGGGCCGCTTCTACCACGGCCTTACAACCCGTGCCGCCTCAGGGCGTCCGCCCGCTCGCTCCAGCGTTCGTCGACCCGGACGTGGAGCATCAAGAAGACCTTGCAGCCGAGGAGCCGCTCCAGCCCGGTGCGGGCGGCGGTGCCGATCTCCTTGAGGAGCGCGCCGCGCTTGCCGATGACGATGCCCTTCTGGCTCTCGCGCTCGACGAAGATGGTGGCCCCGATGCGGACGAGCCCGTGCCGGCCCTGCTCGCGCTCGGACTCGTCGAACTCCTCGACGGCGACGGCGGCCGCGTACGGCACCTCCTCGCGCGTCTTCAGCATCACCTGCTCCCGCACGTACTCCGCGGCGAGCTGACGCTCGGCCTGGTCGGTCAGGACGTCGCGGGGAAAGAGCGGCTCGCTCGAGACGGGCACGAGGCGCGCCAGCGTCGCGAGGAGCAGGTCGACGTTCTCACCGGTGAAGGACGAGAACGGCACCACCTCGCTCCAGGCGTGCAGGCCCTGGTAGGCGGCGATGACCGGCAGGAGCGACTCGTGCGGGACGCGGTCCGCCTTCGAGATGCCGAGGACCGCGGGCTTGCCGCTCTTCGCCACCTCCTCGATGATCCAGCGGGTCGCCTCGCCCACCTCCACCGTGCCGTCGCGGGCGGTCCCGGCCTCGACGAGGAGGAGCACCACGTCCACCTCCGAGAGCGTGCCGAGGCCGACCTCCACCATGCGCCGGTTCAGGGGTCCCTGGGCGCGGTGCAGCCCGGGGGTGTCGAAGAAGGCGAGCTGAGCCTCCTCGGCGTTCCAGATCCCGAGGATGCGGGTGCGGGTCGTCTGCGGGCGCGGCGAGACGATGGCGATCTTCTCGCCCAGCACGCGGTTCAGGAGCGTCGACTTCCCGACGTTGGGGCGCCCGACGATGGCGACGAAGCCGGCCTTCACCTTAAGGCTGCGCGCCGCGGGTGATGGTGATCTTCTCGAGCTTCGTCTTGGCGTTCCCGCCACGGGCGATCTTCGGCACGAGCTCGTAGCCCTTCACCACCTCGCCGAAGATGGTGTGGCCGCGGTTCAGGTGCGGGGTCGGGGCCTCGGTGATGAAGAACTGCGAGCCGTTCGTGTTCGGGCCGGCGTTCGCCATGGCGAGCAGCCCGGGGCGATCGAACTTGTTGTCGGGGCCGATCTCGTCGGCGAAGCGGAAGCCCGGCCCGCCGTAGCCGGTCCCGAGCGGATCGCCGCCCTGGATCATGAAGTCGGGGATGACCCGGTGGAAGACCGTCCCGTCATAGAGCGGGCGCTTCACCTTCTGGTTCGAGACGGGGTCGGTCCACTCCTTCGTGCCCTCGACCAGGCCGAGGAAGTTCTCCACCGTCTTCGGGGCCTTCTCGGGGAAGAGCTTCACCACGAGGTCGCCGGCGGAGGTCTTGAAAGTGGCGAAGAGCTGGTCGGCCATGGTCTTGGGCTCCGGGCTACGAGGCGGTTACTGGCAGCTGGGCTTCGTCTTCGAGATGACGACCTTCTCCAGCGTCGTCTTGTTGTTGCCGAGCCGGGCGATCTTCCCGACGAGGTCGCAGCCGCACACACCCTCGCCAAAGCGGACGTAGCCGCACAGGCCGGAAGGGCTCCGGTCGCACTTCACCGGGTTGAGGTGCAGCGTCGCCAGCTCGGTGATGAAGAACTGCGAGCCGTTCGAGTTGGGGCCCGAGTTGGCGTAGGCGAGCTGACAGGGCTGATCGAAGAAGCGCTCGCTCGCCTCCAGCTCGTCCGGGATGGCGTAGCCGGGGCCGCCCACGCCGAGCCCGAGCGGATCGCCGCCCTGGATCATGAAGCCGGGGATGACGCGGTGGAAGACTGTCCCGTCGTAGAGCGGCTTCGTCGAGCGCTGGCCGGTGCGCGGGTCGGTCCAGGCCTTCTTGCCCTCCGCGAGCTCGACGAAGTTCTTCACCGCGTTGGGCTTCTGCTCGGGGAAGAGCCGGACGGCGATCTTGCCCTGGCTGGTGACGAAGGTGGCGTACAGCTCCTTCGGCAGCGGGGCCTTCCTCGCAGGTGGCTTCGCGGCGGGCGCAGGGCCGCCCGCCGGTGGTTGCTGGGCTGGCGCGGCGAAGGGCGCGAGGCAGAGGGCGAGCGCGAGCGCGGCGGGTCTCGTCATGCGCGGCATGCTAGTGACCGGGCGCCCCGGTCGCAATCAAATGCTCGGCGGGCCGGTCACTTCTTGGCGCGGGCGCGGGCCGGCTTGCGCGCCGGTTTCCGCGCCGCAGCAGGCGCCTTGCGCTGGAGGCGGGAGGTGACCTTGGCACGCTTGGTCCTCGCCTTCTTCCGAGGGGAGGTGGGAGCGACCTCGGCGTCGACGGTGCCCTGGGGCCCCCTCTCCCCGACCCTCTCCCCCGGCGGGGGAGAGGGAGGATCCTCTTTCTCGATCCCGACCGTTTCTTCGACCCCGACCGTTTCTTCGACCCCGACCTCGACCGCGGCTCCGACCTCGACCGCGACCGCGTCCTCGACCGCAACCCCTTCTCCCGCCTCCACCGGAGCGGCGGCGGCGGCCGATTTCTCCTCCGCCATCCTCGCCGCCATCGCGTCCAGCGCCAGCTTCGCCGCCGCCTGCTCCGCGTCCTTCTTGGAGCGGCCGGCACCCTTCCCCACCACCTCGCCGCGCAGCTCCAGCTCGACGTCGAACACCTTCGAGTGATCGGGCCCGTGCTCCGCGACCACCCGGTAACGCGGCGAGACGCGCAGGCGGCTCTGCGCCAGCTCTTGGAGCTGCGTCTTGTAGTCGCGGTCGAGCGTCCCGTCGGCGGCGCGGGCGAAGGCGTCCCCGAGGAAGCGATCGATGAGCGCGAGCACCGGCCCGAGGCCGCCGCCGAGGTAGAGCGCGGCCACCACGGCCTCCACCGCGTCGGCGAGGAGCGAGCTCTTCTCGCGCCCGCCGGTGAGCTCCTCACCCCGTCCCAGGCGGAGCAGCGGCCCGAGATCGAGCGTCCGGGCGATGCGGGCGAGGCCGGACTCATCCACCACCGCCGCGCGGATCTTCGACAGCTCGCCCTCGCGCGCGCTCGGGAACTGCTCCATGAGCCGCTGCGAGACGGCCAGGTCGAGCACTGCGTCGCCCAGGAACTCGAGCCGCTCGTTGTCGCACAGGCCCTCGCCACGGTGCTCGTTCACGAAGGACTTGTGCGTGACCGCGGCGAGCGCGACCTCGGGGTTCACGATCGACTGGCCGAGCCGCGCCTCCAGCGCTTCGACGGAGGGATCACGGGACGGCGAGCGGGGCGGAGACGACTGGGGAGGCTCCATGGTGTCCTGGGCCGGATCTTTCACGCGCGCAGCCTGTCGGCAAGCTCGTCGGCGAGCCCGAAGGGATCGGCCTCTCGATCGGCGATGCGCGCGGCGATGTCGTCGAGGCGACCCTGCTCGGCGGCGAGGCGGTCGAGCGCGCCGGCGAGGAGGCGATCCCGCAGCAGGGAGAGGAAGCTGGACCGCGCGCGGGCCACCTCGCGGGCGCGCCGCTCCCCGGTCGTCTCGAGGTGGGTCCGGTGGCGCTCGATGGCGGCGACGAGCTCCCCTACCCCCTCGTCCTTCACCGCCACCGTCCTCACGATGGGAGGCTCCCAGTAGCCGGGATCGTGCGGATCCCAGGCGGAGGTGGAGCGCATCTGGTGCTCGGCGTCGTGCGCCAGGTCGGGCCGGGTGGCGCAGGAGCGGCGGAGCTCCAGCATCTGCTGCAGGTCGCGCACGGTACGATCGGCACCCTCTCGGTCGGCCTTGTTGACGGCGAAGACGTCGGCGATCTCGAGCACGCCGGCCTTGATGGCCTGCACGTCGTCGCCCATGCCCGGCACGGCCACCACCACGACCGTGTGGGCGAGCGCCGCCACCTCGATCTCGTCCTGGCCGACCCCGACCGTCTCCACCAGCACGACATCCTTGCCCATCGCATCCAGCACCGTCACCACGTCGGCGGTCGCGCGCGAGAGCCCGCCCAGGTTGCCCCGGGTGGCCATGGACCGGATGAAGACCCCCGGGTCGAGCGCGTGATCCTGCATGCGGATGCGATCGCCCAGGATGGCGCCGCCGGTGTAAGGGCTCGTCGGATCGACCGCTACCACCCCTACCGTCCGGCCGGCGCGGCGGTGGTGGGCGACGAGCCGATCGGTGAGCGACGACTTGCCCGCGCCTGGCGCGCCGGTGAGGCCCACCACGTAAGCCTTGCCAGTGCGGGGAAAGAGCGTCCGCAGCGCCTGGCGGGCGGACGGCAGGCCGTCGTCGAGGTCGCGCATGAGCCGCGCCGCGGAGCGCACGTCACCGGCGAGGACGCGATCGGTGATGGTCATCGGTCCTGGGAGGGCATGTCGCTGTAAGCCTACCTCAGGAGGTCGCGCGCGATCACCATCCGCGGAGACAGCGGCCGGCTACGCAGAGCCGCATGCAGTCCGCCGCCACCCGGGGAACGACGTGACGGACCCAGCTTCCCGCGGTGCGAGGCCGCCCGCAAGGAGGACGCCACCTGATGACTCAGAGAAAAGTGACCCGGGCGGGCCACCCGGGGCGTAACCTGGCGCGTGGGAGGGGTCCCCATGCATGCACGCTCGCAGCTCGTCTGCCTGGCTGTCCTCATCACGGCCTGCTCGGATCCGGGTACGACCGTGGGGAGCACTGCCGACGCAGAGCACTTCTGCAGGACGCTCTCGCAGCTCTCCATCGACAAGCAAGCCGAGTGCTTCAAGGTCGCGCTTGCCGTCACGAGCGAGCAAGCCGAGCAGGTCGCCGATCGTTGCGCCGCGATGCAGCACGAGGTCGATGCGGCTCGAGCGAGCTACGACGCGGTGAAGGGGTCTGCCTGCGCTCACTCCTTGGCGGCGCTCCCGGGCTGCGCGGCGTACGCCTCCATGATGAATCCCACCGCGGATTGCACCGCAGCGGTACGAGGAACCGTCGGTCCCACTGGAGCTTGTTGGTCAGCAAGCGACTGTGCAGACGGGTATTGCACGAGCTTCATGGGGTGCGGTGGACAATGCGTCGCCTACTCCATGGAAGGCCAGCCTGGTAGTCCGTACGGGATATGCTCCACGCCATCCGATGTGGATGGGCCCTGCCCATGCAAGCAGGGGCTCTTCTGCGATTACGGACCTGCTGTCACCGGCGGAGGAAGCGGACCGCCCCCGACCTGTCAGCCGCAGCTCACAAGCGGCTTCTGTCACAATTTCGACGAGTGCGCCCCCGGGTTCGTCTGCGCCGGCGAAGTGAGGTCATGCGTGCCGCTGGTGGGCCTCGGCGCACCGTGCGGCGCTGCGTCGTACTGCGGCTGGGGCTCTTACTGCGACTCCGCGACGTCGGCGTGTGCTGCCTATCCTGATCTCGGCCAGGCGTGCGTGCTGTCACGCAACGGGACCACGGCCGAGCTGCGGTGTATTCGCGGAACGTGCGACAGCAGCGGCACGAAGACGTGCGTCGCGCGCAAGCCGGAGGGGGAGGCGTCAGCTACTTCTGCGACTCCGTCCAGCAGCGGTGCGGCGGCGTGTATGTCCCGCCGGTCTGTACACCGCCGTGATGCTGGTCGATCGGTCGGGTGAACTCAGTTGCTCCGCGCTCGGCGACCCGAAACCGACCGTGAGCTCCAGCTCGCCGCCGTACGAGCTCGCCTCGAGGCTACCGAGCCACGGCGAGCCTGACCGTCGATGTTCCATCGGCCCCGAGCCCGAGCCGGCGATGGCGGTCGGCGATGGCCATGGAGGCTGCACTCAAGAGCGTCGCGACGTTGAACGGCTTCTCGAGCACGATCGCCGGGTCGAGCCAGATGGGGTAGTGCTGCTCGGAGACGCCGGTCATGACGAGCACGGGCACTCCCGCCGTCGCGGGCGTGCCATTCAGGAAGGCCAGGAAGTGGCCCACGTCGAGGCCGGGCATGCTGAGATCGGTGAGGATGAGATCCGGCGACACGCCCCCGTGCGCTAGGAGTGCGACCGCACCGTCAGCCGATGAGGCGCTCCAGCAGGTGAATCCCTTGCCTTCCAGGCACTCGACCACGTTCTCCCGAAGATCGTCGTCGTCGTCGACGACGAGCACGCGACTGGGGTGGTGAAGGGCCATCTGGCGCTCCGGGGCGATTTGATCTGGATCATCTTCGCCTATATCGATCGCGATCCGACAGTCCCACGTCTCGGCGTCACGCGCGCGAGCGTCGGGGAAGAGCCAGACCTTCGCGATTGATCGGGGGCTGCGTCCGGATGGCGGGCCGGCAGACGCCCCGTGGAGCGCGCGCCGCGGCCGGCGGCCATGTGACCCTGGTTGAGCTTCTACCGATCGGTTGGCAAGGCGTGCGCGAGCAGCAACTCCACTGCGCTCGGCGGCGGCACTCCATCGCTCACCGTGCCCTGGACGTAGCTCGGGAACCGCAGCGGGATGTACTCTTTCTGCATCCACCGCCGGAAGTCCCCGAGCGCCTCCACCGGGTAGATGTTGATGTCCTGCGGGTTGGTCTTCGCCTGCGGGAAGTACTCCGGGTAGTTGAGAGCATGCTTGCCGCGATCACGGTACTTGGCCGCGAGGTCGTTCACCTTCCAGTGCGTCGCCCACGCCTCCCCGATGCTGATGTCGGGGACCACGTGGGCGTCCATCGGGAGCCCTGCTTTCATGGCGGCGAGCACGAGGTCGGTGCTCTCCTTGAACACGCTGAAGTACCCCGCAGGCGTCGAGTCGAGCAGGATGCGGTCGTGGAACTGCCTCCAGACCTGGGGGACCGCGTCGCGCGCGTCGAACCCGAGCTGGTGGTACACGAAGGTGCGGACGCCAGCGCGACCCAGGCTGCGAAAGTTGTGCTTCGCCTCGTCGGTCGTGTTCTCGGCGTCGTACGCGTAGTACTCGATGATGCGCGTGACCACGTCGTCGGGATAGGGGTATGCGACGTTGCCCGCCACCACCGGCTTCTCGGCCTGGACGTACAGGCTGTCCCGCGTGACGCCCTGCTGCTCGAGCCACCGCG
>WNGL01008115.1_pt1 | contig 14718 bp, 13 predicted proteins | sample 5400591 | NCBI WGS metagenome assembly WNGL01 (sample SAMN13153377, study PRJNA577476) | soil metagenome | isolation source: 80 cm soil or saprolite under Garry oak tree replicate 1 | place: USA:California | collected 2016-06-15
ACTCCGGGAGCCGGACTTGGTTTGTATATCTGCCGTGCCATCGTTGAGGCGCATGGCGGACAGATCTGGGTCGAAAGCGCCTTACATCAAGGCTCGACCTTCGCGTTTAGTTTGCCGCGCGCGGAAAAAGCATTTTTGCCTATGGTGGTTTTTTAATTATGGAGAATGATGTAATCGACCAGCGTGATATGACAATTCTGGTTGTAGATGATGAGCCTCGTATTCGAGATTTCGTGCGTATGAACCTCGAGTTAGAGCATTATCGAGTGTTGGAAGCGTGCAATGGACTTGAGGCCCTCGATCAACTTCGCCAGCATCTCCCCGACCTCGTTGTCCTGGATGTCATGCTGCCGGAAATGGACGGCTTTGAAACGTTGCGCTCCATCCGCGAAGTCTCTACCGTGCCCGTAATAATGCTCACCGTGCGACAGAATGAACAGGATCGCATACACGGACTGGACCTTGGGGCCGATGATTATATCGCCAAGCCATTCAGTCCGCGCGAGCTCCTCTCCCGTATTCGCGCGCTGCTACGCCGCTCATTGATGCCAGCGCCCGCGCGCAAGACAGAAATCGTGGTCGACCCTGACCTGAAAATTGATTTTACTCGTCGCGAAGTGATTGCAAGAGGCAAGAAAGTTGTATTGCGTCCCACTGAATATCGACTACTCTACCACCTCGTAAGCAATGCCGGGCGCCTGCTGACCCATGAAACGCTGCTCTCCAAGGTATGGGGACGTGAATATCGCGACGAGGCGCACTACCTGCGTTTGTATATTACCTATTTACGACAAAAAATTGAGCAGGACCCTGCCCATCCCGAATATATTTTCACCGAACGGGGCGTTGGCTACCGCTTCAAAGAGTTGGAAGGGTAATGGCATGGTGACAAAGTTTTGGTTCAGGCTCTTTCTGCTCCTATCGCTTCCCCTGCTGTCCGCCTGCTCGCTGGGCGACAGCCAGCCAGTAGCAGTAGTAGCCGTGGCCACGCCCGCGCTGGCGGTAGATGATAGCAACGCGCCCTTGTCCTCTCCAACGCCTGAGAGTATACAGAACCTGTTGCAGACCGAGCAATTGCTGCTCATGGCCCCTCACCTCCCGCGTGACCTGTATAGCCTTGCTCAACGTCTCAAGCTGCATGTACAGGGACTCATTCCACCCGTAGGACGTACAACGCCGCTCAATGCGCATCTGGGACAGGAAGATGCTTTCTGGATCATGAATCTGGATACGCGCCGTTACAGCCGCGTTACCGCGCGACTGGTCTGCGTAACCCCCCACGTCTATATGTATGTCGAAGATGGGCAGTCAATCAACCTGGGAGCGCTTCAGCAATCGGCCAATGTCTTTGAGTCAACCATCTATCCCACTGACCGCGCGGCATTTGGCGCCGAATGGTCCCCCGGTATTGATGACGATCAGCATTTGACTATTCTCAATACAGTCGGCCTGGGGAACAACATTGGTGGATACTTTAATGCCCAGGATGAATACCCTGCCAGTGTCATCGCATACAGCAATCAGCGGGAAATGTTCTACCTGAGCATGGATGGTCCCATCCCTGGCAGCTCTGACTATAACAGTGCCCTTGCCTATGAATTTCAACACCTGATTCACTGGCGCCAGCAACCGGTTGACCCTGCCTGGGTCAATGAAGGGATGTCGGTGCTGGCGCAACACCTCAATGCTTACCCCACCGGTTGGTTCGATCAGAGCTTCCTCCAGGCGCCCGATACCCAACTTACCGATTGGCCCGGTGATGTCAGCGCGAATGCGGCCCATTATGGAGCAAGTTATCTTTTTTTGGACTACTTCGCCACTCACTATGGCGGATATGCTATGCTTAAAGAGCTACTAGCAGATCCCACGTCACCGCCAGCTAACTTTAATCATGTTTTGGCAAAACATGGTTATCAAGACAGTTTTATTGATGTTCTGCGCAAGTGGTACGTTGCGAATTATGTAGATGATTTCAGTATAGACAAGGGTGAATATGGCTATCCTGACCTTACCTTGCCAGGGTTGACGCCCCAGCATACGTTCTTTAGCTATCCTGTGTCTGAGAGTGATACTGTGCGCCAGTACGCAGCTGAATATTACGCCCTTCCACCGGCAGCGCGTCGAGGTGCCCTGACCGTCAGTTTCAAAGGCTTTCCTCTAGTACGGGTTATTAGTAATAACCCCTATCAAGCTGCCAACGAGTGGTGGGGAAATCGCTACGACAATACGGATAGCACGCTTACACGCGGTTTTGATCTGACGCATCTCAAAAGCAAACGAGCAACATTACAGTTCGCAACATGGTTTGATCTGGCGCGTGATTACGATTATGCCTACGTCGAAGTATCCGTAGACGGCGCGAACTGGATAACACTGAAGGGGCGCTATACCACTGCCGGCAATCCTGACGGCGCAAACTGGGGTAATGGGTATACCGGAGTTAGCGGTGGAGGAAGCGCGCCAAAGTGGGTGAAAGAGAGTGTAGATCTCAGCCCTTATTTAGGGAAGAAAATACTCGTCCGTTTTGAAGAAGTCACAGATAAAGCACTGAACACGCAAGGTTTTGCCGTAGACGGGATGCGCATTCCAGAATTGCGCTTTCAGGATACGCTCGCCACAGATAACGGCTGGGTCAGCAATGGCTTTATTCGCTCGAATAATGTGTTGCCAGAGCACTTTGCTGTACAGGCCTTATTGTACCAGGGATTACAGTTTACCCAGACGGACATGCCTGTTGACCTTGCTAGCGGCCAGGGTGCCCTGACTATTCCGAATTATGGCTCATCAGTTACTCGTGTTGTGCTCATTGTTTCGGCCTACGCCGCTGCAACAACACAGCTGGCGCAATATCAACTTGTTGTCAACTTAAAATGATGCCTCACAGTGAATAAGACTGCAGAGAAGAAAGGTACCAGTATGAACAAAAAAGAGCGTGTTGACGCTGCCTTACGCGGTGATCAAGTAGATCGTATACCTGCAAGCATGTGGGGCCATGACTTTGAGCGCGAATGGGGAGCCCATTCATTAGCTGAAGCGATGGTAGAAAACTTTACACGCTATGACTGGGACTTCATGAAGGTTAATCCCCGCGCGTGCTACCATGTTGAGGGCTGGGGCGTCAAGGTGCGGCCATCGGGGGATAAATACACGGCCCCTATCATTGAAGATACCCCCATCAAAAGCTCCTCTGACTGGAAACGCATTCGCCCCCTCGAACCTGACCAGGGCGTCCTTGGTGAACAACTGCGTGCGTTACAATTAATCAATCACGCCATTGGCTTTGATGCATACTTCCTGCAGACCATTTTTTGCCCGCTCGGTGTAGCAAAATACCTGGCAGGCAACAACGCTGAACCGGTTCTCCAGACCTTGCGGGAGGATCGCGCCGCCATGCACGCCGCTTTGCGTGTCATAACTGAAACATTTACCGCGTATGCCATCGCCTGTATGGAGCAGGGCGCCAGTGGTATCTTCTATGCGACAAATGGATGGGCCAGCAAGAGCCTGCTTACCGCGGATCAGTACCGCGAATTTGGCGAGCAATACGATCTCGAGTTCCTTGATGCCATCAAAAGCCGCAGTAAATTCAACGTACTGCATAACTGCGGCACGCAAATCTACTTCGACCAACTTGCCGCCTACCCCATCCAGGTCGTCAATTGGGATGCTTTGGCAGAAGGCAATCCTGACCTGCGTACAGGCAAGCTGCGCTCGGACAAAGCTGTGATGGGCGGGATCGGTCAGAAAACCACCCTGAAGAATGGCACGCCCGCACAGGTTCGCGAGGAGGTAGCCAACGCCATAGAGTTGACGGGCGGAAAGCACTTTCTCCTGGCGCCTGGTTGTTCTATCGCACCTGAAACGCCTGCCGAGAACCTGGAAGCCATTCGCAGCGCCTTAGCTTGACACGCATTATGCCATTCGCTATACTCTGTTTTCTAAGCGGTCAGTTCAGCAGCGTACCCGGCGCATGTTGTATAGTGTTATTACAATGTCTGAGAAACAAACACGAGTGTTGAAACTTCGTTTGGTGGTTTAGAGAGGGTAGGTACATCGGGAAAGATGGAGCGATATCGAACGATGCGGGCTTATTCGGCAGGGGGAGTGGTTTTTCGCCTTGTTCCAATGCGCTCCGGGGAAGAGAACAACTTCGTACAAGGTAAAGATAACCTGGAACGGGAAACACCCCACTCCGACGGTGGCCTCTCTGTAGAAGTTGCGCTGGTGGGGCGAAGCCAGGGCGGTATTTGGACTTTACCCAAGGGAACCCCACAAGATGGAGAGACCATCGAGCAGGTTGCGCTGCGTGAAGTGCAGGAGGAAACAGGGCTGGCTGTCCGTTTGATTGCCTATATTGGCAGTATCTCCTATTCCTTTGTGCGCCATCAAATACGCTACCAGAAACAGGTACGGCATTTTTTGTTGGAGGCTATAGGAGGCGATACAACACTCCATGATCAGGAATATGATCTGGTGGAATGGTTCCCTCTATCAGAGGCAAGCCGGCACTTGAGCTATCAGAACGAGGTAAATATTCTTTACCAGGCCGAAAATGTGTTGCGGCGTTGGTTAGAGTACCGGCGTAAGGAAGGACATCAATAACCCCATGCGTTATTCGCTTATGCGCCGTATACTTTTCCCTTTTAGTGGAGAAGATGCTCTGTCTCTGAAACAATGCTTGCGGGTCTTGCTGGCCTGGGTCGTGTTTTTCCCTCTCATTCTGTCGATTTGCCCGCTGCTATTTGCTGCTCTCTTCTCATATTCCTTCCAAAGGATGGCATGGCTCTTTCTCTTCGCGTTTCTCTCGGGGGTTTTTATTTTCGGTAGCTTGGGAGTGCTCGTTGTCCTTACGAACAACAGGTCCGCGCATATTCGTCAAGCAAAGAAAGTTACCGGAGTTAGCAATGGTCAAGCTAGCAATGCAAGCGGAGATATATATGGATCTTAGTGTTGAAGGTAAAACTGAGCGTATACCACCCGGCTCACATATCTGCCAACTTTATAGTAAGGTGACTGAGATTACGGGTGTCACGGCACGTTTAATGCGGGTAGGATTAACGCTTTCTGAGAAATGTTTGTTTGCCGCTGCGCCTGCCCAGGTGAAGGAATTACGTGAAGAGCTACTTAAGTTGCAGTTGGACGTGGACGAATTGATCGCATCAGGGCAGTTGGTTTTGTACGAAGAACGAGAATCGTTTCTGGCGAATAGCAATCGCTTTGATCCATATTTTTTACTCTCTTCTCATCAAACATTTATTGCTCAAGCGTTACGCGAAGGGTGGAAGGCGGTACGAATTTCGATCGATATGAACTGGCTTGCCAAAGATATTGCCACGCCCGAACAGATTTTAAAGTATGAAGCCGCTTCGGATGCTGTGTTCACTTTTCAAAACGCCCCTATCATTGCATTGATGCATTACGACCATGGGAAATTGGTGCCCAGCCTGGTGGTGGAGATGTTGAAGTTGCACCCGATTTCTGTTGTCGGGAAGTATATCAAGCGCAATCCCTATTACCTCAATTCAGAACAATACATGCTCAAAATTTTGCGTATCAATCGGGAAAGAGAAAAGGGAGGGCATCAATAAAGGACTCACCTCGGGCCTTCCTTGACGTGAGTCCTGTATTGATGCTTCACAGGAATGTCTCAGGAATTAAAAAACTGTCCAAGGTCGAGATTCTGCTGACCGCCAGCCTGCTGTGCGCCCTCTGGCTGTGGAGGATGGTAGGTCATGGATTGAATCCCCAGGCGGCCGGGACCGGTGAAGCGGTTGAGTATTATTGATGCGCCCGCCATCAAGCCGCCAATAGCGCCAAATATGCCGCCCCCGCGCTGCGAACCTGCAACCGTCGTTACCGCCATCTGTACAGAGGGGTCTTTCCACAACCACGCGCCAGGCTCAACATCCAGCGTTTCTCCAGGAGCCAGCATCTTCTCAAAGACATTGCCATAGCCGTGGAGCAATACCATACCCTCACCGCCGCGGGCTGTGAATTGATCGATGAACAGCCCAGTGCGGCTGAAAAGGATGTTTGAAGCGCCTTGCATGAACGTAAAACCGTAATCGACATTGCCGGTCGCTACCAGGAATTGGTGTTCACGTACTTCAACCATCTGGCCGGGTTGCAGGCGTAATGCCACAATCTGCCCCACGGAATCGCGAGAGAACGAGATGTTTCCAGGTCCCTGCGCTTCGCTAATAAAGATTTGCAGTCCTGCGAAGAAACGTTTCGCAGCGCCTCTAATGCTCTTGAAGCCAATCTGTACGCCCGGGTGTTTCCAGAGAAGGATATGATGCTCGAAGTAGATCGGAAGCTGATTTCCAAGCATGATATCCACTACCGGCACAAGTTCTCCATCGATATGGATTACCATATCCCCTACTCTTAGATCTCCTTTGGGATTGTGGAGTTCAGCTCTTGGAACTGCGGTGCCGAATGGGCTACTAGCGTACTCTTCATACTGGTTGGGTGGCACATACGAACCTTCGGGTGGCTGCGGTCCGCGATATTGCCCTTGCGGCGGAGGGCCACCATACTGACTCTGGGGCGGGGGCCCGCCATACGGGTTTTGTGACGGTGTCTGAGGCGGCGGCGTCTGACCAGTCGCTAACGGGTTTCCACAAACTCCACAGAACTTTATTCCATCTGCTACCTGGCTTTGACAGCGGGGGCAAATCATCTATGACCTCCTTTGTGTGCATTGGTTATTGCTACAGACCTACGCGCTCTTCGTTGTAACAGGAATAAAGGCCTGCATAACGTTTGAAGAGATAATATCAGCAACGGAAGGAATATACAAGAGGATATTGTGCATCGCCGCGTGCAGGTCCGAGACCTTCAGCTAACCACGTCGATACGCCTGTTCAATTCGCAAAAGCAGCAAGAAGACTTACGAAAAAAGGACAAACGCCCAGGTTCTTATAGCATTCCTGAAAAGAACCTGGGTATCTGTCCGTCTTTTCGCTTTTACCAGCAGTTCAAGCAGTTACAGAACGAAGCTATCTGCAAGTGGACCGCGTGAGCCGGAGCTATCTCGCTTTTCGCCATTGAGGCTCACCTGCTGCTGCCCGCCTGTTGGTCGGCCACTATTCTGTCCATACGTATTTGAAGCTTGCGCGTTCTGTAAATTTTGCAGGCTCTGTAAAGCTGCCTGCGTCTGTGGGTTCATAGGAATAGGTCCGCCTGTTTCAGTTGCAAGCTGAATAGTCTTGCCCTCAATGACTACCGCGATGCCTACTCCCCGCCGGAGATCGGCCAGTTGTCGTCGTAACTCGCGATTTTCGGATTCCAAAGCGTCCATCAATTTTTTCTGTTCGAGCAGCATCTGAGCGATGCCTTCAAAACCAGCGCTAGCAGCACGATCCATAGTGGGTGCCTCCTGCGTACTCCTCGTACTTAATACTTCTAGAACGAAATCTCCCATCACAGCGCCACTTCCCTTCAACCTACACTGTACTCAATAAGGGAACGATCCGATCCCAGATGGCTGCCGCAACACCTGCTTTTGGCATTACAGGCAGGTCTTCCATTATGCCAGTGGCATGAAAGATGATAACTTTGTTGGTTTCTGTACCAAAACCGCTATCAGAGCGACTAACATCGTTCGCAACCAGCAAATCCAGGTGTTTTGCTACCAGTTTGCTTTGTGCATTGGAAACAATGTCGTGAGTTTCGGCTGCAAAGCCAACACGCACCAGGCGTTTTCCAGGTTCGCCTTTGTCCGTTGTTTGCCCATTTACTGCCCCTGGCGCCCTGGTCAGTTCTCCAAGGATGTCTGGATTACGTACCAGGCGAAGGGTAAACCCTCCATGGGCATCAATATGCAATCCTCGCGCCTCACTTCCACTACCTCCATCACCTCCACCGCTATCCTTCTTTAGCTTTTGTGCTGCCGCAGCTTCTGGGCGGAAATCTGCGACAGCGGCGCTCATTACAAGCGCATCCGCGTTGGTGACAGCGCTTTGAACAGCGTCGCGCATTTGTATTGCTGTTTCGACTGTTCGCAGTTCAACGCCGTAGGGCGCCTCTAAGGCTACAGGACCAGAGATTAAAATGACGTGAGCGCCGCGGTCTCTGGCTTCTGTCGCTAAAGCGTAACCCATCTTCCCTGATGAGCGATTTCCCACGTAGCGTACCGGGTCAATCGGTTCATGCGTTCCTCCAGCCGTGACTACGACCAGTCGATGCGCGAGATCGCCGTTTCGTCCCAGCGCTGTGCTGATAGCCCCCAGCAGAACCTCTGTGTCTGGCAGCCTCCCTGGCCCTATTGACCCTGAAGCCAGCCGCCCGACTTCTGGGTCGATGATCCACGCTCCACGGTCCCGCAGCAGAGCCAGATTTGCCTGTGTTGCCGGGTGCAAGTACATGTCCCGGTACATCGCAGGAGCCAGAAGTAGGGGAGCCTTCGTTGCCAGCGCCACAGCTGTAAGCATATTATCTGCTATGCCATGAGCTAACTTTGCGATAGTGTTGGCGGTCGCCGGCACTATCGCCAGTAATTCTGCTTCCTCTCCCAGCGCGATATGCGTTTCGGCAGCGCGTCCCGACGCTTCCCAAAGGTCGCTATACACGGGCCTGTGACTCATAGTTGAGAAAGTTAGCGGGCGAACAAAATCTTCCGCATGTTCTGTTAAGATCACATCTACGTGCGCGCCTGCCTGTTGCAATTTGCTTACCAGGTCAACCGCTTTGTATGATGCAATCCCTCCACAGATACCGACGATGATACGTCTGTTGAGTAACACTCTTCGTCTGCTCGTTCCCTCTAGCTGGATAATCTGACGAGAACACAGTAACAATAGCATACGGTAATACCTTCAGGCAAGAAATATGCCAAGAAGTACCATCTTACGCGGGGACATTTCCTACTATTTGCGCACATCCTTGCGCTTCAAGAAATAGCCTGTAGCGACTCCCAGGGCTACAATCAACACAATCAGCGCGAACCACATGAGTAAAAGGTGCACAACTGCCTCGTTCAGGCTATAGATCGAAAAGAGTGTTCCCCGGTACGCGAAATCACCCCCGCTGCCGAGTTTGTCTCCGTGGATTCCCACGGTGGAACCCATTGCCGCCATAGCCCAGCGCACTGGGAAGAATGCTCCAAAGAATTGGAGTCCGATATTATCCAGCGGGAAGATGATACCCGAAAAGATCACCTGCGGCACGAGAATAAGAGGAATAAAACTGGTGGCGCGGTCATTATTTGGGGCAAGCGCCGAGAGCGCCAATCCCGTCATCAAGCCAGCCAGTGATGCGAGCGCCAGCGATATATATATTTCAAGCACCGGAGAGAGCAGTGTACTGTGCTCGAACGGAGTTTTCAGGTTGACAAAAAATACTACTACGAAGCTTTGCAAGAGGCACAGCACTCCAAGTACGGCGATCTTCGAAAACATGTAGGGCATGATGCCGAGGTTTACGGTGCGTTCACGCCGGTATATGGCTTCTTCCTTGACAATCTCACGCGCTCCGTTGATTACTCCGAACATTACAGCGGCAAATGCCATGATAAAGAGGATTTTCTGTGCATCGCCCCCAGAACCCTGCGCAATAGATTTCTGTAAGGCTTCCTCTTTGGTCAAACCTTGTTGGTCAAGGGATGCCGCACCTTGAGAAGTATTGAAGTAGTTTACCACATTTTGGCAGTCGAACTTGTTAGGAACCGTTTGGGGAATCTGAGGGTTCGGCGGACAGGTGGCGACGCTACTAGAAGCAAATGTCCCGGGCGCTGCCAGGAAAAACAGAATCAGGCCGATGATGGGCGCCTGCAAGAGCAGGATCAGCAGGTTGCCAGTATCGTTTTTGAGCAGTTCCAGGTAGCGCATGGAGAGTAGTCTGAACTGCTGCATGGGATTGCCGCGCCTGGGAGGCTTTACTGCAACGGTAGCGTCAACGACTTTGGCGCGACCGGCGGGCCCTTGTTTAAGCGGCAATTGCACATACTGCTGGTAATATGAAGAAGCCTTAAACTTTGTCTCCGCCTCTGCCGGTATGTCCGGGTTCTGCTCTGACGGCTCCAGGGCGCTGTATATCTCAGAGAAGTCGGTTTTCTCGAAATAGGTTTTTGCGTCGTTTGGAGGGCCAAAGAAGGCCAGATGCCCGCCCTGCGCGAGAAAGCAGACATAGTCACAGGCGTTGATATTATTGGTCGCATGTGTCACCAGCACGATCGTGTGCCCCTTGTCGGCCAGCTTGCGCAAGAGAAACATCATCTTGCGATCCAGGCCAGGATCAAGGCCCGAGGTCGGCTCATCCAGGAAGAAGACACTGGGATTGGCCAGCAGTTCCAGGGCGATGGAGACGCGCTTGCGCTGGCCGCCGGAGAGTTTATTTACCAGCCATTTCCTTCTGTGGGCCATCTCTACATCATCAAGCACTTCGTTAATGCGCTGTTTAATCTGCGCCTGGGTGAAGTCACTGGGCAGGCGCAATTTGGCGGCGTAGTAGAGCGCGCGCTCGACAGTTAGATCACGGTGAATAATGTCGTCTTGTGGGACGTAGCCAAGCTGGGTGCTAAAAGCGGCAAGGTGTTTATAATAGTCCTGCCCGTTATAGTAAACTTTTCCCTCCTGTGCCGGTCGAAGTCCGTTGAGGGCATCCAACAACGTGGATTTACCCGCGCCGGAGCCTCCGACGAGCGCTACAAATTTGCGCGGCGGAATGGCGAGAGAGATACCATTGAGCAGTAGCGTCTTCTTATTGCCGACCATCCTCTTGAGACCCAGCGCATCGATACGCACACTGTTACTCTCGTCGAGCTGGGTGAGCTGCGTGCCTGTGAATGTGAGCTTATATGGCCCTATACGTACCTCGTCACCGGCTGTGAGAAACTGGTTTGATACCCGCTGGGCATTGATATATACGCCATTGGTACTGTGAAGGTCGACGATACGGTAGCCGCCCTGCATCAATTCCAGGCGGGCATGGTGAGCAGACACCTGTGGATGGTTGAGAACAATGGCATTGTCGGGGTGTCGTCCAAGGCTAATTTGTGGAGCGCCCAGTGGAATAGGGTGAATTTCGGACACTACTTCCTGGGCTGCCGCCGAGCCATCATTATAGGTGAGAGTAACGAGTGAACCATGTTCGTCGCCTACGCGGAAAATATCGCCTCGTTCAAGAGGTTTGCTGAACTTCTCATCGCCTGCAATAGAGCGACCCATGTACAGCAAGCCATTGGTTGTGCGCTGCTGCTGTGGATGTGGATGTATGAATACGAGCCTCTCGCCTTCACGTACGATCTGCGCATGAAAAGCGGAGACAATCGGCTCATCGATGACAATATCATTGTTAGGATGACGCCCAATGCTGATGGTTTGTTTGTTGAGCGGATAACTGGGTTTATCTGTATGGGTGTTCGAGCTAACCTCTAGCGATGGGATGCCCTGAGCCATACCCGCAGTGCTCCCTGGCAGCGCGTCATACCCTCCTGCTGGAGCGCGTTGCGCTGGTTGACGTTGTCCTTGCGCCAGGTTTGGTTGTGGAGGCGCGCCAGCATTCGGCAAAAATAGAAAAGTCGTGCCAGCGCCTATAGCTATCGTATCGCGCTCGCTGATAGGGGATTGCTGTGAAGGAGGGACATTCCGTTGATTGACGATAACGATGTTTTGTTGGGTGAGGTTGCTGATCACCCACACTCCACCGTTCAGCGTAATTTGAGCATGGCGCCGCGAGACAGACGGGTCGGTAACGACAATATCGTTACCCGGCTCGCGCCCGATAGTTAACACCGGCTTTTGTATCAGGATAGTGTTGCCTGCCAGCGAACCTGTAAGAAATTTGATCGAACCTAAGTCAGGCGGCCCATTCAGTGTTTCCATTATGGCCTTTCAAGCCTTGTGCACAAGCACATCGCCGGTGCTGACATTGAGCGTTAGCACCGCCACGGCTGGCCCGGACGGTGAATTTGCGTTGAGTGGCCCATAAAAGTTGGCCGATTTATCGGAGGTCGTGATGTTGATGGGAAAGTCACTCATAATCGTGCCATAGTTGGTGTTGGCGTCGAGAATAATATTTGTGCTTCCAGGGAGAGTGGCTTCTACCGTGCCTGTCTCAGATTGGAGTTTGTATCTTGGCGTGGAGCCACTGGCAAGAGGGTTGGTATCCAGATCGCCATTGAAGGTCACTTTGCCCGTTCCCGTCAGCAGGTGTGAAGTATCGAAGAGGGTTGTATGATCCACGGCGATATTCCCAACATCGTCCTTCAGCAGTAAGATGCCCTTAATGCCACTAACCGCGACGTTCCCTATGGAGTTATCCACGGTAAGCGTGAAAGGTGTTCCCGCGGTGGACTTCAGTAATTGCCAACCTGGTTGTGAACTTGCAGCATCGTTAACGATGATATTGGTAGTGCCTGCTGGCTTTGCTTCGAGTAGGTTGACTGGTTGGGGATGCCGGGAATGATGGGCGCGCTGCCGCCATTGGTAGCCGAACGGACCGCCAGGAGCACGATGATAACCGCCGAGAGAACAAGGATGATGATACCACCGGCGCAGCCTAAGAGTAGCCACGGCCAGACGCTCCGCTGCTTGCGGCGGCGGCGGCGGCGTGGAACGGGGGTATGTGATTCGCCGGACGAATAGTATCCATCGTCGTCCCAATCCCCGGTTGTGCTGGCCTTTTCTCTACTCATTGGTTGTCCTTGTCTGGTTTATGGTGTTGTGGGTAATGTTTTCATAGCTATTACGAACGGGAGGGGGTGATGGTTTTCTTCCTTCTAAGAATAGCGCAGGGATGATGGCTATCAGGCATAGAAAGCCTGCCACAAGGAAGATGGCCGTGTATACTTCGTGTGCCGATAAAACAAGATAGTGCGCATATATAGTATTATACTCGTTGCTAAAAGGGGTGATGCCGGTTGGCGGTTTGAACGCGGCTGCAAGCAGGCGGAAGCGTCCAAGCCCCCATGAAGTCAGCGCAGCGAGACCCAGGATCATTCCTATCATGCGCAGTGCCGTTACCACCGCTGAGGCCATACCGATCTGGCGCCGGCTAACGGAGTTGATAGCGGTGGTACCAATGGGGGCGATCACCAGCCCAAAACCTATGCCTCCGATCAGCGTGCTGATAGTGATTTGTGTCCAGTTGACATCGAGGGGCCAGAGATGCATCAGCCAGAAACCAATGGCCGCGGGAATCAGGCCGAGCACGGCTGTCAAGCGACAGGTGATGCGCGCGCAGAGCCAGCCTCCCAATAATGCCCCCACGGGGATCATCGCTGTGAGTCGCAAGAGAGCGAGGCCGCTATCCAGCGGTGGGCGCGCCAGCACGGTGGCGATAAAGATGGGGATATCAGCCATGGCAATAATCAGCGCCGCTCCCACGAGGAGGCTGACCAGCGATGTTGCTGAGAAGGCTGCGCGCTTGAAGATCGAGAGTTCGACGATGGGCCAGTTGCCGCGGCGTTCTTTGAATATTTCCAGGGCGATGAAGCAGGCCAGGAAGACGAGCGCGGCGGCCAGGAGCCAGGGATTGTTCTGTATGGGCGAGTTTGTAGCACTTGTAGCACTTGTAGCACTTGTAGCACTTGTAGCAGATGTTGCGGATGTGATCTGTCCTGCTTCCTGAGACAGGCCGAGGCTGAGGCAGACCAGCGAGGCGCCCAGTAAGAGCGCGCCTGCCAGGTCGATGCGCTCTTTCAGGTGGGCGCTGGGCGGGATGAAACGCCAGATGAAGAAGAGCAGCACGGCAACGATGGGCAGATTGAGATAGAAGATGGCCTGCCAGCCCCAGTACTGGACGATGATCGCGCCGTAAAGCGGTCCGAGGACGCCGCCAGCTTCGGTGACCATGCCGATCAGGCCAAGGGCGACGCTGCGCCGTTCTTCACCGTAGAAGTCTCCCGCGACCGCCATTGCTACAGGGACGACGGCTCCCCCGCCAGCGGCCTGGACGAAGCGGGCCGCGACCAGCCAGATAAGGCCTGGAGAGTCGACATTCAGGCCGAAGTTTTGTAAGAACGAGATATCGATGGCATTGCCGAGGATGGGCGATAGTCCGCAGAAAAGGGAACCGAGAGCGAAGATGCCAAGGCAGATGATGAAGACGCGTCTGCGCCCATACATATCGGAGACGCGCCCCATGAGCGGCATGGCGATGACATAGCCGAGGAGGTAGCCGCTGACAATCCAGGCGGCGCGATCGAGTTGGATCAGGGGAATCTGCAGGTCCGTGATGATCTGGGGCAGGGCTGTGACTACCACTGTCTGGTCCAGCGCCGTGAGAAAAACGGCCGCGCACGCGGTCAGTAAGGCCAGTGTGGCCAGGCCGCGCTCTTGTTTAAGATTACCCTTGCTTATATACATGCGGTGTTCCTAACCAATCGATTTACGGAATGGGGGCTGTGATGGTCAAGCTCTCGTCAAATTTCGAGAGTTTGAAGGTGCGCACGGTGTTAGCCGTGTCGCCCTGTGCCGCCACGCCAGACATCTTAATCAAGTAGGGCAGGTGATCTGATTTCCCGATGCAGGTTGTGACTTTAACGATAGAGCCAGCGGGAGCGCCGCCGCCGGTGATTGCCGCCAGGTATGTGGCGTCGAGCGTGCCATTGATGCTCCAACAGGATGTGCCATCGACTGAGGAGTCGGCTGGTGTGCTGGGATTTTGAATATGACCCAGGATGGCAGAGACGCCTGTGTTGGAATCTGAGAGCGTGCGGGGATCGAGGAGGCCGCTGGTTTTGGTCCAGGTGTTGGTAATGGGGTCTGTGACGTA
>WNGL01007066.1_pt1 | contig 14717 bp, 7 predicted proteins | sample 5400591 | NCBI WGS metagenome assembly WNGL01 (sample SAMN13153377, study PRJNA577476) | soil metagenome | isolation source: 80 cm soil or saprolite under Garry oak tree replicate 1 | place: USA:California | collected 2016-06-15
CCCCCCTGCATTGCCGTGGAGAGATCGCGGTTGGTTGCGGCAATGAGCTTGCCGTGGAAATGGCGGTCCTGAGTATCGCCCAGCGGCTGGAACGTGCGCGTCTGAATCACCCGTAGAAGCTTGACCTGGATTGAGGCATCGAGGTCGCCAATCTCGTCGAGGAAGACCGTCCCCCGCGGTGGACAAACCTCCAACCAACCTCGTCGATCCTGCAGCGCGCCAGTGAACGCGCCGCGCCGGTGGCCGAACAGCTCTGACTCGATGAGCGTAGGCGGCAGGGCGGACAGGTTGATGGCGTAAAACGAGCCGACGAAATCCTCGGCGAACGTTGAGGTCTTGGGGTCGAAGGGCACGTACCGTGACAGGCCGACAGCTCTGGCAACCAGCTCTTTTCCAGTCCCTGACGGACCGGTAATAAGGGTGGTGAAATCGCCCATCCGCTCGTAGAGCGTGCGTTGATACCGTCGCATGTCGTGCGTGAAGATCGACTGCCACACGGCAGCACGCAGCCGCGCCGCTGCCATCGAGCCCCCGATGATATACCTAAAGATGTGGTGGAACGCGCGGCGAATTTGAAAGAAGCAGGCAAAGAGATGCGGCGCTTCATGGTTCGTCGGCAGCGTGACGCCTGGCATGTTGAAGAAGGACTCCCAGTCACGCAGGAATTTCACAGAGAAACCAAAGCGTCCTGGCGCCGGCTTGTGGTCCGGCGGCTGCACGATAGCCTCGTAAAAGTGGTTGCCGTAGCGATGGTACAAGAGCCAGAGGATCGCGTCTTCATAGAGCAGCAGGTCCGGTTCCGTCGCGGCCGCACCAGTGGTGAGGCGCTCGCGTAACTTCCCTACCAACGCCTCGACGCGCTCCGTGATTTTCACCGGGTTGGAGCGGAGCGTATCGGGGTCGTCGACCCGCAGACTCCAGACCGCCTCGGCCTCGACAAAGTCTGGGCCGAGGGCCTCACGCTCATACTCGATGCGCTCAGGGAGGAAAGGGTTACAGTAGCCCAGGCTGGATATCGCCCGCAGAAAGCCGCGCTCGCTGGTGGTCAGAAAGGCCATAGTATCCTCCTCGGCGAATGGACATTGAATGTACAGCCCTCGGCATCAAATGTCCAACCGCGGCGAGCCCTTAGCTTTGTCGCGTCAGCCCTACAGGTCGTAAGCGCTTGATTTTCCAAGCGATACGGGAGACGGCACCACCTGGCACGCCGTTTGCGCTTAGTACTACGCAGTGACCATTGCCAACCCACAGGAAGAAGGGGATGAAGCCATGCCATTACGATCCGAGATCGAGACCCGCTTTGCCAAGCACGTCACCGAATTCACGGACTGTGTTGACTTTCAGGCTCTTGAGTCTGGACAGGCCGCGTCGGAGGACTACACCTGCTTCATCCGGAATGTGGTGCGCTCGCACCTGAAGTCACCGCAGTTGCTTGCCTTCCTCTTTGCACTCGCGCCGCCGGACGTTGCCGAGAACCTTTTGCATAACATGCTTGAGGAACTCGGCATTGAGGAGGAGTTGGGCGTCGCCCACCCCTCCCTGCTCAAGCAACTCGCTGTAGGCGCAGGTCTCGATCATCGGCTACTGGAACTCGAAGCCCTTGCGGCTGCCGACCTCCGCCAGATGATCGTTGATCCGCTCCTGTATGGCACCCTCAAAGAGGTGGGCCTTGCCGCGCTTTGCGAGATTACTGCCTTCGAATTCATGCTCTCGCGGGTTGCCAGTCGTATTGCCCGGGCGCTCGCGGTCCACCGCGGTCTGAGCCCAGCAACCCCTCGACCCTACGTAACCGGCGAGACCGCCGATCTCATGATCAAGCACCTGGCACACGATCTCTGGCCTGCGAGCGCTGATCGGGAGTTGCCAGTCCTGCAGGACGAAGCCGATCTCGCTGCGCTCGATACGTTCATCCCCCAGCAAGAGATCCCGGGGGTGCTTTCGGACAACGCCGGCCGGGCGGCGCTGGAACTCGCCACCCTCGACTGCACGCTGCGCCGCCAGCGTATGTCAGCCGCGCAGATCCTCCGTCCGCGCCGCCAAAAGGTCATCTACAGCGGTGTCATTACTGCAGGCTCGTTGGAGAAGACGCTGCAGCACGTCCGCCAGATGAAGCTCATCGGACTCAAACACATCAAGGTTAAGGTGGGCATGGAGGACGACGTTACACGCCTCCGGGCCATTCGCGAGGCGCTGGGACCCGACGTGTCGCTGCGGGTCGATGCGAACGGGGCCTGGACCTTGGACGAGGCTATTAAGATTCTCAACGCTATCGCTCCCCTTGACATTGCTGCGGTCGAACAGCCCCTTGCCCGCGGACCGGTTGCGAACTTAAAGCACCTCAAACAGGCGAGCCCAATACCTCTCATGGCCGATGAATCGCTGGTGACCCTTGCCGACGCTGATGAACTCATTACCCAACAGGCAGCTGATTACTTCAACATCCGCGTGTCGAAGTGCGGCGGGCTCGCGCGCTCGCTTGCAATCGCTCGGCGTGCCGCCAGCGCTGGCATTCGGGTGCAGGTGGGGAGCCAGGTAGGCGAGACCGCTATCCTCTCCGCCGCTGGGCGCCACCTAGCTGCTTCTCTTGAAGAGGTCGCCTTTGTTGAGGGATCGTACGGGGCACTTCTCCTCACCGAAGATATCAGCGCCGATGGCGTCAGGTTTGGGCATCGCGGCGAGGCTCCAATCCTGACCGGTCCCGGGCTTGGCATCCGAGTCCTTGAGGATCGGCTCCGCAAGTACGCGAGAAAGATTATCGAACTCTCATAGGGGCACAGGTGCCCTCATAGGAGCTAACATGATGTCGTTCCTGAAGCTCAACCTCGTCCTGCGGGAGTGGCTGCACCACGCTCGTTTCCAGAAGGCCACCGAGCAACCGGACGTGACCCAGGCGCAGTTCCTGCAGACCCTCGTCAAGCAGAACGCCGACACCGTCTTCGGGCGAGACCACGGATTCTCGACCATCAAGAACCCGGCGGACTACGCCTGCCAGGTCCCGATCCAGAACTACGAAGGGTTCCGCCCCTACATCAACCGCATTGTGGCCCGCCAAGAGAGGATCCTCACTACTGAGCCTCCTTTTATGTTCACAACCACTAGCGGGACGACCGGCGAGCCCAAGCTCATCCCGGTGACGGCGTCGTGGCGGGAGCAGATGGCCAGCCTCATGCGGCTGTGGATGTTTTACGCCCTTCGGGACCACTCCGGCTACCTCGACCAGAAGGTGTTCACCATTGTCAGTCCTGCAGTTGAAGGGAAGACCCCTAGTGGGATCCCCTTTGGGGCAATGTCTGGTGTGGCCTACCAACGCCTCCCCTGGGTGGTCCGCCGACAGTACGTCATCCCCTACGCGGTTGCCCTGATCAGCGACCACGAGGCGCGCTACTTCGTCACCATGCGGCTGGCCCTGGCCCAGTCGGTCTCGGTAATCGGCACCCCCAACCCCACTTCCTTGATCCGGCTGGTGGAGACTGCAGCCGGTCATGCCGAGGCCATTATTCGCGCCATTCACGATGGGACGCTCGGCATCCCCCGGCCAGAGACAATAAGCGAGGCCGGAACGCTCCACGACGACGTGATCCGGGAGATAGAGGCGAGGGTCCACCCCGACCGGGAACGGGCGAGGTTTCTCACCAAGGTCGTCGAGGAGCATGGAGCACTCTCGCCCCGGTATTGCTGGCCCGATCTAACGCTCGTTGCCTGCTGGCTGGGCGGCAACGCTGGCATCCATGCCCGGCGCCTGGCCGAGCCTTATGGCCCCAACGTTTCGCTGCGCGACCTCGGCCTCCTGGCCAGTGAGGGGCGGATGACTATCCCGGTCGAAGACCATTCGGCCACCGGGGTCTTGGCAGTGCATGCCAACTTCTACGAATTCATCCCCGAAGATGAGATTGAGAATTCCTCACCTCCGGTTTTGCTCGCCCATGAGTTGGAGGACGGGAAGCGTTATTACATCATTCTTTCGGGTGGGAACGGGCTATATCGGTATGACTTGAACGACATTGTCGAAGTGCAGGGATTTTACAACCGCACTCCCAAGGTCGCTTTTGTCCGCAAGGGCCGGGACATGGTGAGCATCACCGGCGAAAAGCTCCACTTGAACCAGATTCAGGCGGCGCTACGCGAGGCCGAGAAACACAGTCAGCTGGAGATCTGGCAATTCCGGCTCATTCCGGACGTCGACCAGAGCCGCTATGACCTGTTGGTCGAATTGCGAGGAGAACTCGGCGCTGACTCGCAGGGCTTTGCCCTCTTGGCAGCTTTTGACCAGGCGCTGTCGGCGCTCAATATCGAGTATGCGTCGAAGCGCGCGTCGAAGCGGCTGGGACCCCCGCGACTGTTTGTGATGCGGTCAGGGTGGTCGGAGCGGCTCTGCCGGGCCGACTTTCGCAACGGCAAGCGCGAGTTTCAGTACAAGTGGCCAGCACTCCGTCCTGCCTGGGACGACGCGAGCCGTAAAGAGGTACTGCACAGTCTCGCTGCTCAATGGGCAAGCGGTCAGCCCGTCGGCAATCAGCCGTAGGGGTACCCCTCTGTGGGTGCCCGGGGGGTGGGCGGCCACGTAGGGCCGCCCCTACAAAGAACGACTGGCCTACGCACCATTTTGGGATAGACGCAGCACTACGAAACTTCCACTGGAGGTCCCGACCAATGAATGCTTCCCATCAACCTCAAAGATATGCTCCCTGGCTCTGGCTGCTTCTGGTCCTGTTTTGTCTGCGCGTCCTAGGCCAAATGTCAGTCGCGTTCTTGCACGTCTCCTTTCTGCCGCCGATGGAGGAATGGTACTCCGGGCTCATGCCATACCGCTGGCTCCTGCCGAGCCAGTTTCTGATCATTCTGCTCTACAGTAAAGTCTGCCTCGACTTCACGCGGGGACGCGGGCTCTTCGTTGTCCCCCGTCGTGCCTTGGGATCAAGTTTACTGTGGTTCGGCTCCGTGTATTTCGCAGCCATGGCGGTCCGCTACGTGGTGCAGATGAGCCGCTATCCCGATCAGCGGTGGACAGGCGGATCGATCCCGATTGTCTTCCACTGGGTCCTTGCTAGCTTCATCCTTCTGGTCGGGCGTTATCACCTGAGCAAATAGACATTGAATGTACAGCCCTCAGCATCAAATGTCCAACTGCGACGAGTCGGTAGCTTTATGGCGTCAGCTCTGCAGGTTGTAAGTCCTTGATTTGCAACAGGGTACGAGCGACGGCACCGCCTGGCACGCCGCTTGCCCTTAGTACTACACAGGTCCCATTGCTCAGGAAAGGAGGAGATGAACCATGTCATTGCGGTCCGAGATCGCAACACTCTTCGCCAGGCACGCTTTCGCACTGACGAACAGTACCGACTTTCAGGCTCTCGAATCCGGGCAGGCTGCACCAGAAGACTACACCCGCTTCATCGGCAATGTGGTGCGCACCCACCTGAAGTTGCCCCCGCTCCGGGCATTCCTCTTTACCTTGGCGCCGCCGGATATCACGGCGCACCTGTTGCACAGCAAGTTGGAGGAACCCGGCACGCCGGAGGATGCAGGCATCGCCCACTCCTCCTTGCTCAAGCGGCTTGCCGCAGGCGCAGGGCTCGCGCTTCGGCTGCCAGAACTCGAGGCCCTGGCGGCAGCCGACATCCGCCAGATGATCGTCGATCCGCTACGGTACGGTACTCTCAAAGAGGTGGGCCGCGCCGCGCTCTGTGAAATCATCGCCTTTGAATTCACGCTCTCTGGGGTGGCAGACCGCATCGCCCGGGCACTTGCAGTCCATCACGGCCTGTCCCCCACAACCCTGCAGTGGTTCACCCACGACGCTGAGGTTGACATCCAGCAGGCGGCCCAGGGTTTCGACACCCTCGAAGCCTACATCCACTACTACGAGTTCAGCGCGGCGCAGGCATTGACCCTCATCGAGCAAACCTTGCGTGAAAACGCCTGCATCAAGCGCTACTTCGGCGAACTCTCGCGGGCTCTGCGACCTCAGCGGCGGAGCCATAAGACCGGGTGCGGTGACCAGGGTACGCATTCCAGCGCCCTTTTACCGCCTCCGGCACGCACTAAGCTAAGGAGCGGACTTTTTGCGATCGGGGGTCAGCCTGTCCCGTTTTCGGGAACCCCCCTCCCCTACTGTATAATGGCATATGCACCAGTGCAATTCGTCTTTAGGGATCAGCAACAATATCCGTGGTGGGACCCTCGAGTGTGACATATGGAGTCACTCAAAGAGATTCTGAGTCTACTGGCGATGAGTAGGAAAAACAATGCGGCCACCTGCTGGGCAGTGTCATTGGGTTTGTACTGGCGGGAACACAAAAGGAGAAAGTGCCATGAGACATATGAGGAGCGTGGGAGAAGAGGAGGGTGGCGTAACCGCCCAGCCCAAGCCGTCGAAGCCCCCGATTTTAGGACTCTTGGCTGCCCAGTGCCTCGGCGCGTTTAATGACAACGTCTATAAGATGGTGGTCTCGCTGCTTGCGGTGAATGCGGCGGTGAGTGCCGGGGGTGGCAGCGGCGCTCTCTCCCTCATCAGCGTCATTTTCATCCTCCCCTTTTTCCTCTTCTCGGGCTATGCGGGGCACGCGGCCGACGCCTACAGTAAACGCACTGTTCTGGTTGTCACCAAGGCTTTTGAGATCGGCGCTATGGGGCTGGGGTTTTTCGCCTTCCTGTCAGGGCGGATCGAGCTCATGCTCGGCGTCCTGTTCTTGATGGCCCTGCAGGCCACTTTTTTCAGTCCAGCTAAATACGGCATCCTGCCCGAGTTGCTCCCTGACAAGGACCTCTCCCGGGCCAACGGACTGTTAGAGATGAGTACCTTCCTGGCCATCCTCCTGGGCACCTCACTCGGGAGCATGATGTTCGTCGCCTGGAAAGACCGGCTCGGTGTGATCGGCCTCATCCTGGTTGTGATCTCCATTGCTGGCACCCTCGCGAGTCTCGGCATTCCCCAGGTGCCGCCTTCGGGCACGAGCAAATCGTTTCGACTCAATCCCTGGGCTGAGATCCTGAGCGGCCTCAGACGGCTCTCTGATCAGCGTGTGCTCTGGCTCACTGTGGTAGGGATCTCGTACTTCTGGTTTCTCGGCGCTCTGCTGCAAATGGACATCCTACTCTTTGGCAAAGAAGTCATGGGGCTGGACGACCTGTGGGTTGGCATCCTGGGCACCTGCCTGGCCATCGGCATTGGCCTTGGCAGTCTGATGGCTGGGCGCCTCTCGGGTGACAAGGTGGAGCTGGGGTTAGTACCTCTGGGCTCGATCGGTATAGGGGTGTTTTCGCTCCTGCTGTCCTCGTCCGCGGCTTCCTATCCCCAGACGGCTGTTGCGCTAGCCCTCCTGGGGTTCTCGGGCGGGCTGTTTGTCGTGCCCCTCAATGCCTTCCTGCAGCAGAAGAGTGGGCAGGGAGAAAAAGGCCGGCTCATCGCCACCACTAATTTCCTGAATACCGTCGGGATTCTCCTGGCCTCCGCAGTGCTGTGGGTATTGCGGGATCGGTTCCACCTCCAAGCCGACTGGATCATCCTGATCCTTGGCCTCTTCACGCTGCTGGCAACGGTCTACGTGCTGCGTACCCTGCCTGATTTTCTCATTCGCTTCACCCTGTGGCTGTTCACACACACCGTGTATAGAATTCGCATCGTGGGGCAGGAACACGTCCCCTTTCGCGGGCCAGCCTTGCTAGTCTGCAATCACATGTCTTTCGTCGATGGACTGCTGGTAGGGGCCTGCGTCCAACGGTTCATCCGTTTCCTGATCTACCGACCGTATTACGAGATGAAGTCTGTCCACTGGCTCTTGCGCCTGATGAAAGCGATCCCAGTCCAAGGCGGGCGTCCCAAAGAGGTGCTCAAATCTCTCGAGCGGGCACGGGAGGCGCTGCGTCGGGGCCATGTGGTCTGCATTTTCGCCGAAGGGGCGATTAGCCGGACGGGCAATTTCCTCCCGTTCAAAAGAGGCTTTGAAAGAATCATCGAAGGGTTGGATGTCCCCCTCATTCCCGTGCACCTGGATCAGGTGTGGGGCAGTATCTTTAGCTTCAAAGAGGGCCGGTTCTTCTGGAAATGGCCCCGACGCATTCCCTATCCGGTCACGGTGTCATTTGGTCACCCCCTGCCTTCTACAGCGAAGGCTGAAGAGGTGCGACAGGCGGTCATGGAGCTGGGCGGGGCAGCGGTGCACTATCGGCGGACCGCCCGAGATCTGCTGCATCTGCGGTTCATCGAGGCTGCCAAGCGACGGTGGTTTTCTTTCTGCATGACCGACTCGAGCGGCCGGGAACTCACGTACGGGAAGGCGCTCGTGGGGAGCCTGTTACTGGCCCGCTGGGCGCAAAAACAGTGCCCGCAAGACGCGATGGTCGGACTCCTGCTCCCCCCTTCGGTCGCCGGTGCGTTGGCCAATATCGGCGTGCTCCTGGCCGGGAAGGTCCCAGTCAATCTCAATTTCACCGCCGGGCCGGAGGCCGTGACCGCGGCCCTGCAACAGTGCAGCATACGGACGATCCTGACCTCCCGGATGTTTCTAGCCAAAGCAAAGGTGGAGCAGCGGGACGGGATGGTCTTCATCGAAGACGTGATGCAGCAGATCTCCCCAGTGCAGAAAACCCGGACCGCCCTCACCGCTTTGCTCCTCCCCTCCCGCCTGCTCCAAGCTCTCTATCACCAGGGAAGGCAGAAACCTCACGCCCTCGCCACAGTAGTCTTCTCAAGTGGGAGCACCGGCCTGCCGAAGGGAGTCATGCTCTCCCACCACAACATCCTCTCTAATGTCGAAGGAATAGAGCAGGTCTTTTCGACTACCAAACACGACCGGCTCATGGGCGTGCTGCCATTTTTCCACTCCTTCGGATTTACCGGCACCCTGTGGTTTCCCCTCCTCTGCGGCTTTGGTGCGGTCTATCATGCCAACCCCCTGGACGCCAAAACCGTCGGCGAGTTGGTACATCAATACAAGGCCACAATCCTGATCAGCACGCCGACGTTCTATGCGGCGTATCTCCGCAAATGCTCGGTCGAAGAATTTTCCTCACTGCGCTATGCGATCGCTGGCGCCGAGAAGTTGCGCGAGCCCCTCGCGCAGGCCTTCAAAGACAAGTACGGATTAGATCTTTTGGAAGGGTACGGCTGCACCGAGATGGCGCCGGTCGTGTCCGTGAACATGCTGGATGTCGTGCTCGGAGCGCGGCGCCAGATCGGCGGCAAGCCTGGGACGGTGGGGCACCCGCTTCCGGGAGTCGCCGCGCAGGTAGTGGACCCTGAGACCGGCACCCCTCTACCCTGTGACACGGAAGGGTTACTCCTGGTGAAAGGACCCAGCTGTATGGTTGGTTATTTGGGGCAACCAGAAAAGACCGCAGAGGTTGTGCGGGACGGCTGGTACGTCACCGGAGACATCGCGGCCATCGATGAGGACGGGTTCCTGCGCATCACCGACCGTCTCTCCCGGTTCAGCAAAATCGGGGGCGAGATGGTCCCCCACCTCAAGGTGGAGGAGGCGATTAACCGGATTCTGGGTGACCCTGGCTGCATCGTCACAGCGGTCCCGGACGAACAGCGAGGGGAGCGCCTAGCGGTTCTCTATACTCACCGAGAGATCACAGCAGAGGCGCTGTGGGAGCAATTATGCCGGACTGACCTCCCCAAACTTTGGATTCCCAAGCGAGAGCACTTCTACTACGTCGAGGCCATTCCTATCCTGGGCACGGGGAAGGTGGACCTGAGGACGGTCAAAAGCGTTGCCGTGGAAATGGACGGAGGCAAAAATAAGATGCTACCGATGCTACCAATGAGTTCTGTTTCTTTTAATCACAAGCGCATGTAAAGTACCTGACCTGCGACAGAACAGCCCAACACGCCAACAACCATGCGGGAGGAGATTATGCCGAGCATCTTTAAACGGATCAACGATGTCATCACTGCCAACATCAATGAACTGATTGACCGTGTTGAAGACCCCGAACGGATGATTAAGCAGATCATCCGGGAGATGGAAGATAACATCCGCAAAGCTAAAGAGGGAGTGATAGAGGCGATCGCCAGCGAAAAACAGCTCCAGAAGGATCTGGAGAACCACCGCCGCCAGTCCGCGGAATGGTTAAAAAGGGCGGAAGAGGCCCTGCAAGCGAATAAGGAGGACCTGGCACGGGCAGCGCTGGCTCGCAAAAAAGAGCACGACAATATCATTAAGGCTCTAGAGCCCTCCTGGGAAGCGGCCAACAACACCAGCGACCGGTTGAAAACCCAGTTGCGCGCCTTGGAGGCCAAGCTGGAGGAAGCGCGGCGCAAGCGCAGCACGTTAGTGGCGCGACAACGTGCGGCTGAGGCGCGCCAACACATGGACAGAACCCTGGCCGATGTCCAGGCTGGCCTGGACGCGCATGCCAATTTTGCGCGCATGGAAGACAAGGTGGCAGAGATGGAAGCCAGGGCCGAGGCCACGGCCGAATTGAATAGTGACGCCTCCCGCCTAGAGAAAGACTTTCTTGACATGGAGGTGGAGCAGGAAGTGGAAAACGAGTTGGCCACACTCAAAAAGAAGGTGCAGGGGTAAGCACTCAGCTATGACAGTAACGAGGACTAAGTGCAGAGGACTGAGGATTGAGTTGGCAGCATTGCGGATTGCAGGGCCACTGGAAAAGTGAGGCCGAAGAGGATTGCGGACTTGAAGTTTCTCCTTCTGGCTTCTGAATTCTGGATTCAGTGCTCAGTCCTCATTACTCATTACTCAGTTCAGGGGAGAGACCATGGGTTGGCTGATCGCATGTATCCTGGCAGTGAGCCTTTTTCATACCCGACGCCGGCTCAAACAACTGACGGTCCGCTACCAGTTCCAACAGGTCACCGCTGGATCTCACGCGCAGCTCGACCCTGACACTGTACCCTCTTCCTGGGCTTCCGCGGGCGTCAGCGCATTCTTGTACCGCAATCTGTCTAGTCTCATCATATTGCGCCTGGAACTGGGACGCCTCCTTGCCGCGAAGGAAATTGAGCGTGTGTTCTACGAGCAGGCGGTAGAGCAGTTGGACGCTTTAGGGTCGGTCCTTCTGAGCAGCCTTGGGGCAGTCCCAGGCAACGAACACTGGCGGCAAGGGCGGGAAGCGGCATGGGAGTTGTTAGTCCAACATCAGTCCTTTCCAGCGGGCCCACCGCCCTGGTCCAGTGCCGAGCAAGCGCAGGGGCAACGCGCGCGAGAATGGCAGCAAGAACCCCAAGCAACACTGCAGACCGCCGCGCCGCTCAAGGTGAAATCCCCCGCTGAGCCGCTGCCCATCGCCAGCGAACCCCGCATGCCTGCTCAGTCTCAGGAGACAGTTTCATCAGGTCCTGTTGCCCCCGAATCGCTGATTCAGCCAACGCACCTGAGGACAAAGATTTACACAGGAGCTACTGTTCCACCTCTTCCCTCTGCGCCGCCAGTGCAACCCAGGCACCCGCAAACGACACCAACCCCTTCTCCGTCACCCCGCTCGCCCTCTCAAAGAGAAACCTCCTCCCCGCTTTCCACTGCCATGTCTGGTCTGAATGAGGCGGAGAGTTATGCTTGGAAATCCGCTGAGCCCAGCGCGTTGGAGCATGCTCTGCAAACTGTATCTGGTTGGCCTGCGCTGATTGCACCTTTTCTAGCCCAGAATATCGGTTGGTTTATCGGTGGGTTCTGTTTTGTGGCCGGGTCCATATTCTTGGTGTCTTACACCGCGGGCTTTACCAAGGCCCTGACCGTCTTTGCTGCCCTCTTCACCTATACCCTGTTTCTGTTATGGGCAGGCTACCAGTTGCGCCGCCGTCAGCCGGAGCTAGAAGCGTCTAGTAGCGTGTTGATGACCCTTGGGGTACTGCTGGTGCCACTGAATATCGCCGCCGCAGTCCGTCTGATGCAAACCGGCCAGGGCCTCCCCTGGTTCATCGTGATTGACATATTGGCAGCGATACTTGCCTTGGGAGGGTTGTATTTTGCAGTAACTTTGGTCTCCGGGGTAATGGATCGCTCTTTGCAAGGTCGTCACCCACAGGTATTTATGGCCCTGGCGGCGATGCAGTTGGCAGTCCCGTTGCTGACACGCTTCCCGTACTGGCCACTGCTGGCCCTGTTACACCTTATCCTACTGGGGCTCCTGGCCTGCGGCTTGGTGCTGTTTGCCCAGGAGTGGATCCACGCCATCTTTGTTGAGCGCCGCAAAATCGCCTACTACGCCGCAGGCACCCTGGTGTACACCGCCCTGATTTCATTTGTTCATCTCACTTGGGGTTATGGGGAGCCGCTTGCTTTGCCCAGCGGTTACTACAGCCCATTTCTCATGGCCCTGTGTGGTCTGCTGTTCTACGTTGACGTCCAGTTCAAACAATGGACCAATCAATATCCCTTCCTGTCGCGTTTTAGTTTTGCCATCTACGGCCTGTCAGCGCTGGCCCCCTTCATGGGAGTTCATGCGCCGATCGCACGCCTCATCACCTTGCTCTTGGCGATCGGCCTGTACGCCATGGTGGTGTGGCAGTACCTGACCCTGCCGCCCTTGTACCTGCTACTGGGCTGTCTGAGCTGGTTATATAATTCGTTGATCCTGCAATACTTCCCTAATGACTGGTATTTCCTCGCAGGCTTGCCTGGATTGGCTGGTCTTTTTGCCTTCAACCGTTGGGCCTTGCGCCGTCGGTCCACCGCCTTGGCCCTGGTGTGCTACCGGGTGTTAGCGGGCATAGTATTGGTACTGGCAGTGTGGAGCCTATCCCATGCCCAGCCGGGACTGGTAGCCATGAGCACAGCCCTGGGGGTGATGAGCCTGACTTTCTATGGGCTGCAATTCGCTCCTGCTCCGTTGTTCGGCGGTCCAGGTTTACACGCAGGCGGTCTGAACACCGGCGAAGGAGGAACGCACGTAGATCTGCGCAACGGACCGTGCCTGTACGCCGTGACTCTGGCGGGTGGTGTGGCGCTTGCATATACGCCGCAATGGACTGGACTAGCCTGGGCAACCCAATTCGCTTTTGGTCTAATACTGCTGGCTCTGGTCTGGAGCACGCTCGGCCTCAGCCTGCGCCGAACGGCGCGGGAGGCAGAGGCAGCAACGGTGGAAGTACTGTTAAACAGCGCCCTGCTGAGTCTCTGGCTGTCCCTCGTACTGGTCGCAATGCTGGCCATGCCGGGCATTACACACAACCGGTCTATCCCGCTGCTGCTGGCCATGGGGGGTAGTGTGTTGCTGTGGCTGAGTCTGGAGCTGTGCGTGCAGTGGTTGTTCTACAGCGTTTTAGTGTTGTGGGGTACGGCTGGCGCCATAGTGAAGCTCACCTATTTTCCTGCATTCGATGCAGGAGCTGTCACCATGCTGTTGGCGCTGGCAGTGTGGGGGCTGCTGTGGTGGCTGGAGCGTGAACCGGACGAGGTTGCGGCACTGCGACAGGAGCAGGCCGGGTTACTCGCCGTCTCTGCATTACCGCTAACGTTGCTGTGGTGGTTCCCGGTATCGATCCAGTCCAGGAGCTTCCCCCATGTATAGAGAAATGTTACGCGCACCTCTGCAACAGACCATAGTGCTGTTGTGGTTGATCGGCCTGGGACATTTAGGGGCACGGCTACTGGAAGGCAACCTGACCTGGGGCGGAGTGTTTTCCGCCGGCCTAGGAGCAGTGGTGGCCGCTTTATTAGCAGGACGTTTTCACCGGCTTGGGTTGCTGTCGCTGTCCATGGTCCTGGGTCTCTGTACTTGGCTTATCCTGATATCCAAGGTGGGGGTGACTGCCTCTGCAGGCTTGAGTTTCGCTGGCGTATGCTACGCCCTGCTGGTTTGGCGGTTGAGTGTCCACCTCCTCGCCTACCCGACCACTTTACATCTGGTTAAAGGATTACACCGGGATGGCAACCCTGTGCTGGTAGAACACAGCGTACATTGGACCGCGTTTGTCATCACTGTCCTGTGTATTGTGGTCGCCATAAGGCAGCCTGGCATCCTCTCATCCCCTATTGCCCCTCTCCCAACCTTGGTGATAAGCATAGTATTTTTGTGGTTGGCGGGGCAACGGTACCAGCATCGCCTGCATAGCTACACATTACTTGGCATTGGTGTAGTAGGAGCGTTGCTGTGTTATGCCTGGACACTACCCTTTTACTCTCCACAACAATTTGTCACCCTGCAAAGGCTGCGAGGAGACCACGGGCTAGGCTTGTTGTTCGTTCTGTTAAGCCTATCATTGTGGGCTATCGCGTGGGGGTTGACTCGTCAGGTGAGCGACACCGAAGAGTTTCAGGCTGATTTTGACCAAAGCCTGTACCATAAGCCATTACGAGTGGTAGCAGTGCTGTTGGCGCTCATTGCTGCTGCCCAACAAGTGGGCCTAGTGTGGACAGATACCGCACACGCGGTGGGTCCCCTTCCCATCGAGGTGCTGTTCCTGGCCAGCGCCAGCCTACTACTGGCGAATCATGCCCTGGACCATCCATCGTTGAGTCTGGCGGCTATTCTTCTTGCCGTCTTGGCAGTGCTGCGGGCGCACGCTTTATGGTTCCATAACCTTGCAGCGTTCGTGCTGCAGCCGGGGAGTCGCACGTTTACCGATCAATGGCTAACTTTGGCTCTGCTAGCTCTAGGATTAGCCTGCCTGGCGCAAAACCTCAGTCGTTATCCTCGTTGGGAACGACTGTACACCTGGCCGTTGCGTATTGCCGCTATACTGACCTATGGCTGGGTATTGTTTGGTACCTTAATGTTCTTTGCCCTAGCCCCCTTATGGGCTGACGCTT
>WNGL01016299.1_pt1 | contig 14716 bp, 9 predicted proteins | sample 5400591 | NCBI WGS metagenome assembly WNGL01 (sample SAMN13153377, study PRJNA577476) | soil metagenome | isolation source: 80 cm soil or saprolite under Garry oak tree replicate 1 | place: USA:California | collected 2016-06-15
AAGCTCGCCGCGACGCCGCACGTGGCGAGCACGGCCACCAGCGGGATCAGCTGCCGGGAGCCCGCGGAATGCTCGAACAGGCCGCCGACGGCGCGCAGGCCGGGCGAGGATATCCAGCCCAGGGCCCGGTCCTGCTGGTAGCCGAGGACGATCAGCGGCGCGAGCAGGGCGGCGGCGATGGCCGCGGCCCCCAGGCACGGCAGCAGGCGGGCGCGGTTGCGGGTCACCAGCAGCGTGACGGCGTGCGCGGCCACCAGCAGCAGGGCGAACAGGCTGGCCATCCCGGTCAGCGCGATGGCCGCCCCGTACGCGGCCCACCAGCGCTTGCCGCCATGGGCCAGGGCCACGAGCAGCAGGTAGGTAGCGGCGGCCGCGCACGCGGTGACCAGCCCGTAGGGCCTTGCGTCCTGTGCGTAAAAGGTCGTCTGAGGAGTGGCTACATACAGCAGGCCGGCCAGCAGGCCGGTGAACCCGGGAACGGGCAGCCGCGTCAGCCCGGCCAGCCGCCGGCCCAGCGCGGCGGTGATCCCGGCCGCGAGGCCGGTGGCCAGCAGTGAGGGCAGCCTGAGCACCGTCTCGGACGTGCCCGCCGCGCCGACGACGACATGCATGCCCAGGTAGTAGGGGCCGTGCACCGCGTCGACGTGCAGCAGCAGGGCAAAAATCTGGCCGAACGAGCGCTGCGCCGCGGCGAGCGTGTAGGCCTCATCCCGCCACAGCGATGGGGTGCCGATCCGGTAGCCGCCCACCGCCAGGGCAGCGAGAGCGGGGACGACCACGACCAGCCAGCCGGGCAGCCGCCTGGAGTCCCGGCGCGGCCGGGGCACGCCCGCTCCGGCCGCGTCGGCGGGGTTTTGGCTAGCGGGCTCAGCGCGGCTGGCCACGGGCAGTGAAGGGGGATGGGGAGGCGGGTGGGTAATGGCCGAACACGCTGTCGCAGGCCCGGGCCGCGGCCTCGCCGTCGTCCAGCGGGCAGAACTTGGCCGTGAACGCCGCGTAGGCGGCTTGGTGCCCGGCGGCCACGGAATCGATGTCGGCGATCGCCGACACCACCTCGTCCGAGGTGGCTAGCAGCGGGCCTGGCGCCTCGGCCTCGAAGTCGAAATAGAAACCGCGCAAGTTGTCACGGTACTGCTCCAGGTCGTAGGTGAAGAAGACCATGGGCCGGCCGGTCGGGGCGAAGTCGAACATCACCGACGAGTAGTCGGTCACCAGCACGTCAGTGACCAGGAACAGCTCGGAGATGTCCGGATAGGCGGTCACGTTGATCGCGAAATCGGGCCGGGGGCCGGCCGGCACATCCTCGGCCATGTGGTGGTGCCCCCGGATCAGGAACACGTGGTCGTCACCGAGATCCCGCCACGCACGCTCGAGATCGAGCCGGAAGTCGAAGCGGTACCGGCCCGAGGCGTAGTACTGGTTGTCCCGCCAGGTCGGCGCGTACAGCACTACCTTCTTCCCGTCCGGCAGACCGAGCCGCCGCCGGACTTCGGCGGCGACGCGGCTGGAGTCGCCGCTGCGCAGAACGTCATTTCTCGGGTAGCCGCACTCCAGGATCTCGCCGTCGTACCGGAAGGCCCGGCGCATGATCGGCGTGCTGAACGGGTTGGGCGACAGCAGCAGGTCCCACTTGGCCACGTCCTCGGCCAGCACGTCGAAGTAGCGCACCCCGCTGATGAAATGGGCCTGGGTGATGTCAAAGCCGATCCGCTTCAGCGGCGTGCCATGCCAGGTCTGCACGTAGACCTGGCCGTCCCGCTTGTGGTAGTTCGGGCCCATGTCATCGTTGGCGATCACGTACCGGGACCGGGCCAGCGCCTCGAAGTAGTCCTCGGTTCCGCTGAGCACGACCCGCGCGCCCTCGGGAGCGGGCACCGAGTAATCATTGACCGCCCAGATGTGCTCGCGGTCGTCGCCGCGGCGGCGGAGTTCGTCCGCGATCCCCCGCGGGTTGTCCCCGCACTGCTTTCCCTTCCAGCTGACGAACACCACGGCGTCCCGGAACGGGAGTTTCTGCTGCAGCGGGTAGTAGACGCCGCGCAGCATGCGCCGCTGTACCCGGCCGTGCTCGGTGAGCTTGAGCGCGGGACCGACGGCGAGCAGCGGCGTGTCATACCCGGACGTGGTGAACCGGTAGACCTTCAGCCCGAAGGTGAGTCTCTTGCCGTCGACGTCGGCCAGCCTGGCATGGTCGTAGCGCGGCACGATCAGCCCGGCATCGCCGGTCCCGGACCGGCGCACGAGGATGTCCCAGGATCCGTCCCGCAGCGGCAGCGACCGCCCGAACGACGGTATGCGGCCCCCATCGATGCTGATGGTGAACGTGTCGCCTTCCCGGTCAAACGGGACCGCGTGCTGCTGCGTCGAGGAACGCCGGCGCAGCACCGCCTCGAAGGAGCCCTCCACGGACGCCGGGTAAATGCCGCGCAGCGTCAGCCGCCCGTCGTCGCTCCACGAGTACTCCTCGATGACCGGGCGCAGGCCGCGGCGCGCGATCACCGTATTGCCGTTCCTGGTCCGCTCCACCGCGATCTCCTGGTGCCCGGCCGGGTACCGGTATTCGGCCCGCCCGGCCGGGAATGCCACCCGCATCCGCTCCTGGCCCTCGGCCCTGACGTACAGGTCCCATTCGGCACCGCCGTCGCTGGCCTGCTCGCCGTGGGTTGGCCCGAGGATGCGCAGCGGTATCGCGCCGTGCACCCGCGCCGCATCGCCGTCCATCCGGTGCACTGCGGCCGGGAAATGATGCGTCGCCGCACCCTTTGGCCGGGCCAGCACCAGCTCCGCGTGGGCGCCCGCGTCCACGCGGTCGACGTCCACCTCGATCTGCAGCGCGCTGCCCGCGTGCTCAGACCCGTGCAGCACCGCAGGCGTTCTGGTCACCGCCACCTGCAGGCGTCGCCCGACCCACCGGGTGCCGAACCTGATCCTGGGGGCCACCTGCAGGAACTCCGGGCGCTCGGCCGGCCCGCGAACCGGCGTGTGCAGGCGGGCGGGCCGCCAAACCCCGCGTCCCCTGACCAGCACGTATCCGTCCCACTCCCCCGTCAGCCAGCGGCGGCCGATCCGGAACCACCGGGAGCTGATCTCACAGCGGAAGCCTGCCCAGTCATACGAGTACCTGTCCTGTCCCGACCATGCGGTGGCATCGGGATGGCGGAGCGAGCGGGCCGGGATCACGACCGGCAGCCGCCGCCCGCCGACCGGGCGCAGGATGACGATCTTCGAGGCCCTCCTGCGCTTGGTAATGTCGATGGAAGGCACGAACGCGCATCCGGTGATGACCAGCCGGTTCCCACGCCAGCCGAGGCCCTCAACGCGGACGAACGGGTCGAGCTCCCGCCAGTACGGCCGGTAGACGCTGGCCGGTATCTTCAGGCTGCGGTCGCCGCGGAACGGGAGGTCGGCCCAGAGCCTGCCGAATCTCCTGACCACCGGGATGGTCTTGATCGGCTGCCTGGCCCGCCAGGCGTTGAACTCCCTGAGCTGCTCGAGCCTTCCCGTTTTGATCAGGTAGTACGCGAGTTTGTGCGTTGACGGCAGCTTCGCCATCGCCCGCCTGTCGACCTGGCTGAGGTACTTGCCGCCGAGCACGATGAACTCGGCCTGGTATTCGTCGCTGGTCCGGGACAGGTCGCCGACGTAGAGCCACAGGTCGTTCACCAGCGCCTTGCGCTGATGGTCCCGGAGCAGCTTGGCCGAGCCGCGATCGCGCAGGAAGCCGTCGATGGCGAGCAGCGCGGCGATCCGGTCCCTGAAGTTGCTGATACTCGTCCGCGACTGGGTGATCGACAGCGCGCCCTTGCCACGCTCCCGCCAGTAGTAGATCGGATCCGGGATCACGTCCACCGCCGTGGCCAGCACGTGCGCCCGTGTCATGGCTTGGAGGTCTTCCCAGGCCATGACCTCAGGGAAGGTCATCCCGTTGGAGTCCCAGAACGACCTGCGGAAGAGCTTGTTCCACACCGAGACGTCCCAGAACAGCTCGGGCGACCTGCTGATGTGCGTGCCGATGCGCCTGGTCTTGATCGCGTTGGAGTGCATGCTCGATGGCGTGATCCCTGCCGGGCCGATCCGCTCCACGCCGCCTGACACGAAGTCCGACCCTGACGCCTGCAGGGTGTGCAGCATGATCTCGCAGGCGTGGCTGGGCAGCATGTCATCCGCGTCGACGAAGGCCAGGAACTCTCCTTTGGCCTTCTCGATGCCCCGGTTGCGGGCGTATCCGGGACCCCCGTTGGCCACACTGACCAGGGTGAACCTCGGATCAGCGTCGGCCTGGCGCTGGGCGACCTTCGCGCTGCCGTCGGTCGAGCCGTCGTCTACCATGATCACTTCGAGGCTGGTCACGGTCTGGGCGGCAATGGACCCCAGGCATTCCCCGAGCAGGTCCTCGTTGTTGTGGAACGGCACAACAACGCTGATCTGCGGACCCGTCATGGCTGTCGCTCTCTTCCCGGAGGCGTGCGTCCACGCCTGCATCTATGCCGGGAAGCCTAAGAGATCAGGCGCAGTACGGTCACTATACGCGGTCGGTTGCTCACTCACCGCGCCAGGCTGGCGGCCGCTTCTCCGTGAAGGCGACCGCCCCCTCCATCGCGTCCGCGGAGACGAACACCGGGCCGATCACCTCGCCCTGCCGGGCGAACGCCTCATCGCTGGACCAGTCCGCGGACTCGACAATGACTCGCTTGCTGGCGGCGAGCGCAAGCGGGGCCCCCAGGGCAACCCGTGCCGCCAATTCCCTGGCGCCGGCCAGGGCCTGGCCGGCGCCGACCAGCCTACTGACCAGGCCGGCCTGGTGCAGGCGATCGGCAGGGAAGTGCTCGCCGGTCAGGACGATCTCCATGGCCAGGTGGTAGGGGATCCGGCGCGGCAGCCTGAGCAGCCCGCCTGCTCCGGCCGCCAGGCCCCTCCTGACCTCGGGCAGGCCGAACTTCGCCGTCTCGCTCGCGACGATCAGGTCGCAGCTCAGGACGATCTCGAAGCCGCCCGCCAGCGCGTAGCCCTCAACCGCCGCGATCACCGGCTTGGCCGGCGGCCGCTCCGTGATCCCGGCCAGGCCCCGGCCCGCCACCACGGGGTGGTCGCCGGCCAGGAACGCCTTCAGGTCCATGCCCGCGCTGAACGTTCCCCCGGCCCCGGTAATGATCAGCACCCGGACATCCTTGGCGGCGTCGAACTCATCGATGGCCGCGGCCATGGCGCGGGCGACCTCGCTGTTTACCGCGTTGCGGGCCTCTGGTCGGTTGATGGTGATGACGGCGATCCCGTCGTCCACCTCGGTGAGAACCGCGTCTGACATCACTGCCTCTTTGCCTGGTCTACGGGGGTTCGGCTGGTCTGCTGGGTTAGCCCTGCTGGTGGGTTAGCCCTACTGGGGCTCAGTCACTTGGGCTGGAACCGGATGCCGCCGTCGAAGCGGATGACGTCGGCGTTCATGTAGTCGTTCTCAATCAGCACGCGGACCAGGTGGCCGAACTCGGCGGCGGTGCCCATCCGCTTGGGGAAGACCACCGGTGCGATCAGCTTGGCCTTGAACTCGTCGCTGGCCGGCCCGGAGCCGTAGATGGGCGTGTCGATGATGCCGGGACAGATGGTGTTCACCCGGACCCCGATCGCGGCGAGGTCGCGGGCGGCGGGGACAGTCATGCCGATGATGCCGCCCTTGGACGCCGAGTAGGCGACCTGGCCGGTCTGCCCCTCGATGCCCGCGACCGAGGCGGTGTTGATGATCACCCCGCGCTGCCCGTCGGCGTCGGCGGCCTCGGTCCTGGCGATTGCCGCGGCGCCTATCCGCATCAGGTTGAACGTGCCGATCAGGTTAATGTCGATGACCTTCCGGTACGCGGCCAGGTCGTGCGGGGTTCCGTCGCGGGCCACCGTGCGTGCTGCCCAGCCGATTCCCGCGCAGCTCACGGCGACCCGCAGCGGCGGCCCGGCCGAGACAGCCGCGTCGACTGCCGCCTGCACCGACTGCTCGTCGGATACGTCGGTCCTGACGAAGATGCCACCGACAGCGTCGGCCACCGCCTTGCCCTGCGCCTCGTTGAGGTCAGCGACGACCACCCGGCAGCCCGCGGCGGCGAGCACTCGCGCGGTGGCCTCGCCCAGGCCGCTCGCGCCCCCGGACACTATTGCCCCGACTGCGTTCAGTTCCATGGCGGGAGCTTACTGGCCGCTGAGCCGACGTCCCGAACGGGGTTCGGTTTGCCGCGGCCGCAGGTCGCTCACCGGGCTGAATGTCAGTGCCCCCATCTACTATGCGAATGAGATATTGCCACAGGGTCGGAATGCCGGGGCCTGGCCGGGCGCTACTGCCTAGACAGCAGGCGCCTCCCGCGACTCCCGCTACCTGGGATGTAGCTACTTGAGATATATCTCAAAACCGGGATATCGTGTGGCGCTGTTGCGACCGTAGCGGCAGTGGGCGGGCTAACAGGTTGGCTGACTGGTGCTGCTGGTGGTCTCGCTCGGGTTCTTCATGACCCTGCTGGACCTGACGATCGTGAACATCGCGATCCCCAACATGATCACGAAGCTGAACGCCTCCCTGGACGACGTCCTGTGGGTGATCAACGCCTATGCCCTGGTGCTTGCCGTGCTGGTCATCACCACCGGCAGGCTCGGCGACCTGATCGGCCCGCGCATCCTGTTCATGAGCGGCGTGGCCGTGTTCACCTTGGCGTCGGCCGCGTGCGGCCTGTCCCCGAGCCCTGGCTGGCTGATCGGGTTCCGCGCCGTCCAGGGCCTCGGCGCGGCCATGCTCATGCCGCAGACCCTGACGATCATCACGAACACCTTTCCGCCGGAACGGCGCGGCGCCGCGTTCGGCGTCTGGGGCGCGGTCGCCGGGGTGGCCACCATCGCCGGGCCGACTCTCGGCGGGCTGCTGGTGAGCGCGTTCGACTGGCGCTGGATCTTCTTCGTGAACCTGCCGATCGGCGTGATCGTGCTGCTGATCACCCCGGTGCTCATTCCCGACCTGCGGCTCGGCCGCAGGCACCGGTTCGACATCCCCGGCGTGCTGCTGGCCAGCGCGGCGCTGCTCGCCATCTGCTACGGCCTGGTTGAGGGGCAGAAGTACGACTGGGGCACGATCACCTCGTTCATCAGCATCCCGCTGGTCCTGGGCGTCGGAGTGGTCCTGCTTGCGGCCTTCCTCGTGTACCAGAAGCTGACCCAGGGCCAGGAGCCGCTGGTGCCGTTCGCTGTGTTCCGGGACCGGAACTACGCGGTGGTGAACTGGGTGTCCGGCGTGCTCGCGATCGGCATGATGGGGATCTTCCTGCCGTTCACCATCTACCTGCAGTCCGTGCTTGGCTTCTCGGCGCTGAAGGCGGGGCTCGTGATGGCGCCCGCCTCGCTGATATCGCTGCCCATCGCCCCGGTCGCGGGCCGGCTGACCGACAGGATCGGCGGCAAGTACATCCTGATGTCCGGCTTGCTGCTGTTCGGTTTCGGGATGGGCTGGCTGGCGCTGATCGCACATCCGGATTCGTCCTGGCAGGACTTCCTGGTCCCGCTGATGGTGGCCGGGATCGGCATGGGCTGCACGTTCGCACCGCTGGTCACCACGGCCATGCGCAACATCCAGCCGCAGATGGCCGGGGCGGCATCGGGCGTGCTGAACACCGTCCGGCAGGTTGGCCTGGTGATCGGCACGGCCGCGGTCGGCGCCCTGCTGCAGAACCGGCTCGTGTCGGAGATGACCAGCCAGGCCACGGCCCGCTCGGCGGCACTGCCCGCGCAGGTACGCGGCCGGTTCATCACCGAGATCCAGAACACGGCCAGGAACGGCATCCAGGTCGGGGCCGGCCAGAACGGCGGCATGAGCAAGCAGTCTGGCCTTCCCGCCAACCTGGTCGCGGAGGTCGCGAGAATCGGCCACGACGTCTTCACGTTCGGGTACGTGAATGCCATGCGCTCGACCATGGTGCTGCCTGTCGTGCTGCTGACGATCGGCGCGCTGAGCTGCCTGGCGATCAAACAGCAGAAGCGGCCGGCCGGGCCGCGCCCGGCGGCAGAGGCCACGGCGGCCGATGCTGCGGCGGCCGAAGCGCGCACGCAGCCGCGGACCCACGACCAGGCCGGGCTCGCCTGATCACCGGGCCGGACTGATCGCCGGACCGGCTCCTCATATGGGCCAGCCGGGGCGGCGCCTGCGGCGACCGACGGGCAAACGGGAGCGGCCCGCCAGGACAAACCTGGCGGGCCGTGCCCGTAGCGGGAAAAGATCGCCGACGGATTCAGCTCAGCGCGAGCGCCTCCGCCGCCCACGGGCCGGGAACGCTCGCAGGCTCGGACTCGAAGGGGAACCTCGGGGCGAACGCGGGCTCCAGGTCGGATAGCCAGATCGCGGTCGGGTCGAACCGCGCGAAGAACGGCCTGCCGACAAGATCCGGATTGCGGGCCTGGATCATATGCAGGGCGAACACTTTCTCACCCGCCACCTCGACGACCCCGTCGATGCACACCTTGCCCGGAGTCGCCGACATGGACGGGCCGCGCACGGTCCGGCACAGGCCAGAGACACTCGAGTAGGCATCGCGGAAAATTTCATGCCCCCTGGCCAGCGGCACGGCGAAATATCCCTGCGGGCCCGTGTCGCGTTCCACGAACATGTAATAGGGGACCATGCCCATCCGCATCTGGGCACGCCACATGCGGGCCCAGATGGCAGGATCGTCGTTGATGGACCTGATCAGCGGCGCCTGGGTCCTGATCACTGCGCCGACCGACCTGATCCGGCGCACCGCGTCGTCCACCAGGGACGACTCGAGCTCCCTGGGATGGGAGAAATGAGCCATGACCGCCAGGCTCTTGCCCGCCGCCACGACCTCCTCGAACAGCCGCAGGGTGTCGTCGGCGTCCGGGTCGCCGACGAAGCGCTGCGGCCAGTAGCCGAGCGCCTTGGTTCCGATCCGGATCGACTCGATATGGCCGAGCTGGGGGTCGAGCATTGGCTCGATGTAGCGCCGCAGGACGGCCGCGCTCATGATCATCGGGTCGCCGCCGGTGATCAGGATGCTCGTGACCTCAGGATGCTCCCGTAGATAGGCGGTGACCCTGGTCATGTCGTCGGTCGCCATCTTGAGGTCTGGCTCATCCACGAACTGGGCCCACCGGAAGCAGTAGGTGCAGTAGGCGTGGCAGGTCTGGCCCTGTTTGGGGAACACAAGCACCGTTTCCGCGTATTTGTGCTGAACCCCGGGCAGCGGCTCATCGGCGAGGTCAGGGATGTTGAGGGCGAGCTGGCCCGCGGGATGCGGATTGAGCCTGGTCCGCACGGCGTGCGCGACGGAGCGAATCTCGGCCTCCGGGGCATCCCGGGCGAGCAGCCCGGCGATCTCGCTGACGTCGGCGGCCGGGAGCATGTCTGCCTGCGGAAAGACGAGCCGGTAGATCGGGTCGTCCGGGGCCGCGTCCCAGTCGATGAGGCGCTCGATGACGTACTCGTTGGTGCGGAACGGAAGCACTGTGGCCACGGCCCTGACCGCCAGCCGCTCGCTGGCGTCCAGCCCCGCGCGCGCGGTGAGGTCGTCCAGGTGCTTGGCTGTGTAGGCGCGAAAGCGGCGGCCAGGCGATGAGAGGCCGGGCGCCATTTGATGAAGTCCAGTCACGCATCTCCCTCCGGTTGGTCGCCGCTCGTGACGCGAATTGCCCGAGCGCGCGAGGTCCCTCAGCCGCGGCGTGATTGCCGCGTTGTGACCGGCTAGCCTCGAGAATCGGGCATCTTGCCGGCCGCGACCGAAACTTAGGTCACATTTAGAAAACATCCAAGGAATGAAGAGGGTTCCCTTGCGGCCAGTGCCGTCCTCTCGGCTGCTATCGCTGTGCCGGCGGGGGCCGCCGTACCCACCGCCGGGGATGACCGAGGGCCCCCGTAGAGACGATCTGCAGACATGATTCCCCCTCCCACCCGAGCGAAGCAACCCTCCTTCCTGCATTCCCCTGCGGTGCGCTGCTCCGGGCCGGTACTGGCATGACTCCGCTGCCGGCAGTGCCGGCGATACACGGCATATCCGGCGGTGAGAAGCTTGGCCGCATGTGGGACACGGTCACGAAGGCGTCGCCCTCATTGTGGGCCTCGCTCCCGGCGCGATCGGCGCCACCCTGAGCCGCGACGCGGGGCGCTCTGGCCCGGCCGACGGCAAGCCGCGCGGTGCGGCGCAGCCACGCGCTGCCCGGCCGCGGGGGCCGATCGCCGTGGACGCCATGGGCGGTGATCACGCGCCGGCCGAGATCGTCGCGGGCGCCGTCGCAGCGGTCCGGGACGGCATACCGGTGCTGCTGACGGGCCGCCCCGGGCAGCTGCGACCGCTGCTGGCCAGGCACGGGGCACTGGCTGACATCCGGATCGTGCCGGCGGAAGACTCGATCGCCATGGACGAGGGTGCGCTCGCCAGCTGGCGCCGCCCCCGGTCCAGCATCGCCGTGGCCTGCCAGCTCGTCCGGCGAGGCCAGGCCGACGCTGTCGTCTCGGCCGGCTCAACCGGCGGCGTGGTCGCCACGGCCAGGCTCCGCCTGCGGCCGCTGCCCGGGGTGCTGCACCCCGCCCTGGCGGTGGTGCTCCCCACCCGGCCCGAGCCCACGCTGCTGCTGGACGCCGGGGCGATCGCAGACCCCAAGCCGGAAATGCTGGTGCAGTTCGCGCAGCTAGGGGTGGCCTATGCCCAGACCGCCTATGGCATCACCGAACCGCGGGTCGGCCTGCTCACGATCGGCGCCGAGCCAGGGAAGGGCAACAAGCTGACCAGGCGGGCTCACGAGCTGCTTGACTCCGACCCCCCGCACGGCGGGCTGCCGATCAGCTTCGCCGGCAACGTCGAGGGCGGTGACCTGCTGACTGGCAAGGTTGATGTGATCGTGACCGACGGATTCACGGGAAACGTGGCGCTGAAGACGCTCGAGGGCACCGCGGGATTTACCGCCCGGCTGCTGCGGGAGACCCTCGGCGGATCCCGGACCGCCCGGATCGGGGCATTGCTGCAGCGGCGCGAGATGCGCGAGCTTGCCGAGCGCATGGATGCGGAGACCTACGGCGGGGGCGCACTGCTTGGGATGGAGGGCACCGTCGTGATCGCGCACGGCGCGGCGACGGCTCGTGGCGCCGCTGCGGCTTGCGTGCTGGCCGCGGACCTGGCCCGGGGCCAGATTACGGAGAAGATCAAGGAACGGCTGGGCCCGCCACGCGGCGGCCACTTCCTGCGCAGGCCGTAACGGCGACCGCGGCCCAGCGGCAGGCCGATAGGCTTGACCGCATGACCGATCCGCAGGAGGCGCTGGCCCGGCTGATGAGCGGTGCGCTCGCGGCCGCGTACGGCCCGGAGTACGCGGACGACGACCCTGTGATCCGGCCCTCCCAGTTCGCCGACTACCAGGCGAACGTGGCGCTGCCGCTGGCCAAGCGGCTGAACCGGGCTCCGCGGGATGTCGCCGCCGAGCTGGTCGGCCACCTGGGCGATAGCGAGGTGCTCCGCGAGCCCGAGGTGAGCGGGCCAGGCTTCATCAACCTCACGCTACGGGACGACTGGATCGCTGCCCAGGCCACCGGCCAGCTCAGTGACCCGCGGCTTGGTGTGCTCCCGGCGGAGGTGGCCCAGACGATCGTGGTCGACTACTCGGCGCCGAATGTAGCCAAGGAAATGCACGTCGGGCATCTGCGCACCACGGTCGTGGGCGACTCGATCGTGCGCGTCCTTGAGCACCTCGGCCAGAGGGTGATACGGGCAAATCACATCGGCGACTGGGGCACCCAGTTCGGCCTGCTCCTCGAGCACCTCCTCGACGTGGGCGAGGAGGCAACGTACCAGCAGCTCGCCTCGGGCGAGATCAATGCCTTCTACCAGGCGGCCAAGGTCAAGTTCGACACCGACCCGGCCTTCGCGGAGCGGTCGCGCCGCCGGGTGGTTGCGCTGCAGGCCGGCGACGCCGAGACGATGCGCCTGTGGCAGATGCTGGTCAACGACACCAAGCACTACTACAACGCCATCTACGGCAAGCTCGGCGTGACGCTCACCGACGCCGACCTGGACCCGGAGAGTTTCTACAACCCGGTGCTCGCCAGCGTCTGCGATGAGCTCCAGGCCGCGGGGGTCGCGGTGATCAGCGACGGCGCGCTGTGCGCGTTCCCGCCCGGATTCACCGGCCGGGACGGCTCGCCGCTGCCGCTGATCCTGCGCAAGTCCGACGGCGGGTATGGCTACGGCACCACGGACATGGCCGCCATCCGCTACCGAATCCGTGACCTGCACGCGAACCGCATCATCTACGTGGTCGGGTCCGAGCAGGCCCAGCACTTCGCCATGGTGCTGGCGGTCGCGCGCCAGGCCGGCTGGCTGACCGAGACCGTCCGCGTTGAGCATGCCGCCATCGGCATGGTTACCGGCGCCGACAGGAAGCGGTTCCGGAGCAGGTCAGGCGGCTCCGTGAAGCTCATCGACCTGATCGACGAAGCTGTGGGGCGCGCCGAGGAAGTCATCAAGGACCGGTACGACGACCCCGAGTTGCGCGGCCAGATCGCCGACGCGGTCGGCATCGGTGCGCTGAAGTACGCCGACCTTTCGGTGGACCGTGAATCCAGCTACGTGCTCGACTTCGACCGGATGCTCGCCCTCACCGGCAACACCGGCCCTTACCTGCAGTACGCCACCGCGCGGATCCGCTCCATCTTCCGCCGGGCCGGGATCGAGCCGGATACCGCTGCCGGGCCCATCCGGCTCACCGAGGACGCCGAGCGGGCGCTCGCGCTGCGGCTGCTCGGGTTCGGCACCGCGGTGCACCAGGTGGCAGACGCGGCCGAGCCGCACAAGCTCGCTGCCTTCCTGTTCGAGACGGCCAGCGCGTTCACCACGTTCTACGAGCAGTGCCCGGTGCTCCAGGCCGGGGACGAAGCCGTCCGCCGCAGCAGGCTGGCCCTGTCCGCGCTGACCCTGCGGGTGCTGCTGACCGGCCTTGGCTTGCTCGGCATCCCGGTGCCGGAGCGCATGTAGCGGCTCTACGGCATTTTTCTGCGCGTTCCCAGGCTGCTCCCAGGATCTGCTGGCTGACATCCCAGCCCGCTCCGGCACGCTCGGCGGCATGGACAACATGAACCAGCCGCGAGGCGGCGACCGGCAGGATTTCTGGCCGACTCAGGAACTGGGCCCAGTGGCCGGCCGGCCTGGACAGGGCGGGGGCCTGCCCGGACAGGCCGACCCGCCAGGCCCGCGGCGGCGGGGCGGCCGGGCGCTCTGGTGGGGTGCCGGTCTCGCGCTCGTCGCGCTGCTGGCCGGCGGCGGCGCAGTCGCGGCCGCATCGCTCTCGAGCCGCACGCCCGCGCCACCGTCCGGGCCGACGGGGCAGGCCGCGGTGCTGAATACGATGCTCAGCTCGGCGTCGTCACCCGCGTCAGCGACCACCGCCAGCAGCATCGCCGCCGGATCCGCGACCCCGGCGGACCACCCCTGCCTGAGCCGGGCGGCGAAGCTCAAGGCGGCCGGGCACCCCGCCGCGGCCCGGGCCGCGCTGCGGCGCTGTCATCCGCTGCGGCGGATACGCGCCCTCGGCGGGATTCACGGTCAGTTCACGTTCGAGACCAAGAGCGGGCCCCGCACCCTCGCTTACGAGCGCGGTGTGATCGAGTCAGTCACCGGCACCGGCGTGGTCGTCCAGGCCACGGACGGCACCACCTGGACCTGGGACCTGAAGAGCAACACCGTTGTCCGCGAGAATGCCAAGCGCACCAGCACCAGCGCGCTGTCCGACGGTGAGCATGTCTTCGTGGGCGGGCCCGTGGTCAGCGGGGCATATGACGCCAGGCTGATCGTTATCCTGCCGTCCAGCGGCGGTTCCGCATCCGGCGGCTCCGCATCCGGCTCATAGCCTCCGGCACCGAGCCGGTCTCGGTACCGCCCAGCGTCATCCGGGGCACTCAGGCCCCGGATGACGCTGTGTCTGCCGATGAGCTGGGCCAGAATGATCCCGGTACCTCATGACAGACAATGACCAGATTCCGCAGGTGCTCGTCGTGGACGACGAGCCGAACATCCGCGAGCTCGTCCAGGTCGCGCTGAAGTTCCACGGGTGCTCGGTGACCACCGCGGCCACCGGGCAGGACGCACTGCGGCAGGTGGACGCCAGCCGGCCGGACCTGATCGTCCTGGACGTGATGCTGCCGGACATGGACGGCTTCGAGGTCTGCCGCAGGCTCCGCGCGCTGGGCAACGAGGTCCCGGTGATCTTCCTTACCGCCCGGGACACCTCGTCGGACACCGTTACCGGCCTGGCCATCGGCGGGGATGACTACGTCACCAAGCCGTTCTCCGTCGAGGCCCTGGTGGCCCGGGTCCGTGCCGTACTGCGCCGCGCATCCAGGAACGCCCACGGCGACCAGCCGGGCGCCGACGGGGAGATCCTGCGCGCGGGGGACGTCGAGCTCGATGAGGCCCGCTGGACCGTGCACCGGGCCGGCGTCGCGGTCGAGCTGTCGCCCACCGAGTTCCGGCTGCTCGCGTACCTGATGCGGCACCCGGGGCGGGTCCTCACCCGCGCGCAGCTGCTGGAGAACGTATGGGGATGGGATTACGCGGGCGAGTCCCAGATCGTGGAGACCTACGTCAGCTACCTGCGGCGCAAGCTGGATCCGCTCGGCCCGCCCGTGATCCATACCCAGCGCGGGGTGGGCTATAGCCTCCGGCCGCCAGAGCGGGGGCAGGCCGGGCCGGGGTGATGG
>WNGL01005738.1_pt1 | contig 14712 bp, 17 predicted proteins | sample 5400591 | NCBI WGS metagenome assembly WNGL01 (sample SAMN13153377, study PRJNA577476) | soil metagenome | isolation source: 80 cm soil or saprolite under Garry oak tree replicate 1 | place: USA:California | collected 2016-06-15
AGATCGCCAACGTCGTCGATCCGAGCTTCACCGTCGTCGCGAAGATCCGCAAGACGTTGCTTCCGAGACGATGATTTCAGTTGAGGCGCGCGAGGCCCGCTTTGGCGCATTCGTCGGCGACCGTAAGAAAACGTTGCACGCTTTCATTGCTGATAACGTAAGGATGCGGATCACCGGCTTTTCGATTCGCCAACGCGGGTAGCTTTTTCTTTGATCCGTCGGTATTGGTATGGTTGGACAGTATGATGTCGGCACCCGCCTTTGAGACGATTTGACGGAAACGGCTCGCGGACTTCTCATAGGTCTCGAACCAGAACCGGTCCGGCCGATCCGGGGTTATGTAAGTTGTCCGGTTTCGGAGCCAGTTGAACCCTGTACCGCCCCATAGGGCCGCAAGGTGCGGCTTCCCGCCATCCTTGACTGTGGAATCAGTGTCGAAATCGTGCCGAGCGTGTGGCCCGGCGTCAGATACAGCGTCAGCGTCGTGTCGCCGAGAGTGAGTCGCTGGCCATCGGTTGCAACCATGTCGCGTTTTGGTTTCGGCCAGGCGCCCCGATCGCGATCGAGCAGATCCCAGTCCGGGCCACCCATAATGACGTGCGCCCCGAAATGATCCTGAAGATACTTCGCGCCGCCGGCATGATCGATGTGACCATGGCTCACGATGACGTATTTGATTTTCTTCGGATCCAGTCCCAGCTTCGGCAGACCTTTGGCAATTTCATCTTCGACCGAGTAATCGAAGATCGCATCGATGACAATGATCCCGTCCGAAGTGTTGACGGCCCAGGATGAATATTCCGTCATGCCGACGAAGTAGAGATTGTCGAATACCTTCACCGGCTCCGCATGCCACTTCGAACGGTCCGGAGGACCTGGTGGTTGTGCCGCAGCCCGCTGTCCCTGTTGAGCCGCCGGCGCTGGTTCCGGGGCGCTACACAAGTTCAATAGCGACGTGTGTTCCTGCCTGGCCGCAGCCTTCGCGGCTGCGACATGCGTGTCGACCGTATCCTTACCGGATTGTCCGGCAAAGGCTCCGGTTGTTAATAGAAGACTGAGAACGATGGCGTAGGATTTCATTCTGGCCTCCTGAATCGGTGATTGATTCTGCCTTAATAGATCAAGATCAAGCAACTCAAGGAACGCATTGAAAATTTGCCCAGGGGGATGGCAGAGCGTATCGTCTAGGTATGTTTTCTACGTGGGCTCCTTCGACAATCCCTTTGACCTCGGACGCGGCGCAGCCAGTTCGATTTATAGCATCGAACGCCAGCGCGAATCACAACTGAAACCGTGACCGTCATCCGTACGTTGCTTAATTGTTTCACTAAAACAATACACCGCCTTTAGAATGTCCCCGGTCGAAACGGTGTCATCGGAAGCGTTACATTGAAGACTTCCCGTGCGACGCGGCCTGGCCTGCCGCCATTTCCTCCTGAGGCCTTCCTTGTTTTAACTTTCGAACAAGCGATGCAACCTCCAGTGATCCCAAAGGGCGACTTCAGTCTGCCGTTTCTTGCGACCCTTGATAGTGCGGTCAACCAACAGGGCGCCCAGATGGACGCGTGGAATCACATGGCGGCGCCGGGCAGAAATGGCCGGACATACAACTGCTACAACCTTCTCGACAACAACAACCTCTACACCGTACCCGATGTTCAAGATCCTTCAGGGACTATGTTTGCTGGATTTAAGGGCATGGGTATTGACGCGATCGGATCCGTAATCACCGGGGCGTCCTTCTGGATGTTTTCGCATCGAAGAAAGAACAGACTGGTCTCGCAAGGCGCGGATGTCTCAAACTTTCCTCCAGCCGGCTTTTTTTACGCCTCCGAAGACCTGGAGGATGCGATGGTGCGGGAAGGCCTGAGGATCAACGATTTCGAACCCGGCGACGTCATCTTTGTGCGCACGGGAGATGCGTATAAATACTGGACTGAAGATCCTGAGAAGCCCCGTAACGACCGCCTGGGTTTCTATAACAATCAGGCGCAGGTTGACGATCGAGCGGGGCAGTGGATCGTGAACCGCAATGCCGTCGCCTATGCATCGGACACTGCGGGAGGACCACATTACACTTTGCTGCCGCAGGGTGTGACTCTGATGGAGAACCTCGATCTAGAGATGCTCAGCAAGGATGCCCACGCGCGATAAACCAGGAGCCAAATGCGAGGCGCCGCTACACATTTACGACTATCTTTCAGCCTCTACGTCGAAAGTAGAGAAACGCCTTTAGATGCCGATGCGGATGTGAATCGCCGGATTAGTAACGATAAGTCGCTAGCGTTCATCGGAAGTGCCGAGGCGAGACACGAATGCGCGGGACATGATGTTCGTTGCCGAGGCACTTTCGATAACGAGACTTGAAGGAAGCCGCCTGCAGTTTGGCGGCGGACGCGGGCCTATGGAGAAAGTAACCTAACCTGCTGTGTTAAAAGGAGTTCCTCAACGTGAGTGAAGCCGAGCGGTGTCAATGCGGATTCTTCAATCATGACGGAGGCTATGCTACTGCCGTTGGGTTGAGAAGGGAAGATCTTTGAGCGTGCCCACGCGTAGCGTCCGTCGCCGCAGGCGGCTTCGTTCTGGTCGCCCAGTGTTGATCGAACTTCGGGAGATCGATGCGTAAACCCTTCGGCGTTTTCGGCGACCTAATAGGAACTTTTGGAAACTCTTCGGTGTCTAAGGTTCCAATGGCGCGCCCAGCGGTCACGATCTTTCTTCTGCTGACGCTAAACTTCGTCAACATGGCACAAGTACCTCAAACTCCAAATATGGAAGCCCAGCGAGCCGCTATGAAGAAGCTGGACTTCCTCGTCGGAGAATGGTCCGGGCAGGCTTCTGTGGCTCGCGGGGGCGTCATCGTCGAACTTGAACAAAGCGAAGTGGCACAATTCAAGCTCGACGGATTGGTGCTGATGGTCGAAGGCATTGGACGAACGAAGTCCGACGGCAAGGTCGTCCTTCAGGCGCTGGGACTAATCACCTTCGATGATACTTCCGGTAGCTATCGAATGCGTGCTTACAACGACGGCCGGTGGCTTGAGACTGATGTGAAACCGCTGGAAGACGGCAAGGGTGGGACTTGGCGCTTCTCCCTCGGCGAGATCAGCACGAAGTCAGTCATGCGAATCAACGACAAGGGTGAGTGGACGGAGCTTACGGAGATCACAATCGGCGCAAGACCCCCACAAAAACTGATGGAACTTGTCGTTCGGCGAGTTACGCGAAAATAGCTCCCGCAAAGTCGACCTGCGTTTACTTATCACGTTCCGCGATACAGGACAGTGCTCTGCAAGCATCAATGCTGCGACGGACGTAATGGAGTAAACAGGACTCGGCGTAACGGGTCGCGCACACTCTCGGCGCATAAATTCTTTATCCGTAACTTCTCCGCGAAACGCGGAGAAGTTGCAAAAATAACACCGAATGCTGAGCGCTGAAAGCTGACCGCTGAAAGCGCGCGGCAGCCGAATCTTCAACTTTGGTTGCGGCCTCCGGCCGCGCTAGGAAGAATAAACGCAGCTTCTTGTCTACCTGGATCGACCTGGCCTGAAGCTCGATATCTATCGACCGCGTCCGCCCGTCGTACCACGCACTGATCAACGCACGAGCGTATCGAACAGACGTTGCCGCTCTCGAAAACTGCAGCGCCAGTCTTTAAAAGTCGGTGGCAGCACCCGAAAAATACGTTGCCGCACTTGAAAAGTGGCTCGCCGCTCTCAAGAACTGCGTTGTCGGTCTTCAAGACTCCGTTGCCGCTCTTGAAACCTATGTCGCCGCACTCGAAAAGGACGTTGCCGCTCTTCAAAAGTCGATTGCCGCTTTTGAAAAGTGCGTTTGCCGCACTCAAAAACCGCCTGGCCGTTCTCGAAAACCAGGTTGCCGCTTTCAAAAACCCGTCGCCGCTTTACAAAAGTTCCAGTTGCTTTCATGGCCGGCGTCATTGGTGGTCGCTGGGATGTCGGTATCGACTTCATGAATCATCTCCGCAGATCCGGTCTTACCATTCCAACACCGGACACTAAATGAACAATTCCGGCGAGACACTGAAGAATTCCGCTAGCTTTCGGGCTTGCGCCTTACTGATTTCGCGTTTGCCATTGACCGCGTCGGAGATCCTGCTACGGGAACCGAAGATCGGAAGGAGATCCACCTGGTGAAGATTGCGAGCTTCCAGTAGCGCCGCCAATGCACCCTTCGGCGTGAGCTGAGGAATCGCTCGATGAGACTGCTGATAGTCTTCAATGAGCCTGAGCAGCAACCGGCAAAGCGCTTCTTCCTCGCGTGTCCGGCGCTCACCTTTATCGAGCAGAGGCTCGACGCTGTGGGCTACTCGTTCGAGCTCTGCATCATTTTCGATAATCCGCGGCAGTGTGCCCGAAAGCAATTCTGCATACTTACGGCGATTCAGACGGCCGCTGCTAGCAGTCTTTCTTCCACGAGCCGCGGTCGTATTCCTTGTGCGTGTGGAAGTGTTTGAGGGTGACAGTTTGTAAGCCATAGTCGATTCTCGTTATTAGGCGATAGTCGTTTCCTTTGATGTTAAAAACGGCACATTGTCCCACCGGATCGGCATGCGCAAACGTTCGGCGCGTGTCGGCGAGGTTCCGCCACTTCGCGCCTCTTACCAAAGCTCCCCAACGTAAAAGAGAACTCGCAGCTTCTGGATGCTGCTTCGTATATTCGATCAGGCGCTGTTCTGTGATAATGAGCATAGCCTCCCGTCGTGGAACATCACGCACATGTTACCAAAATGGTAACAGAAGCTTCCAGTGGTTCTTTCCAGCAGGTTTCATACCCAAACATCTCCGGTTGAAATGTCGTGGGCAACACTGGTGGCGGCGTTTGGTCGGCGAGAAGGCCCTTAAACCGGCGGGTCTTGGTTTGCGAGCAAGGAAGACGGAACAAACAGGAACTGATTGGAGTCTGTATGCAAAAGAACACCGGATCATGTAGGGAGGAGCCATGAAGAAAAGACGGCAGAGGATGCTTCCAAGAGGCGACATCAACGTCACACCGTTCATCGCCGAAATGAAGCCGCGCAATTTGCACGCCTCTAGTCGCTCCGCCGACCGAAACCCCTTCGACTTCGAAGATTAGCGCCGGCGTCGGCTCAAGCAGAAGCGCAGCGCGTGTTTCAGAAGCTCACTTTCAGCGCGAGCTGGATGTCCCGTCCGTCCCGGGCAACCGTCAGCCTCCCGGCATTCGGGCCGACGATTCCGTTGCCATTGGACGGGTTATTAATGAAGTTTGCCCGGTTCAGGATGTTGAAAAATTCCGCCCGGAATTGCAGATTCCCGGCTTCTCCCAGAAAACCCAGCGGCGTGTTCTTGTGCAACGAGAAGTCCCAGTTGAACAGGCCGGGCCCGGTCAGAACGCCCCTCGCCACATTGCCCAGGTAACCCGGAATGGGCGTGGTGAACATGTTTGGATTGAACCACCGGTTGGGGTCACCGGTAATGACTGTGACAGGATTGTAGACGACCGCATTGACATTACACTGCCGGCCCAATGGGGTAAGACCGGTCGCGCCTACGCAGGCGGTAACATCGCGCAAATTGGCGGACGTGACCAGTTCGGGACGCTCATAGGCGCTGTTGATATTAGTAGTCGTGTTGAACGACACGTCGCCTGGAGCGGCTGGCGTAAAAGCATTTCCAGTCTGTGCGGAAACGATATTCTGCATCGACCAGCCGTTCACTAACTTGGATACCAAACCCTCGGATTTCCGCGCCGGGAAGGTATACAGCGTATTAAACCGCCAGTTGTGGGTGGCGTTAACGACGGACCTGCCCTTGTCGAAGTTCCGGGCCACTCCGGGCGTGAAAGCCTCGCTATCGATGGAAAGCCGCCCCTGCGTGGTGTCCAGGTTGTTCGAATAGGTGTAAGCGCTCTGGAATTCGAGGCCGTGCGCCAGCCTTTTCTGCACGTTTAGCTGGAGGCCGTCGTACCAGGACCGGGAACTGGTTTGGATCGAATTGTCCTCCCTGAGGTTGCAGTTGGCTCGTCCGCTGGGGATGCGCAAAGTGGAACCCGTTGAGGTAATGACGGTGCAAACATGTCCCGCCGGGAAGAGGATGTTCGTCGACGGGCAGGGGGCGGGCGTACCTCCGGGACCCTGAGTGTTCGCCCAGTTGGGGATCCCGTTGACGATGGCCGTGGGAATGCACGGATTGACGTCCCCTTGCCCCCAGAGATGCAAGCCGCGCGTACCCACATACGACACCGATAGGCCGACGCTGCCCGGCAACTGCTGATCCACAGAGAGGTTCCACTGCATCAGGTACGGCTGGCGGACGTCATGCTGGGTCAGATTGATAGGCGATAAAGGGGAAAATCCAGCAAATGCACTTGTTGCCCCAGGATTACTGAAGGGAGGCTGATAGGGGCCTGGGTTCGCCGAGATGAACCCAGGCGCCCACGATGCCGGGAAAGCGGCACTTGAGGACCGGTACGGCGGATCGCCCACAACATATCCGAACGTGGTTGAGCCGATCGTCGCCACATCGTAGTAAAGCCCGAAGGCGCTACGAATGGCTGTTTTCCCTCTTCCCGTCGGGTCGTAAGCAAACCCGACGCGCGGGCTGAAGTTCTTGAGCGACGGGTTTCGCATATAGGGTTCGACCGTGAGCGGAGACGTCCAACCGGCGCCGCCAATGACGTCAACCTGAGCGGCGGGACGCAAAATGGTAGTCTGAAGGCCCTGGGACTCCGTCACCGTCGTGTTGAATTCGTACCGCAGGCCGAGATTGAGCGTCAGCCGTGAAGTCGCGCGCCAGTCGTCCTGCCCGTAAAACCCGAAGGTTTCGTACCGGAAATGGCGGCGCTCGACTCCGCCAGGTATTGCTGCGAATACCTGCGAGGGTTGATTCTGTAGAAAGGCAGGAAGGCCTCCCGCAAAATTCACTCTGCCGCGGCCCCAAACCGTCTCACCGGTAATCAACTGAATGCGGTTGCCCAGGAAGCCGAATTTCAGCGCGTGTTTTCCCTTCGTGTAGAAGAGGTCCTCACTCACGCTCCAGTAATTCTGCAAGTGGTAGTTGGGGGCGGCGAAATCCGGCCCCATTGTGGTGAAGTTCGAGCTCCCGGTGCCGTTGCTTCCGATGACGATCAAACCGATGGGCTGCCCATTGGCGAACGACACATCCGGACCAATGACTTGCTGCCCGGTCTGAGAAGGATTGACAACGGGATAGGATGGAATGTTTGTCCGGCTGAAGGAGATCCGCGCCGAATTCAGAAGCGTGGGGGAAAAAATGTGATTCTCGGAAAGGGTGATGAACTGGCTTCGGCTGCTCGCGCCCGTCTGAAACTCCTTGAAACCGTACACGCTGGCGCCGAAACCTGGCCCTGGGAGAAGCACGTCGGAGTCCTCAATCGTGTAGCGCGCGAAGAGGCTGTCGCCCCTGCCAAAGTTGTGGTCCACGCGCATCTGCCCGAAGTTCACCGCCTCATGCGAGAGTTGTGTGTAGTTGGCGTCGGCAGGATCATAGAGCGCCAGCAGAGGCCGTATCGCTGCGTTCACGGTTATGGGATCACGGATCAGTCCACCGCAATCGGCGGGGGTCACGGTGTAGTCTAAGCCATTCGGATTACCTCGGGCGACGGTGCGCGTCCCGTTGGTCACGCACGCGGCGGGAATCCCCTTGGCGATCACAGGGATCCCCTTCACCTGCCTCAAACCTTCGTAGACACCCCAGAAAAACGTCTTGTCTTTCTGGATCGGTCCTCCAAAAGCGCCGCCAAAGTTATTCCGCTGATATTGCGGGTTTCGGCTGCAGGAGGATGCGTTGGAGGCGTTGCTCGCCAGGCACTGCCCATAGGAATAATCAAAGAAGTTCCGGGCGTCCAGGACGCGGTTCCGTAGGTATTCGAACACATCGCCGTGAAACTGATTACTTCCGCCCTTACTGACAATCGTCATTTGGCTGCCCATGTTCATGCCGTATTCGGCGCCGAAAGCGTTGGTGATGACCTTGTATTCGCGGATGCCGTCCAGCCCCAGCGTCGTGCCCACCGCCGAGGCGCCGTTGTAGCCGAGAACGTTCTGGGTAGGCGATCCGTCCAGCAGAAAGTTGTTCGAGATGATGGGCGCGCCATTGCTGCTATAGATGGCGCCCTGTCCGCCCCCGCCAAGCTGGATCACCACGGTGTTTTGTGAGATGCCCGGCTGGAGCAGGGTCAAGTCCAGATAGTTGCGGCCATTCAGCGGCAGCTCAGCGAGTTTCTCTTCGTTCACCAGGCCGCCAAGCGAGGCCGTGGTCGTGTTCACGAGCGGGGCTTCGGCGCTGACCACGACTTCCTGCAAAGGGGTCCCTATCTCCAGCGAAAAGTTCAAGACCGCTTCCTGGCCAACGTTGAGAACCAACCCTTTCTGCGTGGTTGACTTGAAGCCCGCCAGCTCGACTCTTAGGTCATAGGAACCCACAGGCAGCGCGGCCAAACGATACCCGCCGGTCTCATCAGTCAAGGTCGAGCGCGTTGTGCCCGTCTCCACGTTCTGGGCCGTGACGGTCGCACCTGGGACCAATGCGCCCGAGGCGTCCTTCACAGTTCCCAGAATTGTCCCGGTCGGCAATTGTGCGAAAACCGGAACCGCGGCCACGAACAGCACCAGCCCCAAGACGAACACCGCAACGCGACAATCCCAACGAACGCCCCGAAACTCTCCGCTCATGAGTTTCTCCTCTCTGTTTGCAGTCTCAGCGCTCCCGGACAATCGGTTAGCCCCGGCGAATGGATTTTTTTATGGTCTGTAACCCAACGTGAGCAGCGTTATAGAGTTCAACTATGATTTGTGTCAAGAGGAAACAGAAGAAACGGACTCCTCAGATGACGTGGTCGTCAAAGCTGCGGTGCGTCCTTGGACCGGCCAGTTTATGGTTGACCCTTGAAACGCTGAACGTTTGGCGTTGAACGTTGAAGTGACAGCCAAAAAAAGAATTATAAAGTCAGACTGGTCCAAGCTGCGCTTGAAGGATCGCATCCGGCCAGGTTTGCGTGTACTGTTTGTCGGCATCAACCCGGGCGTGCGGTCGGCGATAACCGGCCACCATTTCGCGGGGTATTCAAACCGATTTTGGAAGCTTCTGAGCGATTCGCGGCTGTTGCCGGAGCCGATCACGTACGAAGATGACGATCGGCTGCCCGAATGGGACCTCGGCATCACCAATCTGATTGCGCGGCCGAGTCCAGGAATCAATGACCTGCGTCCTGCTGAATACCTCGAGGGGTGGAAGGTCCTGGACGGAAAGATCCGCCGGTACCGTCCGGTGGTGGTGGCGCTCGTCGGCGTAACGGTCTATCGCGCGATTCAGCCGTTGCTCGATGGTGCGCCGTCCGCGGCCACCGGCCGCCGCCGGGCGTCCGCGACACCGGGCGGTACACGGCTGAGCGTTGTCGGTCCACAGCGCGCAACGATTCATGGCGCGCGCGTGTTCGTGTTGCCGAACCCGAGCGGGCGCAACGCAAACTTCACTTACGCGGAGATGCTGGAGGCATTCCTACAGCTTCGGCGTTGGACGGAACAGCTTCTCCGAGGATGCTGCGGTTGATTCAATTACAGTGGCGGTCGACGACGGTTGGTCCGTAGCGCAGCGTGGCAAGGGTTACCTCAATAGTATTCTCAATGCCAGCCCGGTATCCGTCGGCAATCGCTGTTCGCAGCCGCGTTCGGACGGAGGGGGATTGAATCTGACGTTCTTCAGTCAATTCCAATTTGACTGAAGCAAACCGCACCTGGTTCTCAAGTCCCTTTTGTTGAGCTTCCATTCTCTCGATTCGCTCGCGGACTTCGCCAATCTCTCTCTCCACCTGAACAACTTCACCGAGCTTGCCTACGCGTTCGCTCAGGAGGCCAAGCATCCGCTGTTCGGTCCTGCGTGCATTGGAGAGCCGCGCCACGAGATCTCCGTGCCCGCCCGTAATGTCTTGGCTGGTTTCCGATTCTTCGGTGAGACTCCCGAAAGTCTTTATTTCCCCAAGCGCGGATTGAAGCTGGTCAGCCGGAATTCGCAGCGTTGCGGAAAGAGAGTGAGGCAAACCAGCGTCTGACCGGATTGTAAGTTTGTCGATATATCCCTGAAACCGGTGCATGACGCCATCGATTTTCCCGCGTATGTCGTTGAAGTGTTTGGAGGTGAACTTCAGAGACACGGTCCGAATGATCATGGGGCCACGTCAGACTGCAGCCACTTGTTCCGATGGCTGCGATTCCTCCGCAATCATAGCGGGCGCTACGATCTCAGCGTTTGAGTAGGGCGCGGAGAGTCCGGCGGTCCGCTCCCCGACGATCCCCACGTACTGAAAAGACTTGTACTGCGCAAAAATGGCGACTATCGCGCACGCGAAGAGAACTGCCGCGATTCCCCACTTCCATGCTTGCCAGTAGCTCCCGGATTGGATCATCAGCTATAGAACTCCTCAAAGCGTTTCTTAGTAGGCATTGATGCCGGGAGAGCCAAAAAAGTTCCGACCGGCGGCAGTCAATCTTGGTGAATTCGCACGCAGATAAACGGAGTACCTGTAGAAGTGAAATTTCTCAGGGGATCCAGATGTCCGGTTCGCGGCAACCAACCTCGTTGGAGCCAGCCGACGGGGAGTGCGGCCGGCAATTGCCCGAAACCGCGATGGTTCAACCACTCGGCAATTTCTTCCAGGAGATCAATATACAGACGCAGATCGGCTGGCTGCGCTTTGATTATTCGCATCTGCTTCGTAAGCTCGAAAGCATTCACGGGTTCCGATTTTCTGCCTGTTATTGCGTTCTGTCCACAAGTTGGCTTTGTGGAAGCACGGGCCGTTGACTTCCGTGATGGAGACTTCGGGGTCTTTGAGGACATCTCCGGTTTGGCGATTATCCAAGAAGTGGAGCACGTTTGGCAGATACACATCGGTCTTCGGCGGCACCTGACGGCGCAGCGATGAGCCGCGCGGTTTTCGCGTCGGCTCCACGCATTGTTATCCGGTCTGTGGGACGGGTACGTGGGTCTTGAGCCCCCAATTGGGGCATCTCCGAAAAAACTCCCTCGATGAGGAACCCTTGGGTTTTGTGCATTTTTTTGTGCCTGGATGCCTGTGTATAATATCGACGTTTCTCGTCAGGAGGAGGATATCGTGAAACACTCCGTTCGATTCGTTTTGGTAGCCGCCATACTGGCGATTGCCGCACGGAATGCCGCGGCTCACTTCAGGCTTTTGGAACCTGCTTCGTGGCTGATCGAAGACAACCGCGGCGATCCTCAAAAGTCCGGTCCTTGCGGTGGTTCGAATTCGGATTGGGGTAAGCCCAGCTACATCATTTCGAAAGCAGTTGGAGGCCAGAAACTGCACATCAAGGTTCAGGAGACCGTATACCACCCCGGACACTACCGCGTCTCCTTAGCGGTGAATTCGCCCAACGAGTTGCCGTCAGATCCGGAAGTCGCAACCAGAGAGGGCGAACGCGGCCCGCAGTCCGTATCGGCGAAGATACAAGATCCGCCGCCGCTCCCGGTGCTTGCCGACGGCCTGTTCGTTCACTCCACACGGCCAACGGGCGCCGCGGCTCCTTTTGAGGCAGACGTGCTGTTGCCGAACATCAACTGCAAAAAGTGCACTTTGCAAATCGTGCAATTCATGGCCGAGCACGCCTTTAATAATCCGGGTGGATACACATATCACCACTGCGCAAACCTGCAGATCACTGCTGACCCGTCGAAGCCGCTCGACAAGGGCTGGCCGGCTGAGCGTTGATTCCAGACCAGCTGATGTTTCAAACCAAGTATGTAGTCGCGGGCTGAAGCGCGCGACTCATACTTGACCGCCGAATGGTTTGGCGATCCCTTATTTCTCCGATACCTCTTCAGCGCGTCTTCCGCCTCGCGGCGCGTCACAGACGAACAGTGGGCTACTCTTAGAACTGCGCCCAATGAACCAGAAGTCTCCTTCGGGGAACCGATCACGTTTAATTTTCCCTGATCCGGACTTCAGGAGAGTTGAGATTGGGTTGGTAAAGGCTGGCGACTTTCCGTTACTAATCCGGCCTCCCGCAAGCGGCATCGTTCTCTGGAATTCACTTCCCGTATCGCCGACTTACTAGCGGTTGGTCGACTCCATCGCGAAGATCCAGGTTCTTCTACGGTGATCATTTCATCAAGGGCTAGAGCCCAGCCGATCAGGCCCGATTGCCTCTGTTGTCGTCATCATCGTTACCCTGGGGGCTACTGGAACTGCTCTTGTCGAGAAAGACCATCGTCTGATGAGAAGGGATTTCAAAGCGCTTCTGACAGGTCTTGCACGTCACATCATCATCCACTCGGATGAGGTAATCTCGTAATTTAGCGTAAAGCGCGCGGTCGCGCTCGTCAGCGCGGGGCGGCAGGCGGTCTTTCTTCATCCGTCGCATCCAGCGCACCTGGTACTGATTGCTTCGCTTGCACCGTGGACATCTATATTCCGCGGCCTTCGATTCAGGACGCTCCGTGTAGAAGTCTCGCTCATCCATAGCGACATCATATCGCGTTGTTGTGTACCGTTCCTGGCGGCGTGCTCTGTACACGTCATTTTTTCTACTGAATGCGCTGCACTCAATGGCGCATAACGCAACGGCTTATGAATAAGAACCCAAGTTCCGCAGAAGTCGGCTTGTGGGAAGCCGCCGTATCGCGTAACAGAACTTCTGGTTCGCTGAAACTGGGACCCCTGCCGAAGGTTTGGGAAATGGAACTTCAGCGAAGCTCAGTTCAACCTCTGACTACTTAGGGCAGTATTTTTCGAGAAATGAAAATACGTCATCAGCCCATATTGAGCTTCCTAGCCATGTGAAACTGTGACCATCTTGTGGCGAGTTACCGAACTCTGGATAAATCTTCAAATCGAACGGTTTCCCCGCTTGTCTCATTATTGTCGAAAGCGTGCGGCTCGGGGAAAGATCGTGATCATTCTCTGCCTGGAAGAAGAAAATTGGCACTTGGGAATTACGGACAGCGCGAGTCATGAGCATCTGCAATTCAGGTGCAAGCGCCCAGCTTTCAGCACCACCAGCGGCATCAATCGCGGCGCAATACTTCACGCGTTCTGCGCCAAGCACTGCCTCAACACCACCGAACGAATTCCCAGCCACCGCAATGCGGTCTGGCTGAACGAAGCCCTGCTTTCGCAGCCACGCCAGGCCAGCCAATTGATCATGCAAGTGATCATTTTCAAGCAGTCTCACCATCGTCGCTGCCGCTGCACGGATTCCGCCGGTTTTCGCAGCCGCGTTGATCTCGTCGCTAATGTATGGCCCTGCGGATGCACTTAGGCCCTGCCCGCGTCTGTACGGTGCAAAGAATACCCACCCACGGCCGGCACACACCGGACCAATAGCCTCAAAGGCTTCATTGCTGAGCATTCCTGCTGCGCTGCCATGGTTATACACAACCGCCGGAAATGGCCCGGTCCCCTCGGGTTTATACAAGACTCCTCGCAGCGTGATTTTTCCGCTCGGGAACGACACAATCTCGGATTTAGGCAGGGCTGATGAAAACGCAGGCAACAACAATGCGAGGAGTGAAAGTTGTACGATACCGATCATCGCCGCAATCTTATCATGCACAATTCGCCACTTTGATGGGCAGAGTAACTAACACCGTGCAGTCTCTCGTCGAAGCTGGACGATGCCGTTCGAAATAAAATACACGCGGATCGGAGAAGTGGGCCAGATTCCGGGGAGGTCGGCTGCAGGTCCGTTCCACGAGGAGATTTTTCTCGGAATAGACAATCAACAACTTTTAATACGGCCGAAGGAGTTAATGCCGTGCACCAATGGCATGGAGTGACGACAGTGACGCACCGGCTTTAAGACTTCGAACATGGCCCGTCAGAAATGCTGAGACTCTTGACGCTGAGCCGGTTGAGTACGAAGGCGTACTCCCCAAAAGGGGGCGCTCCCGACAGGATCGCAATGAACAGTGGTTTATGAATCCGCGTAATGGATGACTCGCCACTGCGGCGTTACTCGGGACCTACCTAGGTGGACGGGGATCAAAACAAACTTTATCGCGTTCACAGACCCTTTTCTGGGCGAATTCCATCAGACGATCAAATGAATGGCATAGCACAACCGATCTGTATAGACTCCGCCGTTGAGGAGGACTCAAGATGCACCGATTTGCTGCAATCGCTCAACAGTATCCGCCATTAACGAAGGGCGACCGCTCATCGGAGAGGTAGGATGGTCCAGAGACGAAGAACAGGAGCTACACTGTGATGAGTATCCAGGGCTGCATTTCGTCTTTCTTTCTTGTGCTCGGACTAGCTTACACAGTGGAGGGAGCGACGTTTCCCATCGAAGAAACCACCATCGCCCAACTCCATGATGCATATATTGCGGGCCAAACGACCGCGCGCGAAGTGACGCAAGCCTACCTCGACCGCATTGCTTCCTATGACAAGCGTGGTCCATATCTCAACGCACTGATCACCGTCAACGCCGGGGCGCTCACCGATGCCGCCAAGCTCGATGCGGCGCTGAAGTCCACCGGGAAACTCGTCGGCCCGCTGCACGGTATTCCTGTTATCGTAAAAGACAATATCGACACGAGCAACATGCCCACAAGCTCTGGCGTGGCACTTTTCAAAGATTTCATTCCGCCGAAGGATGCTTTTATTGTGGGACGCCTGCGAGCCGCGGGCGCGATCATTCTCGCAAAGTCGTCGCTTTCGGAGCTCGCGATGGGTCTGGCCGACACG
>WNGL01005739.1_pt1 | contig 14712 bp, 9 predicted proteins | sample 5400591 | NCBI WGS metagenome assembly WNGL01 (sample SAMN13153377, study PRJNA577476) | soil metagenome | isolation source: 80 cm soil or saprolite under Garry oak tree replicate 1 | place: USA:California | collected 2016-06-15
CAACCCGGTTCGGCAGCATCAGCGCGACTCGCTCGCCCGGCCGCAGGCCGAGGGCGATGAACCCGGCGGCCAGCGCGAACGCCTGCTCTCTGGTCTGCCGCCAGGTGATGGTCTGCCACGGCCCGCCGTCTCTGTCGGAATACGCGGGCAGATCGCCCCAGGAATTCACCGTGGTCACCAGCAGATCGCAGAGCGTCCGGCCCGCGGCGGCCTGCTCCAGGGCCGCCCGCTGCCGCAGGACCTCGTCCGTCACCGTGCACCTCCGCCACTTCCGGCCAGAAAGGAAACTACCGCCGTAACGCATGTGACCATGCCATCGGCGCCGCCGCAAGGCGGACGCTCAATGCAGTTCCCGGGTGGCCCTGTCAAGGCGGTGGCGCCGGCTCATGTCCGGCCGGGACTACTCATGAAGGTGATCAGGTCAGCAACTCCACGGCGCCGGCCCGCGAGATGTCATAACCGCCGAGGGCGCAGACGGATGACTGCACAACAGGGTCGCGTACCGCCGCGATGAGCGGCTCGGCGGCGATCCTCGATGTCGATCACGCCGGCGTCGGCGAGGTGCCGATAGGCGCGCGAGATGGTCGAGCCAGTGGTCTTGTAGCGGTGGGCCGCCGCACGGATGCTCGGCAGCTCGTCTCCAGGGCCCAGCGCTCCGGACTCGACATCGGCGGCGACCTCGCTGCTGACCTGAAGGTACCTCGCCATGCTGCGGCACTCCTTCTCCGCGGGCCTTGCCGGGCGGCGCATGAGGATCGCTACCCGCCGGATCGCTGCCCGAGGAGGCTCGGGCCGCCGGGAACTCAGGCCTTGAAGCGAGCCGCCTCCTCCGAGCCGCCGGTGGCATCGCCCGGCTGATAGGAGTGCGCTCCCGCCCCGGCGAGCCGGCCGCCCTGGACGATCAGGTACTCCTCGCGGATCGGCCGGTTGCCGAACCAGCACTCGAGGATCTCACGGGTACCCGCGGCATAGCGTGCCTGCGCCGACAAAGACGAGCCCGAGATGTGCGGGGTCATGCCGTGATGCGGCATGCTGCGCCACGGGTGATCCCTGGGCGCGGGCTGCGGGAACCAGACATCTCCCGCATACCCTGCCAGCTGACCGCTCTGCAGCGCCCGGGCGATCGCGTCACGGTCGCAGATCTTGCCCCGGGCCGTATTCACGATGTAGGCGCCGCGCTTCATAGTCGCGATCAGATCGTCGTTGAACAGGCCCTCAGTCCCGGGGTACAACGGGGCATTGATGGTCACCACGTCGCAGTGCGGCACCATGTCCGCGGCGCTCTGGTAGAAGGTGACCCCGAGCTCGCGCTCGGCCTCCTCGGGCAGCCGGTGCAGGTCTGTGTAGCACAGCTGCACGTCGAACGGCTTGAGCCGCCGGAGCACCGCCGAGCCAATTCGCCCCGCCGCCACCGTGCCGACCGTCATGCCCTCCAGGTCGTAGGAGCGCTGCACGCAGTCCGCGATGTTCCAGCCGCCCCTGACGACCCACTGATAGGCGGGGATGTAGTTGCGCACCAGCGAAAGAATCATCATCAGTACGTGCTCGGAGACGCTGATGCTGTTGGAATAGGTGATCTCGGCGATGGTAAGGCCGGCTTGGCTCGCTGCCTGCAGGTCGTAGTGGTCCGACCCGATCCCGGCCGTGATCGCCAGCTTCAGGTTCCTGGCCTTCGCGATGCGCTCCCTGGTCAGGTAGGCGGGCCAGAACGGCTGAGAGATCACGATGTCGGCGTCGACGAGCTCGCGCTCGAAGACGGAGTCCGGGCCATCCTTGTCAGACGTCACCACCAGCGTGTGACCGGCCGCCTCCAGGAAGCCGCGCAGCCCCAGCTCCCCTGACACGCTGCCGAGCAGCTCCCCGGGAGTGAAGTCGACGGAGCGCGGGCTCGGCGTCGTCTGGCCGCCCGGGTAAGAGGTGATCTGCGGGATCTCATCACGCGCGTATGCGCTGGGGTAACCGTCAACCGGATCGTCATACAACACGCACAAGACCTTGGCCATCTGCGGCTCCTCACTCCTCGGCCGGGCTCCCCGGGGCCAGCGAGATCCTACTCCTGCACCGTTCTGTAGGCATACAGGTCGGCGCAGCAGTCCTGATGACCCCATCCGCCACCCTCAGCTCCCGTCGCAGGGCCCGTCATGCAATCCCGGCCAGCGGCGCAGATCGCGCTCGCCTGGGTCATCCACCACCCCGCCGTGGTAGCGATCCCGGGCGCATCCAGCGTCGGGCAGATGGAAAGCAACGCCGCTGCCGCCGACATCACGCTCACCCGCGACCAGTATCAGGCCCTGCAGGCCGCCTCGGCCCGGTTCCGCCCGGCATGCCCGACCAACCGTCCAGATCCACCATCGCATACTCAGACGGCCGACCCGCGGCACGAGCGGATGCGTTGCGGGCGTCGTGTCGGTGATGAGTTGTTCGTTGCCGGGCGCGCGCCGTCGCCGGCCGGCGCTCAGCGAGGCGCGCTCAGCAGTTGTTCCGCAACGTCACCGCTTGATGCTGACGCCAGCGCGTCGCCGTGCCGGTGGACGATCTTCCACTCACTGCCCTCGCGCCGGAAGATGGTGGTGACGCGGAGCACGTAGGGCGCTCACCTGATTCGCTCGCCCATCTCGGCTGTCGCGTAGCCACCTAGGCCCTCGACCTCGGCCCGGAACTCCTCGGAGCGCAGCAGCGCCCATAGCGGAGCGAGCAGCGGGCTATCCAGGGCGTCAGCGGCGATGACGAGATCGTAGGGCTCGCGAGTGATCGGTACGAAGCCAAGGCCGAACGCGCGCGCAGCCGCCATGATCCCCAGGCCCGCGTCGGCGCGCCCGGCGGCGACCGCGGCCGCAACGGCCAGGTGAGTGTGCTCCTCGCGGGCATAGCCGTCGACGGCATCGGCGCTGATTCCGCGCTGTCCCAACTCGTGATCGAGAAGCACGCGGGTGCCGGCCCCTCGCTGGCGGTTGACGTAGCGGACGCCGGCCCTGGTCAGATCCTGGATGCCGGTCAGGCCAAGCGGGTTGCCCGGCGGTACGATCAGTCCTTGATCACGGTGCGCGAGCCGGACGACGGCGACCTTCGCCCCGCCGAGTATGCGGTCAACGTAGGGCAGCGTGTAGTCGCCGGTAGCCGGGTCCAGCAGGTGGGACCCGGCGAGATGACACAAACCGTCGCGCAGCGCCACCAGGCCGCCGAGTGAGCCGACATTCGATGAGGCCAGGGTGACCAGCGGGTCGGCGGCCCGCAGATGGGAGGCAGCGAGGTCGAGGATAAGGTCATGCGAGCCGACGGCGACGATGGTGCGGGTGACCTCATCGAGGCCGCGCAGCAGCTCGACCCGGACATCGTCGCCCGCATGGTGGCCCTCGATCCCGGCCGGCACGACGAGCAGACCGTCGGCCCTGACTAGCGAGCTGAGCAGCCCGGCGCCACGTGGCAGCGGGGCGGCTATCATCGTTCCGCCGACCATCCCGAGGCGCACGCGCACCCAGTCGTCCATGCCGAGCGGTGACGCCAGCTTGCGTGCCAGCCGCGCCCGGGTTTCCTGCCGTCGGCCCGGCGCGGCTCCCTGCATCTCCGCCAGCACCGGCGCGGCGAAAATATCGAAGGTGAGCGCGGCGGAGACGGGATAGCCGGGAGCGCCGAGAACGGGAGTGCCGTCGATCACGCCAAGCACCACCGGGTGGCCGGGGCGTACCGCGACTCCGTGCACCGCCAGCGTCCCGAGTTCCGCCACGACCCCGGCGGTATAGTCGTCGCGCCCGGCACTCGAGCCGGCCACGATGATCAGCAGATCGCAGTCGGCGACGGCGCCACGGACCGCCTTGGCGAGGCCGGCCCGGTCGTCGGGCTCGATCGGCAGGCAGTGCGCCTCGCAGCCGGCCTCGCGTGCCTGGATGGCCAGCATGAGCGAGTTGGTGTCGAGGATCTCCCCCGGGCCAGGTTCCGTGCCGACCGGCCTTACCTCGTCGCCGGTGGGCAGCACGCTGACTCGCGGGCGGCGCCTGACGAGGAGATCGGTGGATCCGGCGGCTGCCGCCGCGGCGATGTCGACAGCGCGCAGTCGGTGGCCGGCCGGCAGCAGCAGTTCGGCCGTGCTCACGTCCTCGCCGATCGAGCGTACATGCTGGTACGGCGGCACCGCCGCGCGCAATTCCGCACTGGCGTCCGAGTAATGCACATGTTCACGCATGACGACCGCGTCGCGCCCGGCTGGCATCGGATCGCCGGTGTCGACCACGGTGTAGTCGTCCGGATCCAGGTAAACCGGCGTGGTCTCGCCGGCGCCTACCGTGTCGGCCGCGCGCACGGCGATCCCGTCCATGCCGGCCGCGTCGAAGGGCGGCGAGGATCGGGTCGCCCATACCGGCTCGGCGGTGACCAGGCCCGCTGCTTCGGCCAGGCTCACCCGCACCCCCGGGAGCCTGGCCGGGCAGCCGCCAGCCGCGCGTGCGCTGCGCCACGCGTCCAGGGCGCGGGCGGCTGGAACGTCGCGAATGAACGGGCTATCTGTCATGACCTTGGTCAACGGTACAGCGTGACCTCGACCTCGGTGCCCGAGTCCAGGCCGGTGGCCTCCGCGGGAACCAGCACGTACCCGTCGGCTGCGGTAAGAACGGAGAGCAGCGCAGAGAGGCCGAAGATCGGCGTGGCCATCCCGTTATGCACCCGGACCTGGACGACGTCGAGCCGCCCGGCCGCCGAGGCCAGGTCACGTTGCAGCCGGGCGTGCACCACCGGCTCAGCCGGCGGGCATGTGCAGCCGCCAGCCCACCGCACTAGCGGCATTCCCAGCAGGCGAAATACGACAAGGGCTGACCGTGGATTGCCAGGCAGCCCGATCACTGGCACGCCCGCGCAGTCGGCAAGCAGGGTGGGCTTTCCTGGCTTGATCGCGAGGCCATGGCACCAGATGCCGGGCTCGCCGAGGCGGCCCACGGCGGCGGAGGTACCGTCGCGTGCGCCGACCGAGGAGCCGGCCGAGATCACGATGACATCACTGTCGGTGAGCGCGAGGCGCATGGCCGCCTCGAGCGCATCCGGATCGTCGGGCACGATGCCGCCCTGGACCGGCCTGCCCCCCGACTCGCTGACCAGCGCCGCCAGGGCGATCGCGGACGCGTCGCGTACCTGCCCGGGGAGCAGCATCGCGGTGTCGGGCGGCACCACCTCATCGCCGGTGGAGAAGATGGTCACCACCGGACGGGCATGCACCGCCACGCTGGTCACGCCCGCCGCCGCCAGCATGCCGAGATCGTGGGCGCGTAGCGGCCGGCCCGCGGGCACTAGCTCGGCTCCGGCCGCAGCGTCCTCGTCGGCCCGCACCACGCCGTCCCCCGGGGCTACCGGCCGGACGACCTCGATGGTGCCGGGCATCGCCCGCTGGGTGTACTCGACCATGATCACGGCATCCGCGCCGGGCGGCAGGACGCCGCCGGTCGGCATGCTTACCACGGTCCCAGGGCCGACGGCCACGTCGGGCGCTGAACCCATCTGCACGGCGCCGGTCACGTCCAGGTATCCGGGCAGCCCGTCCGAGACACCGTAGGTGTCGGCTGCCCGCACGGCGTAGCCGTCCACGGTGGAGCGCGCGAAGCCCGGCAGCGCGTGCGGCGCAGTGACCGCCGCCGCCGGTACCCGGTGCAGGGCATCGGCAAGCGGAATGGTCTCGGCCTGCGTGCGCCGCATTGGCCGGAAGCTGCTCAGCGCTTCGGCGACCGTCCGGGTGGTGAAGAACTCCCGGCCCCAGGGCCGCGTCTCAGGCTTCGTCGCCGCTCTCCTGTCCGGCAGCCCGCACGCCACTGCGATGGTCAGCTGCCCGGCCGCCGGCTGCCTGCTCAGCCGGCTTGCCGGGGCCAGGGTGCGGACGCGCCGCGGTCGCTCCGCGCGGCAGCCCGAGCACGCTCACCACCGGACCCAGGGCGACTTGCCCGAGCCCGCAGATTGACGTCTTTCGCAGGGTCTCCTCCAGCTGGCGGATGCGCCCGTCCACGTCGGCCGGCCCGCCGCCATCGGCGAGCAGGTCGCTCAGCATCCGGTGGGCCTTGGCGGATCCGACCCGGCACGGAACGCACTTGCCGCACGACTCATCGCGGAAGAAGCGCAACACGTTCGTTGCCGCGGCGAGCAGGTCGGTGCCCTCGGCCATGACCACGAGCGCACCGGAGCCGAGCATCGACCCGGCATCGGCCAGCGTGTCGAAGTCGAGCGGCACGTCGAGCTGGTCGGGTCCGAGGAAGTTCGAGGAAGCGCCGCCCGGCTGGATCGCGCCAAGTGCCCGGCCGCCGGCGACCCCGCCAGCGCGATCGAGGAGCTGCCTGGCGGTGCTGCCCATGGGGACGCAGTACACGCCGGGGCGCTCGACATGGCCGGAGACGGCAAAGAACTTCAGCCCGGCTGAGCCGCCCGTGCCCTGCCGCTTCCACCAGTCAGCCCCGCGCTGCAGGATGATCGGGACGTGGGCGAAAGTCTCGACCGAGTTCATCAGCGTCGGCTGTCCCCACAGGCCGTAGACGCCAGGGAACGGGGGCTTGTTGCGCGGCTCCCCGCGGTGACCCTCCATGCACTCGATAAGCGCCGACTCCTCGCCGAGGATGTAGCCGCCCGGAGAGGTGAACACCTCGACAGAAAGGCGCATGCCGGTGCCCGCCACGTCCTCGCCGATCAGCCCGGCGGCCCGCAGTGACTCAATCTCGCGACGGACCACTGCCTCCTCCGGACCGTACTCGTGCCGGATGAAGACCCAGCCTTCCTCGGCCCCGACCGCCGCCATCCCGAGCAGCATGCCTTCCAGCACGAGATGAGCCTCTTCGGCGAGGATCTGGCGGTCCTTGAACGTGCCTGGCTCGGACTCGTCGGCGTTGCAGATCGCGTATTTCGGCAGGCCCGCCTGCGCGGCGACGAGTTCCCATTTCCTGCCTGCGGGGAAGCCGGCGCCGCCCATCCCGCGAAGTCCCGCGTCCTGCACCGTGCTGATGATCTGGCCGGCGTCGGTATCGCCGGACAGCAGCCTGCGCAGCATGCCGTAGCGCTCCTGCGCGGAGGCATACGGATCGTTGGGCCATGGCGCGCCGGCCGCGTAGCGGCGGGGCTTGGCCGCCGCAGGCTGACCGGCCCGTGCGGCGGCGACGAGCGCGTCCGGCTGATCGGCGAGGGCCGGGTGCGAGTTGACCGCCGCGGCGGGCGCCGCATCGCACCGCCCGATGCAGGACACCTCGACGAGGTCGATCTCGGCGTCCTGCCCGTAGCGTTCACGGAGCGCAGCGATGCGCTCATCCGCGCCTTGCAGCCAGCACGAGAGGTCGTGGCAGACGTGCAGGGTGACCTTCCTCGGCGGCTCGGTCAGGAAGTGCGGATAGAACGAGATCAGTCCCTCGATCTCGTACAACGGCCGGCGGGCCTGGATGGACAGGGTCACAAGCTCCTCGCGGGGCAGCCAGCCGAGCCGGTCCTGTATCGCGTGCAGCGCCGGGATCAGGCTAGGTCCAGGGAACCTGCCTGCCCTTGCCTCGACGCCGGGCACCCGGGTCCGGGCCCTTGCCATCACCGATCCCGGTCCTCGGGCGCGGCTGACCCGGCCGGATCGCCCGGCGCGGGCGCGGCCGCATCGCCGCGTGCAGTGGCGGCGGCGTCAATCCGGACGGCGCAGAACTTGAACTCAGGGATCTTTCCGAATGGGTCGATCTCGTCGATGGTCAGCAGGTTGGCTGCCGCCTCCCGGAAATGGAACGGGATGAAGCAGTTGCCGCGAGCCTCGCGGTGCGAGACGCGGGTCGCGAGCACAATAGTCCCGCGGCGTGAGCTCACCCTGGCCATCTCGCCATCGGCAAGGCCAAGGTCGGCTGCGTCGCCGGGATTCAGGTACACCTCTGCCGTCGGGCTGATGGCGTCGAGCGCGTAGGACCGGCGGGTCATCGAGCCGGTATGCCAGTGCTCAAGCAGCCGGCCGGTATTGAGCACGAACGGATACTCCTCGTTCGGCAGTTCCTTCGCCGGCAGCCATTCGGCGGGTACGAGGTGCGCGAGCCCGTCGGCTGTGTTGAACCGCTCGCCGAACATGACCACGGTCCCGTCACTGTGCTCGGGATCTGGATTCGGGTAGAGCTTGCCGGTAGAGCCCAGGTTGTCGTAGCTGAGGTTGGCGTAGCTCGGCATCACCGAGACCATTTCGTCGAATACCTCGCGGGGAGCGGAGTAGCTCCAGCCAAGCCCGATCCGGTTCGCGATGTCCTGGACCACCTCCCAGTCCACCCGCGCGTCGCCCGGCAGGTCGAGCACCTTGCGGCCAAGCTGCACGCGGCGATCGGTATTGGTGTAGGTGCCGTCCTTCTCCAGATAGGAAGAGGCAGGCAGGATCACGTCAGCGAACTCGGCTGTCTCGGTGAGGAAAATGTCCTGCACGACGAGGAAGTCGAGCGCTGACAGCGCCTTGCGAACCTTGTTGATGTTGGGATCGGACAGGAACGGGTTCTCTCCCATCATGTACATGCCGCGCACGCCGCCCTTGAGCGCAGAGCCGATGATCTCGGTGACGGTGAGCCCTCGCCTGGGATCCAGGTCGGTGCCCCACAGCCGCTCGAACCTCGCGTGCACGTCAGGGTCGTCCGCTCGCTGGTAGTCCGGGTAGAACATCGGGATCAGGCCCATGTCCGAGGAGCCCTGCACGTTGTTCTGGCCGCGCAGGGGGTGCAGCCCGCTGCCCGGCCGCCCGATGTTGCCGGTGATCGCGCACATGGCGATGAGGCAGCGGGCGTTGTCGGTGCCCGTGGTGTGCTGGGAGATCCCCATTCCCCAGAAGATGACGCCCGCCCCCGCCGCCCCCCACAGCCGGGCAACGCGCCGGATGACCGCGGCATCGACCCCGGTGATCTGTGCGGCTCGCTCGGGCGGATAGTCCTTGACTGTCTCGGCGAGTGCCGCGAAATTGGCCGTCCGGTGCTGGACGAACTCGGCGTCGGTGAGCCCGAGGCGGATGACCTCGTGCATGATGCCGTTGTAGAGCGCGACGTCAGTGCCGGGCTTGAGCTGGCAGAAGATGTCGGCGTGGTCGGCCATCTTGTCGGCCCTGGGGTCGACGTAGATGATCGTCGTGCCGCGCCGGCGGGCCTGCTTGAAGAACGACGAGGCAACGGGGTGGTTGGCCGTCGGGTTGCTGCCGGTGATGATCGCTATGTCGGCGTTCACCACGTCGCCGTAGGTCGTGGAGACGGCGGCGTTACCGATTCCTTCGAACAACGCGGTCACGCTCGAGGCGTGGCAGAGCCGCGTGCAGTGGTCGACGTTGTTGGTGTGGAAGCCGGTCCTGATGAGCTTCTGGAAGAGGTAGGCCTCCTCATTGGAGCACTTGGCGGACCCGAAGCCTGCGATGGCCGCCGGACCGCCCTCGGCATGGATCTCGGTCAGCCTGCGAGCGACCAGATCGAGGGCCTCCTCCCAGGTCGCCTCCCGGAAATGCGGCAGCACCTCGGCGTAGTCCACCAGCCCTCCGGGCTTGCGCCGGTTGCGGCGCTTCTCGCCGTTCTCTGCGTTCTTCTCTCGCCTTTTCCGCTCGCCGCGCTCGCCATTCATCTCGCCGCGCACGTCGGCGGACAACGGGCCCTTGGGGTAGGCCTCGTCGCGGCGGATGAGGGGCGTGGTGAGGCGCTGGGATGAGGCGGCGTAGTCCCAGCCGTAGCGGCCCTTGACGCACAGGCGGCCCTTCGAGCCGGGCTGATCGCGGCCCTCGGCGTAGGCGATCGCCCCGCGCTGCCTGTCGACCTGGTAGGTGAGAGCGCAGCCGACGCCGCAGTAGGGGCACACGCTGTGCACCGAGTCGAGTTCGCTGCGCGGCCGGATCGGCACGTTGTTGATCGGCTTATTGGTCAGCGCACCGGTCGGGCACGCGGCGACGCATTCCCCGCAGGTAACACAGGACGACGCGCCCATCGGATCGTTCAGGTCGAACGCGATATGCGTGCCGTAACCCTTGCCGGTCCGCCCGATGACATCGTTGCCCTGGATATCATCGCAGGCCCGGACGCAGCGGTCGCAGAGGATGCATGCGTCGTGATCTACCGCGATGACCGGGTTGGACATGTCCAACCCGCGGCCGGACGCGGTGGGCAGGCCGCCACCGCGTGCCACCCCGTAGCGGTCGGCCAGCGCGAGCAGCTCATTGTCGCCGGTCGTGGTCTGCTTCGGGTCGTGCTCCGGGGCGGGCTGGTCGGCGAGCAGCAGTTCGGTGAGCATCGCGCGGTTGCGCTCAAGGTCCGGCGTGCGCGTCTGGACGTCCATCCCGTCTTCGCACGGGCGGACGCAGGCGGCGGCGTATACCCGCGCCCCGGTGTCCACCACGCACATCCGGCAAACGCCAACCGGGTCGTAGCGCTCGTCATGGCAGAGGACGGGGATATCGAAGCCGGCCTCCTTGGCTGCCGTCCAGATGGTCGTCCCGTCGCGGACGGTCACCTGAACTCCGTCAATCGTCAGGGTGACCGTCCGCGGCCTGGCAGGAGCGTGAAGGACCATATGGACAGTATCTGCCGTCGCGGGATGCTAGCTCAACAGCAGCCCGGCGACGCTGGCCTCGTCCGGGCGGCCCTCGCCATCCAGCCCGCGCTCGGCGTAGTAGCCGTCGATCATGCCGCGCAGCCGCCCGGGCGTCAGCGTCGCGACGCGGCCCGAGCCGATCCGCAGCGGCTCGCTCAGCAGGCGCTCGGGCAGCCAGTCGTCTTCCGGCGTCCAGCCCTCGCGGATGTTGAACACTCGCTTGGCCAGGACGATCCGGCGCGCGGTCTGCCGTAGCTCGGCGCCGTCGACATCCCAGCCGGTGACCGCGGAGAGCAGGGTGGCCCACTCGTCGAACGGCTCGCTGAAAACGCCGCGCAGGAACTTGCACAAGATGAGCGAGTCCATGACCGCGGCCCGGTCCTCGGTCTCGATCGCGGCCGTGACCTGGCCCGCACCGCCTTCCAGCCGGTCGTGCTCGCCGGACAGGTCCGCTTCGTAGGCGCCCGAGCGGTTGTGATCGGCGCCGCGCGCGTTCACGGCCAGCCCGATTGCCATGGCCTGCATCGTCCGCGGCTCGTAGCCGGGCAGCTCCAGGCCCTTGACCTGCAGCGCGAACGTTTCCGAGCCGCCGCCTACCTGCTCCGCCGCGCGCCGCGAGCCCTCCGCTAGCAGCTCGCCGAGTCCCTGCCGCGCGCCGATTTCCTGCACTGCCCGCAGCAGCGCGTCGCCGTCGCCGAACCGCAGCCACGGCGCGTCGATCAGGCCGCGCGCCGCGCACTCCATCGCCCATGCGATGGTGCCGCCGGCCGAGATGGTATCCAGCCCCAGCTCGTCGCACCGGCCGCTGGCGGCCAGCACGGCATCAGGGTCGGACACCCCGCACATCGGGCCGAGCGCGAAGACGTTCTCGTACTCCACCCGCATCTGCTTGCCGCCGCGGGCGGCGTAGATGTGCTCGCACCCGATCGTGCAGGAGGCGCAGCCGCCGCGCGCGACGCCACGCATCTCGGCCAGGTCCTCGGCGGCGAGCCGCGGCGCGCCGGCAAACGTGGCGGCCTGGAAGTTGCGGGTCGGCAGCGTGCTGATCGCGTTGAAGGCGAGCAGGTTCGCCAGCGTGCCAAGCTCGCGGTACTTCGCTGTCGCCGGGCCGAACGAGCGGGCCCGCAGGTCACGTGCCGCCTCGAGCACGGCCTGCGGGTCCGCCGAGGCAACCTTGGTCGCGGCGCGCACGGCCACGCCCTTGAGCCGCTTGGCGCCGAGCACCGTGCCCAGCCCGCCGCGCCCGGCATGCCGCCCGTCGTGCGAGATGGTGGCGTAGCGAACTCCGCGCTCGCCCGCGGGCCCGATCGTGGCAGCGCGCCAGCCCCGGCCGAGGCGCTCCCGCAGCCGTTTCTCGGCCTCGGCCGCAGGCAGCCCCCACAAGTCGCCGGCGTCAATGAGGCGGGCGCCGGAGCCATCAACGAGCAGGACGGAGGGCCGCGCGCACGTGCCGGTCACCACGATCGCGTCGTGGCCGGTGAGCTTGCCGGAGATCGCAAACTGACTGGACGCCAGCGCGTCGTTGAGCATCCCGGTCAGCGGGGACTTGGCAACGACGGCGAACTTCGCGCTGGTGGTAAGCGGGGTGCCCACCATTGGCGAGAACACGAAGGCCAGCGGCGCATCCGGAGCGAGCGGATCGACGCCGGGCGGCCCTAGGCGGTGCATCAGCCAGGCGCCGAGCCCGACGCCGCCGACATATCCGCGCAGCACGTCATCCGGCAGTGGCAGCGCGCTGGCCCGGCCAGCGCCGACATGCACGACGAGCGCCCGTCCGAAATATCCGCCGGCCGGCATCGTTGTCAGCCGCCCGCGTCGGCGGCCAGGAAGGATACGGTGTCGCCGGTCGCCAGGGGCATCTCACCATCGCGGGTAATCTGGTCGCCGTTCAGCGCCGCGACCACGTGGGTGCCCAGGGCGACCCCGGCGGCCGCCGCGGCGCCCGCCATGGTGGCCGCGCGAACCAGCCGGGGGCCGCGGTGGCCATCAGCCAGCGCGCCGAAGCGCTGGACCGTTACCTCGGGCGCGATCCGCGAGCGAGCGGCCGCGTAGTCGGCCGGCTCATTGATATTGATGACCGAGTCGAGATCGGGGTCCAGCGCAGCCAGTACCGGGTCAGCCCGCAGTGCCGCTTCGTCAAGGCGCACGACCGCGCATTCCTCGAACAGGAAGGCCGGCCGCAGCCGCTGCGCAGCCACCAGCCGTTCGGCCAACGGAGCAAGCGCCGTTCGATATGCGGCGGCGAGCGGCTGAGGATGATCCAGCGCGATCGGCAGCCCCACATCCGCGCCCCCGCTGAGCGCACGCAACACTCGCCGGACGAACGCCGGGTGCAGGAACGGCAGGTCGGTGGAGCAGACAAAGGCCGCCACGGCCCGGTCCGCAGTGGCGGCCAGCCCGGTAGCCAGCCCCTGTAGCGGGCCCAGCCCCTCGCGCGCATCCTCGATGACATCGACCTGCGCTGGCAGCGCCGGAAGAGCCTGCCCGGCAGCCCGCACCACCACGACCGGCCCGTCGACAACCCGCCCGAGGACGCCTGCCACGCGGCGCAGCAAGGTCGAGCCATGCCACTCCAGGGCGGCCTTTGGCGTGCCCATCCGGGACGACCGTCCGCCGGCCAGCACGATCCCAGCGGAGGCAGCCATGCTCTGATGCTAGAGCCTGCGCGGGCCAGGTCAGACGGCGCGGCCGGAGTCGAGCAGGCCACGACGGCGGCGGACGGTAAGTCGATCTTGGTGAACAGCGTGCCGGCCGCTATCCCGATGATCAGGATGACGATGATCGTCGGGGTGGCGCCGGCGAAGTCCTGCGGATCCTGCCGTCCCGGCGGTCAGCTGTTCCCGGTGTCCTCGAAATCGATGCCAGCCACCGCGGGGAACCGCTGCAGGCACTGCTGCAGCTGGGCGAGATTGGCGTCGCTCGCGTTGTCGGTGCGGAACCTGACCGAGTAGATCATGTCCAGTCCCTTGCGGCCCGGCGGCAGCGCCTCGGGGCGGACGTTCGGCACGTGCGAGCAGGCGGTCCTGACCTTGAGCATCGTGGCGACGGGCGTGGACGGCCGGAAATGCACGACCGCCCACTGCTTGCCCAGCGCGGCGTCGAACCCGGCGCAGCCGGCCGCCGTTGTCATCAGCAGCGCGGCGCAGGCCACGGCGGCTGCCGCCGCACGCGGCAGGGGAATCGGGCGGCGCACAGATCCGGGCACGCCTGCCAGCTTACGGCCGGGTAGCGTACCGCCAGGAGCCGGAGCGGACCAGCGCGGCGCCGGCGCCGCGGCGGACCCGGCCGGCCGCCGGGCAAGGCCCGGCCGGAGCGAGATCAGGCGCGCGTGCGGCGCGGGCCTGCGGCGAGGAGGATCCACCGTGGCTGGCCTGATCGAGGACTACGCGCTCATCGGCGACATGCAGACCGCTGCGCTGATCGGGCGGGACGGCTCGGCGGACTGGCTCTGCCTGCCCCGGTTCGACTCGCCGGCCTGCTTCGCTGCGCTGCTCGGCGACCAGCGCAACGGGCACTGGATGATTGCGCCGACCGCCTCGCAGGGGCCGCCGTCCCGCCGCGGCGAGGTGACCAGGCGCTACCGGGGGGACACGCTGATCCTGGAGACCGAGTGGCGGACCGCTGGGGGCGCCGTCCGGCTGACCGACTTCATGCCGCCGCGGGCCGGACATGCGCCGGTGCTGGTGCGGATCGTCGATGGGCTTGACGGCGCCGTCGAGATGGAGTGCGTGCTCCGGCTGCGGTTCGGCTACGGCAAGGTAGTCCCCTGGGTCCGCAGGACCGACGGCGCCGTGCTGGCCGTTGCCGGGCCCGACTCGGTCTGGCTGCGCACCCCGATCCGGCTGACCGGGCACGACCTTGCGCATGAGGCGAGCTTCACGGTCCGGGCAGGCCAGCAGGTGCCGTTCGTGATGTCCTGGCAGCAGTCGCACCTGCCCGAGCCTGAGCGGGTCGACGCCGCCGAGGCGCTGGCGGCGACCAGCGAGTTCTGGGCCCGCTGGGTGGCCGGCTGCAGCTACCACGGGCAATACAGGGACGCGGTCGTCCGGTCGCTGATCACGCTCAAGGCGCTGACCTACGCGCCCACCGGCGGCATTGTCGCGGCGCCGACCACCTCGCTGCCCGAGGATCTCGGCGGTGTGCGCAACTGGGATTACCGGTACTGCTGGCTGCGGGATGCCACGATCACCCTGGAGG
>WNGL01005742.1_pt1 | contig 14707 bp, 13 predicted proteins | sample 5400591 | NCBI WGS metagenome assembly WNGL01 (sample SAMN13153377, study PRJNA577476) | soil metagenome | isolation source: 80 cm soil or saprolite under Garry oak tree replicate 1 | place: USA:California | collected 2016-06-15
TGCATGGGCGACGCGGTTCACCGGCATCCGCCGACCAACGGCCTCGGGCTCAACATGTCCATCGCGGACGCGTACAACCTCGGCTGGAAGCTGGCTCTGGTCCTGGCCGGGCGGGCGGGCGCCGCGCTGCTGGACAGCTACTCCGCGGAACGGCAGCCGGTCGGGGCGCAAGGCGTCCAGCGCGCCATTACCAGCCTGCAGGAAGGCGCCGCGGTCGAGGCGGGCCTCGGGTACGAGCCGGCCCAGCCTGCGGACGAAGGGTGGAGAGCGCTCGGCACCTTGTACGAACCCGGGCCCGCCGGGGACGAGCGCAGGGACGCGCTGCGCAAGGCGATCGAGCTGAGCAACTACCAGTTCAACGCCCATGGCATCGAGCTCGGGTACCGCTATCGCAGCGACGCCATCGTCGACGACGGCAGCCCGGACCCCATCCCGAAGACCCCGGCGCGCGACCCTCAGTTGTACTATCAGCCGACCACCCGCCCCGGCGCCCGCGTCCCGCACGCCCGGCTCGAACACGACCGCGCCCCGCTCTCCTCGCTCGACCTCGTAGACGACCTGGGCTTCGCCCTGCTCACCGGGGTGGGCGGCGAGGCATGGGTACAGGGCGCGGCGGAAATCTCCGCGCGCGCGGGGGTTCCCATTCGGGTTCATGTCATCGGAGGCCGGGACGGCGTGACCGACCCTTACGGCGAGTGGGCTTCACTGCGGGAGGTGGAGACCACCGGCTGTGTCCTCGTGCGCCCGGACCGGCACGTGGCCTGGCGATCCATGCGTCACACCGCGGACAGCGCCCGACAGCTCCCCGCCGTGGTCGAGCAGGCGCTCGGACTTACCGGCCGCCGAGCGTAACGGGGACCGGACAAGCAGCCTGCTGTGACCTTCACCGGCATCATGACGCGATCCGGGCCAGATCCCCGGGTCTCGCGGTCGCATGCTCGCCGGAATGTGTAAGACTCCGCAGGTGGATATGGACGGTCCCACGGTGGCCGAGCTGGTGGCCGACGTCGCGGCGGCGGTGAGCCGCCGAGCCGCTGCGGTGTCCGGACAGGTCTATGACGTGGTCCTGCGGGATATCCCGGAGCTGCGCGACGACAAGGCGGTGCTCGCCCTGCTCGCCTCGAGCGTCCACAGCAACGTCGGCACCTGCCTGCAGATCATGCAGCACCAGATCGACCTCGCCGCAGTGCAGGCTCCGGCCGCGGCCTTGGAATACGCGCGTCGGCGGGCGCAGCGCGGTACGCCGCTGACCGCGCTGCTGCGCGCCTACCGGCTCGGGCACACCTGCTTCTCCGACTGGCTCCTCAACGAACTGGCTCGGCAGACCGATGACGCCGCGATGATTACCGCCGCCACGCTGGGCATGTCCAAGATCGTGGCCGGGTACGTCGACCAGACCTCCGAGGAGATCGTCGCGGCCTACACGCACGAACGGGAGAACTGGCTGCGGAACCGCAGCGCCGCGCGGGCCGCCCGGATCCGCGACCTGCTGTCGGGCCGGCGGATCAACGTGAGCGCGACGGAGGCCACCCTGGGCTACCGGCTGCGCCAGTACCACGTGGGCCTGGTCTGCTGGACGGGCGACGCCACGGCCGCCGTCGACGACATCACCCGGCTCGAGCACGCGATCAGCCACGTCGCGGGGAAGGCGGACTGCTCCGCCGATCCCGTGTTCCTGCCGCGCGATGAATCGAGCGCGTGGGCCTGGCTGCCGCTGGGGATCCGGGACACGTTCGACGCCGCGGAGGCCAGCACGGCCGGCGCGGACGCCGACATGCATTTCGCCTTCGGCGACGCGGCCAAGGGCGCGACGGGGTTCCATATCACCCACCAGCAGGCCATCGCCGCCCAGGCGGTCGCGCTCGCCGCGGGATCCCCGCCGCCGCGGGCGGTAACGTTCAGCGAGGTCGCACCGGTGGCGATGATGCTCGGCTCCTCCGACCTGCTGCGGGCCTGGGTGCTCAGCACGCTGGGAGGCCTGGCCACCGACGACGAGCACCACGCGCGCCTGCGCGACACCCTGCTGACCTTCCTGCAGTCCGGGGGCAGCTACAAGACGACGGCCGAACGGCTGATGCTGCACAAGAACACGGTCCAGTACCGGATCCGCAAGGCCAAGGAGAGCCTCGGCCGACCGGTGGGCGAGTACCAGCATGACGTGGAACTCGCGCTGCGGGCCAGCCGCTGGCTGGGCTCGTCCGTGCTGCAGCCGGCCCGAGGACGATCATAAGACCGGGTCGAGCGGGAAATTCTGGTCGAAGACGTTCTGCGGATCGTAGACGGCCTTCAGCTCGCGGAGCCGGGTCAGGGTCGGCCCGGGGAACGCGTCGCGCAGCCGCTGCGGGCGCTGGTCGGTCTCGAAGCTGAGGTACAGGCCGTCCAGGTGCGGGCGCAGCTCGTCCCAGAGGGCGCGGAAGCGCCCGGCGTCCGCGCCTACCGAGCTGACGTTGAAGTTCTGGTGCCGGTGCGGGTAGGCAGTGGCGTCCGGGTCAACGTCGTTTACCGCGCCGCCGACCGCGCGGATCGCGACGAACGGGGTCGCCGCCCCGCGCAGGCCAGCACCGCGCAGCCCGGCCGCTATGGCTTCGTTCAGCTCCGGGGTGAGGTGCACGGCGAAGCCGTTGCTGAACAGCGGATCGGCCTGGCCGCCGTAGTGGGTGGCGTCGTGGGGGGCCACGATCGCGGCATAAGGGAGGAGCTGTGCCTGCTGCTGCAGCACGGGCGCGACCGACAGCAGCGGCGTCAGCGCGCCGACAGCGGCATCGGTATCGTCGCCCGCCCAGACGGTAAGGGCCTGCGCGGCCGGAGCCGAACCGCCCCGCCCAGGGGACAGGTACAGGAAGCTGGTCAGCTCCCGGGGCGCGGCCTCGACCAGCTTGCCCCAGCGCTCCAGCAACCCGGTCGCGTCGGTGGCGTCGTAGAGCATCTGGGCGAAGACCATGTCGCTGACCGGGTAGGCGTCGAGCTCGAACGCGGTGACGATGCCGAAGTTGCCGCCGGCGCCGCGCAGCGCCCAGAGCAGGTCGGGATTCTGGCTGGCGTCCGCGCGGACGATCCGGCCGTCGGCCAGCACCAGTTCGGCCGCGGTGACGTGGTCGATGGTGAGGCCGAACTTGCGGGCCAGGAACCCGATCCCGCCCGCCGTGGCGAGCCCGCCGACCCCGACGTCACCGTAGTCGCCGCTGCTCATGGCCAGGCCGGCCGGCGCGAGCGATTCCGCCACGTGTCCCCAGCTGGCCCCGGGCCCGACCCGCACCCGGGTGCCGGTCACCTCCACGCGGTCGAGCCTGGCCAGGTCGATGACGATGCCGCCGTCGTTGGTGGACCGGCCGCTGATGCCGTGGCCGCCGGAACGCACGGCGAGCGGGACCTGCTGCTGCCGGGCGAACACGAGCGCCTCGGTGACCTCCGACGCCGTACCCGGCCGCAGCACCAGTCCGGGAGCGCCGGAGCGCAGGTATGTGGAGCGCACCTTGGGGTAGGCCTTGTCGCCGGGTTCGACCGCGGTGGCCCTCAGCGCGGCCGGCAGCGCGTGGTAGGCGATGCCGTCACGACGGAGCGTCAGGACTTTTGGGCCGCGCACCACATCCCCGGATTCCGTCTCGGCCGCCTCCCGCTCGCGGGCGACAGCCTCCCGGAGCGCGGGCGCGACCTCCTCGCCCCAGGCCTGGATGGCCCGCGGATCGTCGCTGGCCAGGATGAACGCCGAGACGCCGTCGCGCAGGACGAACGGCAGGAGGTTATCGACTCCTGCCGCCTCCGGCGGGATGTTGAGCAGGCGGCGGATCTCGCGCGGATCCCGGCCGGCCGCGGCGGCGGCCTCGTCGATGATGGCGTTGCCGCGTTCCAGGTCGCCGGGCTTGAGGTAGGCCAGGCTGGGCAGCCAGCCGTCGGCCTTCTCCCCGGCCAGGCGCAGCATCCGCGGGCCGAGGACGCCGAGCCAGATGGACACGTCATGGGCCGGCTCGGGGCCGCGCTTGGCACCGCGGATCCGGTACTGCTCGCCGTCGGCGAAGATGCCGCCCCGCCGGCCGGCGTCCCAGGTGGCCCGGATGAGGTCGATCGCCTCGCTCAGGCTGGTCACCGCTTCGGCGGGCGAGCGGCTCGGCCCGCCCATCGCCTCGATCGCATCCCAGAAGGCGCCCGCGCCGAGGCCTAGCTCGAACCGGCCCCCGGACAGCAGGTCCAGGCTGGCGGCCTGCCGGGCGAGCAGCACCGGCGGCCGCAGCGGCAGGTTGATCACGTTTCCGGAGATCTTGATCCGCTCCGTGCTCGCGGCCACGTAGGACAGCAGGGTCCAGGCGTCCAGGAACGCGGGCTGGTACGGGTGGTCCTGGAAGGTAACCAGATCCAGGCCCGCCCGCTCCGAGAGCCGTGCGAGGGCGACCGGCGCCTGCGGCTCCGCGTTTTGCGGGCTAAGGAAGGTGCCGAAGATGAGATCGTGTCCGTAGTCAGCCATGACCACACTCCTAATATCGACTATGCTATCACTAGCGACTTCTAAAATCGAAGTCGATATTCCTTCAGGAGCGTACCATGGCCGCTGACGACGTCCGCGCGGACCAGTGCCAGCCAGCGGCCGAGCATCTGGCCCGCGCGTTCGGGTTCCTGGGCAAGCGGTGGACCGCGATCATCCTCGGCCACCTCTCGCACGGGTCCGTCGGCTTCCGCGACCTGTCCCGCGGGATCGGCGGGATCAGCGACTCTGTCCTGTCCGAGCGGCTCGGCGACCTAGCCGCCGACGGCCTGATCACCCGCACAGTCCGCGACGGCCCTCCGGTGACCGTCACCTACCAGCTGACCGAGCGGGGCCGGGCCCTCATGCCCGCCCTGGACCAGATTGCCGAGTGGGCGCGCGACAACCTGCCGCCGGACAACTGCTGAGGCCAGGGGCAAGCCGCCGAAGCTGGCCCGCCCGTTCGGCCCATGCGTGCAGCAGTGACGTCTTTCCGCTGCCGGCGGCCGCCGAGATGGCAGATCACCGGAATCCGGTGACGACTTCTCACCATTCCGGCTGTGAAGCTGAAGGACAGGAAGGAGAAACGTATGAGCGAGCGTGTAGCGATCGTGGTCGGCGCGGGCGGTGAGCTCGGCCGCGCGACGGCGGAGAAACTGGCCGCCGCCGGGTTCACCGTAGTCGGGACCGACCGGAGCGAGAATGGGCTGAAGGAGCTGCCGGACGGCATCAGGCGCGAAGTGGCCGACCCGGTCGACCCGGTCTCGGCCCGGAGCGTCATCGACCGAATCGCCGCCGAAGTCGGGCCTCCCGAGGTGCTGGTGAACACCATCGGCATGTATCACCTAGGCGACGCGCTCACGGCGACGCAAGAAGACCTGCGGCTGATGATCGATGTCAACGTGGGGCCGGCTCTGTGGCTCACCCAGGCCATGGTCCCTTACCTGCGGGAACGCGGGTCGGGTTCCATCGTGCACGTGGCCGCCCGCCCGGGCCTGGAGCCGACCGCCGGGATGGCAACCTACGCGGTTAGCAAGGCGGCCCTGGTCCACCTCACCCGAGTGCTCGACCTGGAGCTGCGCCCGCTCGGGATCCGGGTGAACGCGGTCGCGCCGCAGCTGCTCGACACCGCCAAGAACCGTCCCTACCTCACGCCGGACCTGCTGGCACACGCGGTCGCGCCGGGTACGGTCGCCGACATCATCGTCTACCTCGTGAGCGACGCCGCCGCGCCGGTCAGCGGTGCGGTCGTGCCCGCCTACGGCGCCTGAGCGCGTGACGGGAGCCGGAGCGGGCGCGCTCGGCGGGTCCTTCGCGCTCGGCCCGTGGCGCGTGCGCCGGGCCGGGTACGGCGCGATGCAACTCGCCGGCGACGGGGTCTTCGGGCCGCCGCGGGATCGCGACGAGGCGCTGCGGGTACTCCGTGCGGCCGCCGCGGCCGGGGTGGACCACATCGACACCGCGCAGTACTACGGGCCCGGCACGGTGAACGAGCTCATCCGCGAGGCGCTGTACCCCTATCCGGACAACCTGGCGATCGTCAGCAAGGTGGCCGTCCGCCGCGACGCCGACGGCGCGCTGCTGCGGTTCGACGAACCGCACGAGCTGCGCCAGGGCATCGAGGACAACCTCGCCACGCTCGGCGCCGGGCGGCTGGCGGCCGTGAACCTGCGCGTGACGGACCCGTCTGAGACCCCGGGCAAGCGGTTCGACGTCCAGCTCGCGGCGCTGACCGCGGCCCGCGAGGAAAGGCTGATCGATGGCATCGGGCTCAGCAACGTCTCCCGGCGGCACCTGATGCGAGCGGTCGCCCAGACGGAAATCGTCTGCGTGCAGAACCTCTTCAACCTGGCCGACCAGCACTCCGCGGACGTCCTCGCCGAGTGCGCGGCGCGGGACATCGCGTTCGTGCCGTTCTGCCCGCTGGGCCTGCCCGGCGGGGTGCGAAGCCGGCTGCTCGCCGATCCCGTGCTGGCCGCGCTAGCCGCGCGGCTGGGCGCGACGCCGGTGCAGGTCGCGCTCGCCTGGCTACTGGACCTCGCCCCGAACATCCTGCTCATTCCGGGGACCCGTACCCTCGCCCACCTCGCCGAGAACCTCGGCGCCGCCGACATCCGGCTCGACGACGCGGCCCGCGCCGAGCTGACCCTTCATTTTCCGACCGCCCAGGGGGCATCACGGTGAGTATCCATCCACCGGCCACCGGCGCCGAGGCCGCAAACCGGCTCGCCATCCGGGAACTGTTCGACGCCTACGCGCACTGCGCCGACCGGCGCGACGCCAAGGGCCAGATGGCCCTGTTCACCGAGGACACCCGCTTCGTCGTCTACATAGACGCCCGGAACGCCGAGCCGACGCAGGACCTGCACGGCCGGGAGGCCCTGGCACCGGTCTTCGACGCCCTCAACGCCTACGTCGCGACCATGCACTTCAACGGCCAGAGCACGGTCGAGCTGAACGGGGACCGGGCGACCGGCGAGAGCTACTGCCTGGCTCACCACCTGACCGAGGCCGAGGACGGGTCCCGGACGCTGATGGTGGCGTCCATCCGGTACCTCGACACGTTTGTCAAGCAGGACGGGGCATGGCTGTTCGCCGAGCGCCGCCTGATGGTCAACTGGACCGACACGCGGCCCTCGGTGCCCTGACCCGTTCGCCTGTGATCGGGCCGGATCGGCGTCGGCCATCCATCAGATCTACGTCATTTGATCGAAGCGATCCCCTGCTACCGCCGCCTAGCGTCATCGACATGCCAAAGACTCTGGTGCAAGCGAAGGAGATCATATGAGCAGCGAATCAGGGGCCCCGATGTCTTGGCCCGCCAGCTGCACCTGCTCTACGACGGCAGCGGCCAGTCCGCGCGGATGGACCACGACCCCGCCGCGGCCGCCGCCGCCCGCGCCGCCGCGGCCGACCTGCTCGACGCGGCCCTGACCCGCGGGAGAGCGACCCGGAGCTGAGGGCCACCTGTCCACCCGGAGACGGTTGCAAATACGTCACGTATACCGTACGTCCAAATGCCAGCGTTAAATTGACCATTTCGTCTCATATTTTCGCTGGATACTAGATGTTCGGCGCACAAAGTCGCAGGATGCTAACTAGTTGTGTCCATTGATCGGGGCGTATGTGACATCTGCGACACGCGTGGTCCCCCGCAGCAGAAAACGCCAGGAACTGCTGCCGACCGGGGCGCCGCTGACATTGGTGGACGCCGACGGCCGGGCCGTCTCGTCCGCCGGCCTAGCCATGCCCGGCGACGAGGCGCTCCTCGCATTGCACCGGAAGATGGTGCTGGCCCGACGTTTCGACACTCAGGCGACGGCCCTCACCAGGCAGGGACGGCTGGCCGTGTATCCGTCAGCCCGCGGCCAGGAAGCGGGCGAGGTTGGCACGGTGCTCGCGCTCCGCCCACAGGACTGGCTCTTCCCGACTTACCGCGACACCATGGCCGTGGTCTGCCGGGGCGTAGATCCCATTGAGGTGCTCTCGCTGCTGCGCGGGGACTGGCACTGCGGGTATGACCCCTACGAGTACCGCGTCGCCCCCCAGTGCACCCCGCTGGCCACCAATACGCTGCACGCTGTCGGCGTGGCCCACGCAGCCAAGCTCAAGGGCGAGGACACGGTCGCCCTGGTCATGCTCGGTGACGGCGCGACCAGCGAGGGTGACACCCACGCCGCGCTGAACTTCGCGGCGGTCTGGCAGGCACCGGTGGTGTTCTTCGTGCAGAACAACGGCTACGCGATCAGCGTCCCGCTGTCCAAGCAGACCGCCGCCCCCTCCCTGGCTCACAAGGGAATCGGCTACGGGGTTCCCGGCATGCTGGTCGACGGCAACGACGCCGGCGCGGTCTACGCAGCCGTGCGGCGTGCGGTGGCGTCCGGTGCGGCAGGCGGCGGGCCGACGCTGATCGAGGCGCTCACCTATCGCATCGAGGCCCACACCAACGCCGATGACGCCACGCGGTACCGCGGCCAGGCCGAGGTGGACCGATGGCTCGCCCGCGACCCGCTGGCGCGGATCAGGAAGCATCTCATGGCCCGCGGCCTGCTCGACGAGCCCGCCCTCGCCGCCCTCGAAGCCGAGGCCGAGGCCGAGGCGGCAGCGCTGCGGCAGCGGGTGCACGCCGGCCTCGCGCATGATCCTGCTGACCTGTTCCGGCACGTCTACGCCGAGCAGACCCCGGACCTGCGCCGGCAGCAGCAGGAGCTCTCCGCCGAACTTGCGGCAGCAGCGGACGATCCGGAGGTAGCACGATGACCGCGATCGCCGAACGCAGCCACGGGCCGCTAGTAACGACGCCCGAGGTAACGATGGCCACGGCGCTGAACCAGGCGCTGGCCGATGCGCTGACCGAGGACGAAACCGTCCTCGTCTTCGGCGAGGACGTAGGGCCGCTGGGAGGCGTTTTCCGGGTCACCGACGGGCTGGCGGCCAGGTTCGGGGACACGCGGGTCTTCGACACCCCCCTCGCCGAGTCAGGCATCGTCGGCACTGCCATCGGCATGGCGATGAACGGCCTGCGGCCCGTTGTGGAGATGCAGTTCGACGCGTTCGCCTATCCAGCCTTCGAGCAGATCACCAGCCATCTGGCCAAGCTGCGGAACCGGACCAGGGGCCGCGTCGCGCTGCCCGTCGTGATCCGGATTCCCTACGGCGGCGGCATCGGGGGCGTGGAACACCACTGCGACTCCTCCGAGGTCTACTACACGCATACCGCCGGCCTGCGGGTCGTCACCCCGGCCACGCCCGGGGACGCGTATGCGCTTCTCCGGCAGGCGATCGAATGCCCAGACCCGGTTATCTTCCTCGAACCCAAGCGCCGCTACTGGTCGAAGCAGGCCACGGTCCTTGACCACGCCGGCGCCACCCTGGACCGTGCCATCGTGCGGCGGCCGGGCTCCGACGTGACCCTGATCACGTACGGCGGGACCCTGGGCACCGTGTTGGAAGCGGCCGACGCCGCGGAGGAAGAGGGCCGCAGCGTCGAGGTTATCGACCTGCGGAGCCTGTCCCCGTTCGATGATGAGACGGTGACCGCATCGGTGCGGCGAACCGGCCGTGCCATCGTGGTGCATGAAGCGAGCCGTTTCTGCGGATACGGCGCCGAGGTAGCCGCGCGCCTGTCCGAGCAGTGCTTCCACTACCTCGAGGCCCCGATCCTGCGGGTGGCCGGGTTCGACATCCCCTATCCCCCGCCTCACCTGGAGGAATATCACCTGCCCAGCGTCGACCGCATCCTCGACGCGGTCGACCGCCTGCAGTGGCAGGAGACCCGCCCGGCCGTGAAAGCAGGCGGCTAGATGCCTGCATTCCTCCTGCCGGATCTGGGCGAGGGCCTGACCGAGGCCGAGATCGTGACCTGGCACGTGCAGACCGGAGACACCGTTACCGTGGACCAACCCATCGTCGAGGTCGAGACGGCCAAGGCGGTGGTCGAGGTCCCCGTGCCGTTCGCCGGCCGGGTCACCGCGCTGCACGGCCAGCCCGGCGACCTAGTGGCTGTCGGAGAGCCCCTGCTCACCGTGGATACCGCCGAGAGCGTCAGCGTCCTCGTCGGCTACGGCACCTCCAGCGGGCACCGTCGCCGTCACCGGGCCACGCGGTCTTCGGGCGACAGCAGCGTTCCGCCGCGCAATGGCCGGTTGCCTGTTGCCTCGCCGCTGATCAGGCAGCTCGCCCGCAGCGCCGGCCTTGACCTTACGACCATCCGCGGCTCCGGCCGTGGGGGGCTGATCACCCGCCAGGATGTGGACGCGGCGATCAACGCCCGCCAGGCCGGGCCGGCTGCTGTCCCGGAGCCCGCGTCGGCCGTCCCGCCAGCCGGCGGAGTCATCCGGATTCCGATACGAGGCCTGCGCAAGTCCGTCGCGGACAAGCTCAGCCGGTCGCGGCGGGAGATCCCGGAGGCGACCGTCTGGGTGGACGTGGACGCCAGCGAGATGCTCAGGCTCCGGGCAGCGCTCAACGCCGATGAGTCGGCACCGAAGATCAGCCTCCTGGCGCTGCTGTCCCGGTTCACGATTCTCGCGTTGCGCCGTCATCCGGAACTCAACGCCAGGATCGAGGGCGACGAGATCGTGATGGGCCCGTCCGTGCATCTGGGCTTCGCCGCCCAGACCGATCGCGGTCTCATGGTGCCCGTCGTACGCGATGCGCAGGTGCACACCCTTGAGCAGCTTGCCGTGGCCGTCGCCGAACGGACCCGGCGCGCCAGGGACGGCACGCTCGGTCCCGCCGAGCTGACCGGCGGCACGTTCACGGTGAACAACTACGGCGTATTCGGCGTGGATGGCTCGGCCGCCATCATCAATCACCCTGAAGCGGCGATCCTGGGCATCGGCCGGATCATCCAGCGTCCCTGGGTCGTCGACGGCCAGGTCGTGCCCCGCCAGATGACCGAGCTCACCCTCGCGTTCGACCACCGGGTTTGCGACGGCGGGACGGCCGGCGGCTTCCTGCGCTTCATCGCCGACTGTGTTGAGTCTCCGGCGAATGCCCTGCGGCACCTGTAGGCCCCGCCGCGGCGGGGCCGCGGCCGAGCTCATCGAAGATCAGCACGGTCTGCGTCGACAACACCTCGGGCATGCTCTGAAAGCTATTCAGCACCAGTTCCCGCAGCGCCGTGATGTCGCGGGCCCTGACGAGCAGCACGATGTCGGCGTCCCCGGACACCAGCGCCGCGTGCTCCACCTCCGGGATCGTCATAAGCCTGGCCCGCAGCGGCTTCCACGCGGGCTGAGCGATCTTCAAGTGCACGTACGCGGACAGGCCGTACCCGTACCGCTGCGGATCCACCCAGGCGGAGTAGCCGGTAATCACCCCGGCTTCTTCCAGCCGCTGGACGCGCAGGTAGGCGCTGGACCGGGAGATGTGCAATCGAGCCGCCAGCGCCCGCATGGAAATGCGCCCGTCCTCGCGCAGCACCGCCACGATAGCCCGGTCGACATCATCGAGCGGGAGCGCCTGCGGGCCGGAGCCTGGATCTTCACCGGTCTTAGACGTCATGATGGCAACTTACCTTTGCCGTAGCCAGTCGTCCGACATACGGCGCTAGCCATGGACTGATCGTCCGCAACGGCCGCCAGGCGCCCGCACACATCTAAGGACGGATCCGTAACTATGTCTGCGGGCTGACATATCCCGCCCGGACCGGCAGCGCCGGCCGGGCGGGACACCATCCGCCCTGGATATGTTCCGGCCCGCTGCTGAGCGTGGTTACGCTTAGCTGGTCAGGCGGCGCAGCCTGCCGCGGCCCAGCCCGATGCCGCCCGTCAGGGTTAGCAGCAGCCCGGCGCCGATGACCGCCAGCCACGGGATCGGTGAACTCGGGCCGTGCGGCGCGGTACCGCCGAATCCCGTGTTCACGCCGCCCGCAGGCGGCTGGCCGGCCCCGGCGGCATCGGTCAGGTTGACAATTTCCAGGCCGCTGGAGCCGTCGAGGACGACCTCCGTGTGGACGCTGTTCCCGGCCAGCGTGACGGGCAGGCCCGCCTGCCCGCTGGACCCGGTCGCCGTCATGGTCCAGGTACCAGCTGGGATGGCCGCGTAGGAACTCACGGAACCAGCCGGCGCCTTGGACACGATGTCCCCCGCCGCGCCCGGTGCGCAACTGCAGTGGAACTTCACGGCATCCTGCTTGCCGGAGGCCTGGATCACCCGGACCAGGGACTTGCCCGCGGGCGTGGTCAGCTGGTCATCTAGGATCTTCAGCTGCGCCGGCTGGCCCTTCGCGCTGAGAGCGGCCGCCGTGTACGCCTTGCCGCCCTGGACAGTGACATCGGCGGACAGGACCGGACGACTCGACGCGGCAGACCCAGCTGCCCGCATCTTAATGCTGTAGTCTCCGGCGCTAACGGACTTATACGCCGATACCGTTCCATAGGCAACATCGGAGACAACGAGCCGGGGACTGGAATCGCCGCCCGAATATACGTAGACGTCCACGGCGGACGTGGTCGCCGACAGGTTGCCGAGCCTGATCCAGCCGTTACTCGCTGCGGCATAGGATGCCAAAGCAGTAAGGGGAATGCCAAGCAGTATGGCCAAAAAGGCGAGCAGCACTGCCGCTCGCCGGTGCATTATCCGGAATTTCACCCTGCGTTCCCCCTGTCCGAGAACCTGCCGCAACGCCGCCACTCCGGTAGACCGCCGTGAACATCCATAAACCTCGCCATTTCAGGCTCCGGTCGGTCGCCGTCCCTGTGCCCACAATTAAGAACGCCGCTGAAGCGGCGCTGGAGCGGCGCTGAAACCGGCTGGATGCCTCCCCATGGGCACGCGGGATCGAAGCGCGCTGCCGGGGGCTACTGAGCGACGACGAGGCGCTCTACCGCGAATCGGTCGATCGCCTCGCGCGCAGCCGCGCGGTGGTCGAGCTCGTGCGCAGCCACCTTCTGCCTAGCCCGTCAGACTTCGGTCGCCGACGCCAACCCGCGGGGTGGCGCGCAGATGGGGCAGGCCTCGGCCACCGACCGAGACGGCGATGGCCACCGCGCACGCGGCGAGGACGGTCCACCACAGGGTGTCCGAGGACGGCCCGCCGGCGCCGGGGGCCGGGAACGTGCGGACAAAGCGGGCGACGTGCGGCACGAGGGTGGGTGCCATCAGCACCAGCACGACGGCGGTGCCGGCCGCCGGGCCCGGTTCGCCGGTCCGGGTCCGGAGCACGCACGCCACGGCGAAGCCGGCCAGCACGTTGCCGGCCAGCGCGAGACCGGCTCCCGCCCAGGGCAGCGCCTGTCCGCGCAGGGCCGCCGCCAGCAGCACCAGCGCACCGGCGGCGAGCGGGGCCAGCAGCGCCACGGCGCGGATCTGGGTGCGCCGGACCGGGCCGGTCGGCGTCACGTCGACGACCAGGCTGGCCGGCTCGTCGAGGGTGAACGCGGCGGCGGCGGCGAGCAGCGCGAAGCAGATCGGGAGCAGCACGGTGGCGGCGGCCGGGAACGCGGCCCCGCAGCCGCCGACCACGACCGCCACGCCGCTGAGGCCCGCGACGGCCGGCCACGCCCCGGCCCGCAGCACCGCTCCGGTCATCACGCGGTGACGGCATGGGTGAACCCGCCGAGGCCGGCCAGCACGAGCAGGATCACGGCCGCCGCCCCCGTGATCCCCAGAGCACGGATGATGCGGGAGCGGACCCGGCCTTCGGCCCCGCGCAGCAGCGCCGCCAGGACCGCGATCACGCACAGGGCGAGCTGCCAGCCGATGAAGAACCACGGCGACCCGCGCCAGGCCGTGACGCCGGCGGCGTTCCCGGCGTAGGTGAAGTAGGCGAACGGCGAGAACAGCCGCAGCACCGCGACGGGCGCCGAGTCCGGATGCGAAAAGGACAGGATCGTCACCAGGCTCACCCAGCCGTACAGGATCAGGAACAGCACGAACGCGGCGCCCGGGAACCGTACCCAGCGGCCCAGGGCGACTCCGAGCAGCGGGCCGCCGAGCGCTGGCACCACGATCTGCCCGACCAGGACGGCGACGCGCGCGGATGGGCTGAACGGCCCGTAGAGCGCGCTGCTGACCGGGATGAGCTGCACGAACCTCAGCAGGGCGAGGCCGCCGCAGGCGAACGGCACGATCGCGACCGCGCACAGGGCGGCGGTGCGGGTCGGCCGGGTGACCGGGGTGACGCCGACGACCGGCTCGCTGGCACGCATCGACCGGGTCAGCCAATACGTGGCCATCATGCCGAACCCGCCGAGGAAGATCGCCGGGTACGGGTTCACCGTGTCGATCTCGGTGACCGTGGTGCCCGGGCCGGCCCACAGCGCGTACACGAGGATCGCCACGGCGAACAGGAAGACCGGGTTGAGCACGAACCGGCGCATCTCCCGGGCGGCGAGCGCGGCGAACGTGGTCCGGCCGGCGGCGGCGCCGGGCCGGCCGCCGACGATGACGTCCGTGCTGAGTTCGGCGGTCATGACGCCGCCTCCGCGGCGGTCTCGTGCTCCGGCGACCCGCTGCGCAGCAGCAGGTAGGCGTCTTCGAGGGACGGCTCGACGTGCTCGACGCCGTCCCGGACGTGCGCGGCGACGTTGCGGTAGCGGCCGGTGCCGGTCCGCCAGGAGACGGTCGCGTCCGGGTCCGGCTCGTCGGCCAGCCAGACCCGGCCCGCGGCCTGGCCGGTCAGGTCGGTGACCGGGCCGTCGTAGCGGACCCGGCCGCGGTCCAGCACGATCACCCGCTCGCACAGGGCCGCGACGTCCTCGGTCTGGTGGGTGGACAGCACCACGACCGAGGTCCGCGCGAGCT
>WNGL01006713.1_pt1 | contig 14706 bp, 8 predicted proteins | sample 5400591 | NCBI WGS metagenome assembly WNGL01 (sample SAMN13153377, study PRJNA577476) | soil metagenome | isolation source: 80 cm soil or saprolite under Garry oak tree replicate 1 | place: USA:California | collected 2016-06-15
GGCAGGAGGTTTTGGCCACATGTTCGAGACGGGCGCGGACCCGCCTCGGTAGGATTTAGTTGTTGTTACCATCAACTGCACCGTTTAACTGACTGAGTTCTCGTACTCTACGGCTCACGCGCTCCGTAGGAGCGGCATTTTTCTTGATCGCAGAGGGCCGGCCGGTACGCCCCTCATCAATTGAAACATGCCGCTCCTGCGGAGCTTGGCTGAACTGTGGGGCTGTGCTTGCCATAAACATGGCGCTCCTGCCGGAGCTTGAGGCGCCATCGGTTGTTTCGCAGTTCCATTTGCTCTTTTTTAGGTTATCTGAATCCATTGTGCAGAAGCTGTTCGATATAGTTCACGAAGATGATGAGTTGCTGGTGATCAACAAGCCCGCCGGCTTGGTCTGCCATCCCACCAAAGCCGGCCAGCACTCCAGTTTGATCGGCCGCGCCCGCCTGTACTTGGGCAAAGACTCCCATCCGCACCTGGTGAATCGCCTGGACCGCGAAACCAGCGGTGTTACTCTCCTGGCTAAGCAAGATGAGCCTGCGCGCCAGTTGCGGCGCCTCTGGGAACGCCGGCTGGTCGAAAAGGAGTATCTGGCCATAGTGCTTGGCCACGTGCCCAACCAGCACGGAATCATTGACGCGCCTTTGGGCGAAGACGTGCGCAGCCGCGTCGCGATTAAGGATTGCGTTCGGGCGGATGGCGCATCGGCAAGGACGGAGTATTGGGTCGAACAGCGCATCCTGCGAGAGCAGCCTGGAGTCTGGATTCAGGACCCGGAGGCCGAAGGGCAGAGGCCGGCGATCAGCAGCCGGGAGCCAGAAGCAGCGGAGCGATCTTCACGTCTCACGCGTGACCCGGCCCTCGACTCTCGACCCTCACGCCGCAACTGTGCGTTCTCCCTCCTCCGCGTCATTCCCCACACCGGGCGCAAGCACCAAATCCGAATCCACCTCGCGCAACTGGGCCATCCCATTGTGGGCGACAAACTCTACGGCGGCGATGAGGACCTGTACCTGGCGCTGGTGGAAAACCGTCTTACGGCTCATCAATGGCAACGATTGATTTTGCCTCATCATGCCCTGCACGCGGGTCAAGTGCGCTTCACCTGGCGTGGCCGGCCGATGGCCTTCACCGCCGAACCCGAACCTTGGTTCACGTCGTTTGCGGGGCAGGCAGAGTGAGACCACAGGACTACGGGACTACGGGACTACGCGACAACGAGACCACAGGACTACAGGACTAATGCGCATCGCGCGAAGCGCCTTGCGCTTCCCGCCTTGCGCTTGGCGCTTCCCGCGCTTCCCGCTTGCCTCCTAGCTTTCCGTTTGCTCAGCGGAGGCTTCTTCGGTACACAACTGTCTACTATGTGCGTGGGAAGTAACTGGCGGAGCGCGGAATTCCAATTCCGCGCGAGGGTTCGTGGTTCGCTCAGCGCGTCAGCGTGGAATTGGAATGGCGCGCTCCTGGCACTGCTTGCCGCCGTTGCCCTCGCGGCTCTTAGCAGTTGCAAAAAATCCGCGCCGCGCGATTCAGCGGAGGAGCGGACCCACCCCTCACCGGGCAGCAATCACCAATCAGAGGTAATCGCCCGCGTCCATTGGCTGGGCAAAAAGCGGATCGCGGCAGAGACAAATTCGGCCTATTTCATGAAGATATGGGATCTGCCGGAGACCCTGAAGCTCGAAGCCCAGACGCTCGACAAACTCTCCACTGCCCCGTGGCGGCTGCTCCAAGGCATGACCAACACCGCTCCATTACCAGCAAGCAGCCAACCATCAACCAACGACAGTCAATCACGGTCTCAATCACCAACCATCGGCTCCAGCGCGCTCTTGCGGCCGCTGCTTGACGATCTGGTCCAGCAGGAATGGTACGTCGAGGTCCGTCAGGCGACCAACCAACCGGGCGAAGCGGCCTTCGCGATCAGGCTGGACGCCGCGCGCGCCGGCCTGTGGGAAACCAACCTTGCCGTGGTGCTGGAGTCGTTGACAGATTCCCGAGTGGTCAGCGCGCAAGGTGGCCGGCCTGGCTGGCGCCTGCAGCTTACGCATCACACCTCACGCAGCACGAATTCAGCGTCCTCATCTGCTACAGCACTTCAACGTTCCAACACCGAGACACTTCAACCCGCCAATTCTCCAATTCTTGCGAATTACATTGAGCTGGCCCGCGCCGGCGAATGGACCCTCATCAGCCTGGCGCAGGAGCACAACGCTTTGATTGGCGATTTGCTCGCGCGAATCCAGCCCCGCCCCTCCACGGAGAAGCGGGGCACTCCCTTCGCGCCACGCACCACCAATTTCTGGCTCGAAGCCGACCTCGACCTCCGGCGCCTCGCCAGCGCGTATGCGCCAGGCTGGAGCCTGCCAGACAATTCCCCACGCATTGCGCTGACCATGATGGGCGACGGCGAGAACGTGCGCACACGCGGCCAGTTGGAATTTCCCAAGCCATTGCCCTTTGACTTGGAGCCATGGAACATCCCAACTAATTTCATCCACGACCCACTCATCGGTTTCACGGCCCTGCAGGGTATCAGGCCGTGGTTGTCGTCGTTGAGATTCTGGAACGACCCTCAACTGGGCGCGCCGCCTAACCAGATCTACTTTTGGGCCCAGGCCGGCCTGCCCTTCCTGGCCTACTTCTGTGCTCCGTTGGCAGACGCCAGCAACCAGGTGAATCGGCTCGCCGAACGCTTGATGGAGGAGGCCAATCCGTGGCTGGTCGCCAATGCGATGGGCAAGGTCGAACGATCGAAGGATGTTACCGGCGCAGCTTGGATGGACTTGCCAATCATCGCGCCGTATCTGCACTCCGTGGCTTCGAGTGGCGGCAGCTTCGCCTTGGGAGCGTTGGTTCAGAGCGCCGGCAGCAACCGGCCACCGCAGGAATTGTTCGCGCAATTTTTGAGCCGGACGAACCTGATCTACTACGACTGGGAACTCACTGGCGAGCGCGTCGTGGCTTGGTTGCACGTTGGCCAGCTATTTCGTCTTATCTGGAATAGAGCTCAACTGCCTTCCCAATCTGCCAGCATGGCCTGGCTCACCGTCGCTGGGCCGAGGTTGGGCAATTGCGTCAGTTCGGTTACACTGACCGGGCGGGACCATCTGTCGTTTGTGCGGATGTCGAGCATCGGTTTGACGGCAGTGGAGGTGCATGTGCTGGCCGATTGGTTCGAGTCGCCCGAATTCCCTCGCGGCCTCCACACGCTTCTAGCTCAAAACCCGACTTGGTCCCCGAGAAACAAAAAAACAGCCGCTAAATCGCCGTCTTTTTCGGAACCGGCTCGTGCTGAGCCGTCAAAGTAAGCCGGATTCGCCCCAATGCGCCAACGGGTCAACCATCTTTTCCGCCCGTATTTAGCATTTTCTGCCAAGTTTTCTGGGCCAATTAGCGAAAACTCATTGAAATCGGCGCCATTTCGTGTTCAAAGCCGCGTAAAACCTCGCAAAACGGCTGTTTTTCGAAAGAAATGGCTGGTCAAAAAACGTTCAAAAAAAACTAAAAAAAAGTGTTGACAGAGGCGGCATCCTCTGTAATAGTGCGCATACACACGATACAACACAAACTACAAATTATGAGAACAAAAACACTAGTCTGTTTCGCCGCAGCAATTGCGGCAGGCGTCGCCACCTCCATGGCGCAATCCAACGTTTATTCGCTAAACGTGGTCGGCTATGTAAACAAACCCCTTCCGACCGGCCTTACTTTGGTCGCCAACCCATTAAACACGACGAACAATACGATTACTGGGTTGTTCGGCGGCGTCGGGGGTGCCTTGCCGGAAGGAACGCAGATTTTTCTGTGGACAGGCACAACCTATGGCGTTGGCACTCGAGATGACCTCGGGGCGGCCGGTTGGTCTCCAGACGGGTTTGAAACCACCGACCTGAGCCCTGGCAAGGGCTTCTTCGTTAAGAACAACAGTGGCGTTCTTTTTACGAACACCTTTATAGGTGAAGTGCTTCAGGGGAGCCTGACCAACCATGTCGGCACTGGATTCCAATTGATTGCATCGAAGGTGCCCCTATCCGGCCAGGTGGATGATGCCACCAAGCTGGGATTTCCGGTCGTTGATGGCGATCAAGTTTATCAGTGGGGCGGCACTACCTACGCTATCTTCACCGCTGACTCGCTGAATGACCCGCCGCCGTGGGGTCCAACGGTTCCTAACATCGGCGTTGCTGAAGGCTTCTTCAGCCGCAAATCCGCGGCAACGGATTGGGTCCGTAACTTTACAGTCCAATAAACCTCAACCAAACTGCAGTAAACCCACAACCACGTAAGACCAAAGCTATGAAGAAACTTATCTTGTTTGCGTGTGGCGTCGCCTGTGCCGGAAGTGTATTGGCTCAAGGCACAATCGTGTTTAATAACCGTGTGGTCGGCTCCGTGGTGGCGCCGATCTACAACGTTGACCCCGCCAATCCTACAATGCAGACTACTGGCAATACCGCTACAGGGTTCCCGGCTGGCACCACGACTTATGGCGGTCCGCTTCTGTCCGGCTCTGGTTTCACGGTTCAATTGTGGTGTGCTCCAGGCGCTAACCAGGCAGAAACCTCATTAGTGCCGGCTCTGGGTTATAGTGAATCTACATTCCGCACAGGGGCGGCAGCGGGTCTCTGGACGACAAGCGTGAATCCTGCGATAATCCCGAATGCGGCAGAGGCCACTGTGGCGACGTTGGAATTGCGCGTGTGGGATAACCTTGGCGGCACGGTCACAGATTGGGCGTCGGCTGTTGCGGGCAATGGTGCCCGCGGTGCGTCGCCATTATTCAATTCGCAACCGCTCGGTGGTGTGTCGCCGCCGCCGAACCTGGTCGGCCTTGTGAGCTTCGACCTGACTGGTCCCGGAGTTGTTCCCGAGCCGTCCACCTTCGCGTTGGCTGGATTGGGCGCTGTGGCTCTCTTGATATTCCGTCGCCGGAAGTAAATCTGGACTGAGTGTCTTTTCACTGAAGCCGCCCGAAAAGGCGGCTTCTTTTTTGTACTGAGCTAAAAAGCGGCTGGATTGCCCGGCGGAACGGCGCAACCAGGACGCTCCCGGAACATCAACGGAGATCAGCCTCCAATTCTAAGATGGCATTTCCTTCGGCTGTAGCGGCGGTCTTGCGGCCGCCAGCATATAATGGCATCAGGGGTGAGTTGGAGAGTTCGGAATTGAACCTGTGGAGTAACGGCTTTCCGCGCTTTTCGATCGCCTCGGCTCCGGAAAGAAGCGCTTTAGCCTTCTGCAGGATTAACGCGGCACTGCGGGCGACGGTCCCTGAGGTGTCGTTCCCGCGCTTCCCTTGGGCGTGAGGGGCGTGGGCGGCAGGGGAGGCAACAGGCCATTGGCTACGGATCCTTTGGTTCTCTCTCGTTCCACTTCGATCATGATCATCTGTTCCTCCGGAGACAACTGCGGGGTAACCTGCGGTTGCACGGCGCCGGAATTGGGCGACCCAACGCCTCCCGCCGTTGGCAAGCGAAGAGTTCGGGTTGGAATGGCCTTTAAACCCGTGTTCGGCGCGCCACCAATCGAGGTGACCGGGCTGCTCCCGGTGAAAGGCGCGTTGGCGTTGGCCGGGGCCATCGCCGCAGGCGGCGCACCTGCTGGAGAGACAGCCGGCGGAGGCGTGCTCGGCAATTTTGCGCCGTCTTTATCAAAGGTGAGCAGCGTGACCAAGCCTGACTCGTTCACTTTGACACTGCCTTCTTGCTCGTTGATTTCCAATACTTCGATCTCTCCATCTCTCTGTCCCTCGGTCAGGATGTACGACTGCTCCTTCGCCGGCTCGCCAGGCTTGGCCGGCACCTGCACTTTCATCAGAGCGCGCTTGTTGCCCAGAATCGTGGTGATGCCCGTGAGGGTAATCTTGGCCGGTGGCGGCTTGTTGTCTTCAGGTTTGGGCAGCGGCGGGGGCGGTTTCAAGCCGAACACATTCCGATCCACAATCCCCTGGTAGGGGTTGGACGGAGTATCAGCCGAAATCGCGTCTGCTCCCGCGCAAAACGCGAGACTGCTCAACACGAAAATCAGCTTTCGTTGACCGCGCTTCATGGTAGAAATATAATCAATTGGTGGAGGAAACACCAGACCAAAGTTATAGTTGTGTTTGCAGCGCGCGCATTGCTCGCTGCGAGCCTGCGGAAACCGCTAATGAAAAAAGGCTATGAAAAAAATAGAAGCGTTTCCCGTCCGTGATTCATTAGCGCAGATTAGCGGTTCAACCCTCCCTGACGCCTGTGGTCCGTCATTCGGCTGCGTGATACGGGCGATTCGCGCGATACAGCTTCAGCAATTCCTCATTCTTCGCTGCCAACTCCATCAGACCCATCTGGCGGGCAAGCTGGCCCGCTTTCTCCGCCATTAGCTGGGCTTCGGTAAAGCGACCCGCCTCGGCGTAAGCGGCAGCCAGCGTGCCGATAAGCTGCGCCTGGCGGTAGCCCGTTGACTCGCACGCGCGCTTGGCCAAGCCGACAGCCTCAGCGCCGTTGCGGACTGGTGGCGAAGGATCCGTGGCAAGAATCCAGGCAAGATTGTTCAGTGCCTCAGCCTGGTTCGGCTCCAGCAGCAGTGTGTGGCGGTAATGAAAGACGGCCTCCTGAGTTTTTCCCTGGCGAACCAGCACCTGTGCCAACTCGTAATGGGCGTGGGCGTTGTCCGGTTTCGCAGCCAGAGCGCTATATAACTGCGCCACGGCTTCGTCGAGTTTGCCTTGCGCCGCGAGGGCGACGCCGTACACGGTGCGCAGGTTGGAGTCCCCTGGGCGCGGTTCGAGCGCTTTGGCATAATGGACAGCCGCCTGGTCAAAATGGCCCTGGATTGACAGGATGTTTCCGAGACCCTGGTGCGCAGTGATGCTCTCCGGTTCAGCCAGCAGCACCTTTTCGTAACTCTCCTTAGCTGCGTCCAGGCGGCCCAGATTGTGCAGCGCCATTGCGAGGTTGAGCTGGGCTTCCAAATTGCCCGGCTTAAGCTCCAGAGCCTGACGGAAAGCTGCTTCGGCTTCGCGGAAGTTTCCGAGTCGGAACAGCGAAACACCTAGCGCTTCATAGGCCTTTGCGTACCTCGGGTTGAGACGCAGCGCCTCTCGAAAACTCGAAATTGCCTCGGTGTGCTTCGCCTGCGCCTGCATCGCGCAGCCCAGGTTGTGATGCGCTTCGGGATACGCGGGAGCGATCGTCAGGGCGCGTGACAAGTAGCCGATAGCTGTGGCGCTGTCGCCTTCCCTCAAGGAAAGAGCTCCTAGAACAGTGTAGGCGATGTGGTTTCCGCTTGTCACCGCCAGAGCATGCTCGAACAGCACTCGCTCATTTTTCCAGAAGCGGAGTTGCTGGCGGGTCGCCGGCAAGCACAATGCCAGCACCGCTACGCTGGAAATGATGATCGGCAGTTTTAACCACAACCACCTGTTGGCGGCCTCGCCCAAACACCAGGCCGCCAATACGAAAACCCCTACCAGCGGGATATAGCTGTAACGATCGGCCATTGCTTGCTGGCCCACTTGCACTAGGCCTATCACCGGAACCAACGTTCCCAGGAACCAAAACCAGCCGACCGCGAGGTACGGCTTGCGTTGTAAACCGACAAGCGCAGCGGTGGTCAGGCTTGCCAAAAGGAGCGCCGCACCGGCAAGCGCCCACCCTGACCACTCGCGCGGATAAGGATAAAACACGGCAAGATCCACCGGCCAAAATGCCTTCGAGAGGTACTTCTCATAGGCCAGCAGCGTGTTCGCGACACGCGGGGCCATAGGCAGCAAGCCCAGCGACAGCACCGAGCCTTCGCTCCTTTGCGCCAGAAAAGTCATGATGCTCGACAGAATCGCCAACCCGAAGAAAGGCGCCTTTTCAAAAAGCAGCGCGGCAAAAGCTTTGAATTGCGAGGCCTGAGTATTGACTTGGATGCGCTTCAGGGGCCACCAGTCCAAGAGCAGCATGACGCACGGCAAGCTTACCAGCATGGGTTTGCTCATCAGTCCCAGAGCGAAGAAGATCAGCGCGCAGGTGTAGAAGATCGAAGAGGGACGACGGAAGATGGAAGATGAAGACTTCTGATTTCTGACATCTGACTTCTGACCTCTGGACTGTTCCACATACCTGACGTACGCCCACAGCGTCAACATGAAGAAAAACGTGCTCAAAACATCTTTTCTTTCCGAGATCCAGGCTACTGATTCAACGTGGCATGGATGCAGCGCGAAGAGGCCGGCGACGAAGGCGCTGGGCCAGAGTGCGCCAGTCATGCGCTCGAATAGCAGCAAGAGCAGCAGAGCATTGGAAACGTGAAAGACCACATTGGTCAGATGATGGCCCGCGGGGTTGAGCCCGTAAAACTGGCAATCCATCATGTGCGATAACCACGTCAGCGGGTGCCAGTTGCTGGAAAAACTGGTCCGAAATGCCCACCCAAGCCCTGCCCAGGTCAAACCGGCTTTGACGTGCGGGTTTTCGGTGACGTAATCCGGATCATCCAGATGGATAAAGTCGTGTCGGCACGCTGGCCAGTAAAGGCACAACGTCAGTGCTGCCAGCACCAGGCAGACGAGGGTTCGTAAGAAATTGATCCGCTTCGGCACACGAGCCTCTCTTATGCAGCTGGCTGGAGCGGTAATCCCGTTTTCTTTCATGCAGTCACTGCGCGGCACGGTATGCTCGGCCCACACGGAAGGCGTCCAGCATTTCCTGCAGCCGCGTTCCCAATGCGGTTCGGCCGAGGCCGGCGAGATTCTGCGCTCGCTCCGCAAGCGCGAGGGCTTCATCGAACTGGCCCGCCTCGGCATAGGCCGCAGATAGAGTCGCGAGCGGAATGGGTTGTTGGTAATGCGTCAACTCGCAGGCCCGGCTGGCCAGTTGCACCGCCTCGGCGCCGTTACGGAACTGTGCATCCGGGTGGGCGGCCAGCGTCCAGGCAAGGTTATTGAGCGCCGCCACGAAGTCCGGTTGCGAGCGCAGCGCTTCGCGGTAGTGTGCGATGGCTTGGCCCGTGCGGCCCAGACGCCCGTAGCTGAGCGCCAGATTGTTGTGGGCGCTGGCGTGGTGCGGGTTTATACGCACAGCCTCCGCGAAGTGGATCACCGCTTGCTCGTGCCTGCCTTGTAACGCCAGCACATTGCCGAGGTTGTTGTGGGCCTTTACGTCATCCGGCCGCAATCTCAGCGTGGTTTCGAAATGCGCAGCGGCTTCGTCGTATTTTCCTCTTTCTGAAAGGGCGCGGCCAAGATTGCTATGGGCGTCTTCGTAAAGCGGATTGATTCGCAGCGCCGTTTCGTAATGTCTGATCGCTTCGTCTATTTCGCCTCGAGTGAAGAGTGCGAAGCCCAGATTGTTGTGCGCGATATAGTTGGCCTGGGTGGCGCCTAGCGTGTGACGGAAAAGCCGCTCGCTGTCACGCCAGTGGTTCAATTGCGTCCCTGTCGCCAGGACGCATGCCAGCAACGCGGCGCCCGCTGCTGCGCCGAGAACAGGCAGCCGAAGCGGCGACGCGCTCAGACGGTCCGAGATTTCCCATACCACCGCCACGAACACGCCGACGAGAGGCAAGTAGGTGTAACGGTCCGCCATTTGTTGCATACCGACTTTCACCAACCCGATGACAGGTACGAGCATGACCGCGAACCAAAGCCAGCCCACGATCTGGTGCGGGCAGCGTCTCGCAGAAGCAATAACCCAGACCATGAGGAGAAGAAGAACCGCACATGCCGCGGTAACGTCAATCGCCGGCAGGCCGGCTGGCAGCGGATAGAAGACAGCAAGACGTGTCGGCCAAAGTGTCTTCGCAAGGTAACTCGTGAAGGCAACGGTTGCGTTGGCGGTGCGCTCCATCAGGGAGAACGCAGCCAAAGGACGAACTGCGCCGGCTCTGGTCTGAACCAGGAAAGTCAATGCGCTCGAAGCCGCGGCGAGCGTGAAGAATGGCAGCTTTTCGAGAATCAACCGCGGGAGGGGGGAGCGTGGGGCGGAGCCTGACAACTGAAGGCGGCGCAGGGGCCAGTAATCCAGCAGCAGCAGCACAAACGGCAATGTCACCAACATCGGCTTGCTCATCAGGCCCAGGGCGAAGAGGACGAGCGTAAGAGCGTAATAGCGTCCAGCATGATTGGAGATGCGGTGGGTGCGGTCCTGGATGCTGGATTCTGGGTTCCCGGTTCGTACCGCGGAGGTTTCCGTCCTCGACGATTGACCCTCGACGCTCGACACGCTCTCTGCACCTTTAGACTTTAGACTCGATACTCTAGCTTCTTCGGCGTAGCGCACATAAGCCCAAAGCGTCAACATGAAGAAGAACCCGCTGAGCACGTCCTTGCGCTCCGAGACCCAGGCGACGGATTCGACGTGCAATGGGTGGAGGGCAAAAAGCCCGGCCACAAATGCGCTCCGCCACAAAGCGCCGGTCATGCGCTTGAGCACCAAAAAAAGCAGCAGCGTGTTTGCGATGTGGAACACCAGGTTTGTTAGATGATGGCCCATGGGATTCAGGCCGAACAGTTGGACGTCCAGCATGTGCGACAGCCAGGTCAGCGGGTGCCAGTTTGCGGCGTGGCCGGTTTGAAAGGCCCAGAGGACGCCATTCCAACTCAACCCGCGCGCAACCTGCTCGTTTTCAGTGACATACTCCGGGTCGTCAAAATCGATGAAATCGCACTTCGCCACCGGCCAGAAGGCGGCCAATGTCACTGCGGCCAGAAGCAAGCAAATTGAAATCGTTCGACGAGTGTTCTCCGTGCGGTCCATCAAGTATTGCCGATTTTGCGGAACTGCACGCGAAGTTCAATCCGAAACGGGACCAACTCAGCGGTGGGTATTCGGACGTTGAATACAAGAGCGAGGAGGACACGCCGAAAATTAACACGCAGGCAGACACGAGGGACGGGTGGAATTCATCCCATTGTCAGCGTCCATCGGTATTCATCTAACCCCGCCTATTTTCGCCAGCGCCTCTTCGGCGGCGGCGCGCACCGGTTCTGGTGCGCTCCTCGCCAATCGAATCAGTTCCGGCACGGCTGGATTGGCGGCCACCCCTATTGCACCCAGGGTCCTCGCCGAGGATTCGCGCACGACGGGAGACTGGTCGCTCAGGCAATCTGTTAATCCCGGCACAGCCTGTTGCGCTTTCCAGCTCAACTGGCCCAGCGCTTTGACGGCTGCCAAGCGCACGTCGGAGGCGGAGTCCTTGAGCGCGGCGGTGAAGGCGTCAATGACGTTCGTGCCGATCCCACGGAGCGCGCTGAGTGTTTCAATGGCCTGCTGTCGCGCGGAAGCATCTCTATCTTGCAACATGTTAAGGAGCGCAGACACCACGGTTCCCGCCGGCGGATGAAGCCAGGTGAGCGCTCTGGCCGCAGCTCTCCGGGCCGGGCCCCGCTCATGCTCGATAACAGTGAGCAGCGCGGGAAGCGATGCGTTCCCCATTCTCGAAAGACTGTACGCGCTGGAGACGCACACGCCCTCATCCTGATCTTTGAGCGCTTGCGCCAAAGCGGGAATGGCAGCGTCCGCAGCCGCTCCGATCTGTCCAAGGCCGTAGGCTGCTGCGTGCCGAACCGTCGCCATCTTGTCGCCCAGAGCCTCGACCAGGGCCGGCACGGCCTCCTTCCCCATCCAGCCAAGCGCTGTGGCCGCATCCCAGCAAACCTGGCGATTCTTGTCTCGCAACGCTTGAGCTAGTGTCGGAATGGCGGCCTTGGCTTCAGGTCCGATGATCCCCAACGATCGCGCCGCCCCGCCACGAATGCCGGCCGCTTCGGGCCAGCGCACGTGTTTCAAGACGAACCGGCGCAGTTGCAACGGAAGTCTGGGTGCCACAGACCAAAGCCGCTGGGTCAACACTGAATCATGTGTCTGCAACAATTTGATTAGGTCTGGCACGGCTTTTGGCCCGAACAATTTCATCGCGGCCTCGGCTTCATCGCGGGCGCGCTGGTCGGGGGAGCCGTAAAGCTGCAGGCACCAGGCTTGGAGGGACTTGCCCTGATACCGCGAACTCGCTGAATTCCGTCTGTTCACAACCAGTATTCCCGCAGCCACACAAACCGCGGCGACAGCAAGGCCGATTATCAGGCGTCTTTTCACAATGCCATAATTCCGATCAAATCTGATGTAAATCACGCAAAAACTCAACCGATACTCCAATAGGGCCCAAGCCCGCCTCCGGTCTTCCATCTCCTATCTTCCATCTCCCACCCTTCGTGCATTTTGTACACTGAGTCTTCTGAGTCTTTTTCGTGCGTTTTGTACACTGAGTGTTCTGAGTCTTGGACAGCCGCCTCCCTCGCGCGTATGGTGGACGGCGTGAGAGCAACCAAAAACCATGGTCAAACGCGATGCTGCCAATCCTCAAATCGAGGGACGCACCCTCGTGCCACAGGCTGCTTGCCACCCTTGTCTGCCCTCCAGTTAAACCCAGTTAAACCTAGTTAAACCTAGTTAAACCAAAAACCTTTCTCGACTTTGCGAAACGCCAAGAAAAAGCGCACCTATCACCCCGAAGCGCCAGGACCCCCTCCGAGCATTTCAGCATTTCAGCATTTCAGCATTTCAGGTTTCTCAGCGCACCCGGTCAGGCATTACTGCTGCCTGCGTTTTCCAGTTCCGCACGCGATAACAATGTTGTACCCTGAGGCAGCCGCCTTATGAGTAGCGAAGACGCCTTAGAACAAAACCCCGCGCCGCGCAAACCGTATGTGCGCGCCGTGGGACCGCGCCTGCGCATCCTGCTGCTGTTCATCTTCGGCTTGGTGGCAGTGCTGGCAGCCAACTCCGTTTATTTGAGTGCAATCACTTTCCTGGAATGGTTCAAAGGCGACCCGAATCAAACCTACCAAAACTGGTTCTACATGGTGATGTTCGGCACGCACCTTGGCCTTGGACTGCTGCTGATTTTGCCGCTCGTCATTTTCGGCGCGCTGCACATCAAGAACGCTCACGACCGGCCCAACCGCCGCGCGGTGAAGGTCGGTTACACCCTGTTCACGACCAGCCTGGTGGTGCTGGTCACCGGTGTGCTGCTCACTCGGATTGACCTGTTCCAATTCAAGAATATCGGCTTGAAAGACCCGCACCTGCGTTCCTTCGCTTACTGGGCGCACGTCATCACGCCGATTGCGGCCCTTTGGCTCTATGTCCTGCACCGGCTGGCCGGTCCGCGCATCCAATGGCAGGTGGGAGTGCGTTGGGCGTTGGCCGTCGCCGTATTCGTGCTCGGCATGGGGTTGCTGCACTTCAAACATCCGCAGAAAAACCAGATGGGTTCGGCCGAAGGCAGAAAGTACTATGAACCCTCCCTGGCCCGCACGGCTTCAGGAAACTTCATTCCCGCCCGCACGCTGATGATGGACGATTATTGCCAGAAGTGTCACTCCGACGCTTACCAGGGCTGGTTCCATAGCGCCCACCATTTCGGTTCCTTCAACAACCAACCCTATCTGTTCAGCGTCCGGGAGACGCGCCAGGTCGCCCTCAAACGCGACGGCAGCGTCAAGGCCGCTCGCTGGTGCGCCGGCTGCCACGACGTCGTGCCATTCTTCAGCGGCGCGTTTGACGCCGGCTGCCACGACGTCGTGCCATTCTTCAGCGGCGCGTTTGACGACCCGAACTTTGACGACGTCAATCATCCTACGGCCCAAGCGGGCATCACCTGCACGGCCTGCCACGCGATCACCCACATCAACAGCACCAAAGGCAACGCCGACTACACTATTGACGAGCCGATCCATTATCCATTCGCGTATTCCACCAACCGCCTGCTGCAATACATCAACCAGCAGTTGGTCAAAGCCAAACCGCAATTCCACAAGAAAACTTTCCTCAAACCGTTCATGCGCACCGCCGAGTTCTGCTCGACCTGCCACAAGGTAAGCATCCCGCAGGACCTGACGAAGTACAAAGAGTTCCTGCGCGGCCAGAACCATTACGACACGTATCTGCTGAGCGGCGTTTCCGGACACGGCGCGCGCAGCTTCTACTACCCGGACCAGGCAGTGCAGAATTGCGCCGGCTGCCACATGCCCTTGAAGGCGTCGCAGGATTTCGGCGCGAACTTTTTCAACCCAACCAACCCCTCAACCCGATACATTCACCAGCATCTTTTCCCTGCCGCCAACACCGGCATTGCCTACCTCCGAGCCAAACCGGACATCGTCAAGGCGCATCAGCAGTTTCTCAAGGGCGCCTTGCGCGTGGACATTTTCGGCCTCAAGGAAGGCGGGACGATCGACAGCCCGCTCCTAGCGCCACTCGGTCCTGCAGCGCCTGCTTTGAAGCGCGGTCAGCGGTACCTGCTCGAGGTCGTGCTCCGCACCCTCAAGCTGGGCCATCCCTTTACCCAAGGCACCGCCGACTCTAACGAAGTCTGGGTGGATGCCAAGGTATCGAGTGGCGACAAGGTGCTCGGCCGCAGCGGCGGCCTTGGTCCTCACAACGAAGTCGATCCCTGGTCGCACTTCGTCAACATCTACATGCTGGATCGAGACGGCAACCGCATTGACCGGCGCAACCCTCAAGACATCTTTACGCCCCTTTACAACCACCAGATCCCGCCCGGCGCGGCCCAGGTGGTGCACTACGACCTCCTGGTGCCCGAAGACCAGAACGGGCCGCTGACCGTCGAGGTGAAGCTGCAATACCGCAAATTCGACACGCTCTATTTGAATTACGTGTTCGGCAGCAATTACACCAAGGGCGCCAAATTCACAGTCACCAACGACCTGCCTATCAC
>WNGL01006699.1_pt1 | contig 14704 bp, 5 predicted proteins | sample 5400591 | NCBI WGS metagenome assembly WNGL01 (sample SAMN13153377, study PRJNA577476) | soil metagenome | isolation source: 80 cm soil or saprolite under Garry oak tree replicate 1 | place: USA:California | collected 2016-06-15
CGTCGCGCACACCGTCAAGGGTAAGGGCGTGAGCTTCATGGAGAACAAACTCCTCTGGCACTATCGCGCTCCGCTCGGCGAAGACATGACCAAAGCCCTTGCAGAACTGGAACAATCCAAGTGAGAACCGCCTTTATCAAAGAACTGTTTGAGCTGGCCAAACAGGACGAGCGCATCGTTCTGATTGTGGGCGATCTCGGGTTCGGCGTAGTCAATCCGTTCATGGAGCAGCTGCCTCGTCAATTCCTCAACGCCGGCGTGGCCGAACAAAACATGACCGGCATGGCCGCGGGAATGGCTCTCAGCGGCAAGATCGCACTCACCTATTCAATCGCTAATTTCCCGACGCTACGCTGCCTCGAGCAAGTCCGCAACGATGTCTGCTATCACAACGCGAATGTAAAGATCGTCTCCGTCGGCGGAGGCTTCACCTACGGTGCCATGGGCGCCACACATCATGCCCTGGAAGACCTCGCCGTGATGCGCGCAATGCCGGGGTTGGTCGTCGTAGCCCCGGGCGATCCCGTTGAAGCGCGGGCCGCAACGCGCGCCGTGATCGCTTATCATGGTCCCTGCTATCTCCGTTTGGGCAAGGCCGGTGAGCCAGTCGTCCACCAATCACCTATCGATTTCGAACTCGGCAAAGCCATTCACATGCGAGAAGGCAGGGACGCCACCCTGATTTCCACTGGCGGCATCCTGCAAAACGTGGGTCGGGCGGCGGCGCGCCTGGAAAAGGAAGGAATCGAGGCACGTGTGTTGAGCATGCATACCCTGAAGCCTTTGGACGCAGAAGCAGTTTTGGCCGCTGCCCGCGAAACTGGTGCGATCTTCACAATTGAAGAGCACAGCGTCCTTGGGGGCTTAGGCAGTGCAGTCGCCGAAGTCCTTGCCGAAGCCGACGGGTTCAAGGTCCCCTTCAAAAGACTTGGCGTTCCCACTGGGTTCTCGCCTCACATCGGAAGCCAGGAATATATGCAGGAGTGCCACGGGCTGACTGAAGCAGGAATCGCCAAGAGCGTCACGCTCGCATTGCGCACTGTCATCAGCAGCTAACTCGGAATAAAAACAGACCCGAATCATGGACACCTTGAAGGATCAACTCGCGGTCGTAACCGGAGCCAGCAGTGGCATTGGTAAAGCCATCGTGCTCGCCCTTGCAGCGCAGGGAGCTGAGGTTTGCCTGGTGGCACGCCGAAGCGAGGCCCTCGAAGAGGTTGCCGAACAGATCCGTGCCAGCGGGGGGCTATGTCACGTCTGCCGCGCCGACCTTACCAGCGATGACGAAATCCAGCAATTGGTGCAGAGAATCAGCCGCGATTTTGGCCGCGCCGATGTGCTCGTCCTTTGCGGAGGCGCCATTTTCCACGGTCCGCTGGAACGCGCACCATTGGCTGAGTTGGACTTGATGTACCGCTCAAACGTTCGCGGCCACTACGCCTTGACTCAGGCGCTCCTGCCCCTCTTGCGCAAGCAGAAGGGCCAGATTGTCTTTGTCAATTCCTCCGCGGGATTGCGGTCTCCTCCTACTGTGGGCCAGTTCTCCGCAACACAACACGCGTTTCGGGCGATCGCCGATAGTTTACGCGATGAAGTCAATGGCGGCGGCATCCGTGTCCTGAGCGTTTATCCTGGCCGTACTGCCACGCCTCGCATGGCGGCGCTGCTCGAAAAAGAGGGCAAGCCCTATCGCCCGGAGCTACTCGTGCAACCGGAGGATATTGCTTCGATGGTGACGCACACGCTTTGTTTGCCGCGAACCGCCGAAGTCACTGACATCAGCATAAGACCGATGTTGAAATCCTATTGAGAGAAATGAAGAACCCGACCAGTCATCCGCAGTGCCGCTTTTGCAAGTCCAATCTCGAGCACACCTTCGTCGATTTAGGGGCCTCCCCCCTTTGCCAGAGTTTCCTGAGTGCAGACCAGTTGAATCACATGGAACCGTTCTACCCGTTGAATGTTTACGTCTGCGGGAGCTGCTTTCTCGTCCAGCTCCAGGAATATGTTGCCCCGCAAAACATTTTCAGCGACTACCTGTACTTTGCCTCTTTTTCCGACACCTGGCTGGCGCACGTCAAGGCTTATACCCACCAGATGGTGAAGCGTTTTCCCATCACTGAGAAGAGTCTCGTCGTGGAGATCGCCAGCAACGACGGTTATTTGCTCCAATACTTCGTCGAAAAAAAGGTGCCAGTCCTCGGCATTGAGCCTGCTGCAAATGTGGCTGCCGCGGCGATTCAAAAAGGCATTTGCACGCTGGTTAAATTCTTTGGGAGCGGCACAGCTCGAGAACTCGTCGCTTCCGGCAAGCACGCCGATCTGCTGCTCGGCAACAACGTGCTCGCTCATGTCCCGGACATCAATGATTTTGTCTCGGGCATGAAAATACTCCTCAAGCCGCAGGGCGTTATCACCATGGAATTTCCTCATTTGATGCGCCTCATGGAACAAAATCAGTTCGATACCATTTATCACGAGCATTTCTCCTACCTCTCCTTCTTCACCGTGGAGAAAATCTTTGCCGCCCACGGATTAACTCTCTTCGATGTCGAGGAACTTCCCACCCACGGGGGTTCTTTGCGGATCTACGCCCGGCACACCGAGGATTCTTCCAAGCCCGTTGGTTCGTGTGTGATTGAATTACGCACCCGCGAACAATCCGCCGGCTACGCCCTGTTGGAGACCTATTCCCGTTTTGCTGAGCAGGTAAGAGAAACAAAGCGCAAGCTGCTGGAGTTCTTGATTCGGGCCAAGCAGAGCGGAAAAAGCATTGTGGGTTACGGCGCTCCTGGCAAAGGCAACACACTTCTGAACTATTGCGGGATCCGGACCGATTTTCTCGACTACACCGTGGATCGCAGCCCCCATAAGCAAGGAAGATTCTGTCCGGGAACGCGCATTCCCATTTATTCGCCGGATCGTATCCGCGAGACCCGTCCCGATTTTCTCCTGATCCTCCCCTGGAACCTCAAGGACGAGATCATGCATCAGAACGCCTATATTCGCGACTGGGGCGGCCAGTTTGTGGTGCCCATTCCTGAAGTTCAAATTTACCCCTGAGAGGCCGCGCAGGGGCCCAGCTTGTTGCGACGCCGTTACGATCAAAGGGCTTCGTTCCCAGATCGCACGGCTCCAAGCCACCTAGGCTTCTAGAAGGTATTCGATTCCAGACGCTTTGGAGGATTTCTCGGGGTGCTCTCAGGTGGAAACCCTATGCACAATGATGCCCTCGTACTTCTCATCGACCCTCGATTGACCTCTCTTAAATCTGTGTAAGTGCTTTTATTGCAACGGATTATACCGGTTCCGTTTGGTGCAGGGCGTGCTTCCTCTTCATCTCGAATCATTGGTGGAAGTCTGTCGCAATGTTTTGATTGGGGGTGGGATCTTGACGCGGAATTCTGGAGATTTCTGGCTGGCTTCTGCTTGTTCACCATCGATTGTCCCCCGCTCCAACGTAGTTTGTTCTGGTTTCGATATTCGCATGGGTTCGCGATCGCCGTTTGTCCATAGCTAAGTTCTTATCCTCCGGAGGATGCTGCATGTCACTTAGTTTTCGTCGTCATCTCTGCACGACCGTTCAACCTTGGTTGATTCGGTCTTTCATCCTGGGACTGCTCCTCCTCGCAATGGCACTTTGTCCAATTCAGGGCCAGGCAGCCGGCATTGCGCTTGTTCAGCACACCAGCAAGGATGCGGGCGTGACAACCACTTCCTCCCTCGCCTTTGTTAGCCCTAACACTGCGGGAAATTGGATCGCCGTTTCTATTCGCGGTGGCCTCTCCAGTTCGCAGGTATTCACGGTGGTGGATTCCAGCGGCAACACTTACCGGCAAGCAGCGCAAATTGGATTCACGTCCAGCGCTGTGACCTTGGCCATCTATTACGCCGAGAACATCAAAGGCGGTGCCAACACTATCACCGTATCCGACACGGTTTCGGGCCCATTGCGTTTGGCAATCCTGGAATATTCCGGTGTTGCCACGTCCAATTCCCTGGACGTATTCGCGACGGCGACTGGTACTAGCGCAACGCCCAACAGTGGAAATCTAACCACCACTACCAGCGGAGATTTGCTGCTCGGCGCGGTCGCCACGACGAATCCGGGCGCCTTCACTGCGGGGACCGGATACAAAATTGAAGAATTTGTGCCGGCCGAGCCGAACACCAAGCTGGCTTCCGAAGATCAGATCCAATCGAGCGCCGGACTTGCTTCGGCTGCCGTCTCTCTTTCCGGGTCAGATGTTTGGGGCGTTGTCTTGGTCGCTTTCAAGCCTGCGGGTGGCATTGCAGGTGCCCCTTCGACCATCACGGCGACTGCTGGAACGCCCCAGAGTGCGACTGTCAACGCGGCGTTTACGATTCAGCTCCAAGCGACAGTTAAAGATTCTTTCAACAACCCGGTCAATGGCGCGAGCGTAACTTTCACGGCTCCGGCCAGCGGAGCCAGCGGTACCTTCGCCGGGGGCGTGAACACGGCGACGACGAACGCTAGCGGTGTGGCGACATCGGCAGTCTTCACGGCCAACGGCACCGCAGGTGGTCCTTACAACGTGGCCGCATCGGTCAGTGGCGTTTCCACCCCGGCCAACTTTTCTTTGACCAACCTCGCCGGTCCTGCGGCAAAGGTGACCGTGACGAGCGGTTCAGGTCAGAGCGCGGCAATCAACGCAGCGTTCTCAGCGCCGTTGGTAGCAACAGTGACCGACTCTGGGAACAACCCAGTGAGCGGCGTAGTGGTGACGTTTACAGCTCCGGCGAGCGGAGCCAGCGGGACATTCGCGGGCGGCGTCAACACCGCGACAACGAACGCCAGTGGTGTGGCGACATCAGCGGCGTTTACCGCGAACTCAACTGTGGGCGGGCCTTATAACGTGGTGGCCAGCGCCACAGGCGCAACCTCGGCGACCTTCTCTCTCACCAACCTGGTTGGTCCGCCGGCAAAAGTGGTGGTGACAAGCGGTTCAGGGCAGAGCACGGCCATCAACTCGGCGTTTTCGGCGCCGCTAGTAGCGACAGTTACTGACGTAGGGAACAACCCAGTCAGCGGCGTGGTAGTCACGTTCACAGCTCCGGCCAGCGGAGCTACCGGCACGTTTGCCGGGGGCGTGAACACGGCGACGACCAACGCCAGTGGTGTGGCCACATCGGCGGTGTTTACAGCGAACTCCACCGCAGGTGGACCGTATAACGTGGTGGCCAGCGCCACAGGCGCGACCTCGGCGAATTTCTCATTGACGAACCTGGGCGCCCCGCCCGCAAACATTGCGGTGACGAGTGGTTCGGGGCAGAGTGCCGCGATCAACTCGCCGTTTTCAGCGCCTCTGGTAGCGACGGTCACCGACGCTGGGAACAACCCCGTGAGCGGCGTAGTGGTGACGTTTACAGCTCCGGCGAGCGGTGCCAGCGGCACATTCGCCGGTGGAGTGAACACCGCGACGACGAACGCCAGCGGTGTGGCCACGTCAGCGACCTTCACAGCGAACTCCACGGCAGGTGGTCCTTACAACGTGGCTGCATCGGTCAGCGGTGTTTCCACACCGGCAAACTTCTCGTTGACCAACCTGGTTGGTCCAGCCGCAAAGGTGGTGGTGACGAGCGGCTCCGGGCAGAGCACGGCGATCAACTCGGCGTTTTCAGCGCCTTTAGTAGCCACAGTTACCGACGCTGGGAACAACCCGGTGAGCAACGTGGTGGTGACGTTTACACCTCCGGCGAGCGGAGCCAGCGGCACATTCGCGGGTGGAACGAACACCGCGACGACGAACTCCAGTGGTGTGGCGACGTCGGGGGCCTTTACAGCGAACTCGACCGCGGGCGGACCCTACAACGTGGTAGCCAGCGCCATCGGCGCGACCTCCGCGAACTTCTCTTTGACCAACCTAGCCGGTTCCCCTGCTAGCATCACGGCTACTGCGGGAACCTCGCAGAGTGCCAATGTCAACGCGGCGTTTGCGGTGCAACTGCAAGCGACGGTCAACGATTCCCTGAACAACCCGGTGAGCGGCGTGGTCGTGACGTTTACAGCTCCGGCTAGCGGAGCTAGCGGGACATTTGCCGGTGGAGTCAACACAGCAACTACGAACGCCAGCGGTGTGGCAACAGCCCCAATCTTCACGGCCAACGGTACTGCCGGTGGCCCTTATACCGTGACTGCCTCAGTGGCCGGTGTCGCTACTCCGGCGAACTTCTCGCTGACCAACCTCGCTGGAGCGCCGGCCAACATCAAGTTGGTGCAACACATCAGCGTCGACGCGGGCACAACCACTTCGGGTTCGGTCGCCTTCGTTGGCGCGAACACCGCAGGGAACTGGATTGCCGTTTCCATACGCGGTGGCCTTTCCAACGCCCAAGTATTCACGGTCACGGATTCCAACAGCAACACCTACCGGAAAGCGGCGCAAATTGGTTTCACTTCCAGCGCCGTGTCCCTGGCTATCTATTACGCCGAAAACATCAAGGGCGGTGCCGACACCGTCACTGTATCCCAATCGGTTTCCGGCCCGTTGCGCATCGCCATCCTGGAGTATTCCGGTGTCGCAACCTCCAACTCCTTGGACGTAACGGCCGTGGCGACTGCAACCAGTACATCGGCGAATAGCGGAAATGCGAACACCACCGCGAATGGAGACTTGTTGCTGGGTGCCATCGCCACTACGAATCCTGATACTTACACCGCCGGAACCGGCTACACCATTGAAGAGTTTGTCCCGAAGTCGCAGAATGCCAAACTGGTCGCCGAGGACCAGATCCAGGTCAGTGCCGGAGCTGCGTCTGCCAGTGCGTCCTTAGCCACCTCGGATGCGTGGGGTGTAGTTTTCGCGGCCTTCAAGCCGGCCAATGGCGGAAGCGGCGCTGGGCCAACCATCTCAAGCTTGAACCCAACATCAGGCGCCGTCGGTGCGTCCGTAACTATCACAGGGACGAACTTTGGCTCATCAGTAGGGTCAAGCACCGTAACGTTTAACGGGACCCCCGCGACGACCATCTCGAGCTGGAGTGCAACGAGCATCATCGTCCCGGTCCCGGCGGGCGCAACGACCGGGCCTGTTGTGGTCACCGTCGGTGGAGTGCCCAGCAACGGCGTCTCCTTTACCGTGATTCCGACTCCCAACATTGCCAGCCTCAACCCCACGTCCGGACCCATCGGTACTTCCGTCACTATCGGTGGCACCAACTTTGGCGGGAGCCAGACTACCAGCACCGTAACCTTTAACGGAATCTCTGCAGGAACAGCCACCAGTTGGAGCGCCACGAGCATTGTTATCCCCGTGCCCAACGGAGCAACAACCGGAAATGTTGTCGTGACAGTTTCCGGTGCCTCCAGCAACGGTGTGCTCTTCACGGTGACTTCGCCAGGCCCGAGCATCTCGTCGTTGAGCCTTACGCAAGGTCCAGTAGGCGCAAACCTAACCGTAAACGGCGCGAATTTCGGCTCAACTCAGCTGAATAACACCGTCACTTTCAATGGTGTCCCCGCGAATGCCTCAAGCTGGAGCGCTTCCATCATCAATGTAACCGTCCCCGCGAATGCAACCACGGGCAACGTCGTTGTTACTGTGAACGGCATGCTCAGCAATGGCGTGCCCTTCACAGTCACTCCACCACCCAGCATCACTAGCATAAGTCCCACCTCCGGTCCAATCGGGACCAACGTCATCATCACCGGCACCAACTTCGGGCCGACCGTGGGGACTATTCAGAGCTTCGTCACCTTTAATGGCACCCAGACGAGGGCCTCGAATTGGAGCGATACAAGGATCACAGCTCCAGTGCCGGCAGGCACCACAACTGGGAATGTGCTGGTATTTGTTGGCGGAGTATCGAGCAACGGTGTGCTCTTCACCGTCACCCCGCCACCTAGCATCACCAGCCTGAGTCCGAACTTTGGGCCAACGGGCACTTCGGTGACCATCGCTGGCGCGAACTTTGGAGCCTCTCAAGGAACTAGCACAGTCACGTTTAACGGGATCGCGGCAAACCCGACGAGTTGGAGTGCAACGAGCATCGTGGTACCCGTGCCGTCAGTAGCAACCTCCGGCAACGTTGTTGTTACAGAGAGCGGCGTGCCCAGCAACGGCGTGAACTTCACGGTTACGATGGGTACGGGTAATGTCGCCCTCGTTCAACACACCAGCCTCGACGCGGGAACAACCACCTCGGCTTCCTTGGCCTTTGCATCAAGCAATACCGCAGGGAATTGGATTGCTGTTTGTATTCGTGCTGGCACTGCCACCTCAGAGGTCTTCACCATCACCGATTCCCTAGGGAACACCTATCACCAGGCCTTCCAAGTCTCACTGTCTTCATCTCCCCTTGTTTTCGCGATGTACTATGCGGAGAACATCAAAGGCGGAGCCAACACGGTCACCGTATCGGACACCATCTCTGGTCCGTTACGGTTCGCCATTTTGGAATATTCGGGTGTTGCGACTTCCAACTCTCTCGACGCCACTCCCGTAACCGCCCAGGGGTCCGGTACAACGGCTAGCAGCGGAACCTTTACCACCGGAGCGAACGGAGATTTGCTCTTGGCAATGGTCGTAACCCCCAACTCTGACGGTTTCACAGCGGGAAGCGGTTACAAGATCGAAGATTTTGTGCCCGCAGCTCCGGCCAGCAAACTGATCACCGAGGATGGGATACAACCATCAGCGGGGACGGCTTCTGCCACCGTTACAATCTCCCCGTCAGACAACTGGGGTGCGGGCCTCGCTGCCTTCCGTTCTATCAACGGAATTGGCTTCCCCATCTCTGTCAGCGTCTCCCCATCTACGGTCTCCGTTCCGGCTGGATATGGAACACAAGCCTTTACTGCGGCGCTGACCAATGATTTCCAGAGCCAAGGCGTTACCTGGGCGCTCTCGGGCGCGGGATGTGCCGGCAGTACCTGCGGCACACTCACCAACGTTGCTGCCACGTCCGTCACTTATAATGCGCCCGCCAGCATTCCGAACCCAGCTATGGTCACTTTGACGGCCACCGCTGTTGGCGATAACACCAAGAAGAGTTCCGCAACGATCACCATCGTGCAAGGCGCGCTTACTGTAGTGCTCAGTCCGAAACGCGCTGCTATGCCTATGTCCGCCTCGCAAACCCTGCAGTTCACAGCCACCGTTTATAACGATCCGTCAAACTCCGGCGTGACTTGGCAGGTGGACGGCAACAACGGCGGGAACTCCACCACCGGCACGGTTTCGAATGCTGGCCTCTTTACTCCAGGTACGCAACATGGAGTGCACACCGTTACCGTCTTTAGCAATACCAATGCTTCGGTCAGCGCTTCCTCTACCCTTGCCGTTACGGATTTGGCGGGCGTGTATACGCATCACAATGACACTGCTCGAACTGGCCAGAATGTGCAGGAATACGCTTTAACTCCCGCCACGGTAACTCCTGCTACCTTCGGGCCGCTTTTCTCTTGTCCCGTCGATGGCTTTGTCTACGCCGAACCTCTTTGGGTGGCCAATCTGACTCTTGGCGCAACCTCCCATAACGTCGTCTTTGTTGCCACGCAACATGATTCCATCTACGCCTTTGACGCCGACTCGCCTTCGTGCATTCAGCTTTGGCACGTCAGCTTCCTCGGCACTAACGTCACAACCCTCACGCCTTCCGATCTGCAGGGCAATACCGATATCACCCCTGAGATCGGAATAACCTCCACGCCTGTGATTGACCCGGCAACCAACACGATTTATGTTCTGCCGAAGACCAGGGAGACAGTGGGTACGGTCAACGGTCAAACCTGCACCACCTCCTCCCCTTGTTATCCCAACCGCTTGCACGCTCTGGATTTGCTGACAGGTGCGGAGAAGTTTTCAGGGCCCGTGGTTATCTCCGCCCCCAACTTCATTCAATTGCAGCAGTTGCAGCGGCCTGCTCTGCTCTTGGCCAACAACACTTTGTACATCGCTTTTGGCTCGCACGGTGACCACATTCCTTATCAGGGTTGGGTTATGGCCTACAACCCGGCAACTCTGGCCCAGATCTTCGCCACTTTCCTTACTAACCCGAACAACACCAACCGTGGCGGTATTTGGGGGGGTGGTGCCGGTCCCGCCGTCGATGGCAGCGGCAACATTTACGTCTCAACCGGAAACGGCACCTATGATGGAGTCACTAATTACGGCGATTCGGCTGTGAAGCTCAGTCCCACCGGCGCCATTGCCGACTGGTTTACACCCTTCAATCAGAACATCTTCAACGCTAACGATATCGATTTGGGTTCCGCGGGCATTACCGTTCTGCCCGACGCGGTTGCATCGGCCGCTCACCCACATTTGGCTATCGCGACCGGCAAGGTGGCCATTTTGTATCTACTCGATATTTCTCAGCCTGCTGCCGGTCAAACAAAGATGGGCAAATTCAGCACGTCAACAAACAACGATGTCCAGGAAGTCGTCCCCGTCCCGCCACCCAACACCACCTTGCTCGATGGCGGCAGCTACGGCAACATTGCCTTCTGGATGACCGGGCCCGCTACTGGAAACATCTATACTACCGGCCAGAATTTCCCTCTGAGCCAGTTCAGCATTTCCAATGGTGTGATCTCGACTCCACAAGCAGCAAAGTCCACCAATTCATTCCCGCCTCGCGGCGGCATACCAACTGTTTCCGCCAACGGCACGACCAATGGTGTCGTGTGGATCCTCGATCTTAGCGCTTGGGCGACCAACGGCCCTGCGATTCTGGACGCTTACGACGCCACCAACGTTGGCACATTGCTCTTCAGCACTCCCACCAGCGGGACGGGCGCCTTAGGACCCGCCGTGAAGTGGAGTGTACCCACGGTGGCCAACGGCAAGGTCTACATCGGCGCACAATACGTCTTCAACGTGTACGGACTGCTCCCGAACTAGCCGCAAGCTGCCCACATGCCCGGGTTTTCGTTGGAATCCCGGCTCGAGAGCAGCTTCTTTCCGGCTGAACCGAATGCCGGTAAGAAGGAAGCTGCTCTCGGCTTTCTCCAACGTGCTAACAAAGTGATGGCCTTGGGCCATCCTTTGGCGGAGCCTTCTCACCGCAAAGCCCCCGCCTCTCCGCCGCGCATTAGCGAGTGCCGGCCTCCGATCCTTTCGCAATCCAGACTTCCCCGGCACACTATCTTTTCCGTCACATCTCCTAGCTCCCGCGGATGACTTTCCCTTTCTCTTGTTGTAGATTTAATTTTGCCTGGCCTTGATGAGGGAACACGGGTAAGCCCCGCATCCTCCCGCGTCGTTGGGCTGGTCGGTGGGGAGGGGCTGCTCCGGCCGGATACCCTCTCTTCTTTTGTCCCCAAGTGTGGCTACGCAACGCTAGAATTAGGATGTCCGCCATGAAAATCGAACACCCTCGACTCATTCTGCGACATGCCGTGCTATCAATTCTTATCCTTGTACTCTTCCTGACGGCCGCGGGCTGCAACGGATACAGGAGCGCTGGCGGTGGCGGCAACACGCCCTACGTCTCGGGTCTGAGCGTGTCATCCGGTCCGGTGGGTACGTCCGTAACCATCACCGGAACAAACTTTGGCGCCTCGCAGGGGTCGAGCACCGTCACATTCAACGGCATAGCCGCGACACCTACGAGTTGGAGCGCGACGAGCATCGTTGTGCCCGTCCCCTCCGGGGCAACCACTGGCAGCGTTGTCGTGACGGTTGGCGGCCTCACCAGCAATGGCGTGACGTTCACCGTCACCACTGCCGCTACGCCAAATATCGCGGGCCTGAATCCATCTTCCGGCCCCGTCGGGACGTCCGTGACGATTACCGGGACGAACTTTGGCGCGACGCAAGGATCGAGCACAGTAACTTTCTACAATGGCAAGGCTGCGACGCCAACGAGTTGGAGCGTCACCAGCATCGTTGCTCCAGTCCCGACCGGAGCCACCACCGGCAACGTCGTGGTGACGGTTGGGGGCGTGGGCAGCAATGGCGTGGCCTTCACAGTGACCACTGCGCCGAGCATCGCGAGCCTGAGTCCGACTTCCGGCGCTGTCGGTACTTCTGTGACCATTACAGGCACGAACTTTGGAGCATTGCAAGGGTCCAGCACGGTTACGTTCAACGGTACCGCCGCCGCGCCGACGAGCTGGAGCGCCACCAGTATCGCCGCTCCAGTCCCGACCGGTGCAACCACAGGCAGCGTCGTTGTGACGGTTGGCGGCGTCGCCAGCAACAGCGTGACGTTCACCGTCGCCACCACCTCCTCGCCAACCATCAGCAACCTGAGTCCCACTTCTGGCGCCGTCGGCACGCCCGTAACAATCACCGGAACAAACTTTGGATCATCGCAGGGGTCTAGCACCCTAACGTTCAACGGTACTGCCGCAACGCCAACGAGTTGGAGCACAACGAGTATTGTCGCTCTGGTCCCCACCGGTGCGACCACTGGCAGTGTAGTCGTAACGGTTAGCGGCACGACCAGCAATGGCATGACGTTTACGGTCACCGGCGCAACTGCCAAATTCCCCATCAAACTCAGCACAAACAATCGCTATTTCGTAGAGCAGGACGGCACGCCATGGTTCATGGTTGCGGACGCAGCCCACCACATGATGCCTGCCTTGCCCGCGTCCTCTCTGGCCCAGTATCTCAACGACCGCGTGGCCAACGGATTCAACACCATCAACATGTATGGGATGTGTGCCGGGTCGGGAACCTGTCCGACCAACGGAGCCGCGAATGATGGGATCCTACCGTTCACTATTGGGACCGATTCAGCTACCTGGGATATCTCCTCCTACAACACCGCCTACTGGGCGGAAGTCGATAATGTCATTACCCAGGCAGCGAACCTGGGCTTGGTCGTTCTAATCGACCCAATTCCATGGGGCGTCGATTTCGGGACCTCCATGGAGAACATTACTGGCCCGATCAACTATGTCAATTGTGGCAATCCTGTCACTCTGCCGTGCTCCTCACACGATTACAATTTCGGAGTTTTTCTGGGCAATCGCTACAAGAACTTTCCTAATATTATTTGGCAATTCGGACAGGACTTCCGGCACGGCGCGCTGCCTGATGCCACTTTTATGGACTACATGGCTCAAGTCATTGCCGGTGTCGCCAGCGTGGACAAAAACCACCTGATCACCAGCCAGATGAACTACTACCGTTCTTATTCTCAGCAAGCGATTCCTATTGGAAACGCATCTTTCAATTCCACTTTGAACACCAGCTTTGTCTACACCTACTACGAGACCTACGACTACGTGCTGGCGGCCTACAACGATTCACACATCATGCCGGCTTTTCTGGGAGAATCGAACTACGAGACTGCCAACAATACAGGATTGCTCTCCTCCCCTGCGGATGCCTTCATTACTCGGCTTGAGATGTGGTGGACAATGACCAGTGGTGGCGCTGGGCACGAGTTTGGCAACGAGCACGTCAACCATTTCGACAGCACTTCTCCTACATGGCAATCGCAGTTGGACACCACAGCGACGTTGCAGGTGAAGCATCTGACTAATCTTTTCAATCAAATCCAATGGTGGACGCTGGTTCCTGAAGTGAACCACCAGGTGGTCACGGCAGGATTCGGCACTTACAGTACATATAGTGCAACCTACACGACGACTGCCTGGAACCCCACGCTGGCCATCGTGTACACACCTGTCTCGACGACCCTTACCGTCAACATGGCGAATTTCACGAAGTCCATGACGGCTTCCTGGTACGACCCCACCACGGGCGCTTCCACAGCCATTGCTGGCTCGCCCTTCGCCAACAGCGGCTCGCAAAACTTCATCACGCCCCCAGGCACCCACACCGATGGGACCGGCGCGAACGACTGGGTCCTCGTGCTCCAGTAAGTCGCGGCCCCGTTCAATCCGTCCCGTCGGCGCAGCTGCCGTGACGGCCGGAACTCAGGCACCCCAAAGTTTTCCTTGACTTCCCACCGCTCTTTGGTAATAATTAACGCCATAGAAAACTCCATTTGAAGTGTGGAAGCCCAGTTCCTGTTTTTCTTATTCTGGGGTGCTATCTCTGGTCTTGTTTTCCCTATACAACATGAAAACGTATTATTTAGAATCAATCACTTACGTGGAGCCCATTTGTAAGTCCTTTCCTTTGATATTCATGCGTGTAATGGGGGTGTGTCCCCCCTCACCTCGTGTTTTCCTACGAGAACCCTTGGAGTGATACTCTGCCGCCCGCTGGTCGGCAGAGAAGGGTGAGTATAGATTGTGGCAAAGTTTTTCTCACGGCTTAGCGGTGATTCTATCGATTGCGAAACCGATTGGCCGTTCGCTGTTAGTTCACCTGTCCTAACTCTTGTAATCTATTGAAAATACGTTGGATAGCTGAACTTCGCGCCCTTCACCCTGACCTTCAATCGAGGCCACCGGGCTTGGAAGTTGGTCGTCTATTTGCTCCCTCCTACCACGGAACATCTCGTTCTAGTCGCAAAACCGGGTGTCTTCCAGGAGGAAGTTCCTTCATGAAGGCGGTAATTCTAGCTGGTGGTTTTGGCTCCAGATTGAGCGAAGAAACTCAGGTCAAGCCAAAGCCCATGGTCGAGATCGGCGAAAAACCGATTCTCTGGCACATCATGAAGTTGTATTCCTTCCACGGGATCAATGACTTCATCATTTGCTGCGGCCACAAAGGTCATATCATTAAAGAGTATTTTGCGAATTACTTCCTGCACATGTGCGATGTAACTTTTGAACTGAAAAACAACAAAGTGGAAGTCATTACCAACGGAGTCG
>WNGL01005744.1_pt1 | contig 14703 bp, 18 predicted proteins | sample 5400591 | NCBI WGS metagenome assembly WNGL01 (sample SAMN13153377, study PRJNA577476) | soil metagenome | isolation source: 80 cm soil or saprolite under Garry oak tree replicate 1 | place: USA:California | collected 2016-06-15
ATCACCTCGAACTTGCGACCGCAGCACTCGACGCGGGGAAGGCCGTCTATTGTGAATGGCCGCTAGGCAACGGCTTGAAAGAGGCGGAGACCTTAGCCGTGCTGGCGAAGAAAAAAGGCGTCCTCGCCGTGGTAGGGCTGCAGGCCCGCTCTGCGCCGTCGGTGGCTTACCTACGTGACCTGATCAAGCAAGGATACGTCGGTGAGGTGCTCTCCACCTCGTTGATCGGTTCGGGAATGGGCTGGGGGCCAACGGTGGAGCCGTACAACGCCTACCTCAACGACAAGAAAAACGGCGCGACGATGCTCTCGATCGCGCTCGGCCATGCAGCTGATGCGCTGTGTCACTGCCTCGGCGAGATCCGAGAGCTCTCGGCCACCATGACCGTGCGACGAAAGTCCTTCACTATCTCGGGGACGGGCGAAAGGAAGCCCATGAACGCGGATGATCAGGTGTTGGTCGGCGGACTGCTCGAGGGTGGGGCCACGTTCTCGATCCACTATCGCGGTGGCGTTTCGCGCGGCACGAACCTGCTCTGGGAGATCAACGGCACCGAGGGCGATCTGCAGCTCACCGCCGCCGGTGGCCAGGCCCAGATCTTTGAGATGACCGTACGGGGCGGCAAGGGCGGCCAGTCCTCGCTCGAGGTGCTGCCCGTGCCAGAGAAGTATCGGTGGACGCCGCGGCAAGGGCCTTCCACCAACGTCGCCCAAGCGTACGCGCGTTTCGCCCGCGATTATCGAGAGGGAACGCATTTGTGCCCTACGTTCGACGACGCGGTCACGCGCCATCGCATGCTGGACGCGATCGAGACGGCCGCGGCAACCGGTCAGCGTCGAACACTCGGTTGATCCGGCGAGTTCGGATGAAAATTACTCCAGTTTCCTCCACCGAACTTGGTCTTCGAAAGAAAGCGGGAAGTTCCTCAAATCCGTTCGGGTAAGTATGCTCCGAGTGATCACCCGATTCTTGGAATCGGACGCGAGTCTTGCTTTCAACCGGAACTCGAGAAAAGCTCGTTGCAGAGAATCCATGCTAACCTTCACAACCTAATGGAGGACTCTGGTCAACGACAAACCTCCAGTCCCACATACGACTCTTCTCTGACAAAGTCTTAGCTTCCCAGAAGTAGACCCCTTTTGCGGTCAAAGTAGCGTGATTGGAGGGTCGACTGGATGTCGCTTCTTCTTGCGCTTCTAGGCGCGTGCTTAGCTGGTCTGCTAGCGGCAATTTGCATGACTATCTTTGAGATCCCCTTTTGGAGAAGGTGGGGAATGGAGGGAGTAGCGGAATGGCAAGTTAATGCTGTCATAGTTTCCGTGCTCATTCGAAAATTTACCCCGAGAAGCGTGGTCGCTTCCATGTCAGTTGCAATGCACTTGTTTCATGGCGCCGCTCTCGGGATCATCTTTCGTCTTCTCCTGCTAGGCTTGCTCGGAACAACGATTCTGTCATTGTCAGTCCTAAGCTATGCTATCGTGTACAGCATTGTGCTCTGGATCATCTCTCCTTTCTTGACTAGGAGGTTCTTCGAACTTTCTGGAGGATTCCGGATGACACGGGAGGGATTGGCGGTCAGCTTCCTCGCGCATATCGTCTACGGCGTATTCCTAGGACTTCTGATTCCAATTATTGGATGAGCCTCTAGGCAGTGTTAGAGATTATTCTCTAAGCCCGTTCAGGTTTTTCCTCTGTTTGTGTCTTTCACCAAGGTAGGCCTAGTGCCTCTGCTAGGAACCTGTTGAGCGGGTCCAGTTTCTTACCCGCCTCGATGAAATCCTCCATGAACCTTGGACCCGTAACCTGTGCATTGCTGAATCGGACACCTGAGGTGATGTCTTTCATTTTCAAATCCTCGACGAAAGGATGACCCGGGTCAAACCCGGCCGGCGGTCTCTTCAGAGACGCACCTTCGATCTTCAACCCGCTCTCCTTGACCCTTCTCCAAGCCTCGGCCCGAGACACGATAGCCTTTCGGACCCTGTTCAAGGTCGGCGAATCAGGATGCCATATGCCCGCACCAGCGAAACTCTGCCCAGGTGCTAAGTGAAGGTACAGCCCGGTGTATGATTTCTTTCCTCGTCGCCGGTGCCAGAACTCCATAGCCACATTGGTCTTGTATGGACTCTTGTCCTTGGAGAAGCGTATGTCCCGGTATATCCGGAAGAGTGACCCGCCAAACGGTCGAGGGTCTGCCACAAGGTATGGGCTAACCGCTCTCAGCTCGTCTCCCGCGTCTTTGATGAATCGGAGGCTAGGGGTAAGTACGAAATTCTCGTAACGGCGGTTATTCTTCTGAAACCATTCTCGATTGTTGTTTCTCGCCAGGCTCCTCAGAAACTTGAAAAATTCAGGAGAGAAGTAAGACTTCCTGGCCATCGGGCTCAACTCTAAGGATACTTGCTCGTAGATTTCGTATTGTTAAGCTCTGCCCGTTCGGGTACAAGTTCTTCCATCAGAGGCAGGCCTAATTTCCTCGTCTATGGATTAGGCCGGTTGCAAGGAGGTCCATGTATTGGAGGTAATCCTGACCTAATCCTGACCTAACTTCTAAAGGAAGTTAGTCTCTTTCTAGTTCGGCCAAGTCTTAATGCAGTTGTGGTTGGGATGATATCTAGGACGGCAGAGAAGTGGGTATGTCCAGGTCCGGTTCGGAAATATCCTGGAAGCGTCTGTTGTGGTATGTTCTGGCCGGGTCGCGAGGAGGTCCCAACCGTGGAAGAATCATCAATCTCCTACGAAGAGAACCCTACAACATCAACAAGCTTGCAGAAGCTCTCCATGTTCACTACAGGGTCGCCCAGCATCATATTCGAGCTCTCGAGAAGAATCATCTCGTTTCATCTGCTGGAGAGAAGTATGGGAAGCTGTACTTTCTATCGCCCGAGATGGAAGCACATCTACCCCTCTTCGACGAGATATGGGCCCAGATCGGACCCAGGGTTTGATGAGAAGGTGAATGCATAATGTCTCTCCTCATGGACCTTAGCATGTACACAGCCGCGATAAGCGCGGTTCTCTTACTGGTCCTAGTCGTGGTCTACCTTCGCGTCTACAGGGACACCCACGCCCAGTTTAGCCTAGGGTTGAGTGTTTTCGCATCGATCCTCTTCGCCCAGAACATCCTCGCAGTCTACTCATTCCTCACCATGGCGTCGTACATCCAAGAGCCATTCCTTCCCTACCTGTTAGGCATCAACGTTGCCGAGGCCCTGGCCATCATCGCTCTCCTGCGAACAACAACGCGGTGAAAACTACACCTAATCTAGACTCAATCTCGCTAAACCCGTAAAGTGGTCGGCCCCAGAAAGCTTCCAACAAGAATCCGGGAGGTGAAGTGTAAGAATGAAAACTCTCACCATGGCGATCTTCTCAGCCCTTGTTATCGCACTGGTCCTCCCAGTAGCACCGGCTTTCGCAGCCACGCCTGGCTTCGGTAACCTGTACTACAACGGGACCATAGTCCGAACCGTGGTCCCCCCAGCCGCCTTTCCCAATGAAGGCCAAGACAGTTTCTACAAGGTGACAAACGGTGCCACAGGACAGCTCGGAGTCGTGGCCGTTGCTCCAGGAAGCTCAGACTATCACGGCGGTCATTGGAAGGTATTCACTGTAACCTTCAACGCGGGAATCACACCCGTACTACTGACCTCGGAGCAAGCAGTTCTCTCAGCCCAGAACGCCGGAATGGTCACTGTGACTCGAAATGCTGCCGCCGACTTTCTCTGCCCAGTTCAACCATAACATCGAGTCGAAGAGCTTGAGCCCCCGGCCCCGAACTGCCGGGGCATCCTATCTTTCTATCGGGACTAGTCAAGAGACGGGAGGAACTATGAGAACGGTCAAAAGATGGGTAAGTGGCTACTGCTCTGAGGCCGAGAAGTGTTTCGCTGTGGGTTGTCGGGTCTTCTTTACGCTGTTGCTACTTGGACGGTCTTGGCCATGGCCAGGATTTGTTCCCGGGTTGGCTCCATGTTATGAAACGCTTTGGTGTGTTGCTTGAAATGTTCTACCAACTCGTCGTCGGAATCGGCCCGTACTCGGAAGCCGCATTGAGAGCAAGCGACTTCTTTCGTCATTCTTACTCGAATTCTCGCAAGGCTGTGTTCGTATTTAACACCTTATACTCTGATCCCTTCAGAGTTGAAATCGCTTAGTAAAGCTAGTTTCCTAATTAACAAGTGAGCAAGTGTTCTTCGATATCTCGTTGGAGGCAAAGCTGGCAAGATGGAGAGTGCGGCGACCTAGTTGCTAGAAACCAGGCCCTCTTTCTCCTGTTTAACTCGATGGGAGAAAAGTCCGAGACCGCTGTGGAAGGAATATATTGAATTCTGGCTTTGATGGTTATTATGGGAAAGATGAGTACGTGCCCTTGTGGCTGGACGATAATTTCTCCGCAGGGTGAGGGGGATGTGAAGAAGCATATGATGATTCACTTGCGGGATGCTCATCCTGGCGCTGCGATGAGCGAAGACGAGATTGGGAAGACAATCAAGACCGTCTAGATTGGACGTCTGAAGTAGTCGGGCGAGCATTACGGCTCAGCAGTCTCTTGATCTATGATACTATCAATCCAGTTGGGGCCTTGGGGCTCTATCACTTCTTTGAGAATGTAGAGTGAACATGACCTCACCCCTTCCATCTTGAGAGAGTTCAACGCTGCCTCCTCGGGTTCGCCGAGATTGAATCCAAAGAGGTTTGCGAGGAGGATTCCTCTTCTGGATTCTCTCATTAGCCAGAGCTTCTCTCCATGCACTTTCTCCAGTTGCTTTGCGAGAGAGGATTCTTTTTCTTCTTGGACAGTAACCTCCAGCTCGTAGAAGATGAGCCCCTGTTGTTTGCGGGGATCAATCATTGCACGTATCAGCATCGCGCCAGAACTCAGCAATTTCCTGATTCGATACTCGGCCATTCGCGGTGTTATCGACAGAGCCTTTGCGATTTCCTTGGTCGCGGTTCGAGCGTTGTACCTCAGATTCCGCATTATTTGCCAGTCGAGTTTGTCAGGGACCATGGCCGCCCGGCTCACATCTTGGTCCCCAAGTCTCAGCTGAGATAGTTCGTACCTGGAGGCGATTGAGTCGGCGACCGTCTGGGCTTCCTCGTCTGAGGTTCCTGCAATATTGATTGAGATATGGGGCCCGATATAGTCGAACGCTTCGACAACGTATGGCACGTGCTGGATATATTCAGCGACAAGGTGTTTCGTCTGAAGATTGAGGGCCTCGAACCGGTACGACCCTACGGTCCTGAGTCCGAAGAGAGCGAGGCTGGGAACGGCCTGGTAGTATTTGATGAACCCCTCATCCTCCATCTTTCTGACCCTGACGCGAACCGTCTTCTCGTCAAGCCCAACGCTCCTCCCGATCCCTGACGGGCTGATGTGCCGGTCGGTGAAAGCGTTGAATTTCGGATTCTTGAACGCCATCTCGCAGAATATTCTAACGTCCTTGGCGTCCAATGTGCTCGTCCTACCTCATGGTGCGGTATAAGTCAAGCGTATCCTCGGTTGTCGACAATGGGCGCTAGACTCCCGTGCGTCTATTATCACGCTACAAGGCTATACATGGGCATGAAAAATTCGACAAAGAAAACAGTCTTCCTCGCACTGAGTTCTGTTCTGACAATCCTCACCTTGGCTACCGCCACACTCGGCACCGCTCACGCTACCAGCACGACATCTTACTCCTTCAACCTCGTAGGCCCCAACACGGCTATGGCCCAAAACACCATTCCAGGGACCCCGATCGCAGCGGGAGATGTGCTCCGACTCACAGGGGCCGGCGCCCTCGACCTTTCTAAGGAAGCTGCTAGCGGCGGCGGTTCGTTCACCCACTACAAGCCAGATGGATCCGTCTTCGCAAGAGGCCTCTGGGTCGTGACAGGCTTCCAGAGCTTCACGAGCTACGGGGGCCCAAGTTCTGGGGTCCAGGGCGGAGTTCTTCTCGTGACAGTGAGCATCATCGGTCCAGAAGCCACGTTCTCAGGGCTAACGCTGCAGGTAAGTTGCCATGTCAACGCCCCGGCAAACGCTCCTGAAGAAGGAACGACACTTCCAGACCTGTTCTCTGTACCGACCGGTGGAAACACGCTCTTCCACCTCAACAATTAGTGCCGCTCTCGCGAGAGCGAGACCGACACTTCCTCTTTTTTCTTGATTGGAACTCTGAGAATCGCATCCGACCTACAGTCGACGATTCTTGATTACGCAAAGGGCTGAGACAAATTGGTCCTCGGAGCCCTCGTAGTCAGGTCTCGGATTTTTTCTTGTCCCATTCTCTGTTGAACCACGCCCACCACTCTTCCTTGCTTGGGCCTTTGCCTGGCTTTGCCATTTGGTCTCTCATTTGCTCATGCGCTTTGTCAGTAGTAGCCATTACATGGGCGTAATTCTGTCTCGCTATTTCCATTGCTGTCGCTCCTTCATGAACTTCTTCGCAGGGTCCACCCATTTCTTTACACGTAAATTTTTTCATATCATTCATATTTACAAAAATGGTATTCATATACGTACTCCCGTGCTTCCAATAAGAATCAGAGCAGTTGGCCAATTCTTCGATGAGAGATTCTTTACAGAATCATAGTTGTTATCGGAAGCCTAATTTGAGGAAAATGCCCTGTGAAGCTCAATGAGCAAGGGAATCTTCGGCTACACGCTGGGAGTTTATGGCATAATCGGTTTCTTGGTGGCCTTCTTTGGCTCGAGAGCGTTTGCCGTCTTGAACCCGACGATCGTCGTGGCTCAGGGAGAAGTCCACTTTCACCATTTTTGGTACGGGCTTGGAATGGTTACATTATCCGGATGGCTCGGGATTTCCTTCAACAGGGCAAGGCTTCTGCGAACATACGCGCTCATCTTCGGCCTCGGCGCGGGGCTAATCGGCGACGAGATCGGACTGCTTCTCACCTTTGGAAACTATCAGTCCGAGCTTACGACCGACTTCTTCGTCGGCGTTATAGGCTTCATCGTTCTGGTCCCTATGTTCCTCCAGTACAAGACGATCTTCAGGAAAGACACCACCCATGAAGGTTGGAACGAGCGACTGGTTAACCTAGGAGTAACTCTCGGCGGAATATCGACCATCTTCTTCGCAATCAAGGCATGGACACCAGCTGTTCTGCTTGCGGCTCTAGGAGTGGTGGTAGTAATCGCCTCGTTCGAAGCGGCAAAAGTGGGCGTACTCGCAGGGCTAGCGGCAGGGTCGATCCTTGCCGCAGGAAATTTCCTATTGCTCTATTACACGGATCCCCTGACAAGCCTGCTCGGAGGAGAATCTCTTCCGCCAGACCTTGGTCTCACCGTAGACCAATTGGTTCTTCTCTTGGCACTGGCGGCCGCGATAATTTCGCTCCTCGTCGGAATCGCCGGAGGAGCCCTACTCGGAATGGTGTTCTCAGCTGTCCGTAATCGATACATGAGGAACTATAGTCTTCAAGCCAGAGGTATCGCGTTCGGTATAGCGCTCTGGGCTGTTTTTGCCGTTTTCTCGTCGAGCCTTAGCGACTATGGAAGTCTACTTGTGACATTATCGATCATATTGGCACTCGCCGCCAGCCTCGCCTACGGCTATCTGCTCGGAAGCCTGTTCCTAAGATTCAGAAGAAAAACCAATGCGACAGGCCCGACTAGGACCGAGGAGACCCCAACGTCTCTAAACCATAATACTTGAGCCCATACCGGAGAAACGCGAGTACCGTAGTGGTCAGGCATCGAGATCCCCCAGAACCCAAGCTCTTCAGCCTTGACTGCAGCTCGGTTGGTCAACTCCCAACGCTCAGGCCAATTAGTAAGTCCCAGGACGAACTTCAAGTGGTGAATTCACGACACGCCAAAAGCGGATTCGACGTCCTTGTATGAATTGTCCTTCCTAGAGAGGACGAAAGCGGCTCGTTATTCGGAAGCTCGCGCGAGGGTTTGGAGAAGGCCGCGTTCCTGGCCTTTGTTCCAACCCGGACCTACTGTCACAGATACGACTCTTCTCTAACCTCTCTGGTAATATGAACCAGTCATCAAGGCAAGGCTGGTTCTGGCTGCTTCGGCTCTCCAGTACGGCATAACACTCTGTAACCCATCTCCCTTTTTTTGGGACCTTCGCCTGCCCAGCTCAAAGGACATTATCTCGACAGCACTGTCCAAGAGGCCGACAGTGGCATATCAAAGACAGTCTGAGATTTCTACCACAATTGAAGTAGGAGTGATGACGCCGCCGTTGACAAGTCAGCCTGCAGCCAAGGCTTAAGACCTGACCAACTACACCTATAGCAGGTAAACCCCTCTATGGGAGGCCAGCCTGCGCCCAGCGTCCCGGGTCAGAAGGGACGACTCCCCGCGCGACTGTTGAACCCAGCTCTCGTCCTCGCCGTCATCAGTGCAATCCTTCACCTCTACATCGGAGTCGCGATCTACGGAATCCTCCTCGGCGTCCCCCTCATCCTGATAGCACTCGTCTACCTCGGTGGAACTGGGATGATCATAGCAAACTACCGCCGCAGTCTCTGGCTGAAAATAGCGCCCGCCTGGGTTTCGCTTGTACTAATCCTCTGGGCGTTGTCAGCCGCCGTCAACGCCGTACACACACGGGACCTTCTGTCTTACTTCGACAAGGCCATAGAACTCGTCCTGCTAGGACTGCTCCTCGTCATGCGAAGATTCCGCTAGCGCGTCTGAAACGCTGACAGAAACCGTTTCAGCAATCTAACGTCGGGTTCTACCCGGTGCTCAGCTACACAGCAGGAATTCGAATCTTCTCCAAACAAGATGCTGAGCAGATACCGAAACTGGTCTAAGCATCCGAGTTTAGAAATCCCGAAGGAACCATCGCGTCGTCCGAGCATGATTAATAGTCGTGGAGCAGTCTCTCCTCGCTCGATCTTGCAGAAGATGAAAGATAGCGAGACGCCGGTCCCGCAGACGGTGGCTAGTCCCCTGACCCGTGCCGCAATCTTCCTAGTAGTCACGATCAACCCAGGTCCCAGACACATATCCACGGTCCGGTCTTTCTGTGCAGACCTCTCAGCACTCATCCGGTCTGTAGGATTCCGGGTCCTTGATGGAGACCTATCATGTATCGCCGGTTTTGGCTCCGACGCCTGGGACCAGGTCTTTGGCAAGCCTCGGCCCAAAGAGCTTCACAAGTTCCGGGAGATACGCGCTGGAAAACGCTACGCCCCCTCAACTCCGGGAGACATGCTATTCCACATTCGAGCACAACGCATGGACCTCTGCTTCGAGCTCGCAACACAGATCATGACAAGGCTAGGAGCCGCGGTCACCGCGGTTGACGAGGTGCACGGATTCCGATACTTTGACAGCCGCGATATCATCGGCTTTGTTGACGGCACAGAGAATCCCAAAGGACAAGCGGCCATTGATGCTACGCTGATAATGGACGAGGATCCCGCATTCGCGGCGGGCAGCTATGTGATCATTCAGAAATATCTTCACGACATGGCCGGCTGGAACAAGCTAGCGACCGAGAAACAAGAGCAGATAATCGGACGCACAAAACTCGCCGACGTGGAACTCGAAGACTCCGTCAAGCCAACCTATGCCCACAATGCTCTAAACAGGGTAGTTGAAAATGGAAGGGAGATCAAGATTTTCCGAGACAACATGCCGTTCGGCCACGTGGGAGAGAAGGAGTTCGGCACCTACTTCATCGGCTATAGCCGATCCCCCCGCACCACCGAGAAGATGCTGGATAACATGTTCGTCGGCAAACCGAAAGGCAACTACGACCGACTTTTGGACTACAGCCGCGCACTCACCGGCAATCTATTCTTCATCCCCTCCGCCACCTTTCTCGACAACGTGACCGACTGACATTTCTGGTAAAGGAAGATCGCGTGGCGGTAGCAGAATTTCCAGACCAAGTCTGCGAAACGTGAACCCGGGAAAAAAAAGGGAAGATGATGCCCTGGTTAGTTCAGGGCTCAGTCCTTGTCTTTGTCGCGGACTTCAGGCTCTTCGGTGTGAGTCGAGACGGTCCAGTGCATGTGGTAGTTTACGCTGGAGGAGCCACCTTCGCCCGTTGTCAGACCGCCGCGGAAGTGTCCCTCACCATGGATGTCGTTCATCTGGCTGGTATCGCCTGATACGACAAAGTTGCCTCTCGTGAAGGTGCTGTTCTTGACTCCCTCGTATTTGATATGTAGCGTGACTTGATTGTTGCCGAGCGTGCCGGTGAAATTACCCCGGCCATGGAATGTCGTGAAAGTGATGGTCTTGCCCTCATCTGTTCTCGTATGCATCACGTCTCTCTCTATGGTTTGTGCCGTGCCTGTCATGTTGCCACCGAAAGTAAGCGTCTCTTTCACCACCTCGATTGTCGTATGTTCGCTCCGAACCGTTGGACCTGAAACTATCGCGGTCTGAGCGAATGTAATCGTGCCATTCCCTCGGTTAAGATGGCCCTCTCCAGGCTCGTGAGCTGCTACAGTGGTTACCGCTACAACAGGTAGCAGCAAGGCTAGTACTATCGCTATAGCCCAAATTCTCAATTTGTCATTGATCCTCCTACAAGCTGGGTATTTGCTGTCACAGCGCCCCTCCTCGGCGCTCTAACGAAGGGCGGAGACAGCGAGGTCCCGGGCAAAAAGAAACGGGACGCGATGTATGATGAACCCCTAGTAAGCGGCTTACGTCGAGAGTGAGTATTTGACACCTTTCTCCTTGGAGGCGATAGAAATCCTCCGCCAGATGGCTCCGGCTGTACTCGTATATCCCTGCGCTGTCGCCCAGAAGATTAGAGTCTAAGTTGTGTCAAAGCGGATAAGTCGGCCTTTGCCGTGTTGTGTCGGCGCCATGTCGGGCGAGCCTCATTCTTCAGCTTCAACTCACTGGACCAAAGGAAAATGCAGCTTGACGTAAGAATCTTCTGCAGCCGCCAAGACACTAAGGCTGTTCTTCTTTACGTGGAGACCTGCGGCACAGGTCCAGCCCAGTAGCGACCGGGGATAAGCTCGCGAAGCCTAGCTGAAATCATCGGTCGATGCTTCTTGCCCACTGCAACATACATGACACTGCCTCCAGAAATGATTTTGAGACCTCGCCGGGTCCATTCCATCTGGCTCATGATCTCGTAAGGAATCTCCACGTCTTTGTTCGTGACAGTCATCATGCTTTTCTCTCGTCGTATACTGTCCCTTCTCCGCTGGGCCATGAATTCTTGCAGCGAGTATCCAGTCAGCCCGCCGGCAATGCCTCCTAAGAGAAAGAACAGCAGAGCAACCACGGAGATTACGGTTGTCGATGCCAGCTTCTTCATTACGAGTTTGCTGTCCGTAAAGAAGAGCTCGTAGATACCGGACTTGGACCTCGCCTGGTCCACGACCAGCTTGACAGGCCCCATCTGTTCAGGCTGCAACTCGAGTCCAGTAGACCTCGGCGTAATTGTTCCAATTATGATGTTGAAGAGTCCTATAATGCCAGTCAGCTCTATGGGAAAGCCGATCCCGATCCATAGAAGCAGCCCGAACAGGATGATTCCGAAGCCCACCAACACAATGCTAGTTCGCAAAGCTATCTTGAGAGACATCGGTCATGGAATAAACGAATTGATACTGAGTAACCGGGAGACAGGGTAAATGCTAACGCGCAGACTTGGGCGAATTCGAAATTAGCGCGCGAAAGTCATCGGAATAAGCGGCGTCAACCAGCAGTCCAGAGATTAACTAGTTCTGGCTACTATCGTCCTGTCCTGGGTATGAGTGCCATCACTGGGACGGTCCCGACCTCGATCTTGATGTTCGGGTGGGCTTTCAGGTTGTGGTACCAGTCCGGGATTGGTTGGAGCTCCTCCTTCGACGCGAAGACCAAGTACCAGTGGCCGTCTCTTAGATACATCACCGGGTCAGTCCGCGGTTTGCCAGTACGGGCGCCGGTGTGATTAAGAAGCAGTAGGAGTGCGCCCTCGAACTGAACGCCTACCTTTCCATGGTTCTTACGGAACCCCGAGATAATCCCAGCGTTCCAGTCGCCGTAACTACTACTCATCGTTATCGCCAGCTGGTGTTCCGAAAGGGGAGTTATTGACCAGTAGCGTTGAGAAACCAGTCACGTCGCTCCGAGGATATGATACCCACCACGAATCAAGGAGAAACAATTGGGGTCCTTGAATTTGGGCAACGGTCAGCCATGAGCCATTTGGCAAGAATGCAAAATATTAAGCCCGTGGCCATTTAGCCGACGTCTCCTGTCCGGTATATGTCTAAATATTTCGACGTGCAGATTGTTTCTGTGCTTGCGTGAGCCTCAACAAAGGACCTACTATCTAAGCAAAGGCGTAGAATCTCTGAGCAAGGAGGAGCACAGCCTCTTTTTCGATGCAGTCCATAGGCTCGGGTTGCCGAATGAGGTGAAGCAAGCTGCAGTTGCGCTCTACCTGGACTTTAAGACGAGACCGATCGGCAAATACAACGCCAGTCGCAAGAATCTGGAAATTTTCCTAATTGCGTCAGTATCACTTGCTGCAAAGGCTATAGGCGATCTGAGAACTGACCATGAATTCGAGTCCAAGCTGTTTGTGGGCAGGGAAAAGCTTGCAGACGCCGAGGAACGTATAATACGGTCTTTCAGGGTCCAGGATAGCATCATACCTCTTTCGGAACTTGTTTTGCAGCTCACAAAGAGGCAGATAGAAAGCATGGCCGAGGGTTTTCTCGAGCGCGAACAAGTAAGCAACGACGAAAAAGAGGAATTGGTCCGGCTTTCTCATGAATATCTTGAGGCATCGGTTGAAAAAGGCCTGAGCCCTAAAATGAGCTACAGGGGAAGAGCATCTGGAGTGATGCTCAAGGCAGTCAGAGACCTAGGGCTACAAATTCCAGAAATGGACATCGCAAGAGCAGCAGGCTTCGATAAATGGTGGATGGCAGCTAACACGAGTATCATCGACGCGTTGCTAAAAGATTCGAAGAGCTCTGAGAGAAAGGAAAGATAGCGCATCAATCTCACTTTGTGAGTGGTCAAAATATTGCAGGTTTAGACGGTTTCTCGCCATGGTGACGAGCAGACCCAAGTTAGAGCTAATCGAGACAGCTAAGGACAGAATCACGATCGTGGCAGATTTTCCCCACGTCAGCCCAGCTCTACTCTTCGACTACTGGACAAGTGTTGATCTGCTCAGGAAATGGTGGCCTCCATCGGCGGAGTTGCAGCCCGAGCTGGGCGGGACCTACCATTTTTCCTGGCCCAAACAAGACTGGCATCTTCGGGGCAAGTTCACCAAGTTCGACAGAGGGAAGACGCTCGGGTTCACATGGAAGTGGGATCATGAATCCATCGACGTGACAAGGGTGACAATCCTCTTCCATTCAACGCCAAATGGGGGTACGCAGCTTACTCTTCACCATGAGGGCTACGCGAAAAACTCGGAAGCGAAAAGGACAAGGGACGAACACATCGAAGGCTGGACTTTCTTTCTGAGAAGGCTCCAAGAGCAGGGTCAGGAACCGTAAAGTAAGCAATCTTCATCGATGCTCCGAAGCGCTGTGTATTCGGTTGTTGAAACGACAAGGCGTTTTTGGTTTTTCAAAAAATGCCTTAGGTTCACCAGGAGCGTTCGGTTCCCTAGCTCTCATGAAAAATAGAAAAGGGTTGGAGGTCTAGATCCGCGTAGCTAGTCTCGTAATCTGCCCAGTGCTTGGATTATGGGTTCCCGACTGCTGACTTGCTGGTATGAGCGAATCTTCTCTGCGTTTCCACTGCCGTTTGGTTTCGCGTTGGGGTTGAGCTTGACCCAGTCTGGAATAATCACCGCCCGGATGAGCTCCTGGACGGTTATACCCCGGTCTTCCGCCTCATTTGTTAGTAGTTTGAAGTTCTCGTCGCGGAGGGAGAGCATGAATTTTGCCATAGAATCACCTATACGAAGGGGAAGGTGTCCAATGGCACCACTTCATATAAGTGTTTCTAGAAAAAAGTAGAAATGTTCTCTTCGCGCGCGAGAAATCCTTAGACACACGAACACCTATCAATTCCAACTCCCCTCTACATCCTCGAAGAACGCGAATACGGTCTACGTGTCAAACAACTTGAGAGAGCGAATAGAGCTTCACCTGAACGAAGCACCCAAGCTTCACAATCCAATTCTCATAGCAGGACTGCCTGACAGTGGACGGGTCGCCAAGATCGTTCTCGACCATCTCATCAAGACCCTGAAGGCTGTCCCTCTCGGCTACCTCTACTCTGACTATCTCCCGCCCAGAGTATTGCTCAAGCCTGATGGGACGCCGGAGTTGATGAAACACGAATTCTACTACTGGCTCAACAACGACAACGCAAGCCACGATCTAGTACTCTATACGGGAGATGCGCAGCCAATACTCCCAGAAGGAGCCTTCCGACTATCCGAAGCAGTCGTAAACCTAGCCCAACAGCTCGGCGTTGAGACACTAGTAACCGTAGGCGCGTTCATAACTGGCAGAATCTCCGACAACCCCAAAGTCTACGGAGCCGCCAGCGAAACAGACCTCGTCAAAGAGCTCCAATCCCTTGACGTCCAGATCATAGACAGCGGCGCAGTAACCTGGATGAATGGACTAATCCCAGGACTCGCCAAGGTCCGAAACCTCAAAGGACTATTCCTCTCCGGCGAGACCTCTGGCTTCATGGTAGATCCAAGAGCGGCCATGATAATTCTCCGGGTCCTCATCCGCAAGCTGGGGCTGCAGATCGAGATGAAAGAGCTGGAAGATCAAGCA
>WNGL01005748.1_pt1 | contig 14702 bp, 18 predicted proteins | sample 5400591 | NCBI WGS metagenome assembly WNGL01 (sample SAMN13153377, study PRJNA577476) | soil metagenome | isolation source: 80 cm soil or saprolite under Garry oak tree replicate 1 | place: USA:California | collected 2016-06-15
TCTCGATGCACGCCTTCGGCGCCCAGTTCGCCGAGGTCCGCGTCAATGAAGATACCGGCGAGGTGCGCGTCCCGCGGCTGCTCGGCGTCTTCGCCGCCGGACGCATCGTCAACCCGAAGACCGCCCGCTCGCAGTTTCTGGGCGGGATGACATGGGGGCTGTCGATGGCGCTGCACGAGGAAAGCGTGCTGGACCCGCGCTTCGGCGATTACGTCAACCACGACTTCGCCGAGTACCACATCGCCACCAACGCCGACGTGGGAACCATCGACGTGAGCTGGATCGACGAGGAGGACCCCCACGTCAACCCCATGGGCGTGAAGGGCATTGGCGAGATCGGGATCGTCGGCACCGCCGCCTCCATCGCCAACGCTGTCTATCACGCCACGGGCATCCGCGTCCGCGATCTGCCGATCACGCTCGATAAGCTGCTGTCGTGAGACGGCGGCGAAGAGCGGGTTCAGCGTGACACGTGCGCAGACCGCTTGTGCTTCCCTCCGGAGCCGGGAAGCCCCCAGGGCAGTACTCGGTTGGTTCCGCCTGAGGTACTGCTTCCTTGTCCCACGCTGATCGCAGTTGGCGATGCCGAGAGTTTCCGCCTCTCGGCATCGCCAACTCGTCCCTTGTGGCTATGGCTGATTCATGATCTCGTCCTGGAAGTCTTTTACAGAGGGCACGAAATTCGTCCCAGGCCCAACGTTTCGGTTGATCGACCTCCTCCACGATGGAGAATTCCCAGGATATCAAGGGAGTATACAGTGTTGGCCCCGCCGACAGCACGGGGAAGCCGCGCTCCAGATATTGGCCCGGCGGGAGTCGTCCTCTCGTTTCGCCCTGTTGGAGGTAGCTCAGCGCCTGGGATATCGTAGCCTGGGCCCTCTTTATGCACAGTTTCCTGAACTTTCGCGGGCAATCACTGCAAAATATCATCAGCGCCTGGGATATCCTTATTTTGCTTACCTTTCTAAGTGTTTTCCTCAATTATCGTATGCAATTAGCCTCAAAAGGCGTAACAGCGAGGATTTGCAACAGGCACTTGAAACACTGCTGGAGAACGCTGATCCAATGATATGGCAACAACAGCAGATCACGAAACGGCTTGGTTATTCAATTCACAGACTTCACCACTGTTTCCCCGAATTGAGCGATCTTTTACAAAGGCGATTGATCCAATCGTTTGATTTTGATATTGAAAGGCTACAAGCAGCCTTGGAAAAAGAACTGTTATCAGATGACGAACCACGATCCCTGGCCGCAGTAGCAATGGGCCTTGGCTACCCCGTTCAAATGCTGAGGAGATTTTTCCCTTCGATATGCCAGCAGATTATCGCCCGAAGACAGCTACATCAAAAAAGGCACAGGGAATTGAGACAACAGAAGATTCAGGAAGAGGTCCAACGCGTTATGCTTCATCTACATGCTGAATACAAATATCCGCGCTTCAACCAGGTACTGAAGCGCGTTGACTGCTTTTGTGTCTGTCCTCCCATATTTTACTTAGAAGCATATGTTCTATGGAGAAAACTGTTAGAAGATCTAGATTATGGAAGTTGAAATTCAGGTAGCAGAGTTGGGACACAGATTTCTTTTTCCAGCCAATTTGTGGAACGGGAGCTGGACGATGACGCGCTCTCCAACCAGAAGTGAGCTTGAGGAGGTCACTTAGATGTTTTCAAAGGAACGACATGAGATTCAATTATAAATTATTTTTTTGAAGGAAAAGAAAGGGAAGCATAGTTTTGTAGCAAGAAAAAGGAAGCATAGTCTTGCAGAATCTGCAAAACCATGGGTAAAAAGACAAGTGTGTAAACTGTGCCGTCCGTCATAACTTTGGAATAGAATGAGCACGAAGGTGCAAAAGAGTGGCCTTCTCCCATTAGAAAATTCCGCCATAAAATTAGAAAAAGTGCCGGAATCCGAGCTAATTTTAGAAAAAGGGCTTTGGAAAGTTGTAAAGCCAAAACACATCGGTAGATGGCACAATGGAGGGTGATACTGGTAATTTTGTGAACGGATATGCCAAGTGGCCAATACAGGGAAGCGCAACCCGGTTGGCAGCCCTGGTTCCTCATCCATCCTAAAGTCAAAGATGCAGCCCGGAGCCTCTTTAGCGGTACACATCTTATCGGCTGTCGATGGTGAGCAGAGTAATTGTTTGCGTGCGGTCTTCAATACTATAGAGAATCCGATAGTTTCCCACCCGCACGCGGTAGGTCTCGGTGGAGCCTTTGAGCTTCTTGACTCCAAATGGGCGCGGGTCGGTATGGAGCGCTTCTATATGCTGCTCCACACTTTCAGCGGCCTGCTGCGGCAGGGCATCGATTTGCTTTTCTACCTGTTTAGTGATCAGAATCCGGTAGGACACTAGTGCTGCTTACGCTCCTGGCGTTCGCGTCGGTAGGCTTCATAGTCGCGCACCTCACCGGCGGCGAGTTCGGGGGTGATTGCTACTTCCTCGCGGGATAGTTCGTGCGTGATCAGTTCGGCAATATAGCGTTTCATCCCTTCTGGTTGCTGCTGGGCCAGTTCAAAGGCCTGACGTAGTTCATCTACCATGGGTATGTACTCCTCTGTTTCCTCGCTTTGCATAATAGTATACCATAATGAGACGGGTGTGCTGCGAAAAAGGCATGAATGCCTTGATCCTTAAGCTTTTAGGGGAAGACCTCACCTACCAAGGTATCGAGTGCCAGGGCCAACTCGCCAGCATCCTGCGCGCTCTTGAAGGCGTCTCTGACTTCTGATGAAAGCAAGAGGGGGGCTTCGTAACCCGCGGTATACCCCCGCCATCGCTGGGCCGACACCAGGCCAGGAACCGCGGAGAGCGGGTGGGCATCATCTGAGATCACCCAGAAGGCATCCCTATGCACCAGCACCGGCATTGTGCCCTTTGTCACCAGACTGACCAGCTGTGCAAACAGCAGTGCTCGACCCAGACCGACAACCTGGACCCACCAATCAGGCCGGGACAAGCCCCCATCCGTCTGCTCCTGTGCGAGGATGGAGACGCCGAACTCGGCGAGCCGGGTGATAGTGTGCAAAGCATTGGCTCGCCCCAGGGCATGCCGATAGACCTTGGTGTGTTCGTGCAGGCGCGAAGCTGCCTGCCACAAGGTGGTGGCCCAGCCCTTGAGTAGGTCGTGGGCCTCTTGCCAGTACCAGCCCTCCCGTACCTGGACCCGGTAGCCGATGTCCTGGCAGCACCTGACCTGGGGCGTACTCATCCACTCCCCGTCCAGGCCACTCGGCAGCTGTTTGCCATCAAAGACGGAGCCAGCCAGCTCGGCGTGGGCGCGCCAGATGCCGGGGCGCATGCCATCGTAGGCGCGTCCACTTGCGGAATACTGCGGCGCTCCTACCCCCATGGGAGCTCCTATCGCCGCCTGCAGGTGCCAGGAGAGGTGAACGTACTTATGCACATACCGTTGGCGCTGTTCCGTGACCGTGAGGGGGCGCATCCACACCACATCGCGCGCGCACTCCCTGAGGGGACAGGCGTTGCGCCGCTGCCAGATAAGGCGTACGGGTCGACCGGGGCGGAACGGAGTGGCGAGACGGCAGCGTCGTGTGTGAGGTCGTTGAGCAGCTCATGCGCCAGCAGGTCGGGGGAGTCGGTCACAGATCTGGTCAGCACCTGTTCCAGGTAGCTCACTGTGGCGAGCAGGCTCCGCGCGTCTGTGAGTCCCCAGCCCCACCCGGCGTACTCGGGAAAGGCGAGTGCCAGGCGACGCGCTTCCCCCTGGTTGCGCTCCCTTGGCCAGAGTAGGGCACGGATCGGCCTGGTTGGCTCTTGTGGATCGGGATGGACACGCACCACCCAGCGGTTGCTCGCCTGCTCAAGCCAGGAACAGGTGGCGGTCCGCGAGAGTGTCGTGGCTGGCATCACCCAGGCCGAGTGGAGACCAGCATCCCAGAGGGATTCCAGCAGGCCACCTGGCTCGCTCACGTCAGCTGGGAGCAGGAGCGAGCGAAGCACGCGTTTCCCCTGGACAGCCTCAAGGAGCATGAGCTCGCTGTCCATCAGGATACCCATCGCGGTACTGGCCGGCGTGATTGAGGAAGTGTTGTCTTTGTTGATCATAAACATCGCCGCCCGCAGGCGCCCTCCTTTCGGTATGTTCCAGCTCTTGGGGAAGAGGCAGAAGTGCGGTCTGCCTCCTGGTTTGCTTCAAAAAGTATGAAGCCCTTCTCCGCACAGAAGTAGGGTGCTCTTCGCCAACGTTCAACCAGCTTGTCGTGTGAGCAGCACCGCCCCGACCCGCCTGGACTTTTAGCCACTGACGATAGAGTAGGGAACTATTCTCACGGTAGCAGCGAGAAACGGTGGAAGATGGAACCACCGAGCAACTGCTCATGCCGTTGGTTAGTTGAGTTCGTGCTCCTTTATGTTGTAGGGGCCCTGCATTTGTATGTCTTCCCCTCTTTTCGATTTGAGCGCATCGTGTGATGTTGGCAAGGCAGCATGCAGCAGCTGTTCCAGCGCAGCGGCTCGCGAGGGCCCGACACCGGGGACCGTCGAAAGTTGGGCGGCGTCAGCATTCAACAGATCATGCAAACTGCGAAATCGCGCACATACAGCACGCGCGGTAACCCTGCCGATGCCTGGCAGGGACAATACGATCTGCATCTGCTGCTCGGATTGAGTAGCCCGGCGCCGTCCTGCCGCAGGTCCGTGAGCCGCGGAGCTGTGGGCCGCGTGCCCGACCTGGCACTGCTTGGCTGCCGCATAGATCAAGTGCGCCGAATCTACTGGTCCGCGACTGGGCAGGACCGGCACGCGCAGGATAGCTGTGATGTAGGTCAGCGCCCCACGAATGCTTTCAGGACGCATCTGGGAGTGACTGACGCGCTGAGGGTCCCCCTCCAGCAATAAGATGGGCGAGAAGCGACTTTTCCGCAGCGCGGTGAGTTGCGCAAACAAGCGTCCCTGCGCCAAGCTGCTGAGAAAGTCACTCCCCGTCTTGCGCTCGAAGATCCGGCGTGGATCGCCGCCTACGTCATAGTCGCCCACGCAGAGAGGGGTCACCTGGATGTGCACCTGCGGCATGGCGGCAAGAAGAGCGGGGATGCCAGAGCATTGTTCTTGCGTGTCGATGTGAATGTAGATCGGAACTGGCGCGTGTTGCGGCATTGATTGTACGGCTCTCCTCCTTCTCTTGTGCGCGCGTCGCGGCGCTTGCGCCTTTCTCAAGCTATGATAACAGGCGGACCTCTTCCACATCTCAGGAACTTTCACGGGATGCTCACGAACATCCCGCGTCATCGGCCAGAACATCAAACAAGCGTCCTTAATTTAAAGACACTTGAAGAACCTGAGAGATGAGGGAGAATGCATATTGACTAGGATGTGTCAGAACTGATCAGTTTGCTTCGGTGCATTTCGCTCAACTTGCTCAGAGCGCGAGCCCAGGTGCTCGTGAATGTCTCGTGAATTTTCGTGAGCCAGCGATAAGTTGTGTCTGATATCATAGCTGGAGAAGGAGGATGCCCGCCGTTTTCTCTGACCGCTTCTCCCCAAACGGGGATTATGAATTGACGAAAGTAGCTCTTGCTCGCCAGGACATTCCGGCCGAGGCCAACGCCCTCCTCTCTACCTGGATCGAAGGGGAACGACTACTTGGAGGAGGGCTGGAAACTGGAGCGCATACGACAGAACTCCTCCTATACTCAGTTCCGTTTTTGCTTTGAAGAGGCAGCAATTCTAGAAGTAAGAAAGAGGGTAAGGGAATTGTACTGTACAACCCCCTTAACGGCTTCAATGAGATGAGGTATGTTTGTGGTTCTACAAGAGAATCAGGCTCAGCAGATACTCGTCCCCGACCTGCAAAGCACTATTACTTCTCACGATAAACCGCTCATCGCGGTGCGCTTAACAAGTGGTGATCATGGTGTGGTGCTACGTTGGATCTGTGAAAATCTCCATCTCGATGTGACAGCGCAAATTCAGCGTATTAAACGGACAGAGGCGACGAGCGACGAGCGGAAATCCTTGAGTACCAGCGCAATGCGGTTGATGCTCTTTATCGTTGGGCACAATCCATCAGGATAGAGGGGCGCGCTGGACTCATCGAGTCAGAACCGATCGAAAAGCCAGCGACTCCCGATAAAGATGCAAGTCTGCCACAGTGGCAACATTACTATGAACAAATGGCTGCTTTTACTGCGTGGCGTATCTCGCTGGAAGAATGGCGTGGATCAGTGGAGAACAGACTAGAAAGCTTGGAGGCTGTTGTGCCGCTTATCCTAGAACAGCTCCCGCCAGCCACCATCACACCAACCCATCAGAATGTCGTGAAATACTATGTCTCTGAGCTAAACAAGGTCACGCACAAGCCTCATGCAACAATTTGGAGCATGATCTATACCTCGTTTCAGGTTCCTCGGTATCAAGAGCTTCGGGAAGAAGACTGGAGCAAGATACAAAGCTGGTTCCGTGAGCTGTTCAGGAAAGCCGGTCGCGGGCTGCCCGGCGAAGAACAAGAGCAGCTTTTCTAGGAGCAATAGCTGATTCTACTTTTTTCGGAGTTATGATGGAATCTCGTTTCATTTCGGAGATACGCTGGAATGTCATTTTACCGATGGTCTTGCAGATTCGTGAGACCATGGTTTTGCAGGGAGTTGAGCTTGAGGGAAAAGGAAGCCCGCCGCATTTTTGAGTTTTCGGCCTGTCAGCAGCCTAGATGGGGAAGCATGGTTTCGCGGAAAACTTCAGAAATAGTAGTAGTCTACCTCCATCTTCCCTTTCTCTCCGAGCTTGCCAAGAATTGCTCAAGTTCTGGAGTTCCATTGGAGTCGGGTACACCCAGCCTTGCAGAAAGATCAAAAGCGATGGGAGAACTGAGATGTGGATGGAGGATGGACAAGGCAGTCGAACACCTGCGAGTCTTTCTTCCCTAGTGCAGCCCAATGTCACCATCGCGGAGACGTGACTCCCTACTCGAATCTGTTTCCAGCCAATCCTTGTTAGCTGTTTGTAGGTCTATGAGGTGCCTCTGCGTGAAGCGCAGACGAACTGGCATATCAAGGTATGGCTTTGCCCCTTTTTTCGTGAGGATCTCGTGAAAGTTCGTGAGCCAGGGCTGAGACTTATCTGCTACCATTACTGAAGGGGGCGGGCAAGAGCCCCGTTTCCCTTTTTCTCTTGTTGCCAGAGAATAGCGTACAGGCGATAGTGAGCTGAATAGCGTTCCCGACAAGGAGGAAGTCAGGCGTGCCGAGCTTCACGGAAGACAATCTGCAGCGGATCATCATCAATCCGTATTACGCTATCACCGTTGCCCCCCAGCTGACCGAGGAGCATGAGCCGCCTCTGGACGAGACTGAGTGGGTGCGGGCAAATGCCTCGCTGATGGAGGGGATGGGCAGCGAGCGGTGGCTCAAGCAGCTGCTGGACGTGCTGGAGGGTAAGGCCGATGCCCCAGACCAGCCGATCAATCCATTCCAGGCCGTCAACATCGACCCGCTATTCGCCGTCGAACATCCCCCGCTCATCGAGCGGGAGATGTGGGTCGACGTTAATGTCGTGCATGTACGCAATATGGGGGCGCAGGCCTGGCTCAGACAGCTGCTGGATGTCCTCAATGGCGACATCGTGACGGCGGAGGAGGTCGGCTTCGCGCCGCCGGGCGGTACATTCGGGTACGGTACGCTTGGCAGGTCTCATCTGCAGCGGCGGGGGAAAAAGAAACAAAAAAAGAGGCGCCGCAGGTAACGGGTAAGATGTGAGCATGGCTGCCGCGTTACGTCGTTTGAGTCCCCGGAACGGCTTGGCGGGAAGGCTTAGGCGAGTACACAGGTAAGGGACGCGCGACGAACGCGCCTCCCTGGAACAGGAAGAGACGATGAAGGATCTGGACTTTTTAAAGCATGCGGACCATAGCCGCAAGGCAGCGATGTATGCGGCAGAGCACGACGGCAAAGTGAGGCATTTCGCCTATCACGAGGAGCTTGGCGAGTGCCGTGAGACGTTTGCTCGATTACTCCAAGACGTGCAACAGGGTGAGATCGGGGTGATTCTGGCGCCTGACGCCACCTGTCTTTCGATTGAAACGTCGCCGTGCTGGATGGAGGCGTTTATCCAGGCCGTCAAACAGCACAAAGTCCTCATTGGCGACCACAGCCACGACCTGGTCTATGACCTACGCGATGAAGACGATGAGGCGCGGTTTCGGGATCTGTATCCATACGGGGAATACGAGCAAGCGAGGAGCGCACCCCGCTCGCTCATCGATGCCATCGCGCAGAGTCCCTTCGCCGCCGCCTCTCTCGAGAGCGGACAGAATTGGTTCCTCGTCACCCGCATCGAGGGCAAGGCACCCGACGATCTCATCTATAGTCTTTCTAGTGGGGCACGAGGGCAAGCTGTGGACGTGTTTGGGCTGGGACGATGGAAAGAGCTCCTAGATATCCTGGCTCCCTATGGTATTACCGAGGAGGGAGGCTGGTGCCCGGTTCCTCCGGAACGAAAGGACTGGCTCATCCGTACGCAACACCAAGAGGACGCGATGGCCGCACAAACCGCAGCCGCAATGAAGCCGCACCGGGCTTCTCTGACCAAAGGCGCGCAGGTGAGCGTGATCCTGCCGGGAAGTGGTAGGGTGCGGGGCAAGCAAAGACGGAGAAGAGGAGGAAGAAACGGATGAGGGAGCTGCCTTACTTCACGCGCGAAGAGTACGCATTGACGAAAGTGGCGCTTGAAGGCTCCGACGTTCCGGCCGAGGCCCTGGCGCTCCTCTCTGCCTGGATCGAAGGGGAGCGCCTGCTGGTGGATGGCCGGGAAGACGTGGGAGGGATCAACTTTTGCCGCATGGATACAAAGGTCATGGCGCCGCTCCCTCACATCGTCGCTTCTTTTTTCGCACGCCGTCCCTACAAGCGCAAAGCTGGGCACTACCGCAATTGGAACGGCTTCTATCTGCTCTTGTATCGGGATGTGGAGGAGGGCTGGAAGCTGGTGCGGATAGGAAGGAATACCTCCTACGCTCAGTTCGTCCCGCTATTCGCAGCGAGAAGCAAGGCGGTAGAGGAGATCAACAAGCGGCTCGGCAACGATCTGGGAGACCATGAGGAGTGAAGATGAGAAAGCTTCAACTGCTCTTAAATTAGATGCCATGAAGAAATTATCGAGGAGAGGGTTAATGAACAGATGCCGCAGCATTCCATAGCGATCAAAGTCAACGATCATCTCACTATTGACGCCGGATCCTGGCAGGAACGCGTTGAAGGGGATCTAATACCCTATCGCCTCGTCTCGCCTCCGCAAGCCACCATGTACCGCCAGGTCCTCTCGTATTTAGAGGAAGCCACCAGAGGTCAGAAGGCTCCACCCAAGTCCCGGCTGCACTTCGGTGAAGTGGCGATCGCGACCGTCGCGGTGTGTCTGCGCTGGGGGTCGTACTTCGCCGTGCTGGCCAAGGGCGACCTACCGCAGTGGACCTCCGCGTACGAACCGGAGGTCAGCTGCGTCGGCGACGGGGAGATGGCGCGCATCAACATCGAGGCCTCAGCGGCCCTGGCCGGCTGGATCGATCTCATGCGGGCCGACCAGCAGCACTTCCGCAAGCTGGTCAGGGCTGCCATCCAATGCCTCCCTTTTCCCATAGCGCAGCTCGACGGGGCGACGTATCACAACCGCTTCCGGGCCTTCAGCGCCATCAATTCAGCCAATGGCAGACGCTACCTGATGGAGGCCTTTGTGCGAGACTTCGGGTCGGAGTGGTTGGAACGAGAGAAGGCGCGCATCCTCGTCAATCCCACACGTGCCCTTGCCAATGGGATCCTCAACGAGCACTGGCGCAACGGATCGGGCATCGAGGACGTGCACGCCGGGGGCGTCGCCCGCACAAGGCCACTGGCGCAGCGCCGCCTCACGAAAGCGCAGGAAACGCTGCTGATGCAGGAAACGGCGGAGCTGTTTGTGCCAACCCTGCGTGCCCTCTATAACGTCGTCAGCAAACCGACCGAGGAAACCTGGCCGGAACAGGCGCTACCATATGCGATTGCCTTCAAGCCTCCCGCGGATTGGTCGCTGGAGGAGCAGACGCGTGAAATTGCCTTGCCAGGTGCAGAACCATGATAGTCCTTCGCACGCTCTTGTCCCGAAGGGAGACAGGTGTTTGTGGTATTCGCCCAATCGAGAGACCAACGCCAGGTTCAGCTACGAGGGAACGCTGGCTGTCTCCGAGACCGGTGGCATAGTGGACGATACTGATAGGAGGACGCCGTTTGGCTTCTGCATGGAGCGGCCACGATCGCCAGCCGAGCTTGTTTCATGCCAAAACCATCCCAGTGTTCTTTCCCCTGGCCTGGCTGTACATCCCACATTGTCAGAGTTGGAGTCCGCTCGCCCACCGCGGGGTAACGCTCTCCCCGCTCCCGCAAGACCAGCCCCTGCCGGATGCGCCGCGCGAGTTCGTGGGTGTAGACGGCAGGCTCGGCCTGCTCCTCCTGGAGCACGTCCTCGGTGTACTGGTAGAGCTGGAGCGCCTCCTGCCGCCTCTCCTGCTCCACCAGCATGACCATCAGGCGGCACAGGGCGTCCTCGTCGGCCGGGTCCTCCTCCAGAGCGGCGAAGAGCAGCTCCTCGGCCAGGCCGACCAGCTCGTCTTCGAGGTAGAGGTCGACCAGCTTGAAGAGCACGCGGTGCCGCGCGCCGTTGATAGTGTGCCGTCGTGGCTGTGCCCACGCAGCATACAGGTCGTCCTCGAGGAACTCGCCCCCGGCGAGGGCACACGCTTCCTCTAGCAGGGGAAGCGGGTTCTGACCCTGGCACTCCGCCCGCACCGCCCTCGACACGAGTGAGAGCAACGCATCGGCATCGACCCAGAGGTGCTGCTGCCCGGCCAGTTTGAAGACCGTTTCCCCGCCGCTGCGCAGCGTGAGCAGCAGGCTTCCCACCTCGCCCGTGCGCAGGATGTGTCGCCGAAGGACGGATGCCGCGGAGTCGAGCGCATGCGCGGCATTCAACTCCTCGTGGTCGGGCCAGATGGCCTCGAGGAGTTCATCCCTGGACGCCCGGCGGTTGGGGCGGCATAGCAACACCTTCAGTAGGGCCATCGCCGGCCCGCGACTACTCCACTCGTTGCGCGCCACGAGCTCGTAGCGCGGCGGCTCATTCGGGGCCAGCAAGGGAGCGGGAACGAGCCGCTCCACGGCGAATTCACCCAGCGTGGTGATCCGCATCCACGGATGCTCCGCTGAATCGTGTTCAATTGTACTGTGCATCGCTGCGAGTCTCCTCTCTCGAATCCCCTGGCTTGATCAGCAAGGGGGTACGAGGCCTACCGACGAGTCCCTGAACGCCCTGCTATTGATGCTATCCTCCATGCAAGCTCCGATTATAGCAGAAGCGCCCGTTGGCTGAACGAGAAAGTCGTGATTCTTCGTGAGCAATTCGTGAAGCGAATCTCCTGCTCCCGTCCCTTGGTCGTCTCGTTTCCTCCCCCCTCTGGCTTATTCTTCCCAGACCGCTAAAGACGGGAAAGGAATATTCTCATTCCACGCGCATCGCCTCACCGGTCACGGATGGTGCGTGTGTTCCCTCCCTGTCAAACGTCGTGAGCGAGTCGTGAGCAGGCGTATGCGCCTGGTGAACGACCATGAGGAGTGCATGAGGGAGGCATGCTACGCTCGCTGTGGAGATCGGGAACGGCGGCTGAGAGGAAACGAAAGGCCAGGCAGTAAGGAGGAATTCTGTGAGAGAGCAGCAGAGGGTCATAGTGCTGGACACTTCGCCGACCTCGCGCAAGATCCTCGAGGTCATCCTCCATCGCGAGGGCCACCAGGTCGCCTGCTTCGATGACTCGCTGGAGGCGCTGCGCTTTCTCTCCCGGCATGGCCCTGCCGACCTGCTTTTCCTCGGCCTGAATCTCCCTAAAATGCACGGTTTCGAGGTGCTGAAGTATCTCAGAGGCGAAGCGCGTTTCCACCCGATGGTTTCTGTCGCCCTCCTCAACGAGCACGACGGGATCCTGGTCCGCTTGAAAGCGCGCCTGGCGGGCGCGCAGCAGGTGGTGACGAAGCCGCTGGTGCGGCATAGGATCGTTGCCCTGGTGTCCGAATATTCGTGCAGGAGGGTTTCTACCCAAGAAGCAAACCAGCGAGCAGGGAGCCCCACCCGTGACGATGGTGAGACAGCTCCCTATCGAGGAAGGAATGAGCCTGGTGGGACAGCCAGTTCGCGCACCGTGTGAGCTTGCGCCTGAGGCGGTCGAGCACATTCCCTGGTTGCGCGGGCGGCTCCTCTCCTGGTTCGCTTGCGACGGCCGCACCTTCCCCTGGCGCGAACCGGGCAGGACACCGTACGAGGTCGTTGTCGCGGAGATCCTGCTGCAGAGGACAACTGCCGCGGGAGTCGCGCGGGCCTATCCCGGATTCATCGAGCACTTCCCGTCGTGGACTGCCCTCGCGCACGCGCCCCTGGACTGCATCGAGAACGAGCTCAGGCCGCTCGGGCTCTGGAGGCAAAAGGCGCTGGCATTCCAGCAGCTCGCGCGGTCGATCGAGGGGCGTGGCCGCATCGTTCCCAGCAAGCGCGCGGAGCTGGAGCGCCTGCCTGGTATCGGCCCCTACACGGCGAGCGCGGTGCTGGCCATCGTCTACGGACGGGCTGAGCCACTCCTCGATGTGAACATGGCCCGCCTCCTGGGGCGGTTCCTGGGATCATCCGAGCCCGCTGAGGCGAGGCCCCGACGCTCGCTGCACGCGCTCGCCCTTCGTCTGGTGAAGAGTAAGCGCAGCCTCGAGGTCAACTGGGCGGTGCTCGATTTCGGGGCGCTCGTGTGTCGTGCCCGGCGACCGCTCTGCCCGCAGTGCCCGCTGCGGGCCAAGTGCGCGTATGCCAGGTTGCGTCAGCTCCAACCTATTCCCACTTCAAATGCTCTTTCAGGCTCACGAAGCGCTGGTTGCCGATGATGATGTGGTCGACGAGTTCGATGTCGAGGATGCGCCCGGCCTCCACCAGCTGCAAGGTCGTCTGGATATCCTCCGGTGACGGCTCCGGGTCGCCGCTGGGGTGGTTGTGGCAGAGGATGAGGCCAGGGCAGTTGCGGATAATGGCCGGGCGGAAGACCTCCGCGGCCCGCAGAACCGAGCTGTTGGCGGTGCCCTGGTAGCTGCTGATCTTCTCGACCAGCTGGCTCTTGGCATCCAGCAGCAGAATGCGCATCTGCTCGGTATCGAGGTAGGCCAGGTCGAGCATCACCAGGTTCGCCGCATCCGCCGGGGTGCGGACCTTGTACTTGGCGTCTATGTGCATCAGGCCAAGCCGGCGCCCGATCTCCAGGGCCGCCTTGACCTGGGCCGACTTGGCCTCCCCCATGCCGTGCTCGGTGCACAGCTCGCGGAAGTCGGCGCGCACCAGCCCAGGGAGTCCCCCATATTTCGCGAGGAGCTTGTTGGCCAATTCGAGGGCGTTATCGCCGCGGGTGCCGGTGCGCAGGACGATCGCAAGCAGTTCGGCCACGGAGAGCGCCTGGGGGCCGAAGTGCTGCAGGCGCTCGCGCGGGCGCTCTCCGCTGGGCAGTTCGCGCACGGTCGCGTGGTAGTCCAGCTGAGTGCGTGTATAGGGGTCGCCGTTGGTTTCGCGGGGGAGCATATGCGGTTTTCCTCCTTCATAGCGTAATTGGTCTCCCTCATCTATTCTGAACAAGCGTGGGTAAAAGTGGAAATGCGGCATCGTCCTGGTGGCTGCTTGATAGTACGCATGCTGTCGATGGCGGGTCTGCGATCCCCACCGGCCTTTCCGTTGCTCTCACTTTTCCTGCTTCCCACCTGGCAAGTTATGACCAAGGAAAGGGTGTGCCATCATGGCAGTCCCTTTTGAAGAGGTGTGTTGTCAGGGACCCTACGAATGGTCGTGAGTGTTTCGTGAATTTTGGTGAGGTAGGCATGAGCATGGCCTTCTATACTAGAAGGAGACTTCCGCTTCGTGCTTTGGGGCGGGACCGCCCTGAATTTACGAAGAGGTCTTTAACTTTTAGCCCTCGGCCAAGCTTTTATCCGGAAAAGGTGTTATCAAAAGCGCGTTGGTCGAAGAGAAGAATGGAGAGGCATAGTCAGCGACCCCATGCATGAAGTGCAATGCGGCCTTCGCGCTCCGTTTTCAGTAAAAAGGGTAATGCATCATACATTACCCTTGCGAGGTGCATGTTGAACGAAGAGCAAGACTTTCTTCCAATTGAGCAACAGACGCTCACATTTTATGGCAAACCTATCGTTGTCGTGCGCCTGCCTGATGGACAGCCAGGTGTAGTCCTTCGTTTCCTCTGTGAAAATCTCCAGATTGATACAGCTGCGCAAACACAACGCATTCGACGTACAGAAGCGATCTCTGAAGACCTTATTTTTGCACAGGTCGAGACTGACGGCGGCTCTCAAAAAATGGCGGTGCTCATTCTGCATGCCGTTCCATTCTGGCTGGCGGGCATCGATCCTAAACGAGTACGCGAGGAGATTCGCCCGGAAATCTTGCGTTACCAGCGCGAGGTGGTTGATGTCCTCTACACCTGGGCGCAGTCTCCCAAAGAGGTGGCGGCGCCGGCAAGGCTCGTGCCGGTAGAGCAGATTACGAAACCGGTGGCACCAGCTGATGATGCGGGTCTTGATGCCTGGCGCGAATATCACCGGCAGATGGTGCTCTGGATTGACTGGCAGCATGATATCGAAGTCTGGCGTGGAAGCGTCGAATCTCGGTTAGAGGGCCT
>WNGL01006573.1_pt1 | contig 14696 bp, 17 predicted proteins | sample 5400591 | NCBI WGS metagenome assembly WNGL01 (sample SAMN13153377, study PRJNA577476) | soil metagenome | isolation source: 80 cm soil or saprolite under Garry oak tree replicate 1 | place: USA:California | collected 2016-06-15
AATATCGTAGAATGCAGCAACAATAATAGTAATGAGAAATTAATACTAATTACAACTCTAGTCTTTCTGTTTATTATCGGAGCCGCAACTTTGCCATTCAGTATTAATCAGATACAAGTACTAGCGCAACAGCAACAAAATAACAATGTTGGTAACAATAGTCTATCTATACATACTCTTATACAACAGGGGGTCCCATTGTTAGGTAATATTTCAGCCCCGGTTACTATAATAGAATTTGGAGACTTTCAATGCCCTTTTTGTGATAGATTCGCGAAAGATACAGAGCCACAGATTAATCAGACTTACATTCAAACAGGCAGGGTCAACATGGCCTTTGAGCATTTCACAATTTATGGTCCTGATTCTATAACTGCGGCCATTGCATCTCAGTGTGCCAATGATCAAGCAAGGTTCTGGAATTTTTATGAGATGCTATACAAGAATCAAGGTGCTGTAAATTCAGGCTGGGCTAGCAAAGATAATTTGAAAAAATTTGCATCACAAATATCAGGATTAGATACACAGAAGTTTAATTCCTGTTTAGATAGCGGGAAATACATGTCACTCGTGCAGAATGACTTGGCTTTTGCAACTTCATTTGGCTTTCAAGGAACGCGTGCTTTGATAATAGAAAGGAGTGACGGTTCTAATGGGAAATATTACCAGGTGCATATCCTTTTGCTTCATTTGCGGCGATAATTGACAAGAAAATTGTTGGTGTAAACTAATCAAAGTTGCCGGTTTTCGTATTTGTTGTTTGCAATGACCAGGTAGGTATTATACCAAGAATCTTTATTACTTTCATGCTCGGGAATACTTGCGTAATAGATCGATGGAAATGAGAGTGCTTGAAAGCCAGGACTTTTCCGCCGAAGCTATATTCGCCTGTTCCCCTGAATTCACCCCAAAAAATGTAAGACAACCAAAATGTAAAATCTGACTTGAATAAACCGTAATGGATTACATAGTCCATAGGACCCATTGGTGGCTCTTTATGGACAACCGCACTTCGATAGCGCGAATGTGGAATATTATCTTTCAATCCCACTGAAATTCAAAAGTATCTTGATGTAATGACCACATATCTGAGAGTAGTCTTAACTCAAAGTCGTATCTATCTTGGTGTCCTCAACAGCAAATAAGTCAGGAACATTGGAATATCCTCATTTGAAAATAGACTTGTATTACGAAGCCGACGACTGTGGCTTTGGCATTCGTGCAGTTTGACGGATTACCGATGAAAAATAAGCGAGTGCTAGAGAAGCTATTACAGTCACGCTCTGGAGTAAGAAATAGCTGAAAGGTGCTACTTCCGGCTGAAGTAGATGGGCCTGGTCGGCTAGAATGAACAGAATGTTAAGGATAGCTGCTAGGATACCGAGTACTCCCCCAACACTAGGGCGTCTGTAAATCATCGGGATTGCCGCGATTTCAATGATGAGTACAACAACAAAATACATCAACCAGATTAGGTATACGTGGGACTGGGGCCTGATCTCAATACCTACCGGGGGAGGAAATCCTAAAAACGTGAGGATAAGGATCACAATGACAGCTGCATTTACGGCCCTCTTTGCTGAAGAAGCGGTCAACCTCAGGCCATAGACTCGCTTAGTTGAGTCCATGACCAATACTCACTATAAGAGTCATGAATTGACGATTTCTGACATTTTGGAATTCGGAGTATTCGTTGCAAATATATACGATATCATCTCGCAGTTTTGTTTCTTATGAATGAAGGATAAGATACGCGAAGCTGAGCTAGCAGAAGATATTGAGGTCAAACTTCGACTCGGTTCGGCATCATACTGTATTCATCAAATCTTTATAGCATATGAATGCCTTGTATACTGATAGTTTAGCAATGCAGCGAGGTTATATTATTTTAATTGCAGGAGCAGTACTATTAATTTCAGGAATTGTCATTTCTATATTCTGGGCTGGCTCTTTTGCTGGCACAATAATACGTGAAAATACCATTCTGAGTGGTGTCTCAATTAGATCAGCTGGTTCAGTAAATGCATCTACTCAGGTAATAGATACCTCTAGGCCTGTATCATTGGCAATACATGTAGAACGTAATAATAGTACTACTGGAGGAGAAATACCCAACAATATTCTAAGAGAAACCGTACGTAATCCAAATGGTGTCATAATGACAAGCAATGAATTCACAAAACAAATCTTTACGACATTCAAACCAGACGTTACTGGAAAGTATACAGTTACAATCTACAATTTAGGAGATAGTCGTGTGAGTATTGGTGTGTTAGCTGGCAACCTTCCATTTATTGGTGCAAATAATAAAGTTAATTTTAATTCATTAAGTGGAATAATAGTAGGCATCATTCTAACTATTGCTGGGATTATTGTCCTGATAGCCGGGGTCATAGTACTGATATTGGATAGGAGGAGAATCACGCCAACAACAGAGGCAAGCTTGACGTCATCATCATCTGCAACAACGAATACTGAAACAATAGTACTGGCCAGATGGATTGATAGATTCGTTGCTTGGCTGATAGATTTTATCATTGTCTCAATAGGCTTAGGTATATTATTTGCTGTATTATCTTTCCCGTACTGGTTTGATAACACCAACATGAATATGGCTTATAGGAGTGTAGGGCCATTTAATTATATTATATCCAGTTTGGTATTCATGGCATACTGGACCTACTTTGAATCGACTACTGGTCAATCTATAGGTAAGAAGCTGTTGCACTTAAAGACGACAACCTTAGATGGCAAAAAAATTGATGCAAAAACTACCGCAATAGAAAGCTTCGGTAAAGCATTCTTACTTCCTCTAGATGTCATTTTAGGATGGGTATTTACTAACAATAAAAGACAGAGAATATTTAATAGGGCAAGCAATACAATCGTAATTAAGTTAAAAGAAAATAACACTGTATCGAATAATGTAACGTATTTGAAGGATTAGAGTTGTCTGCTATTCAATCGCATGCGTAACCAATTTACCTAAGACTTCGTTTCGATGTTGCATTCTATCCACATCTTAACCGTATGATCTATAAAATATGTTAGAGGCCATTGCATAGCACTGCAACCATAGATAATATATTACCACTACGGCTTCTCACTCTTAAGGCAAATGTATAGACTCCCTTTATCGGAAAAAATTGGCGATCTTGCAGATAAGGATTTTGTGACATTAGACGAGGATACACTGGTTGGTGTAGCAGCCAAGACAATGCGTGATAAAGATATATCATGCGTTTTAGTCACTCGAAAGGATTCAAACTCAAATGACCCAATAGGAATCGTGACTGAGAGAGACATGCCGTATCGAGCGCTAGCTCAAAATAAGGGACCATTTAAAGTCAATTTAGGAAGAATAATGAGTTCTCCACTTATCACAATTGGTGCAAACTCTTCAGCTGCAGATGCTATTTCAATAATGAGAAGTAAAAACATCAGAAGACTAGCTGTGCAGAAAATGAAAGGAGGAAAAATTACTGGAATAGTCACTCTAATGTCTGTAGTTGGAAATATTCCAAGCCAAAGCATAGAATTAGCAGACGTACAATTACCTAAAGAACTAGTTGGAGCAGGAAGAGGAATTATTAGCTGTCCTTATTGTAACTCGACATTTGAAAGCAAAAATGAAATAACAAGACATATAGATGAAATTCATCTCTTAGATTCTTGACTTAGGTGCCTATTCGCTCCAAATGAATGGCTTTTCATTTTACTCTGCCCATCTATCTCACAATGATAACTGGGCACTTTGCATAATGACTGACCTTATATGAAACACTTCCTAGTAGGAATTCCTTAGCTTCACTAATTCCTCTGCTGCCCACTACTATTGTATCTATATTTTCTTTACCAGCCGTATGTAAAATCTCCTCAGCAACGTCATTTCCTTTAGCTTCCACTACATCCACGTATGTGTCTGTGACTAACTTTTTGGCTCTTGATTGATATTTTTGAAACATCTCTCTGTCACGCTGTTCTAATTCTTTGGCAATTGAATAGCCAATATTTCCCAATTCCTCAAATACGTGTATAATTAACAATCTAGCTTCAGCTTTCTTTGCTAAATCATTAACAATCTAGCTTCAGCTTTCTTTGCTAAATCGGATGCATATCGGAAGGCTTTATCTGCATGTTTGGAACCATCAATTGCAACTAGTATTTTTGATATCATTTCAATTATTCAAATCAATTTCTTTTAGTATATAAATACATAAAGATAACTCTTTTTCCACCCGTATAAAGCCAAGGGATATAGTGCAGTGGAGTGCATACAAACAAATTAGATGAAGATCTTTATGTTAAACATGTCATTATTACATTTCAGAACGTGGCGTTAAATCAGAATGACAACAGAAAATAAAGCAGCGTCTAATAGCAAAATACAAATGAGAAAGATTCTTGTTCCCATAGATGGTTCAGAATGTTCGTTGAATGCTGCTAAATACACAGTAAAGGCTGCAAAAGACGAAAATGCGGAGCTATTTTGTATTCACGTTATAGCAAGTGTACCATATGGGTATGCAAGTTCTCCGACTGCAACAGACCAGTACTTTAAAGATATCGAAGAGAAAGTTCAATCTTGGTTTGACAAAGTAAGAGACATGGCCAAGAATGAAGGAATTCCTGAGTTAAAGACGGAGACTTTCACGGATGTTAAATCGGTTATCGGATCTATTATAGACTATGCTACTAGCAGGGATGTAGATCTAATAGTCATTGGAACTAGGGGAAGAACTGGACTAAAAAGATTCTTGATGGGAAGTGTAGCAAATGGCGTTGTACAGCATGCTCATTGTCCTGTGTTACTTGTCAGATAGCTACTGACGTGTATGTTCTGTTCAGGGTAAGCCAATCCGAATTTATCACATATACTGCGAGTTCATCGCGTTATGTTTGATCGTTTGGCGCATGGATTACCACGTGTTACACTGGTTTTAGGTTTTTTCTGAGAATTTTCGTCACAAGGTATACTTTAATCTTGACAGTTTAAGGACTACAAAAGAAAAAGTTGGAAGAATTCATTACTCGCGAGATTTCTAGAAAAGAATAAGTAAGCATGGCAATAATAACGCAGGGATTTGTATATTGACTCATCAAAATAACTCCCAAAATTCAATTCCCAAAGTCATGGTTATCTTTCCTGCTAAGAATGAAGAAGGTACCATTGAAAATTCTATTACTACTGCTAGGCAGAGCTATTACAAACCAGATGTAATACTAGTTGATGCATTTTCTACTGATAAAACCACCCAATTAGCTGAAAAAGCAGGAGCGATTGTAATTCAACAACCAACAAAAATTTTTCCAGCAAAAGGCTTGGCTATGAGAGCAGGCTTAAGAGAGGCTTTTGATAGGTCAGCTGATATTATTGTCTTTTTGGATGCAGACATAAGGAACCTCACACCAGAATGGGTCGATAAATTGGTTAAAGCCTTAATTGACGATAATTGCGATATGTCAAGAGGATTTTATACCAGACATGCCAGAGATGCGGCAGTTACAAAACTAATTGCAAGACCTATGCTGCATACTTTCTTTCCAGAATTATCTCATTTTGAACAACCTCTAAGCGGTGAAGTATGTGCTAGAAGACAAGTTTGGGAAAACCTTTTGAATAGAGAGAATGGTTCTAGTTCCACTCCAGATGGATGGGGCATAGATGTTTGGTTTCTAATTGAAGCAGCTATTTCAGGGTACCACATTAAAGAGATATTTATGGGCACGAAGGAACACACATCTTTTGAAGATTATCGAGAAGATGTTTCCAAATTAAGTAAGATGGCTGAGCAAGTAGAATTTACTATAATCAGGGAAGCAATCAAGTATGATAGGCTAGAAATGCAAAAAAAGGTTAATGTTTAGTTCTATACGCTGAGTTATATCTATCTATTAATATTCTATACTTCTAATGCTTATCTATTACTTTGACAGGATTCTTCAGATCAAGGAATGCCGCACCTGAAAATTAAATTTCTAACTTTTCCATGATAAATTAAGCCACCCAAGCCTAGAAATCCCGCGACGCTGGACAAGTATTCTGTAAAGATACACAAGTGTTTTATTGACTCGCCGAAGCGTTCTTAAGCAAGGCACACAAAAAAAACATCTGACTTAGGTGATTTAAGAACCTTTTCCTGAGGCATGTATTTAACATCATAATACTTTTCCGCCCAGGCGAGCTTACACCTATTCTCGATTGGCATCATTGTCCATGTTATGTTCAGAGCTTATTGGATTCATAAAACTGCTTTCCTTCCTTTCAAATTTCAGCTAACGAAAGATAGGCTACTGTTTAATCATTATTACTCCTTACTAATTAAATCGATTCAAAAATTAATTTTGCCAGTTCTTTTTTCTTTGTCTTTGGTACAACTTCATTTGAGAAAGCAACTGCTCTTTCATCTGCTTGTAAAGATTGATCCTTGCATGCACTGACTCCCTTTCTATTTCAGCTACTTGTCGTTGATGTGATGACATACTATGCTCTTTTTTAATGTGTATATTATTAATTCTCTTCGTCTGGACTATATCCATTTTGAAAATTAAATTCTAGTTGGCATAAATCCGCACAGAAAGCGAGTTACAATCTTTTCTTCAGGTAAAATGATTACTACGGGAGACAAGAGCATGCAACAGGTATTCACTTAATGAGAAGCTCAACCTAAATACGATTGAAAGGGATGCGTAAAAGAAAGAGGAGAGACGAAAGCGAAAATGAAATGTGATATTAAAGGATGCACTCATCATGGTGGACATGTAATAAATCCTAAAGACCCTCAAGGGCGTTATATCAACTTATGTTTCCATCATCAAGTCGAATTGTTTACAGAGTATGTTAAAAGATATTACAATGAAAGTAAAGAAACAGGATAGTAAGGTCACATTTTATTCTTGTAGTCAAAAAAAGGCATAATCATCATGAACGTGTATGAATGAAGGCATATCATGAAATATAATTCTCAACAGCATCAGCGCACATCACAGGAGACGTCCACTCTTGAGTACGAGGTGGAAAAGGGTGATGCCTCATTCCGACTAGTCTTTATTTCTTACTTCTTTTAGTCTCTTCCGGGTTTTCTTCTTCTTTTCTTCTTCGTTCTATAGTCTACCAGCGCCTTCAAAAAAATATATGGCATTAAATATAGCGATAATGTAAAAATATATGGCAGTTAATATTAAAATTCGTGAGCAAAACAACAACGTCAAAAATTCTAGTGCCGCATGATGGTTCGGAAATGTCAGATAAGGCTTTGGAGAAAGCTATAGATTTTTCTAAGGCCTTCCAATCAGAGATAATTATTCTACATATAGTCGATGACAGATTAATACCATCAAGTGCAATTCTGGGGTTCATTGGTGAGAAATCAAGCCTTGAGGACGCTAAAATGCAAGCACTTAACATTTTAAAGCTAGGTGCAGAGGCAATGTTAAAGGATAGAATGGAAAAAGTAAAGGCAAATGGGATAAATGTCAGATTCATAACAGGCATGGGAGCACCTGAAGAAGGAATAATTGATGTGGCTGAAAATGAACATGTAGACTTGATAGTTATGGGCAGCCGAGAGCTAAAGAGAGAAAAGGAATATGGTGCTGGCAAATTAAAGCTTCTTGGAAGTGTGGCAAGAAGAGTTTCAGAGATTGCAGAATCTCCTGTGATGATAATAAAGTAACGATTACAAGACAAGAATTGAATTAGCTAATGCTAAGAACAAGCAATAAATTCAACTTGTTCTTAACACATATGGGGAAAGTTTTTTTAGATCACAGCTTCTCCTCTCGTTCTAGTATTCAGATCTATGGCAGAATGAACATCAGCAATAAAGATTGTTCCTCCTAATTCATCTCCTAATCTATCTAGTAGATTATTTACTAATTCCTCAACTTGTTCTACTACTTCAACCTTGATTCTTGGAATGAATTCCGATATATAGGGCCAAATTCAAAAGAACCATAATATGACGAATTAAATAGAATTTAGTAAGTTCAACGTTCAAATAACATAATAGTCTCTACTAAATGTCCAAATGGCAAGGGATGTCTTTGATTCTAGTACCGCAATAGAGATACGAGATGCTTTGAATGGAGTATTACTAAACTCATCAAGATTTAGCTGGAAACTTTATGAAGTATTCGCCGAGGCTTATTCAGTTTACTTGAATATACTCTTCAAACAAGGTGATACTTCAAAAGACTTGGCAGGGTTCGAGAAAATCATAAGAAAGAAAATTGGCGATATATTTAACACAAAATTCAGAGATGATAATTTCATTGCCACGCTTTCAAATGTCGTTACTAGCTATTCAAATCTGGCTAAGGCCACAGGCTTTGGGAAGATATATCAACACCTATCAAATCTATGGTCGATATGGGATAACGATTTCGTAGAACCAGTAAGAGACACACTATGGCGAACACCTTCATATAAGGTTACTAACTTGGAGAAATACTCTTTATTCCGTTACTATTATAAGAAAGCTAGAGAAGAAGATAAGAGCAACGAGAGAATTTACCCAACAACACCTCTGCTAATTGTATATGCTTTCATAAATAGGCACTACATACTTGATCTTCTTCCAGAAATAAGTGTAGTAGGAAATTTGCTAAGGCAAGGATTTGATGTTTTTGCTACAGATTGGGGTACCCCTTCTGCTTATGATAAGGATTTGACTATAGGTCACTTTGTAAATAGCTATATGGATAGATCTGTTGATCTGATAAGAGAGATTACTAAATCAGATAAGGTATCTTTGTTTGGATATTGTTGGGGTGGCAACCTAGTTCTTATTTATGCTGCACTACATCCAGAGAAGGTTAAGAATGTAATAACAATTGCCACCCCTGGAGATTCTAGCCTTGATGATACATTGTTAAGCCTTTGGACCAAGGGCTTGAAAGTGGATCCCCTTTTGAATGCATTTGGAAACGTACCTAGTACACTATTAAATGCAGCCTTTGCTCTCAGAAATCCGGTAGAATATAGCCATAAGTATCCTCATTTTTTTGAACAACCACATGGTCTGGAATCCATAATCGAGTTTCTTGCCACAGAAACGTGGCTATATGATAGCCCTCCTGTAATAGGTGAAATATATAGAGAATTTGTAAAGTATTGTTATCAACAGAACCTGTTTATCAGAAACAAGATGATGGTAGATGGCGTACTTGTCAGCCTGAAGGATATTAATATGCCATTTCTAAACGTAGTTGCTCAAAGAGATGATTTGGTGGCGTCACGCTCCAGTATTGCTCTGAACAATGCAGTTGGAAGTGTTGATAAAAGTACTATTGAATTTCAGTCAGGACACGTTGGCCTGATAATAGGACAGCGTGCTCATAAAGAGGTCTGGCCGAAAGTAGGCAACTGGTTGAGAGAGCGTTCGTAGACTAACCAAATTGTCAAGCCATAATAATAATTCAAATAAATCCGCAGTTAATTATCCGATACTCGCGGTTAATGCTGGAATCATAGGTTCGGTATTTATTTTCTTTGCTATAGCAGCACAGGTACCTGCTTCAACAATTTTTGCTCTCGATACTAATAAATGCTCATTTGGTTTCAACCTATTGGCACAGCATGCTCAGATTGGAGTAGTCATGGTTGGTGGCATAATAATTATTCTATTCTCTATATCGTCAGTGTTAGCTCTTATTCGTCGTAGTATAGAGGCAGCTGTAGCAACATCAACGGGGTTTGGGGTTATGTTTGTTGCTGCAATAATAATTGTGTCATCATTAGCATGCAGGCTTCCCACTGATTTTTTTATTGATATGATGGTAGCCCCTTTTATTGTTATTATTATTGTAATTGTAGGCGTGCATATGTATTCTGAAAGAAAAAAAATTAGGGATAAGACGTGAGATTAAACAGTCAATACGAAAGGCTATGTACATGCAAAGACTTTCCAAACTTTTAATGATTAGAATTTATTGTCAATAGAATTAGAAATATTGCATTAAATTTGAGGATCTTGAGTTCTAAAGTCGATCTATTGAGTCCAGAAAAGAACGTTAGCTTTGCTCTAGAATTACGTATCATCATAATAACTTGTATCTTTTTCTGCTTTTGCTTTCTTTTCTGCTTTTGCTTTCGATTTTTCTCTATGTATGAGTCTTCTAACAATTACAGCTTCTTCTAAACGCTTTTCGCTTTGATATTTACTATGTAGCATGGATAGGGCATAAATCCTTGAGTAGCCATTATCTTTAGCTAATTTCTCAGCTGCCATCTGGATATCTTTTTCGCTATCCAACGTGTTCATATAACTTACACAGAAAGATATAGAGATTGCGAAAGGAAAAAAGCAGTAGAGCTTGTGGTTTTTGAAGCAATTCAATCCTCTCTCTGGAATCGGAACCAGAATTGATAAATAAAAGGGAGCTATCAAGATCAGTACTGCAATGCATTGCAGAGTACTCCTCGAGTTATTATAATTCGTGATCAAACAACAATTGAGTGAATTAGGCATATCTGTCTTGATCCGTCTCTGCCCCCACGCGACAGGATCAATCGTAAGCAAATCGTTATTTTACCACTAATACAGGACAATGGGCATAATTTACTACACCAGTGGCAGTACTTCCTAGTAATAATTTCTTAAAGCCTGATAAGCCTCTTGAACCTATGACTATAAGGTCAATGTTCTGCCGTTCAGCATAATCCACAATTGCTCCAACGACTGACGCAGGATCAACAATAAATTCTGTTTTTAGCTTTACTCCATTCTGATCAGCTTTTTGTTTAACTTTAGTTATCCATTTTTGAGCTTCCTGTTTTGCGGTGTCCACTATCGTATCTATGGTACCAGATGTCACCAACGTAGCAACGGTTGATGAGTATAGATATTTGATTTGTGAATGTATTACATGTAGCGCAATTATCTCAGAACTATTGCTCTTTCTTGCTATTGTAATACCATATTCTATGCCCTTCATAGATGGTTCTGAACCGTCCAATGCAATCAATACCCTAGAAAATTTATCGTGACCCATTAAGATACTAATATGATATTAAGGTTTTAAAGAGTTTCAAATAATATTATCTTAATTTAGTAATTGAGGCTAAGTCGTCATGACGTGATGTGAATCATCAGGACATGTCTGGGGTCGTTGCTGTTGAGTATTATTCATCGGAGCATGAACCTGTGATCGTGTGTCGAGATTGGTAATGGAGCCTAAATGTGACTGTGTAACGAGAGTAACGAGTGATGATTTTTGCAGTACTTTTTGCTGCTCCCCCACGGCATTTTGATTTGCAATATCAGCCATTTCGTGGCAAACATGTATTAAATTTTCATGGATCATTGGATGCGTGCAGTAAGATACACCCCTGTAATCTATCCTACGATAATAAATAATTGGGGGGAGGTTTTACTATACTATCTGATGAACTAGGTGGCACATTTTTTCAAGCTCCTTGCTTAAGAGCTCTTTGTTTCAGCTATCTTCTTCCACCTAGGCCATTTCCTCTCAACGAGGAAATCCAGACTAAGTCTTGATGGTCCAAAGGTAGCATTGATGACTAGCAACATCAAGGAGACAATCGCATATACTATGCCAGTTCCTATGTCTGTTGAGCCTGGGCCGTATGGTCCGCCGAATCCTTCAGGAACAGACCATATCACTAGGCTCAGGAACAAACTAACTATATATGCAGGCTTGCGCAGGAAACCGACGATAAGACAAAATGCAATTGCAATTTCGAGAATTCCTGTGGAGTACACGTAGAATGCTGGATTCGAAGACGTTGCTGATGCCCAGAATGAAAACCATCCTCCTAGCCACGATGGCTGACCTGAAGCAGCATCCTTTATGCTGCTCGGGAAGGAGTCGACATATCCTGGCTGGAACTTTAGTGCTCCGTCTATGGCCCAGAATACTCCAAAAATTATTCGTACAATAGTCTTTAGTGAAGACACATTTCTAGCAAACCAGTTGTCGAGAGGAGGCTGAATGGACATTGTTGTAACCTCTGCGTCTACTGCCCTTGTCGTTGCTGCTGCAGCTGTTGGTCTTGTGTTGTGTATTTTGTCGATGCTAGTGATGTAGAAGATATGTCATATTCTTTCTGTTGTTCCAAGTCAGTTCTTCTCCTCCTTACGCCACTTTCCAAGATTTCTGGCTTGTAACGTTTCATGAGCATTGAATCTGTTACTACAGTCATAGACGAGGATGCAATCGCAATGGCATCGTAGATAGGATTCATCACTATTCCTATAGACGGATTTAACTATTGGAATGAGCGCAATATCGTAAATGAATGCCCAGAACAGATTCTCCTTGATTTTCCTGACTGTCTTGCTCAGATCGATAGCCAAAACCATATCCTAACGTCATCTATAGCGGTTACTAAATGTAATGAATTTGTAGGTTTCATTTCCAGACCTTCGATTGTATAGCTGATCCATAAACTTATTATTTTTCTTCCCGGAATCACAATTGGGCAGAGGACAAATTAGAACTCCAATATGGATGGACATTGTATGGGAATGGGAATTATCTACCTAATATGATGACAGTCAGAATCTAAACTTTATAAGAATGGCTGGCCCTATTCCAGTGAAATAATTGAAAGTGGTGATATGACTATCTCCAAGAACATGAAGGCATATGAACTAAACCTAGAAGAACTCTTTCCAAGAAAATTAACTGACACGGTATGCATTAATATCAATGATGCACGGGAGGTCTGGGTTGCTACTTTAATGTGTGCCGAATATTTAGATTCTTTTATAGATTCAATCATAGTTAGAGACAATGACTTCAAAGCAATCGGGATAGTAGGGGGTTTTGAGCTATTGGATCATCTACGAAAAAACCCAACACGCGATTACCAGTATCGAACCAGGGTAGGAGAAATCATGTTAAAAGGCCTTCCACTAATTGAAAAGAAAACAAAACTCCGTGACTTGATCGAAATCTGGAAAAACTCCCAAAGGGCTTTTTCTATTATTCTTAACGAATTTGGAGATTGTTCTACCATCTCAGCAAGGAGAATGATTGAAGTTGGTACAAAATGCCAAACCAGCATTTCTATTTCATCAATGCCGCCAAAGAAAATCGTTACCTTTCGTCGAGACGCTTCTTTGGGCGAGATTCTCAATTTAATGTACGAAAATAAAACGCGAAAACTTTTGTTAGAAGAATCCAACCAATTTATCAGTGACCGGTTAATACTCGGGGAAATCTCAAAGATCCTAAGATTTCAAACAGATATCGATTATTTCTTGGATATCTCAGCTAGTCAGTTTACTTTAGAAAATGCAGAGGTAATTACGGAAGACCTAAAGTTCAACCAAATTTGCTCAATAATGGAAAAAATGGACCATCCTTTCATTGTTTATAAGGATACAGTGTTCACTCCATGGGATGTATGCACTACATTATTGTCAGAAGATTTGACGATGCCTCCTGAAGTGGCTCTGGACTCGTGAACATAACATGGCAATGCAGCGTACCAAATATGGGCTGTAACCACCCTGAAAATCTACAATCAAATACTATCACGACCTATGACCTGAACCGTACTTGGGTTCGAATAATCACAACCTTGGGTGGGGTTGCGAAATTAGGTCAAATTTGTCTCTCATACCCTGATATATTCAAAGTATTATCTGTGGCTATTCGGTTCTTATTGCGAATGTTGAGGTAAGACAGCAGACAGCATCTATATAAGATATAAATATATGTAAGAAAGCAAGACTGACAGATCGAAAATATTGATTTTGGTCATTCTTCTGATTCTACGAATCCCAGATATATGCCAGGCTCGCCTCAATGAGAGGCTCGATGGATGACTATTCAATAGGACAGTTTGTTGCCTCACTAAACATGCCATTCGAATTCATATTCTCTCCTTGTATTGACATCATGAAAGTCAACGTTACAATAATGGCATTTTAGGTGGATCGGTTCTGAAATGTCTGATAAGGTATCGGATAAAGCTATAGAATTTTCTAAGCATTCAAGCCAGCTTTTATAACCCCTTTCATAGGCTTGCTGACGGTGATGATGATAAATCAATCGATATTCATATGTAATATTCTAGCATTTTTTCAACAGCATCTTTACTCATTTCATCGTTTGGAAATTCCTGGCATCTTGTAAAGTCAAGTGGAGTAATTATGCCGATAGGTTTGTTTGCTTCTGACTTATCTATAACAAGTAAATGCCTCACATTGTATTGTAACATCATATCAGCTGCCAATGATGGCGATGATTTGGAATCGATAGTAATAAGAGGAGATGACATTATCTCTTTATTTGTCACTTCATTAGCAGGTAACCTATTAACACAAACCTTTCTGGCCAAATCACGTTCAGTAACCAAACCCTGTGATCTACCATTCTCGTCAACTACTACCAACGAACTGACATTCTTCTCTTTCATCTCCTGCGCTGTTTGCTGAACAGAAGCCGTTTCTTTAATGGTTTCTAGTTTTTTCTTCATTATATCGGCAACGCTCATAGTCATAAGAATACATAATCCTTGTTTATTCTTAAACATAGCGACAACAAGATTTTGTATTTTAGTTCTTTAGCTAGTATAATTTTCATGCCGTTAGCTTCCAACTCTCTCAACAATCTTGGCCATCTTGTTATCGGAGAGAATATGATTAGCCACGAGCTACTGTTACATCCTTCATATCTCCTCTTCTTCCTGTTTGCCTTTGCCATCTCAAGGCCAATAGGAC
>WNGL01031755.1_pt1 | contig 14693 bp, 10 predicted proteins | sample 5400591 | NCBI WGS metagenome assembly WNGL01 (sample SAMN13153377, study PRJNA577476) | soil metagenome | isolation source: 80 cm soil or saprolite under Garry oak tree replicate 1 | place: USA:California | collected 2016-06-15
ACACTCTTGCCCTGACGTATGAGCCACGATGAGAACCATCCTCCCGCGACACTGCCGCCATCCGCAATCAGGTAGATGGCCACAATTGGGGGCCCGATTTTGAGCAGTGCCAGGCCGTGAGTACGTTGCAGAAAATCGGGTATCCAAAACAGGTAGAACCACCAAATAGGGTCAATGATGAACTTTCCTGCCGCGAAGGCCCAGGTTTGGCGATGCGGCAGAAGCTTTAGCCAGCCAATCTTCTCCGTCACCGCGGCGCGATCGCTGACAATGTATTGCAGTTCGTTAGGTGAACAGCGGCGATGATCCTCCGGCTTGCGATATAGCCACCACCATACCAAAAGCCAAAAAAATCCCAGCGCCCCGATCAAAAAGAATGCCCATCGCCAACCCCACAGGCCAGTAATCCAAGGGACAAGCAGCGGCGTAAGGACGGCACCGACGTTGGTTCCAGCATTGAAGATTCCAGTCGCCAGCGCGCGTTCTTTCTTTGGGAACCACTCGGCCACGGCCTTCAGGCTAGCGGGAAAGACGCCTGCTTCGCTGAAGCCGAGCGCAAATCGGACCACCATAAATCCGGAGAGAGAGTTCATAACCCCGTGTGCCATGGACGCCAGGCTCCAGCCCGCCATCGCCAAGCCATAACCTAGCCGAGTTCCGAGAGTGTCGATGAGCCGACCGACGACTACCATCCCCAGGGCGTAGGCAGCTTGAAACGAAAACACAAGGTTGCCGTAGTCAATTTCGCTCCAGCCGAACTGATGCTGCAAGGAGTTCTTCAGAATGCCAATGACTTGGCGGTCCATGTAGTTCTTGGTGGTGCCGAAAAGGAGAACTGCGCAGATCACCCAGCGAAAATGCCCGATGACCGTCCTGGAAGCTTTGGGCTCGGTTTCCAGTGCGCTGCGATCTGGTGGTGCATTAAGCATTGAAGAGGCTCATTATGGAACCACCAGCCCATCCGGGATCGGCGGTACAAAGTTAGTGGTTAACCCCACTTGCCAGAAAAGCGCGGTCTGCGACCAAAACATGTCCGGCTCGCCGCATCTGAAGCCAGAAAAACAGCAGCCTCCACCGGCTCCTCGAGCTTGCCATATCTCCGCCTGGGCGTGGGAACCAGGAACTCCTGACCGCGCCCTGTGCTGTCAAAGAATGGCGTTCAGATCGGTGCGGAAGACCGCCGCCGACTGACAGAGAAGATTCGCACCAATACTTGATAGGGCAAAAGGGTCGGAACCGACACGGGACCGCACTTCTCACGATGCGGTTTCATATCACAGACACATCCTCGTGGTCAGATTCATTTAACGTCTAACATGACAAAAATGAGTTCAAGGGCTGAGCCATGGCCTTGTGGCCATCCGACAATATCAGTAACCCTTGACCTTCACGACGAAGTAGGTGAATTGCTTTGCACCGTCGAGCAAAACCTGGTGTGGCACCTTGGCGGGAATGCGGACGATATCGCCCGCTGAAAGCCTAACACGCGTCCCGCCCTGGATGGTGCCGTTACGTTTTTCATGTGGCTCGACAATGTTCCCTCCCACCATCGTTCCTCCGACTAGCAGCGTTGCGGAGCCGGATTGCACGAAAAAAACATCCGCCTGAGTTTCGTGCCATTCAACAATCCCGTCCGCTTGGCGGTTAGACAGCATGAACAGATCGTTAGGGAAATCCCTGAGCCGGCGCACGGAGAGGTGTTGCGGATTCGACGTCGCTTCAGCTTTCAGCGTTTGCTCAAGCTGTTTGAGAGAATCAGCGCTCCAGTGTTCGAATCCGCGCTAAAGATGTATAGAGAGGTCTCCTATTCGTGTCAAAGCGTAAATATTCAACCAGCTCTTCAGAGAAACTAAACAAATCCCCAATATCATGGCCGCCGGCTTCAAAAAACCCCGTGTTTTGTGAGATGGAACCGATCTTCTCGGCATCGCAACACCATGACTTTGCGTGATGCAGGGTACTGAAACCGGTGACGCCCGGCGCTCGCAAATTTTCGTGGGGTAAACTGGCAAGTCATGGGCCACGGAAGCGAATTTGAGCCCGCCATCGTGGTGGCAGGAACCACGGCGCAAGACGGCGCCTCATTTGGCGCTGAACTCGGAACCACATATCGAAGCGATGCTCTGCACGTACTTGCAACAGCATTTGTGGTCTTATTCTCCCTGGTCGGCCTGGCGCTGTGGGGACTTCCTTTTTATTACGACTTCATGGTGCAACAGTTTGGCTGGACCCGCGCCCAAGTCACCTCAGGGAATGCACTCAGCAAATTGATCGTTGGACCCATTTTTGGATTCATCGCCGGATGGATTGTAGACAGGTTTGGGCCGCGGCGTCTGATGATGGCCGGCATTCTGATGGCAGGGGCAGCGCTGATCGGACTCGGCTCGATTTCCTCTCTTGGCATGTTTTACTTTTTCTATTTTGTTAATGCGCTGGGCTACGTCTGTGGAGGCCCGCTGCCTATCCAGGTGCTTTTGTCACGTTGGTTCGACAAATCACGCGGAAAAGCGATGGGCTTGGCTTATCTCGGCATAAGCTTGGGCGGAGCTGCTGTTCCGTGGATCTCGCACGCGTTAATTCAACACATCGGATGGCAAGCAGGGCTGCAGTTACTTGGATGGTTAATCCTTGCCTTGTCGCTGCCATTTGCGTACAAAGTCAAAGAGTCTCCGCAGATCACTGCGCCGCGGATGCCCACGCGGTCCACAAGCACCAGCGGGGCGTTCAAGACGACCGCCTTTTACCTACTGCTGGCAGGCAGCATGTGTTCGATCGCGGCAGTGAGCGGGACGCAACAAAACCTGAAGCTCTTCTTCAGCCTTGATCGGCATTATTCACAGGGCCAGGCTGCGCAATTGATGTCGATGGTACTCGCCTTCAGCATTCTGGGGCGCCTACTTATGGGGTGGCTGGCGGACCGCTTCTCTAAGAAATACGTCATGCTATTAACGTATCTGCTGGTTGCCGCGGGCATCCCATTTCTATTCCTCGGGCACGCGCGGGTTGCGGTCTACGCGGCTGCAGCTATTTTCGGGATCGGCCTTGGTGGCGACTACATGATTATTCCGTTGATCACTGCGGAAATTTTCGGAACGCAGGCACTCGGGAGATTGTTAGGCGTGCTTCTCACTTCTGGCGGTATTGCTGAGGCGTTGTCGCCGTGGCTGATGGGCCGCCTGCGCGATACTACCGGAAGCTACTTTGCAAGCTGCATCGCTCTCGTTGTTTTCGCTTTGTTGGGTGTGCTTGCGGCGCTGGCCTTGCCGGAACGGCGGCGCACAGCATGAATACGCCATCGATTACGCGGCTGGGAAGTGTCAAGAGAACGGAAGCCTTTCGCGATCACTTGTATGCTCTGGATCTCACCATTCCGTGTGATCGCGAGCTTGCGACCGGCAGCGGTTCTCCACTTCGCTGGCCGCTGGTCAAAGGCGAAACGCACATTGGCAATCGCATCTCAGTCCAGCCTATGGAGGGATGGGACGGAACGCCAGACGGCAATCCGTCCGGACACACATTCCGCCGTTGGCAGCGCTTCGGACGTAGCGGGGCGAAGCTCATCTGGGGCGGAGAAGCTGTTGCGGTCAGCCATGGCGGACGGGCAAATCCCAATCAACTGGTCGCGGCTCCCCATACTGAGAAGGGCCTCGCAAAATTACGAGAGATATTGATTCAAGAACACCGCCTGACTACTGACTCCGATTGCAATTTGATGATCGGCATACAGTTGACGCATTCAGGGCGCTACTGTCGTCCGAATGAGCACAGCCGCCCCGAACCCCGCATTCTCTATCATCACCCGCTCCTTGATTCGCGGCTGAAGCTGTCGGTAGATTTTCCACTGCTAACCGATGCCGAGATTCAGCACATCATTGAAGATTTTCATCGTGCCGCCGCCATGGCCTGGAAACTCGGCTTTCAATTCGTTGACATAAAGCACTGCCATGGCTATCTAGGGCATGAGTTTCTCAGCGCTTACACCCGTAAAGGACCCTATGGTGGCAGCTTCGATAACCGGACGCGCTTCTTGCGCGAAGTTGTCGCAGGCATACGTTCACTCGTTCCAAAGTTGCAGATCGGTGTGCGGCTCTCGGCCTTCGACACGGTTCCGTTCCGTGCAGATCCACGGGCAAGTTCTAATGAGAAGCCAGGGGTAGGAATTCCGGAATCCACGGAGGGCCTGATTCCCTACCGCTGGGGATTTGGCGTGAGTCAAGCACATCCTATTGAGTGGGATCTGCAGGAGCCCGCGCGCTTCTTGTCATTGCTGCAGGAACTTGGCATTCGGCTGGTGAATTTGACCGCAGGAAGTCCTTATTATAATCCGCACATCCAACGGCCGGCGCTCTATCCACCTTCCGATGGCTACATGCCACCAGAAGATCCGCTACTGGGCGTAGCCCGTCAGATGGAGGCTACACGACTCCTGAAACAGCAGTTCCCAGAGCTGATCATCGTGGGATCCGGGTACAGCTACTTGCAGGACTTCTTGCCTTACGTCGCTCAGGCCGCCGTGCGTGAAGGTTGGGTCGATTGCGTCGGAATTGGACGTATGGTGTTGAGTTATCCGGAACTGCTGTGGCACGCCTCGAGCGGCCAGCCCATTCAGCGTAAGTTGATTTGCAGAACCTTCAGCGATTGCACGACGGCGCCGCGGAACGGTTTGCCTTCAGGATGTTATCCACTGGATGTTCACTATAAGGACTCCGAGTTAGCGGAAAAGCTGAAGCTCGTCAAAAAGACGTAATCGCTGGTCGCAGGTCGACCATGCTCAAATGTTGTTGAATTTGCAGAATGACGATTGAATCTCTCATCGCAAGCAAGATACCTCGCCGAAAAGTTCAGGGCATCGCAGCTGCGTTGTTGCCATACCTACCCAACGGCAAAGTAGCCGTTGAAGCGTTCCAAGCGAACTTACACGCCACTCATGCTGCCGGGCTCATGAATGCAGTGACTCGGCAGCAACACACCATTTATCGCTGGAGCCTATATCGAACACCAGTCTGGCGATACCGTTACGCTGTATCGCCAGCGGGTTGAGCAAATCGTGCGGCACGGCGGAATACCAATTCTGTTCCCGACAGCGCGCCTGCACGGACACTCCCCTGAAGCGAAGGAGCTGGCCTATCGCGAGATATGCGACGGATTTGCACACATTCTGGCATTTGAATTAAGCCCGGTGTTTGCGCAAAACGGTGAGATCTTCGATGAGGAGACGGTCCGCCGCATCATGAATATTCCGGCTGTTAAGGGCATGAAGCATTCATCGCTTGATCGGCTGACAGAACTCGCCCGCTTGAAGCTGCGCGATCAGCACCGCCCAGACTTTCGGATTTACACCGGCAACGACCTGGGGATCGATATGATCGAGTACGGCTCCGATTACTTGCTGGGCTTGGCCAGTTTCGCACCTGAAAGGTTCGCGGAGCGTGACCGGCTCTGGGAGAACGGCGACCCCGCCTACTATGCGCTCTCGGACGCCTTGCAGCATCTGGGCAACGTTGCGTTTCGCGATCCAGTTCCGGCGTACAAGCACTCCGCGGCGGTGTTTCTGCACTGCACTGGAAGAATCCCGAGCGATCTCGCCCATCCGAAGAATCGGAAACGTCCGGCGTGGGAAGTAGAAATCTTGCGGGACTGCGCTCACCGTTTGGGTCTCGTGCGATGACCTAGGCATTCGCCAGCAACTGCGGGCGAAGTCGATCTGCGGCACGATAAATCGCTTCGACCAGCGCCAGACTTCTTCGTCCTTCGCGGCCGTTGCAAACTGGCGACCGGTTGTTCTTGATCGCGTCGATGAAATCTTCGATCAGCGCCTGATGTCCGCGGAAATCGCTCACTACGGCTGACGAAGCGCTCTGGTTTCTATCCGCTTCGACTTCATGGGTGAATCCGTCCGGAACCCTTCGCAGGTCGACGGATACCACGCGGTCATGCTCCAGAATAATGGTCCCCTCGGACCCCGTGATTTCCACTCGCCTCGCGTATCCGGGATAAGCTGCTGTCGTCGCCTGGAAGACGCAGAGCGCGCCGCCGGCCAACTGGAGCAGCGCCGCGGCTGTATCTTCGGCCTCGATTGCATGCACAGCGGTGGCCTTCGACGCCTGCACTCGAACTACATCTCCCAGCAGCCACAAAATCAAGTCGAGGGTGTGAATAGCCTGATTGATTACGGCGCCGCCGCCATCTAATGTAAGCGTCCCGCGCCAACGAGAATTAGCGTAATACTCGGGTGGACGGTACCACTTCACGCGCGCATCAACAAGCAGTAGCTTGCCCAGAAGCCCCTGCGAAATCCACTCTTTAAGCTGACGGGTTCCGGGCTTCACGCGGTCTTGAAACGTCACGCCAAGTTTGACTCCAGCCCGCTCTGTCGCCGCAATCAGCTGATCTGCGCCGTGAGTTGTAGTGTCGATTGGCTTTTCAGTCAACACATGAAGCCCGCGCGCCGCAGCCGCAATGCCTTGAGTAGCGTGTAGCCCAGAGGGGCTGCCGATCATCACCAGGTTCATCGGGCGGTGTGCAAGAAAAGCGTCGAAATCAAGATATGGCTTGCCGCCGTGCTCAGAACAAAGCATCCCCACTTTTTCCTGGTTCGTCCCATAAACCGCAGCGATTTCGATCTCCGGAATAGCGCGCGCAGCCCGAGCGTGAGTTTCCGTGATGTTCCCGCCGCCGATCAGACCTATGTGGATCGCCATGTGGAGACTAGGTCTGCAGTTCCGCGCCAGGTCCAACCGCCACGACGAAGTAACTCGCCGGAGTGGTCCCGGGGTTTCGGATTCCATGCTCTTCGTTGGAGCGAACAAAGCCGACCGAGCCGGGTTCCAGCCGGAATTTCTTGTCGTTGATAGTCAACTCAATGGTGCCTTCGCGAATCAACCACATCTCGGAATGGGGATGATGGTGCGTGCTCGGAGTCGGTGATCCGCTCGGCGGCAGAATGGTCTGGTGCACTTCCACCCCTTCACCAGTCGCCAGCTTTCCGCGAAACATCAGGCGCACTTGCGCGTTGTTGTTAGCCACGTGCATGGGTGCGTTCCCAAAACTAAAAGCTCCGGAAGATAGCGCCTGATCTTCCGCTGCGAAGACCTTCACGTCAGAGAACAGCGGCAGAAGCACCGGCAGAAGGTCACAAAGCTCACGTCTTGTGATCGGCATTGCCTCTCCTATGCATTGGCTGGCATCGACTGAATACGGAGGCTCGCCAGCCAATTCATTCGAGCGGGAACATACCACGACCTGTCGCGATGTGAACTTCAATATTATTGAATGCGATGGTTAGAATTTCTGAGGAATTGCCGCAATGACTTGACCAATGCGGGCTGACCGGTAGCAGCAATGAACTCCCAAAGACTCAATCCCCGCGATTTTCATTTCTTTGCGTGGGATGGAAGAGCTGGCGCCTGCCCCACAGAACCTGTGCCTTGCTTCAAGACAAGGATCTGGTTGGCGTTTCCACTCGGAAACGTTTCTTTCTGTCCGCCCGGCCATTGCACTTCTATACGCTGATAGCTCGCGTCATTTCCGAGGCCAATGTGCACGCGCATGTCGTTCTGCGAGAGGAAACTTGCCCCGCTCTGAACTTCGCCGGAGATACGTCGATCTCCCACATAAACGTAAACGCGAGCTCCGATCGCGTCACGATTACATTGAACCCCGATCAGCTTTATCAGTAACCAATTCTTCTTCGTGCCAAAGTTCTTGAGCAAGCTGGGCGGAGAATCCAAATTATTGATCACCACCTCGAGCGATCCGTCATTATCCAAATCGCCGACCGCCATGCCTCTTGATGCCCAACGATCGCTGATGCCAGCGCCCGCGCGGTCGGACATGTCTTTAAATTTGCCGGTTCCCGTGTTCCAGAAAAACAATCTGGGCTGCCGGTATTTGTAATTTAGCGGGCCCTTCTCCACCTCGGGGTACACATGCCCGTTGACCATCAAAAGGTCTTTCCAGCCGTCATCGTCGGCGTCGAGGAACTGAATCCCCCATCCCAGGTATTGCGTGCGCCCTCCAACTCCGGCTTCGTACACACGATCGGTAAAGGTGCCGTCACGATTATTGTGATAGACGTTTGGGACGTCGTCGCTGAAATTGGTCTTTGCGATATCGACGAAATCATCTTCGTCGTAGTCGGCAACAGTCACGCCCATGCCGGCTTGCTCTTGACCGGCATCACTCAAGGCCACACCGGCGAGAACGCCCATTTCTTCAAAAGTTCCATTCTTGCGATTGTGATACAGCAGGCTCGGCCGGGAATCGCAAGCTACATATAAATCGGGATAACCGTCGTTGTCGAAGTCAGAGGCTAGCACGGTGAAGCCATAACATCCTGTCGGTTTTCCTACACTACTTGCATCTGAAACGTCGGTAAACTTGCCGTGCCCGTCGTTATGAAAAAGAAAATTACGTCCAGCGGGCAGCCCGCGCGGTCCGCACATGACCGGAATACCTTTCCATTGGCAGTATCCGCCAGAGCCTGGCGCAGGGATCTTGCTTACGTCGAATTCGACGTAGCCGCTAATGACGAGATCCAGCTTGCCGTCAAGATCGTAGTCTAGGAATGAGCAGCCAGTGTCCCAGCGAATCGCGTCAGATTTCAGTCCCGCTGCTTCGGTTACATCTTTGAAGGTACCATTGCCTTCGTTGTGATAAAGAACGCTATGCCCGTAGTAAGTGACGAACATGTCTTCGTATCCGTCGTTGTCGTAATCTCCGACGCATACACCCTGTCCCCAACCCACCTTTCCTAAACCAGCCTTTTCGGTGAGGTCCTCAAAATGTAAGTTGCCCAGGTTGCGATAGAGGTGGCTGGTGGACTTTTCGCCGCGGCCCTTGCCGTCCATAGTGGTTGCATTCACCAGAAACACGTCCATTAGACCATCGTTGTCGAAATCAAAAATGCCGACTCCATCACCCGTGGTTTCCAGAATGTAGCGCTTGCTGTCGGCATCGCCGGAGACGTTTGTGGCCGTCAATCGTGCGTCCTGAGCGATGTCCCTGAAATCAATCGCGGGCAGTGCTCCACTCCCTTGGACACCCTCGGTTGTCTGTGCGGCTGCGAACATCGTTGTTCGAATGTGAAGGACAATTAGCAGAAGCGCCCACAGGGTTCGTCGAGGATTCAAAGGGACACCATCAAATGATTCAAATGATTTACTTGTCGAGTGTCAGGACCTATGACGCGCCAACTGATCTCAGCGCAAATATTAGCATCGTGAGCGCAAGGGAATATTCCCTGCTACCTGTTCATTCAGATTTTCGTTTTGCAAAAACGCATCCTTGCAATAGCTCTGCAGTTTTATCAAAGACACAATTCAAAAAAACTTCGTTGACACTAACTTTGAGCTGATGTCTGCTACATCCGCTGATGTCTGAATTGACAGTCTGAAACTTCGGACGGGGGGTGAGCATGATCCCGCGACGGTTCATGTTGTCCGGTGCACTCTTGGCATTGCTTGTCGTAACCACTTCTTCAACCCTGTGGGCCCAATTTACCAGCGGCATTGAAGGAACGATCACCGACTCCTCGGGCGCGGTGATTGCGGGGGCGAACGTCACAATCAAGAATGAGGAGACCGGCGCAGAACAAACGGTTCAGACGCACGAGTCCGGCGGCTACCGATTTACTACGCTTCCCGCAGCCGTGTTTACGGTCAGCGCTACGGCATCTGGATTCAAAACCACATTGCAGTCGCACGTTCAGGTGCAAGTTGCCGAAACAAAAACGATCAATCTGAGATTAGCGCCAGGTGGCACCGACATCGTTGTCAACGTCACCGAGCAAGTTCCTTTGGTCGAGACTTCCGAGGGGCGCGTCTCGGGCGAGATCGAAGAGACCAAGGTTCACGACCTCCCATTGACGGGGCGCAATTTCTACACACTGGTTGTCCTGACTCCGGGCGTTACTGGCCTTGCAAGCGGAGGCGGGCAGGCCTATGCACAAGCAAGTGGAGACATTTTCAATCCCGAGTTCGGAGTCAATCTGAGCGCCAATGGCGCTCGTTCCGAATCCAACAGCTTTCTCATTGACTCGGCCTCCATCGACTCTAGCCAGCGTAACGGAGTCACCAATGTGAACCCGAACGCTGAGGACGTTCAGGAACTGCGCGTGGCTGCGAATAATTTCTCGGCTGAGTATGGCCGCAACTCATCGGCGCTAGTGAACATTACCACGAAGCAGGGTTCAAATAACTGGCACGGCGCGCTGGATTTTTATCACACGGACAACAAGTTACAAGCCGCCAATGAATTTCAGAACAAAGGCGTCCCCGTGTTCCGGCGCAACGAGGGTACGTGGGGCTTTGGCGGCCCGATCCGCAAGGACCACACGTTTTTCTTCGCGTCTATGGACGTTCTTAAATCGGGGGTCGCCTCTGGCAGGGCGACAACGGTTCTGGCTCCAGAGTTCATCAACATCATGCAGAGTGACCCAAACTTCGCCAACAACATTTCCACTTTCGTTGCCACCTCGTTCCCCGCCTCGATTACGCCCACCGGATCGATTGACGCCGGCCACGCCCGGCCACATCCATTTCTCCCCCGTTTCCAAACAGTTCCGCAACCATCCCGTGTAACCTGCCAGTTATTCAGACTGGCAACTTCGCCATCAGCTTGCCGCGCAATGGCTTTCAATACACGGTACGCGTCGACCACTCGTTCAACGGCGACAAAGATAAAATATTCGGGTCTTATAACCACACCAACTTGACACAGGTTCTCTTTGGTGCGCCCTTCGTCTACCCTGCCTTCAATACCCTAGAACCCACCTACAGCATGCATTTCGCGCTGGGATGGGTACATGCCACAAAAGGCTTTGTAAATGAATTTGGCTTTGCTACTACACGGCCCTTCGGAAGCGCGCGAGTGAATCATCCGGAAGTTCCGGGTATCTCGGTCCAGGGGATCGAGGGATACCAGACCGGTTGGGGACCTAATGAATTTGTTCAAAACAACTTTGAGTGGCGGGATGTGGCTTCGTTCACTCGTGGTTCGCATAACCTGAAAGTTGGCGGCCGAGTCACTCGTGAGCGCGCCGACCACGAATCTTCTCGCGTTTACAATCGCCCGATCTTTTCCTTTAACAGCGTCTTCGACTTCGCAGCTGATTACCCAACCAATGAGGGCAACATCGGTTTCGATCCCGTAACCGGACAGCACCTCTCCAAATTGTTCAGCCTCATCCGCACAGGGTCTCTGGCTGGATTTGTACAGGATGACTGGAAACTCAAGCCCAACTTGACCGTGAACTTGGGATTCCGCTACGAAAACTTCTTCAATCCTTCCGACGCTCAGGGAGATCAGGGCATATGCACGATGACCTTTCCCAATGGCGGGGCGACTCTCCAGGCGCGCATCGCGAACGGGGTCATGAAATGCCAGAAGCATCTGCTCAATCACTCGATGAACAATTACGGCCCGCGGATCAGCTTTGCCTGGGACCCGACCAAGGAAGGCAAAATGTCCATCCGGAGCGGATTTGGAATTTTCTACGACCGACCATCGAATCAACTCTACGACCCACTGTTTTCTAATGTTCCCAGGGTAGCTTTAGCAAACGCAAACGTGAACACGAATTTCAAACCCTTATTTGCCTTGGGCGCTACTACCAGTCCACCCTACAACTACCCATTTCCGAGCGGCCTCCAGACTGGGCTGAATTCCCATGGCGGCCTAGTAAACGGGCTCGCTAATGTGGTCGTCGCAGATCCTGACTTGAAGACTATGTACATGGAAAACTGGTTCCTGGGAGTCCAGCGCTCGCTGACGCCTACACTGGTGGCTGAAATCAACTACATCGGTTCCGTGGGCCGGCACGAATATGCTCGCTACAATCTCAACCGTTTCGATGGAGATCTGATTCAGAATGGCGGGGTATTTACCGGGCTGCAGCCGGGGTTCTTCGATATTGATTTCGCGCAGTCCAATGAGAGCAGCCACTATCACGGACTGAGTGCCGCACTGAAGAAACGTACTGAGCATGGCCTGACATTCGACGCTGCATACACATTTGGGAAGGCCATTGATCAATCCAGCAAACATGATGCCACGGAGCACGCCGAGGCATACAACGACAGCCGCGAACGAGGGCTTGCCGACTTCGACATCCGGCACAGGTTCGCGTTTACCACTCTGTGGTCGGTTCCGAGTCCGCATGGCAGTGGAGCTCTGAATAAAATACTCGGCAATTGGGAGCTCACAAACGTCACGATTCTCCAGAGCGGACCGCCGTTTTCGGTGATCTGTACGGCCTCCTATCCGACGTGCGACTACAACGCGGACGGCACAAATATGGATTATCCCGATGTACCCAGTTTTGGAAGCACCCGAACCGGTCTTTCCAGATCGGACTACCTCACCGGCATTTTCCCCTGCAACACGGCTAATACGGGTCCTTGCTTGAACGGCGTCTTCCCCGCTCCGGCTTCGGGCGAGCAAGGCACTCTGGGTCGAAATACGTATCACGGCCCAGGCTATGCCAATACTGATTTCTCCGTGATCAAGAACATCAAAACGCCTTGGTTCCTTGGCTCGGAACGGGCAAACGTGCAATTCCGGGCTGAATTTTTTAACTTGTTTAACCGTGTGAATTTGACGAACACGATTGGGGACTTAGCCAATCCCAATGTTGGGAAATCAGTCTCTGCGTATCCGGCTAGGGACATCCAGTTCGGCTTGAGGGTCGGGTTCTAAGACGTGTACGACAAGACAGCGCTGCGGAGCTCTCAAACTCCTGCCCATGCTCCGGGGCGCTGGCTGTAGAAACAATTGGGCCATGTTGCGCCGGATATCCTCGCTGGCAGTCGTCTTGCTCGTGTGTGCACCTTTTCTGCGCGCCCAGATTGCTTCGTGCGGCCCCACCGTGTATGACTGCGCGGTCTTCTACGTCCAGCATCAGCAATTTCGGGAAGCGATCGGCGTGCTTAGCAACTTATTGCGCGAGTCCCCTCAAAATTTGAGGGCGCTCAATCTGCTCGGAATTGCGTTTACAGAAACCGGACAGATTGAAAAAGCGAACAGCGCGTTTTCGCAGGCGCTCGCTGTAGATCCTCATTTTTTTCCGGCGCGAAAAAATCTTGCAATCAATCAGTTCAACCGCAAGCGAACCGCAGACGCCGCGGCGCAGTTCAGCGAGGTATTGAAAGATGCGCCGGGCGATCAGATCGCCCAGCTCTATCTGGGGGAGATCAAGTTTCGAAATAAGAATTTTCCGGCCGCGTTGAAGCATTACGAAAAAGGCCGCACCAAGATTTCACTGCAGACATCCTGGGTCCTCCATTACGCAGAATGTCTGCTCGCGGCAAAAGATGTGGAGAAGGCCACCGGAGTGTTAAAGCTGCTGCCAGACAAAAATGCTGAAGACCGGTTCCAGGCAGGGATATTGCTCGGCAAAGCGAATGCGTATGCACAAGCCGCTGAATTTTTTGCATCAGCAAGACAAAGATACAGCGATCCCTACACTGCCGGCTATAACGAAGTGCTGATGCTGGTTAAAGCCGCGAAATATCCGCAGGCAATCCAGAGCTTTCAGGAACTTGTGAGCGAGGGACACAAAACTGCCGAACTCTACAACCTGGCCTCGGAAGCATACTTGAACAGCAATCGCGTTCAGGAAGCGTACGATGCAATGCGCACCGGGACCCAGATCGAACCCGAGTCGGAGGACAACTATGTCGATCTCGCGTCCGTGTGCCTCGAGCATGAAGAGTATTCTTTGGGCACAGATATCTTGGATGTCGGCATTCACTATGTCCCGAATTCGTATCGTTTGTACATTCAGCGTGGCGTCACCTATGTAATGCGGGGAGCCCTTGAAGCCGCCGAGAAAGATTTCGAAACTGCGGCGAGTCTGGCTCCTGACAAATCACTCCCTTATCTCGCCCTCAGCTGGGTGTGGATTCAGAACGGAAAAAGCGCCAAAGCGGTACAGGTCCTTCGAGAAAAAAGCAGATTGCCCAACTTTGACTATCTGGTTCCCTACGCATTTGGCGTTGCCCTGGTGCATTCTGGAGTAGAGTCGGGCAGTCCGGCAGGCGAAGAAGCCGTCAAGGCGTTTGAGACGTCGATCAGTCGAAATTCCAAATTTTCGCACTCGCATTCTGAGCTTGGGAAGTTACTCTTCAAGAGCGGCGAGATCGACCGCGCAATCGCCGAGCTCACCCTAGCGACAGCAATAGACCCCGAGGATGCGGGTCCATTTTACGTTTTGGCGCAGGCCTACCGTAGGAAAGGACAACCGGTGGAGGCCAACCAAATGCTGGCAAGGGTCCATCAACTTCATTCCGACGAGCACAATCAGGATCTGAAGAAGCAACTGATCAAGCTGGTGAGGCAAGACAGCAGCCCAATTTCACAGGCACCAGCGATTCGTTAATCATGGCGGCCTGGCAAGGGGGACTCCATCGCAAGGTGCGGTGTTTACTCACAAGGGTGCCGGTTGACCCAAATCGCCGTTTTCATCCTGCTCATGGCAGTCGCCAGCAGGGGACAAACGTCAACGGGAAAGTCCTCAGTTCATTCATCCTCACCCGCTGGCGCGAGACCTCGAAATGCCGCGGCGGGAGTACGATACGTTGGATCCGAGAAATGCAAATTATGTCACTTCGCAATCTACAACACCTACTCTCGTACTGACATGAGCCACTCCACTTCTTTGCCCAGAAAAGCGATTGAGGCGGGCTGGCTCAGCA
>WNGL01007856.1_pt1 | contig 14691 bp, 8 predicted proteins | sample 5400591 | NCBI WGS metagenome assembly WNGL01 (sample SAMN13153377, study PRJNA577476) | soil metagenome | isolation source: 80 cm soil or saprolite under Garry oak tree replicate 1 | place: USA:California | collected 2016-06-15
CCTTAACGTCGACAGTAATTTTGCGTGAAAGGTCGCCGCGAGCGACGGCAGTTGTCACTTCGGCGATGTTTCGGACCTGGGCGGTGAGGTTACCGGCCATCGAGTTGACCGAGTCGGTAAGATCCTTCCATGTTCCGGCGACACCAGGTACGTTGGCCTGACCGCCGAGGCGGCCTTCAGTACCAACTTCGCGAGCGACGCGTGTTACTTCGCCCGCGAACCTGTTGAGCTGATCCACCATGGTGTTGAGGGTCTCTTTGAGCTGCAGGATCTCTCCGCGGACGTCGACGGTGATCTTGCGGGACAAGTCTCCGTTGGCAATAGCTGTTGCGACCTCGGCGATGTTGCGGACCTGGCCGGTGAGGTTGCCGGCCATGAAGTTGACGTTGTCTGTAAGATCCTTCCAGGTACCGGCGACACCGGAGACTTGCGCCTGGCCACCGAGTTTGCCGTCGGTGCCAACTTCGCGTGCCACACGGGTGACTTCACCCGCGAATGCGTTGAGCTGGTCGACCATCGTGTTAATGGTGTTTTTGAGCTCGAGGATTTCGCCCTTTACGTCGACGGTGATCTTGCGTGAAAGGTCGCCGCGAGCCACGGCAGTCGTCACTTCGGCGATGTTGCGGACCTGGGCGGTTAGGTTACCGGCCATGGAGTTGACCGAGTCGGTCAAATCCTTCCACGTTCCGGCAACACCGGGCACGTTTGCCTGGCCTCCAAGGCGGCCCTCGGTGCCGACCTCACGAGCTACGCGGGTGACTTCGCCGGCGAACCGATTGAGCTGATCCACCATTGTGTTGAGCGTTTCTTTAAGTTGAAGGATTTCGCCGCGCACGTCGACGGTGATCTTGCGGGACAAGTCACCGTTCGCGATGGCTGTGGCGACCTCGGCGATGTTACGGACCTGGCCGGTGAGGTTGCCGGCCATGAAGTTGACGTTGTCGGTAAGATCCTTCCAGGTTCCAGCGACACCGGGCACGCTGGCCTGTCCACCGAGCTTGCCTTCCGTTCCGACCTCGCGGGCCACGCGGGTGACTTCACCGGCGAACGCGTTCAGCTGGTCGACCATCGTGTTAATGGTGTCTTTGAGCTCGAGAATTTCGCCCTTCACATCTACGGTGATTTTGCGGGAGAGATCGCCGCGGGCCACGGCGGTGGTGACTTCGGCAATGTTGCGGACCTGCGCGGTCAGGTTGCCGGCCATGGCGTTGACGGAGTCAGTGAGATCTTTCCAGGTTCCGGCGACGCCGGGCACGACTGCCTGGCCGCCGAGTTTACCGTCGGTTCCGACTTCGCGAGCCACGCGCGTCACTTCTGATGCGAAGGACCGCAGCTGGTCGACCATGGTGTTGATAGCTTCTTTAAGCTGAAGGATTTCGCCGCGAACGTCGACGGTGATTTTGCGGGAGAGGTCGCCGCTGGCGACGGCCGTTGCGACCTCGGCGATGTTTCTCACCTGGCCCGTCAGATTCGAGGCCATGGAGTTCACGGAATCGGTGAGGTCTTTCCATGTTCCCGCGACGCCGGGTACAACGGCCTGGCCACCGAGTTTGCCATCCGTGCCAACTTCGCGGGCGACGCGCGTAACTTCAGCGGTGAAGACGCCCAGCTGCTGAATCATGGTGTTGACGATGTTTGCGGAGCGGAGGAATTCGCCTTCGAGGGGGCGGCCATCCACGTCGAGGCGGACTGTCTGGGTAAGGTTGCCCTGGGCGACGGCGGCGATGGCGCGCGTAACTTCGGTGGTCGGTCGGAGAAGATCTTCGACCAGCGTGTTCACGGAAACTTCCATGTCATCCCATGCGCCCCGACGATGTTCGACACGGATGCGCTCGCGGGTCTTGCCTTCTTTTCCGACAGCCTGGCCGACCCTTTTCAGTTCAAACGCCATCTGTTCATTTGCCGTCACAATCTCATTGAAGTTGTCGGCAATCTTTCCATGTAACCCGGTCCATGACACCGGTAGGCGGACACTGAAATCCCCATCCTTCATGGTTTTCAGGCTTTGAAGGATCGTCGTTAGGCACTCCGATATTGGCGGTTCCAAGCCATTGATAGGGAGGTTGTTGTGGCCATCTTGCCCACTAATGGGCTCTTCAATGGTGGTCGACATGCCTTCGCTCCTGATCGAAATGTAAAAGGATGGGTTGAGCCGACTGTGCGAATCTCCAGAAGGCCCCCCAATTCGCACAGTCCTTTAATGCGGCGTGCAGATAGATGCATTGCGCTAAATAGAGGTTGCCTGGGTATCTCTTTATCGATAGATTATTGGCCGGATCACCGTGCGGACGGAAGTTTAGTGGGGAAATAGGCATCTGGCTTTCGTCTAAACTCGGGTTGGGCATAGAGTTAGACCCTAAGTGGGCAAGCCCCTCGGTTTCAAGGACCCCGGTGATTCGCGGACCCGCCCGAGAGAGACATCATGCCACCAATTTTGGGAGTGAACCTCGCAGTTAGCAACTATGACGAGGTCGTTCAACGTTGCATTCTTTGGGCCAAGGCTGGCACAACGCACAGTGTGCTCTTTGCCAATGTGCATATGTTGATGGAAGCGCATGATTGTGCTGATTTTCGCTCCGTACTGAATAGCGCCGACATGGTCAATCCAGATGGGATGCCGCTGGTGTGGGCCCTTCGAGCGCTTGGCCATTCAAACGCACGCCGTGTCTACGGACCAGACGCAACGGAAGCTCTGCTCCGGGCAGCGCAGAATTCCGGAATTCCGATTGGCTTTTACGGAGGAAGTGAAACTACACTCGCAAAGCTCGTAGCGGAAGTGGAAAGACAATATCCGGGAATTCAGATCGCATTCCAGATGTCGCCGCCATTTCGACAACTGAGCGAAGCTGAAGACGACAATATCGTCAGGCACATTACCAATTCGGGCGTTCGTTGGCTCTTTGTTGGCCTTGGCTGCCCAAAGCAGGAAGCATGGATTCTCAATCACAGAGATCGAGTTCCAGTTGTGATGCTTGGTGTTGGCGCAGCGTTCGATTTTATTGCCAGATCGAAGCCACAAGCTCCGCGCTGGATGATGCGCAATGGATTGGAATGGGTATTTCGCTTGGTGTCAGAGCCGCGCAGACTTGCAAAGAGATATCTTAAGCACAATCCAAGGTTCGTCTTGCTATTTCTTCGGCAGTGGATGACGAGAGACATGCTGAAGGCCGGATGAAGGCCCCAACAAATTACGACCCCAGCTGCTAGCTATTGATTTCTCCACTCGGCAAAATGCTGATCATTTTCTCGCCCTGTGTGGATGGCAAGCGGACCCAAGCGATAGCCAGATATACAAGATTGCCGATTTGGCCGGCTACTGCTGCCAAGACGATTCCCAAAGCCCCGTAGTTGCGGACCATCGGATACACGAGGGAGATGCTCATAAGCGCCGCGACAACGGAAGCGAGCAGGATGGGCCTTGTATTTTCGATTGTGCGAAACAGGAAGGTCAGCTGTCTTATCGGCCACGCGAGAAGGAAATACAACATTTGAAGATTTAGAACCCCGCCATACAAGCGAAGTTCATGGCCGTAGAAGAAGGCCAGGAACCGTCCAGAAAGCAGAGAAGCCACAGAGAATAGAACCAGTAGTGCGACGAAACCCGCCGCTCCAAAACGGAAGAGAAATGATGCGGCTTTTTGGATACCACCACGTCGCATCTCTTCTGCTGCTCGAATGGGTACGATGTTTTCCATTGCCTGGAAAGCAACATTTACCGGACCGATCACGTTCTGCGTTGCGCGCACACCGCCCGCGGCCTGGGGGCCGGCAACGCTTGCTCCGATCAGCATGGCTCCCTGATAGACCAACCACTGCAGCTGATTCGACACTCCGAGCTCAGTTGAGATTCCTCGAGTGCGTCGCCAGGCGTTGCGGATCTCAGCGCCACTGCAGCGTAATGGCTCAATTGTCGCTCCAAACGCGAAAGCCACACCGGAAGTTATTGCGATGGTCCAGAATGCGGTCTCAATGGTTAGCCGATGTATAAGCCATAGAAAAACCAAGAAGATCACCTGGCCAACATAGCTGACTGCATCATTCCAAACCGCGGCAGCCGCTTTGCCAACAGTGAAGTAATAGCGGCGAAGCCAATCCTGCATCAGGTAAAGGGTCACGGCGGCGAAGAAGGGAAGCAAAAACTCTGTGGAGATGCCGCCGTGATCAATCGTTGGATAAATTACCGCACAAGCAGTCGCCGCCGGAGCAGCGATGCCACAGAAGATCAGTTGGACTCCGTACATACCCCGAACGAAACGCATACGATCTTCGGCGGTTGAATCAAGTGAGCCGAGAGTGATCATTGGCGAAGAGATGAAACTCAATTGCACACTATTGGCGAGGAGCAGAATGACGTATGCGACAGTGAACTTGCCGAACTCGACGAGACCGAGACCTCTGACGAGAATAATACCTGTGATGAAGTTGGAACCACTGACCAGGATTTGGTCGAGAATTGTTTGAACACTTCTTCCGCGAGCAAATTGATGTCCGCGCATAGCTCGACGATCCACTAAGCTCCAAGCCTCCGCGCACGCTTGTTAACTAAGGCGCAATCTCCGTCGATCCCGGAATCTGCGTTGCATCGATTATGGAGTATGGTTCTAACTGTGCGATTCGAGTCAATGATACCCTCTTGCACGGAGGCCATATCAAACCCGCAGAACTCCGATGCCCATCGCGCCGCTTCCTGTGTGATGGATGAATTCTTCGTGGTCGTACATTGGCTTTAGTTCCTCCCACAGCCTATAAACCTCTCTCGATCCTCCGGATTGAGCGATGTCGTGAAATGCGATCAGGCCGCCATCCTGGACGAGGGGAGAATACATCCGGAAGTCCTCTCGTACTCCTTCGTAAGTATGGTCGCCATCGATGAACAAGAAATCCAGTTCATGTCCCTGTAATACATTGCGAATGGTCGCTAAGGTCGAAGGCTGGTGCGAGTCTTCACGCAACAGGAACAGGGATTTTCCATTGCGAACAAATTTGCGGAGAAGCGGTTTTTGAAGTGCACCGTAGACTTTGCCGAGTAGCGTGAAATGAAAATCGAGGCTAATCACAGTTGCTCCTGGAGCAGCCAACTGCGAAAACACAAAGAGTGTACCGCCGCGGTAAGTGCCGATCTCTAGAATGTACTTGCAGTTCTGTTCTTTCACCAGCTTCGCAAGCTCAAGAAATTCAGATCGAATTTGTTGTGACTGGATCGCGGCGCAACCCATAGAAATATCGACCAGGTCTGACGGACTCGCGGAGTCTGGCATTGTCTCAATTGTTCGCAGCAGGGTCTGTACTGAGGACAGGCTGCGGAACGCCTCGGAAACCTTCATTCAAATCTCCTCAAAGCTCGGCACTTAACTTAGATGTGGGCAACGCTTGAATCGTGTTTCCCTCGCAGACTATTAACTAGCCGGCAACCTGGTTTTGGGGCGACAATGTCTCAGCGGGCCAGCGAATTGGTACGCTCCTTGGGACACGCACGCGCGCACGTTCAGCAACAAGATCGAGGTTTGTGACGATAGTCAGGAATATGGCGACCTCGTATCCCATCCATCCCAAAAGGCCCGTGGACATAATCGTCGTCATCCACACGTGGATGATCAAAACGTATGTTCCTGCGTACTCCGGGTGGGCGTTCCATGCGCTCCATGCGCGGAATGAAGCAATGACGAGCATGTATGAGCCGATAAGGAATCCCACAAGACCAAGGCCCGTAAGGACCTCAAGAAAGCCGTTGTGAAGCGAACTCATTTCCTCGAGGTACAAGTTGCCGATGTTTGCGATCACCATCTTGCCGCCCACTCCGCCACCAACCCCGAGCACCGGATGCCTCTCAAATTGGCGCACCGCTGCTGTCCACACTACCGTTCGTCCGCTGAGGGTGACAAAGCTTGAGGAGTCCTGATGGCCTTGGAGGCGTGTGACAATTTCCGTAGAAAACATGACGGCAGCTATGAGAACGCCGGTCACGGCGAGGACGCCGATCAATTTTGACTTCTTAAAGACGACCAAGAGAATTGAGAACAATAGAATTCCAAAGGAAGTTCGGCTGGCCGAAACACTGAAAAGTATAAGCGCGAAGAGTAATTGCCCGATGGCGGTCGCAGAGCGCAGTCTGTGCGCTTGCCATTCTGCCAGTACGACCAGGATCAATGCACTTGCAACGTAGCCTAATCCATTGCCGGAAAGGAACGGAGCTTGCGCAGTTGTGGAGCTGATCAGTCCCGCCCTGTGCTGGACATACGCGGGAATGCGAAGGCTAAAGCCGATAACAGCGAGGGCGCCCAGCGTCGACATAGTCAGAAGGGTTATCTGACGGAGCCCTTCGATTCGCACAATAGGGTTATCACCTCGGCAGGATTCGAAAAAGACTATACCCGCCAAAAGCAGTTCAGCGCTTTTGCCCAATGTCTGGATCGGAATATGCGACCAGAGAGTCGACACCAAATACAGGCCTGCAAATGCTGCGTATGCAAATCGCAAATCGGTTGATCGCATGGGAGCGATACGAGGCCGAAACAACAAGAGGAGGAATGCGAGTACGATCGCAGGCGTTCTTATCAATAGAATCGCCTTTGCGCTGCTGTGGCCGGCGCCTCCGCCAGACAAGTCTTCAACCTGAAGCATCGCGCCCAGGAGAATCAGAAGGAGCGCGATGCCAGGCAATCCAGTCACTCGGAACGCCGAGCTCCAGGACTTCAAGTCCCAGGGATAGATGGAAAACTGCATGGAGAAGTCCTCCGCCTTCCTGATGACTAGCGCGTCGTGTAAATTGCCGCTGCCGAAGTTTGACCGATCAAGCCAACGGTCGAACCCAAAACAGTCTTCGTCCGGCTGACGGGTACGTAGACGATATCTCCGGCTGCAAGATTCAACGGCGCTTCCTTGCCATCCATAATCTTCTTGTATGAGATGGGGACTTCTGCGATCTGGCCATCGGGCCGGTGCTGGACCACTCGGAGCGCGCCCACCTTTGCCTGCAAGGATAGGCCCTGAGCAAGTGAAATTGCCTGCGCGACATTGAGTTCGCCCTGCTCCTGCATCGCATACCCGCCTGGGCGATTGACTGCACCTAGCACATAAACGATTCCCGAGCGCTTCACAATCACAGTGTCTCCCGGATGCACCATGACATCGCGGATCGCTGACGTGTCCCCACCCCTGGCGTAGTGGTAGGTCTTTGTCGGTGGATCACCATCTGCACGCTTGAGCTCGATTTCATTACCGGCGAGCCCCGTTTCTCCACCGGTCATCCCAATGACTTCAAGCAAACTGTGAGGAGCGAGAAGCTCCACCTTGCCAGGGATTTGAACCTCGCCAATTACGGTAGCAGAAGTTGTAGCGAACTGTTGGACATCAAGGCTGATTTGCGGATGCTTAAGAATCCCCTGGTCGCGAAATGCCTGTTGAATCCTTTCCTTTGCCTGTCCAACTGTATCTCCTGCCACATGAATCGGTTTCAGGAAGGCAAGGTTGATGTTGCCGTCGTTGTCGATCCGAGTCGGCCCGGTGAAATCTGGTTCATCATAGACCACGACATTCACGAGGAAGCCCGGCGCCAATTTGAGGCCTGCGAAATCCTCCGGAACGCTGATGACGGAGCCCTGCGCATTTGGGTTTGGCAGGGTGTGGCCTTCGGGTGCGGTCGCTTTATTCTGTTGATTTGTGTTCTGTTGAGCCACCTGCGATAGCGCAGCTGACTGCTGCGCTATCGCAAGAAGCACCCCTAGGAGACCGAGAGCGGCCGCGCGAAGAACAGGTCGAATAGAAGAAACGATTGAACTATGCATCGAGGTAATCTCCGTTTCCGTGGTGACCATATGCATCGAAATAGTCGATGGAGTTGGTGTCAACTCCATTTAAAACGAGACCTACCGCACGCGAGCCGCTGAGCTCCAGCACCGATGAGAGACTCTTGAGCACCGTTCTCGTAGTTTGGCGGGCCCGGATAACGGCGAGAGTTGCGCCAAATTTCTCCGACAATACCCGAGCATCTGTAAGTAACAGGATCGGCGGACTGTCCGCGATGATAAGGTCATATTCTCCTGTCATTGCAGCGAGAAGCTGGTCGAACTCGTTGGATTCGAGTAACTCCGCAGATGCAATCGTTTCCGATCCCGCCGGCAGCAGCGAGAGCGTATGCAGAGTGCGGTGCGGATAGATGCAAGTCAGGGCTTTAGCTTTGCCGATCAGTACGTCGCTCAGGCCCGGAGAGCATGGGCGGTCGAAGAACTCGTGCAGATGCGGTTTACGCATATCTGCATCCAGCAGAAGGACTCGCTTACCTGCTAGCGCAAATGCTATGGCAGTGTTATAGGCAACGGTCGACTTGCCCTCACCAAAAAGGGGACTGGTTACCAGGAGCGTGCGCAGTCGTCCTGCCTGAGATGCCACTTGGATGGCAGTGCGCAAAGATCGAAACGACTCAGCACTGGCTGATCTTGGATCGTTGATCAGAGGGCTGGATTCCGAAATGGCATCGCCGCTGTCGTATTTTGACGGTAGAGCCTTAATCACTGGAGACGAAGGAATGTTGCCCAGCATTGGGAGGTTGAAGCCGCCTTGGAGTTGCAACGCAACAGTCACCGTATCGTCCATGTGTTCGCGGACGAACGCGGAGGAGATTCCGGTAAACAAGCCAGCGATCAAGCCTAGCGCTAAGTAGATAGGGGGATTTGGGCGAGTCGGTTTGGATGGTGCCCGCGCCGGATCAGCTACGCTGATGTTGGTCGCACGAAGAGCAGCTTGGATATTTAGCTCCTTCAACTTGCCGTAAAGGGCATCGTATAACTGTCTGCTCGAAGCTGCCTCTTGGGACAATTCCTGCAGTTTCACGGCGCCAACATTCAGCTTGCCAGCATCCTTCTGTGCCGCAGTGAATGCTGTACGGATCCCATCTTCTTTCTGCTTCGCGAACAAAAATTCCTGGCGCGCGCGTTCATTGATTCTTGCGACTTCTTCGGCTATCTGTCCATTGACTGTGTCGAGCTGAGACTTTGTTTCGATGAGGTGCTGGTTATTGGCCCCGTATTTTGTGAGCATGTCGGCATATGTCACACGCAAAGCGGCTTGCTGTTGTCGAAAACTGCGAAGGAGTTCAAGTGCGGGGCCGGATACGGCGGTTTCCGATGCAGCATTACCTACTCCACCGGAACCGGCAGATGCTGCAACGGAAGCGACTGCTTCGGGATCCTGGGTTCGGGTCAAGCGATAGACAGCTTCTTTCGAGATGCGATCTGCTTGGGCGACGACAAGCTGCTGATTCAAGGCATCAAGTGAATCGAGGATGGGAACATGGGTTGTAGCTCCAGGCCCTCCGCTCTGACCCATCGCGCCAAGAACCATACCGTTCAAGCCGCTCTGCTGTTCGAAATCCGCAAGGTTGGATTGTGATTGGTCGTAGTTTGTTTTCAATTCTGCGAGCTGATCTGTCAGCCATCGCTGAGCGTCCGAGGTACCTTGCGAGCGCGCCTGATACGTAACGTACTCCTGGACAACCGCGTTAGCGATCTGGGCGGCCCGGCTGGGGTCAGGATTGAGATAAGACACCGTGAGGAGTCGGGTGTCCGGAGTATTCTCGATCTTCAATTTCTTTTGGAAGATCGCGAGAATTCTGTCACGCGAATAGGGCGCCTGTTCGAGCGGTAACCCGCGCCGCATTTCGTCCTCGATGTGCGCATTGGTTCCATTGAGGTATCCGAGCAGCGACGGTTTGAAGGCAAACGGAGCCTCTGACTGTAACTTCAAATCCCGCACCACAGCCAGCAGCACGTTTGAGCTTTGAAGTACACTCTTATGGGTCGCAATGTCGGTCTTTATCGTATCGTTGCTGGGCGGCACAGCAGCTGCATTCAGACGCAGGTTGGTTTCAGAGGCATCTGTCTTCTCAACCTCAACCGTGGCTGTGGCAAGATACTGACGGCTCATCAGGACGCAAGCAGCTGCTGCCAGAGCCAGTCCCATAAAGCCTGCGGCCCAGATCAACCGCTTTCGCTTCCGAATCACGCTCCAGATACCCTTGAGCGATTCGCCCTCGCCAAAGCGGAATGAGAAGTCATCGACTCGTTTCGACTCAGGTTGCGATGGCAAATATGGAGCGAGCATGCCCTTTGTTGGATCGTTGGAAAGAGACATTGGCTAGGACCCTCCTTTACAGCCTGGCCATGCATTGCATGGCCTTTTGCACGGCAGTTTCTGCCTGGTCCGGTTGCTGGTACCTTGGCGAAACCTGTACCCAGTGAGTGTTGTGGATTGCGTGAACCAACTGACGCGCAATCCGTTTCGATCGCAATTTGTCAAATCTTCGTTTCGCCCCTCAAAAACGGGGCGCAATCCTCAATCAATCTTTGCTAAGTCCTCGCCGGAACAGGATTAGAACTCACCACTTCACTTGCGAAGATGGCATCCCGATAAATCTTGAGAATGAGGGAGAAGTTCCTTTTCCCTGTGTACTCAGCCTCGAATCGCCTCCGCGCCCGGGAACGCATCTGGGCAAAGGCGTTGCATGCAGTCGCTGCGCGGATGCGGTCCCGTAAGGCATTTGCGTCGCCAACCGGGAAGAGAAGTCCTGAGTCGTTGTCTGTAATCATTTCTGGATAGCACCCAATACTCGATGCAATGACAGGAGTGCCAACGGCAAAAGATTCAATTACGACGCGTGGCATTCCCTCATACCAGAGCGATGGACAAACGGTCGCAGATGCGCGGCCCATCAACTCAATGACCTCCATGGCGCCTTTGCCGCCAAGCCATTCAAGGTTGGGCAATGCAGCAGCGGCCGCAGCGACTTCGTACTGGAGGGGGCCTGAGCCCACAATTCGAAGCTGAGGGAGATCTGAGCCGCTCTTCCAGCATTGCAGCAGGGTTCGCAATCCCTTCTCTTCAGTCAATCTTCCTACGTACAAGAGATACCCGCCGTCCCCAGGCCCCGGCCCAGGATCTGGGTCGACGAAGTTCGGTTTGACCGCAAGCTTCTCCGCTGGCAAGCCACCTTCGATTAGCTTCCGCTTTGCAAAATCAGAGAGAGTTATGAATCTGTCTACAGAATGTTGCCAGGTTCCAGCGGCCCAGTGTGCGAGCATTCCGGCGGTCGCGATTGCACTGCCCAAGTGGCTATCCCGATAGCATTGATGGATGACACCAGGTGTTCTAAATGTAGTGCCGATGCAGTCCTCACAAACTCTCCCATTGCGAAACAAAGTCGCATTGACACAGAGCAAGCGATAGTTATGCAAAGTGTGAACGACAGGAATTCCTGCCCGCTGGCAGGTGCGGAAGATGGAGGCTGAGATTGTTGGGAACCAATTGTGAACGTGAACGACGTCCGGCCGAAATTCAGCAAGGGCACCCCTGATCTTGCCCTGCATTGCTGAGCTTGCAAGGAACTGACTCGTCGATACCTGTATTTTCGCGCGAAGAGACCGAATTGAATCGTTGTCTGCATCGAGTCGGCTGACCTCGATTCCATTCGCAGTGAGCAGGCCCACTTCCGCGTCGACGACGGAATCTTCTCCGCCGCGCTGCTGGTAACGATTGTGAACCATTAGGACTTTCATTCTTCCCTCTGAAACATCGCGTTGCCCCCCCGGCCGCAAATGTCAGCTTCTTGCGAAACGGCTCCGATCACGATTGGGTTTCGGCTGCTTCACTGGAGCTAGACCGAACCAGAATCAACTTTGCTTCTTCAAATTCCTTTTGCCGCGTACACAAGCGTGTGAAGAAGGATGGCAATATCCATCAACACTGTGCGGTTTTGAATGTAATAAAGGTCATACTCGATTGACTGATGGATGGCATATTGCCGATCCGCACTTAATTGCCAAAGGCCTGTAATTCCTTGTGGGACGGTGAGGCGCGCCGCTTCCCAAGGTCCATATTCTTCCGTGATAAAAGGCATCTCAGGCCTTGGACCCACGAGAGTCATATCGCCCTTTAGGACGTTGATCAGTTGTGGCATCTCATCAAGGCTTGTCCTTCGCAGAAACCGCCCCACGCGAGTGATCCGATCATCTGTGTGCTCGTTCGGCGAGCGGGCATATTTCGGCGCATCGACTTTCATGCTGCGGAATTTGAGAATCTCAAAGAGCTTGCCGTTGTGTCCCACACGTGTCTGGCGGAAGACAATCGGACCTCTGGACTCAAGCCGAATTGCGAAAGCCAGCAGCGCCCACACCGGTGCGCTCAAGGCGATCAGCATTGACGAGCACCCAATATCGATAAGCCGTTTCATTGCAACATAGAACCGGCTGGGGCTGTTCAGCTCAGTGGTCGCGATGAAGAGTCCATCCATCTCCCAGACACGAGTCGGGCACCTGTTGGCCAGAATCTCCTGGTCGTCTACAAGTGAGAGCGAGCAATTTGCTGCCTGCGCAATCTCGCGTATCTGCTTTAAGCCGTGATCGGAGATGCTCGAGTCGCAAACAAAAATGTCTTGAACATCCAATCGCCTGAGCAACTCGACAGACAGTGGCTCATGGAATATTGGCCGGGCATCGCGCTGGAAATAGTCGTAGCTGTAAATTGCCTCTCCACTCTCATTCCCGCTGTCAACAAAGCCGACCGGCTCTATCCCCAGCATTGGGGAATGTAACGCGCCTGTGAAGAAGCGGCGCGCCGTGCGTTTCGCCCCATAAATTAGGGAGCGCCTCTGCGATAGCGAGGGGGCCAGCCGCAGCCGTACTGTTTCCTGAACCCAAACACGACCGATCGCCAAAAGAAGAGTGCCGAAGACCCATGCGCCTAGCATCGCCATTCGCGGGACTGGATAGCGAGCGACGATGCACAGGACCAGGCTGAGCATGATCGCCTTGATTGAAACCCGAAGCACCGTCTCGGTTTCTTTCACATGTAGGAGACTGCAAACGCGCGGATAAGCGTTGTCACTTTGAAGGAAGCATAGGACGATGGCGGTATAAATGAGCGCTCCGACTAGGAGTTGCTGCGTGCTTAATTCGAAGGTCTGAGAACGCTGAAACAAGTGACCTAGCGACCCACCAATCATGGCTCCAAACATGAGCAGCAGAAAATCCGCCGTGACTCGAAGGAGCGGTAGGGACAGAACGGAGGGCGACCAGTCCCTGGACTCAATGGGTTGAGCCGAACTGTGAATGCTTATAGGGGTTGCTGCGGCCTCCTCATTCGAATCGGGCCGAAACGGAATTGCGTTTGTATTCATCCAGGTAGCCTCAAGCCGAAAGAGAAATGATGATCGTTACTCAAGCGCCGTATAAAAATTGGCAAGGGTCAACCAGATCTGTCGAGGCGCGAAGCGCAAATATCTTGCAGGTTCCAGCTCGATGCAAACTGTGCGCGTAGCTGCTGTCGTAGCCTAGCGTCTTACGGCTGTGACCACAGAGTAGCCAGGCTAATAGTCAAGTTCCAAAAAGCAATTGAGATCCAGATCCAGTGAGTACCAGGCTCTTCCCTCGTATTAGGAGGCGAATACAAGGTTGGATGCGGACTAGACTCTAGGGTTTGATGGTTCCGCGAAGAAAATTACAGCCACGTAAATGAGGCCTATCGATCATCCACTGTCTTGTTCCTTCCGGTACGGTATTCGCGCTTACCGTGCACAATTCCCCCACCGTGTCCAGAGACTTCTCGGTTCCGCGCAGCATCCAAGCGAAAGATGGAGCGTGCGTGCGCAAGTGTGCGATGCAATTAGAAACAGGAAAGGGAGACACATAGCATGAATCGTTTACGGTGGGCATTGATTCTCACGCTTTCGAGCGGCAGTGCCTTACTTGGAATACGCTCTGCTGGGCCTGCTCTCGCCATAGCTGAGAATGGCGCTGCAAGATTAGCTGCGGAGCAGCATCCGGCGCGGTTCACTTCGGACTTCATCGGAATGCATACGTTATCCCCCACACGCCATTGGCCTGCCGTCCCATTTGGGAGCATTCGGCCTGCGGGCGTCTCGTGGGGTGCGCTCGAACCGGCGAAAGGGCAGTATGATTGGCACTCTCTTGACTCCTGGGTTGCCCAATCACAGCTTCATCACGTTCAGCTCGATTATGTCTTTGTGAACACGCCGCGATGGGCGAGCACGCGTCCGAATGAGCCTTGCGTCGGCAAAAAAGTCGGCTGTGCAGCTCCTCCCAATCCTTCTGACTGGGACGAGTTTGTAACGGCATTGGTGACGCGCTATAAGGGAAGGATTTCAAGCTATGAACTTTGGAACGAGCCAAACGGCTCTGGTTTCTGGACCGGCACTCCAAAGCAGATGGAAGAGTTGGCGGCTCGCGCATATCCCATTATCAAAGCGATTGACCCCGCAGCTATTGTGGCCACGCCTGCGGTATCTTCCTCCGGCTGGCCTCTTTCTCATGAACGGTGGCTGGATCAGTACTTTGCTGCAGGCGGCGGCAAATATGCCGATGTCATTGCATGGCACGGGTACGCTGGCAGAAATGATCGGCCGGCTCTTCCTGTGGAGGGAATGGCGCGGCAGATCGAAGCTCTTCGTGCCGTGCTTGTGCGCTACCAGTTGAGCCAGATGCCGATTTGGAACACCGAAGGAGGTTGGGGTAAGGACGCTCAATTACCAGACGAAAATGAGCAAGCAGCGTTCCTTGTGAAGTGGTTCCTGATCAATTTTACTCACGGAATTGCGAGGGCGTATTGGTATCAATGGGACAATCCGGAGTGGGGAACGCTATGGCGCGAGAGTAGCGGAATGACCCCCGCGGGCACGGCGGT
>WNGL01018700.1_pt1 | contig 14691 bp, 10 predicted proteins | sample 5400591 | NCBI WGS metagenome assembly WNGL01 (sample SAMN13153377, study PRJNA577476) | soil metagenome | isolation source: 80 cm soil or saprolite under Garry oak tree replicate 1 | place: USA:California | collected 2016-06-15
CGGCGTGCCGAGGAACACGATGCGGTCCTTGAGCAGCCGCGAGTAGATGTCGTACGAGCGCTCGCCGCGGTGCGTCTGCTCCACCACGAACGGCATCGGGATGTAGGGCATCGAACGGTCTCCAGCGTGGAACTTACGTCAAGTTGGCCTTCTCGAGCAGGAAGGCAAGCGCTTTGTCCTGCCGCAGGCGGCCCTTCAGGCCGTCGACCGACTCCTGCCTGCGGAACGCCTGCCTGAGCTTCTCGACGGGCTGCTTCAGCTCGCCCGCCAGCTTCGCATAGTGCTTCTCGAGGTCCTCGTCCGTGGCTGCGATGCCTTCCTTCTCGGCGATGGCCTCGAGCAGCAGATAACCTTTGACCTCCAGCGCCGCACGCGCGCGGAGATCGTCGCGCAGCCGGTCGACGTTGAGCCCCAGCTGGCGGACGTCGAGCCCGCGCCGGTGGAAGCCCTCCAGCATGCCCTGCAGCATGGCGTCGACGTTGCGCTCGACCAGCGCCGGCGGCGCCTCGATGGGGTTCTTCTCCACCAGGGCCGAGAGCAGCGCCTCGCGCTGCGAGCCTTCCTTGCGCTCCTTCTCGTGCGCGGCCATCTCCTCCCGGATCTTCTGCCGCAGCTCGGCCAGCGTCTTCGCCTCGCCGCCGAGGTCCTGCGCGAACTGATCGTCCAGCGCCGGCACCTCGCGCTTCTTGAGGCCCTTCACCCGTACCTGGAAGTGGCCTTCCTTCCCGCGCAACTCCGCCACCGTGTAGTCCTGGGGGAAGCCCACCGCCAGCTCGCGCGTCTCGCCGACCCGGGCGCCCACCAGGTGCTCCGCCTTGTTCTCGAGCAGCGACCCGGGGATGACCTCGAGCAGCACGTTGTCGCGCTTGGCCCCGCGCAGCGGCGCGCCGTCGACGAAGCCCTCGTACTCGGCGACGGCGTAGTCGCCCAGCTCGACCACCTCGCGGCCCTCGACGGGCACGAACAACGCCTGATCGCGCCGCATCTCCTCGAGGCGCGCGTCCAGGGCCTCGTCGGTGACGTTCACGTCCACCTTGGGCGCGGGGAGGCCGGCGTAGTCCTTCGGCTCGACCCGCGGCCGGACCTCGACGGTGGCGACGTACTTGAAGGGCTCGCCCGGCTTGACGTCGCCGTTCTCGACCCGCGGCGGCGCGACCGGCTCCAGCTTGTGCTCCTCCAGCGCCTCGTGGATGGACCCGGCGACCAGCTTCTGGGCCACGTCCTTCTTCACGTCGTCGCCGAAGTAGCGCTCGACCAGCCGGCGCGGCACGTGCCCGGCGCGGTAGCCCTTGAGCTTCACGGTGCGCGAGAGGCCGGTGTAGGCGCGGTCGAGCGCGTCCTTCACCCGGTCGGGCCCCAGCTCGACCGAGACCTTCTTGACCACCGCGGAGAGATCTTCGACTCGAGACTGGGCCAAGACACGCTCCTACCTGCTTCCGCGCATCCTATCGCGCGGCAGGGACACTGGGGGACACCATTCCCATGGTGTCCCCTCCGAACTCGAATGCGAGAGGCGGGACTCGAACCCGCACGGGTTTCCCCACCGGCTCCTAAGGCCGGCGCGTCTGCCGGTTCCGCCACTCTCGCGACCACAGTCTACGCTGGCAGGGGCCGGGTGATAGCGCCGGCCCCCCGGAGCGTCAACCTGCGTCGCCGCTCGCCGCCGTGTTCGGCGGGCGGTGCGCTTCCCGGCGGGGACCTTTTGCCCTCTAGTTCCCCGAGTAGATCGCGACGAACCCCGGGGTGTTGCCGGTCTGCCGGAAGCCGACCAGCACCTTCCGCGCGGCGCCGCTGCCCATGAACTGGACGTCCTCGATGCCGCTGTTGGCGAGAGTGCCGAAGAGGTTGAACGCGTAGTGGTCGGTCGCGGCGCCGCGCAACCGGTCGAGACCGCCTGCATAGCGGTTGGCGACCCAGACACTCCCGTCGAGCGGATCGCGAGCGACGGCGCCCACCGACCTGGTGCCCAGCCTCGAGGTCTCGTCCGACAGGAGATTGCCGAACGAATCGAGGTGCCGAAGCCCGAGGTAGCCGGAGCCCACGTAGATGCTGCCGTCGGGCATCGCGGCGATGCCAAACACGATGTCGTCCGTCCGATCGTTCGGCGCCGGGTAGAAGCCTTCGGGCTTCGCGTCGGGCCACACGTCGATCCGGTCGTCGATGTAGCAGGGGCTTCCGGCCGCCGACGGGCAGCGCGGCGGCTTGGTCACGTCGTTGAACCCCTCGGTCAGGTCCTGCGCGCCGAAGAACCTCTCCACGGTCGTCCCGGCGAACGCGTTCCAGTGGAAGCGCGTGGTGCGGTTCAGGCCGCCGAACCAGACGTCACCCGTGGCCGGATCGGGCGCGATGCCCCGGTAATCGCCGGTCAGGTAGACGTTGTTCGCTCCGTTCACCGCAGGGTGCGAATGCTCGATGTTGCCGGAGCACGCGAACTGGCCGTCGCAGGTGGGGTCGCCGGCGTAATTCGGGTTGCCCCAGGCGAAGCCGTGGTTCCCGCCGAACCACAGGTCGTTGGTGGACGGGTTCCAGACGATGCGGAAGATGCTGCACAGCTTCTCGCGTCCTTCGGGCTCGGCGCGGACGACGTTGAGGCCCGAGAAGACGTCGTAGTGGACGACCGACAGCGTGCCATCCGATTTGAGCGTCACCCGGTCGGCGTCGCCGCTCTTGTAGTTGGCGGGATCGCGACTTGCGGAGTCCCAGTTGTCCTCGCAGCCGGGCTTGCCCTGGTATCCGACGAAGACCACGCCGGGCGGGCCGCCCTCGACGGCGATCACCGGCGTCGCGCTCAGGCTCGGGTTCGGATCGGCCGGTGTCCCCGCCGGCACCTTGCGCGCGTCGGCCTGCTTGCCCGTCAAGTACCCGTAGGGATGCAGGCCGTCGGCGATCGTGAACCGCTCCAACTTCGTCGCGCCCGGCCGCAGCAGGAACAGGCCGTCCGCGCCGCCCGCCACCCAGATGTTGCCGCCCTGGTCGGCGCTGACCTGGAAGACGTCGTGCGGTCCGCCGTGCTGCGGGCCGAGGAAGGACCAGCCCGGCACGGTGGGGAAGGGGATCGCGGGAGGCGGGACGAATCCGCCGTCGGGCGCGCCTGCGTCCGGTGGGCCTGCGTCCGGAGGACCTGCATCGGGAGGACCGGCGTCAGGGCCCGCATCGGGCGGACCGGCATCGGGGTGGCCGGCGTCGGGATCCCCGCCGTCCGTCGGGGGCGGGCCCGCGTCGCGCCCCGGTCCCACGTCGCCCGATCCCCCTCCGCCGCACGCCCAGACCACCGCCGCGGCACCGACCGCGACGGCCCCCGCCACCCGCCAACACCTCATCACGAACCTCCGACCCCTCGGCGCCCCGCGTTCGCGCCCCGCCGCTCCGCAAAGCACGCGGCGTACCAGGGGTGTCCGCACGGGCAGCCGTCCGCGAAGCTGGGCAGCGGCCTTCCCATCCGTGCCGGCCCCGAGTCCCCGCTGGGCCATGCCCTGCTACGCCCCGTGGCCCACCGGCCAGGCAGGCGGGCGCACCCACCTGCTCCCCCATTTCCCCCGCGAACTTTCTATCGACCGGCAACTCCGTAGCGCCCCGGCGCGTCGCTGCCGGAACGGATCCGTCGTGATTTCGCTCGGTTGTCCGTGGCACCTCGCTTGCGACCCCAGAGGGCATGCGCAAGCAGCGCGGGTTCACGCTGATCGAAGTCGGCATCGCCGCGGCGATCCTCGCCACGCTGGTCGCGATGAGCGTGGCCGCGCTGCGCGGGATGCGGCAGCGAAGCGCGTACGCGGCTAGCACCGGCGACGTCATCGGCGCCCTCCGTCTGGCCCGCTCCGAGTCGTTCGGGCGCGGCCAGGCGGTCTACTTCATCGTCGACACGAACGTGACCACCGACGCGCTGGGGAACCCCACCGCGCCGCGCTGGTGGGTGCTCCACGACGTCGGCGGCAACTTCGATTTCACGCTCTGGGATCCGCAGAACCCGGGCGGGCTGGGCGACCGGATCCTCTCCAGCGGCGTCTTCCCTCCGGGCGTCACGGTGAGCTCGGCGGCCAGCTATCCGCAGGCGCTCGCCGCGCCGTACCAACTGATCCCCGCGGCCGTGGGCACCACCCCGCTGGCGGACCCGAGGTTCTGCAGCTTCTGCCTGACGGCCGGCGCGCGCACGAACTACGGCTGGGTTCGCTTCTCGCCGGGCGCCGCCCCCGCAGCGACCTTCTCCGGCGGCACGGCGTCGTCGTTCGGGCAGCAGCTGACCATCCTGTTCAACAACGGGACGCAGAGCTTCATGATGGTGGTCGCCGTCCTGGCCCGGTCCGGGGCGGTCTTCTCCAAGGAGCAGGTGCTGTGATGCCGCCCGCGCAGCGCCGCGGCCGGCGCGGCTTCTCCATCATCGAGGCGATGATCGCGTCGATCGTCATGCTCGTCGGGCTGCTCGGCCTCGCCTCGCTTCAGATAGTTGGTGTGCGCTCGAACCACTTCGGCCGGCACATGATCCAGGGCTCGCAACTGGCGCAGGACCTGATCGAGAACCTGCAACGCTGGGACTACAACGACGTGCGCCTCACCCCCGCGGTCCAGCGCAGCTGGAACGTGCAGAACCCGGCTTCGACCACGGCGGTGGACACGGAGTGGGACATGGGGCGCGGCGTGAGCGCCACCCACACGGACGGCAGCACGTACACGGCCGACTTCACCGACGGAGCAACGAACGCCACCAAGACCGCGGCGCTCGACGCGACGTTCTGCGCGACGGGCTGCCCGTACATCGGCCTCTCCAGCGACGTCGATGGCGACGGCGTGCTCGACTACCAGCGCTACTGGAACGTGTGGACGACGAGCTTCGACGGCTCGACCACCACCGGCAAGTTCATCCAGGTGATCGTGCGGTGGAAGGAGCCGGTGCTCGGGTATCGCCAGACCACCGCCTCGACGTTCAAGGAAATCCCCAACCAGCTGGATACCGGCCTATGAACCGCCCCGCGCGAGGCTTCACGCTGCTCGAGTTGATGGTCGGCGCGACCATGTCGCTGCTCGTGATCGGGGCGGTGACTGGCGCCTTCCTTTCGCAGAACCGCGCCTTCGTCGCGCTCGACCTCAATCGGGTCGCCGCCGACGCCTCGCGCGACGCGTTCCTGGAGATGGAGCCGTCCATCCGGCGCGCCGGCTTCGGCCTCGATCCCCGGTACGCGTTCGACTTCGCCTACTACGCCTGCCCCGCCGCCAACTGCCGCGACTCGACCACGGGGCCGGACAACATCGTCTTCTACGCGCGCAACCCGAACTACACGTACACGGTCAATGCCGCCACCGCGCCGGACGGGACGGTCTGCGCGAACGCACAAGGCTGCGCGACCGGCAACGCCTACAACGTCACCATCACCAACGCGGGCGGCGTCTACACCGTGACCCCTGACCTGCGCACCGGCGCGGTCACGCCGGTGCGGTTGGGCCAGGTCATGCAGTTCATCTGCCCGGGCGCGGCGGCGGTCACCATGGCGACGCTCGCCGCCACCCCGGCGCAGTCGGGCACCCCCAACCTGTCGCTGGTCCCCACGCCGGCCACCGCGCCGGCGAGCAACGACCCGACGAAGGCGAACGGCTTCGGCACCAACGGCTGCTTCGTCCAGCCCGGCGTCATCATGGTGCCGGTCGACCGGTTCCACTACCTCGTCCAGCAGTATGCCGGCGTTCCCTGGCTGGTGCTCGACACCGGCACCGACGTCGACGGGTCGGGCGTGGTCGACGTGGGCGACTACCTGCCCATCGCTCCGAGCGTCGAGGACGTGCAGTTCGCCTACGTGATGAACATCAACGCGCCCACGATTCCGAACGGGGGCGCGCCTCCTGCAGCCGCTCCGGGCAAGGGTCCCGACGTCCCGACGGCCGGCGGCGTCAACGCGGGCAACTGGGTGATCGGCGACTACTTCACGGGCACCGGAGCGGCCGCGACGGGTACGCAGGAGCAGCCCGACTCGACGCTGGCCAACATGCCCCAGTACACCACTGCGCTCGCCGACCCGCTCCGCTTCAACGTCACGGCTGCGAACATCCGCGGCGTGCGCGTCGCGGTCAACCTGCGCTCGCTGCAGACCGACCAGTCGCAGTCGGCGAGCTGGACGGGCGACACCGAGAACCAGGTCGGGAACTTGAACGGCGCGAACCTCCAGACGGGAGGCCGCCTGCGCCGCTTCAGCTACTCCACCACCGTCGCCTGCCGGGACATGGAGTCCCGGTCGGCCTTCATCTTCTAGGAGCTCCCGGATGGCCTACCCACATGCCAGGAGCGCGCGCGGAGCGGCCCTGATCATCGCCATGATCCTGGTGGCGGTGCTCGCGGTGGTCGCGCTGGCGCTGGTGCGGCGCACCAACAACGAGATGGATGCCATCGGCGGGAAGCGCAACTACGACCGGTCGGTCTCCTGCGCCGAGGCGGGGCGGCAGATGCTGCTCAGCCAGTTCCGCGTCTTCGGCATGGACCCGACCTCGATCGTGCTCAACACCAAGGCGGGCAACCTGAAGGTGTACACGGGGCACTACGATCAGTTCGCCATCCAGACGGTGCAGGCGGTCTCGAAGGGGGCCGGCGCGGGCGTGAACGGCACCGGCGCGTCGATGGACTTCGCCAACCGGCTCACCTCCACCGGGCTGGGCGGCACCGTCTACCGCTTCAACGTCGTCTGCGCCGATTCCAGCAACGACCATCAGAGCGAAGTCGAGTTCGAGGTCCGCTTCGGCCTCTAGGCCGGAGGAAAACCCATGAAAACCATCAAACCCACTCCGCTCCTCGCCGCCCTGCTCGCGCTCCTGGCTCCCGCCGCGGCGTTCGCCCAGAACGCCACCTCGGAATGGGACCGCAACGTCGAGCGCATGGACTACCTGACCAACCCGCCGGAGCGCGGCGACAACAACTTCTTCACCACGGTGGTCGCGCAGACCGGCAACGTGGTGCTTATCTATCCGGCAAAGACCTCGCTGCGGGAGTTCACCCAGCGCCTCTACCGGATCCGCGCCAACATCGGCGGCCTGACGCCCACGCGATGCGACAACACGTATCTGAACAACCTGACGTACTTCATGCCCACCGATGTCAACGCGCCCGCGGGTTCGGCCGCGCTGCAGGGGGCGTACGTCCCGACCAGGACGTATCCCGATCCCGAGACGACCTACGCCGGCGGCGGCGGGTTGAACGACAACTTCGCCAACGTCTCGTACTACCTCTATGGGAACTGGCCGGTCGGCTCGAACCCGGCGGGCGTCGCGCAGACGGTGTCCGCAGCCTGCGGCACCCTGAAGGACGCCGCGGGACTTCCCCTGGCGGGCCAGGACCTGCAGGACTGCATGAAGTGCGCGTCGGGCACCGGCACCAGCCCCAAGCCTTGGCGCGGCTACTACCTGAACCCGTACGCGAAGGACAACGACATCTCGACCAACGCGGCGGTCTTCTCCGGAAACTGGCTGAACTTCCATCCGCCGAAATGGGCGCTCCTGCGTCTCGCCTACAAGCGGCTGGTGAACGGGCCGCTGCTCTCCGTCTTGCGCGAGGGCGTGGTCGCGCAGAACGCCGGCACGGGGGGCAAGGTGATCCAGTTCATGCTGCCGCAGTCGTGCGGCGGCACGGGCCGCCCGCTGAATCAGAAGCGGGGGGCGGCTGACGGCCTCGCCTACACCAGCGCCGCGAATCCGATCGCGGAGATGCTCTTCAACACCGCCTGTTCAACACCGCCTGGTATCTGGGCGGGCAGGAGAACCCGTGGTGGTTCGGCGCCGCTGCCCTCCCGGGAGCGGCGATGCAGAGCGGCAAGAGCGGTCCGTGCAACGGCTGCAACGCGGACTTCATCGTCCTCTTCTCCGACGGCCGCGACGACATCGCGAACCCGAGCTGCACGCCGAACATCCTCGGGGTCAAGCCGGCCTTCTGCACCGCGACGGCGGCGTGCACGACGGTGGGGATGGGCACCGCGGACGACGGCAACGAGTTCCTGAATCCGACCACCCAGCTCGACGTGGCGGCGACCATCACCGGCCTGGGCGTGCGCCAGACCTGGCCCGGCACCTGCGACATGGACTTCGCCGACGACGTGGCGGGCTGGATGAACAACAACGACGTCTCGTTCGGCACCGCCGGCACGCACGTCCAGAGCTACGTGGTGGGCATCGGAGACCCGGGCAACGCCTACGGCGAGATGAACGTCCTGCAGGGCATCGCCACGAACGGAAACGGCATCTACACGGTGGCCGACGATTTCCGCACGCTGGAGGTGAACATCGAGCAGGTGTTCCTCGACATCATCCGGCGCTCCACCTCGTTCTCCGTGGCCGCGATCACCACCGTCCAGACCCGCGGCTCGACGTTCGCCTTCATCCCCCGCTTCCGCCCCCTCCAGGGTCCGCAGTGGGAAGGACGCCTGCTGCGGTTCAAGCTGTTCAACGAGTTCGCCGCCGGCTGCGACATCAACGTCGACAAGAACGTCAAGGACTCGGTCAACCCGAACGGCAATGCGAGCTGCAACGACCTCTACCTGCAGGACAAGAACAACAAGTACATCGCGGAGAATACCGACGCCGGGATCGACGCCGGCAGCTTTTTCGTGCTGGACAACACGCAGCCCTGGAACCCGGACGCGAGCACGGGGTGGCCGTTCGCCACCGGCAGCGACGGCGGGATCCCGGCCACTCCGGTGTGGGAGGCGGAGCAGGAGCTCGAAACCCGCGTCACGTCGTTCATCAATGGCGCGGCCGACGACCGCCTGATCTACACGGTCGCGCCGAACGGCTCGGGCGGATACGACCCGGCGCTGATCAGCTTCGATAGCTCGAACCTGTCGGCCATCACGCCGCTGCTCAAGCTCGGCGGATACCAGGGCGATTTCTGCTCTTCGCTCTCGGGCATGACCCGGCACACGTACACGCAGGATGACGACTGCACCCGGGACGTCATCCAGTTCATGCGTGGGTACGACGTCATGCTGCAGAACAACGTCAACCGCGCCAGTGCGGACGGCGGGTCGGTGATCAAGGCGCCGCGGCCGAACGTGATGGGCGACATCTTCCATTCCTCGCCCATCCTGGTGACGCCGCCGGTGCCGAGCGGCCTGTGCTCGCTGGGCCTCAGCAACCAGTGCCTGCTCTCGCTCTACACCGACAACATGACGCCGGAGGCGCCGACCTCGTCCAGCTTCCGGCACGCCTACGACGAGTACCAGGCGAACAACGAACACCGCACCGAGGTGGTGCTGGTGGGCTCCAACGACGGCATGCTGCACGCCTTCAACGCCGGCAACTGGATCACCGGCGACGATCCCGACACGCCGCTCATCGTCGAGACGGCGCACTACGACCTGGGCACCGGCAAGGAGATGTGGGCCTTCATCCCGCCCGACCTCTTGCCCAAGCTGCAGCGCTACATCATCAACACGCGCCACGAGGCGCTCGTCGACGGCACGCCCATGGTGCGCGACGTCTGGGTGGACGGCAGCGGTGCGTCCAGCACCAAGGACGGCAAGCGCCAGTCCGACGAGTTCCACACCGTGGCGGTGGTGGGCGAGCGCGAGGGAGGCCGGCACTACTTCGCGCTCGACGTGAGCAGTCCGGCGGTCCCCAAGTACCTGTGGAGCTATCCGCTGCCCGGCACGGCCGAGGCGCTCAACTCCGGCGAGACCTGGAATGACGTGGCGCCCGGCGCGCCGCCGATCGTGAACGTCGTCGTGGCGGACAGCACGGGGCCCATCAACCGGAGCGGCTCGAAAGCGAGCGAGAAGTGGGTGGTGGGGATCGGCGGAGGCTTCGATGCCGACCTCCTGCGTGGGCGCGGCATCCACGTGCTCGACACCTGGACGGGTCAGGAGGTGTTCCGCTTCAGCCGCGCCGACTCGACCGGCGCCACCGATCCGCGGCAGAACCTGTTCCCGGTCGCCTCGTCGCTGAGCTTCGTCGACACCGACCAGGACTTCGTCTTCGACACGCTGACCTTCGGCGACGCGCTCGGCCAGCTGTGGGCCATCAACCTGGCGCCCGCGGGCAAGGACACCGACGGCGACGGCCGATTCGACAACTGGTTTGGCGGCCGCGCCTTCGTCGAGTTCAAGAGCTCGCCGATGTGGCACCGGGCGCCCTTCTTCCAGCGCCCCGCGATGGCGGTGGTGCCGCAGCCGGGCGGACAGGCCATCGTGCGCGCGCTGCTCGGATCGGGCAACCGCGACCAGATCAAGGACGGCCAGGGAGGCACCTGCGGCCTGGCGGACCTCGATGCGTGCATGCGCCAGGACTGCACGGTCGCGGTCACCGCGAACCGGCGGCGCATCGGACCCGCTCCCGCCGGGGGCACCGGCGGGCACTATGAGATCGGGGCCTGGAAGTACACGTCGGGCGGTACTGCTCTGACCACCAACACTCTCTCGGTCACGCCGAGCGACACGCAATCCAGCTCGAGCTCCGACGTCGACGACCTGGACATCCAGTACACGCTGACGTGTGGTTCGACCACGCAGAATCACGACAGCACCATCTACTGCGATTTTGGCGCTGCCGGCGAATGCCCGATCAACAGCGGCAAGCCCCTCGGCACGAGCCTGATCTGGACCCCGACGGTCGCGCAGGAGTACTCGCGCTTCTACTCCATCGCGGTGTGGGGGACCGGCAGCCGCGCGCCGCCGACGACGCTGGCCGCCGCGCAGACGTACGACGGCGCGGCGCTCACCGACACGAACCTGGTCGACGCCAGCGCCTGCCCGCTGAATGCGGGCCTGGGGGCATGCGCGACGACGACGGGCAACGGCTGGTTCCTGACGCACAACCAGACCGTGACCCTGGCAGGGGTGACGCAGGACCGCACGCCGGGGGACGAGAAGACGGGCTCGTCGGCGCTGATCCTCGCCGGCTGCGCGCTGTGGAACACGCTGCTTCCCAACAACCAGTCGGTCCTCACCTGCAACGGCACGCTGCCCCCCGACAACGCCTTCATCTACCAGGGCGACGCGCTCACCGGGCACCTGCAGTGCGGCGTGGCCGGTTCGGCCACCGCGACGGCGACCGTGCGCGCCGTGCGCCGCGACACCAACGTCACCCCGCAGCAGTTCACCCCGGTGGTGTCGCTCAACCAGAAGACGGGCGACGTCGCGTACAGCGGCGTCAGCCTCGAGCCCGGCGCGCCGCCGCTCCAGGTGCAGGTCGGCGGCAACAACGTGATCGGCTTCGTGAAGTGGCTCGAGGTCTCGCGCGCCACGCACGACTGCCGGCACTCCGGGAAGTGCCAGTAGCCGCCGTATTCGGCGGCTCTGCGCTTTGAAGCGCGGACGTCACGGCGCCGCCGTATTCGGCGGCTCTGTGCCAGTGACCGCCGTATTCGGCGGTCCTGTTTTCTGAGCGCGGCCGGCGTGGCGAAGCGTCCTACCTGGCGCTGACCGCGCGCTGGCCTTCCGCGCCCAGCGCCTGCAGCACCGCCTTGCGCAGCAGGTCCGGCGGCAAGAGGCCCTGCGCAAGGATGGTGTCGTGGAACGCGAGCGGGTCGAAGCGGGAGCCCAGCGCCCGCTCCGCGGCCCCGCGCAGGTCCGTCAGCTTCGTGTAGCCGTAGAAGTACGCGGTCGCCTGGCCGGGCATGCGGAAGGTGAACCGGTCCACCTCCTCGGTCGCGAACGCCGGAGAGAGCCCGACCTCACTCTGCAGGAACTCGCGCGCGGACTCGGGCGTCCACTTGCCGGTCTGCAGCTCCGGGTCGACGAAGGCGCGGGCCGCGCGCTGCAGCCGCAGCTGGAGCGAGATGAGCTTCCCGTCGTCGGGCATGTAGGGCAGGGTGATGGCCTCGGAGTACAGCCCCCAGCCCTCGACGTTCACGCTGTTGAAGGCGAACACGGCGCGCGCCACGGAGACGCCTTTCTCCACCATGGTCGAGAACTGCAGCTCGTGTCCGGGCCGTGCCTCGTGGGCGGTCAGCGTCCAGGAAGCCGCGTCGTAATTGAAGTCGTCGTACTTCTGCTCCTTGGCGCCCGGGACGCTCAGGGGCAGCACGAACTCGCCCTGCTCGCCGGTGTTGCCCAACAGGCGCGGCGGCATCATGTGCGGCGCGGGCTGCTGCGCGTTCTCCGCCGGAGTGCCCAGGCGGATGCGCGCGGGCCGCGAGGGGAGCGTGACCAGCCGCTGCGCGCGGATGACGTCCTCGATCTGCCTGAGCCGCGCGAGGTAGTGGGCCAGCACCTGCTCGTCGGGGATCTGGCTCTTCTTCAGCGAGCGGATGACGTCCCGGTAGTCGGTGGAGGCGAAGCCCTTCTGCTTCGCCACCCGCGCCGCTACCGTCTGCATCTCACCCTGGATCTGCGCGAAGGCTGCCCGCGCCTGCGCCGCGAGCTGCGCCGGCGGGATGTCCACCCCCACCTGCTCGAGCCGGAACGCGTACAGCTCGGGAGCGAGGCGGAAGTCCTCGCGGGCGCGCGGGAGCACCTCGGCGCGGAGGAACGCGGTGTACCCGCCGAGCTGCTTCTTCAGCTCGGCGACGGGCTGCTCGTACCCCGGGATCTGGTACTCTTGGAAGAGCTGCTCGATGCCGTCGATGGAAAAGCCCGCCGTCTGCAGGTCGTTCTCCACCTGGAGCTTGCTCGGCGGCTGCAAGCCGGGCTTGGCCAACCCTTCGCGCGTCTCGCGCTGGGCGAGCTGCACGATCGAGGTGGTCCCCGGCTCGACGCCGGCGTACTTGCGCACGCGCGCCAGCGCGGCCGGGCGCCGCGCCGGATCGATCTGCGGATCGAGGAGGCTGCGCACGCTGAAGAACACCAGCCGCGCCAGGTTGTAGTACGGCACCTCGAGCCGCTCGCTCAGCTCGGAGCCGCGGATGGTCTTCCGCGCGGCGTCGGCCAGGATCGCCAGGTCCTGCGCGACCAGCGGGTCCTTCTCCGCGCGCCGCAGGTCCTCGATCTTCGCCAGCGCCTCGCGCGTGGCCTGGCGCTGCCGCTCCTGGTGGCCGGGAGTCAAGTCGGTGATGCGGTCGTCCAGGCCGGGCTGGCCAACCCGCGCCGCCTGCTCCGGCGCGAACCGCGCCTGGACGGCGAGGAGGATCTTCGCGTTCTCGTTGCTCCGGCCGATCCAGGACCGGTCGCCGGCCGCGGCCGGGGTCGCGCCGGCCTGTGCCGCGGTGCCCGCCTGCGGCGCAGTGGTCGACGCCGGGGTGGGCGCCGGCTGCGCATGGTTGCAGGCGACGAGCGCAAGGAGGGCTGCGGCGGCGCATCGGGCAGGCATTCGCATCGGTCGGTCCTCGGGGGCGGGGCGCTTGAGCGGCGCGGAAAGACCCGGGGCTCTACTCTGAACCGGCCGTCCGATCAAGGAGACGCTCGTCTGCGCGCGTACGGATTCGACGGCCGTCTAGCACAAGGCTAGCACAAACCGGGCGGCTGTCACCGGGCCGCGAAGCGCTCGTGGTCGTAGCCGCGCGCCTCTCCTGCTGTTCAACACCGGGTCGCTACACTTGCTAATCTTCGGGCGTGAGCTCGACCCGCATCAGTCGCCGCGTGAACGCGCCCCGCGCGATCGTCTATCGCACGCTTCTCTTCGCCGATGCGTTCCCGCTGACGGACTAGCGTCGGAAATGGCCGATGATGGCCCTGAGAGGCGGTGTCGGGGGTCTTGGTTGAACCTGTCACTTGGCAGACCTCGGCAGCGAAGCCCCCCAGCTTCGCCGTCCCTGTCCGTCTCCCAAAGCTCCAGCACCTGCGCCTCTCCCCACTGCGCGCGGCTATACGTCGCGCAGCCGCACCGACTTGTCGCCAAACCTGGCGATCACCTCAAGCTTCCCGCCGAGAGCGCGAACGTACTCGCGCAGCGTCGAGAGCATGTGGTCCGGGCGATTCTCAAACTGGCTGATCTCTGCCTGGACCTTCTCCAAAGCGTCCGCGACTTCCTGCTGCGTCTTACCTGCCATGTCCCGCAGTTCGCGGAGCCGCATTTCGAGAACCTCACGCTCTACTGAGCGATCGACCTTCTCCTGCTCCGCCACGGACAGCTTGCTGTGCTTCTTACGAATCTCCCTCCACGGCTTCGTGGACATTGTCAAACTCCGCCAGTCCCAGGGTTCGGGTCAGTCGATTCCCTCGGGACCAATTTCGCCTCTCCGGAGGCTCCGGGCGACGGCCCGGCTTTGCTCGCGCCATCGCGCGATTGTCGTGCGGCTTCTCCCTTCTATCCCCGTCTCAGTTAAGTGAACCTCGAAAGTAACGACCCTTCCTTTCTTCCTAGTGAGCCTGCTCGCGCAGGTATTGCTCCCAGATACGTTCTGCGAGAGGGAGCATCCGTTCGTAGAACCGATCGTCGCCTTTCTTGTTGCCGCCAGAAGACCCGCAGCGGGTTCGTCGTGGACCGAGACCGCAGTTCCCTCAGCGCGTGCCGCGTGCCTTTCACGGCGCTGCTATACGGGTGCCCGAGCTGCACGCCGCGGTGTTCGAGCAGGCCGACGAGGTACTCGATTGCGGACTGCTCCTCGGCGTCCAGGTCTCGGTACCACTCCGTGAACTCGTCGGTGGCAACGACTTCGACCATGGACAGCAGAATAGCGCAGACCTGATATCATGTCAAGGCTATGTCCGAGCGATCGCGTGGCGCGCTGCGGCACGGTGGACGCGGGGCGACCTGGCTCGCGGGCGCGGGTGCGGCGGGAGCAGATCGACCGGATGGAGAAGCGCGGGGTCGACCACGTGCCATCTCTGGAAGTGCTGGAGCGCGTCGCGT